>JGI24022J15233_10003931_pt1 | contig 15049 bp, 9 predicted proteins | sample Ectturendosymbi2_FD_15233 | JGI IMG/M metagenome (IMG submission 15233)
AAGTTTTTACTGGAAACTAGGCTACAATCTGAGTCTTTTGATACTTTGGATGACCTGCTGGGGTTTGGGGTTCAAAAGTTGTGATGTAAGTTAGCAAAAATATTTGACTAATTAGATAATTAATTAATTTGTTTATTTTAGATCTTAACTTTTGAACCAGAAACGCTAGAAAGTCTATCAAAGGCTCAAACGACTTGGACTCGAGCCTAGTTTCCGATGAAAACTTCAGCGAAACACTTTGGCCTAGTGGTTGGGCCCTAGACCAGGCAACATGAGCCAAAATGATCCCAAAACTACTTCACTTATGACAGCAGTCACAAAATATCCGCACCCCCCAACCAAAAAATTTTTTTTGAGTGCAANCTACTAGACTGGCCGATCCGTTAGAGCCCTTGAACAGCTCTCTAGCACAATCGGCGGAGGAGCTAGGGCGTTGGTAAGGCAACCGAAATCTGCTGTTTTTTAGGCCGAAATCGAAGTACGAATATATCATACGCCGGTTCTCAAAGTGTTAATAATGTAATGTGAGCTGCAATCAATGCCAAGGCTGAGAGCCTGTTTGTTGTTAGAAAGCATAGATATTCAATGCTGAATACATGATAATTCTCAGATCAAGTCATCTTCCTCATTAAACTTGCTTCCAAATTTTGTTTTCATGTCAACAAGACCTGCTTGTCTGTCTCAAAATGCCTTCAGTAATTGCATATTCTGCACAATGTGGCAGGCTGGCTATGTGGAAATTTCCATGTTGCAATAATTTCTAACACATAATGATTGAAGAGAATGTGTTATACAGTTTGTAGCTCAAAAGTTACCTATGCTTCATCTAAAGCAGTGGTTTTCAGCCTGGGATTGTGACCTCCGTGGGGACTGTTTGCCTTTTTTCTAGGGGTTGTGAGATCTTCTGATTAAAATCTTCATGATTACTTTTATATTTCATATCTGGAACCACTTTTTGTTGTAGTCAAAATAATAGGATCACCGGGCAAAAATGGTAGCCTACTTTTTCATTCAAAATTGTTTTAAGTGTGAATACGGCCATTACAAAGTTTTTAGCATGATTATGGCCATTACAGTACTGTTGCATTTGGCAATGCACAAATAACTTTGATGTAACAATGGGCTGTGTTTGCAAATTAGTTATCTGAAAGCGGTAGCTAACTTGGGAGTTATTCTCATTTTCAATGAGTTGTGCTGTGGAGTGATTTCTATATGACATGGGTCTCACTGATGCTGCCATGTGCATGGGCTTAATAAATGAGTTTTTGTTCAACATAGTGATATCGTAAGTTAATTTTTAATCATTGTGATTTTCTATTGTACAAACACAACTGCATTTCATATGCCTGTGACTGGAAATTTTCANAAGGGGGTTGTTAGGTTAAATTGGATTGCAAAATTGGTTGCTGCATGAAAAAGTTCAAAATCCATGGATCTAAAGGTTCATCTTGCAAAACATACTCAATTTCAATAATACCATGCCGTCATAATTTTTCCATAGCCAGCAGGTTAAGAAACCCTGTCATAAAGATTCACTGAACATCGAAAAATTAGATTGGCTTGTGGCTTTGAGGTTTACAAGTCTATAATTTGTCATGTGCATGGAATGCAAATATGAGTTTGCCTGATTTCACAGTATAGTTTATTGTGTAAAGTGCAATATATTGTGAAGCAATGGGAACTAAGTGCAGCTTTGATTAAAATTAGTTTGTTAAGCACACATTAAAGATAAGTCTGGTGAAAATTACGTTTCTGGAAATGGTTCTAGCAAATTTGGTTGGCAGACAGTATCTAGGTACCTCAGTTCCATACATTGTCTAGCACCGGACTAGTGTTACCTGTAGCAAGATGTTTTTAAACACCAAGAGCTAATTAATTTTAAATGCCTTGCGAAATAATCAACAGCATATTCACACCATCCAAAACACATTGGATGTCTTCAGTGGTTACAAAGCTTTTGACATAGCCTTCCTGTAATATAACCCTATTCCTACTTTACCAAACGAAATACTAAACCTGCCTTATAGCATGAAAAGTCTTGTGCGATATGTACCCAAAAAATTTAATGTTTTTTACAAAGTAATGTTCTACGTACAGAATCATGGTCATAGACTCATGCCTTTGTCAGGTTAAAAGAAATATAAATAACGCTTGAGAAATGCATGGAAGTATTGCATGCAACAGCATACTGGAGGCTTTCTTTGATTGCATATACCGTATGTACTCGTATATAAGCCGATCTCGCGTATAAGCCGACCTTAAAAAAACTGCCCCAAAATGAGCAATTTTGCAAAAACTCACGTATAAGCCGACCCCCAAAATACCACTGTGTGTTGTTTGGGCTAATAACAAAAGAGTATCAATATGCAATGCACTGTGCTTAAGCAGTCGTGATTCTATTGCATTTTATCTGAGGTACAGTTAAAATTAATATTAAAATTGAATTGTAGTTTGTCTGCATTAACTTTATTTAGTGCAGTCTCAATTTTTATGGCTGTATGTATTACTGAATAGTAATATCGAGGGTATTGCGTGATCTGAGAAGTGGTGACATGTAAATTCCTTTGTGTGAGATCAGATTTATGCGTGCATAAGACGACCCCCTAATTTGATAAAAAAATTTTTAGTTTTAAAGTTGGCTTATATGCGAGTATATATGGTAAGTAAGCTGCAAAAAATCGCGATATACCTCATAAAATCTCTGACAAGTATCATTTTTTGCCTGCTGTAATATCGTTTCTATGAAGAGTATTTTTTTAATATTGTTAAAGTCCGCATTGCTATATTTAGCAAGTAACTATTACAACATAATTACCCAAGTAGCATGAAAAATATTTTTGTACGAGTTTAGTGTTAAGAGAGGCATGTTGTTTTCTGGAACGAATCTTGTTGGAGATAAACACTGAAAAAGAGCAACAGCAAATATTGTGTGTTACAGAAACTTTCACTACCTAAGGAATCAGGTGAACTTTTGATAACTGGTGGCACCAATTGGAGTGTTAACGGAAGAAAAAAAGCTAGAAAGGGTGATGGTAAGGACTAAGGACATTATTTCATGCTGTAGGTCTTGAACCGAATCGTGTCTAACCTTGATGGAAGATGTGCTTATATTTTGTTAGTATGTGTGGACTGTGACAAATAATAATGTGAACATGAGTAGTGTGAAGTTAACACAACTTTACTGCATCAAAACGTTTTGTATTTTACAGAAAAGTATGAAAACATTGGAAAAAATCTTTATAAACCTCACAGGTACAAGTCACTGTGTGGCATAAGGATTAGTAGAGCAATATCAGGAAGTTGTTCTAATCACAGTTTGGTGATTACTGATGAGGGAAAAGTGTATTCATGGGGTAAGTCTTTTAGTTCCTTGCCAACTAACTGGTTTAGGAATAGGTTTAGTTCATGTTTTCATTTTTATCTGCTTACATCCGTATTAATATGCTAGTGTGGAAACTGGTTGGTCTTTGCGCGTAAACTTTTCACCTCGCAGTTTGACAGCTAATATTGATATACTTCCATTTTAGTTATCTTTGCTTGAAAACAGCTGTTAGTATTTTGATTGGATTTTGTATAGATTTACGTTTGCTCGTTCGCGCACACGTGACGTTTTTTCCACGGTATTTGCTGCGGAAAAGAGTCGCGTCAAGAGCTCTTCTGCGGTAGGTGTTTCAGATACGCATTTTTCGTCAGGGGTTAAGTGTTCACAACGCGGAAATTTTTTTATCGCATCAGGGAAGAAAGGTGTTTACGAAACAACCAGTTGTAAATCAGTATTTGTCCATAATTGGCAGTCGTCGTACGCCTGGCTGCTGCGCAGAAATTGGCACACGCTATTTTGCAACAGTCACCGTTTCGTTACAGCATATATGCAGAGTTCGAAAGGTTGAGTTGTCTGTGATGTTGGTGGTGGTTTACATTAAAGCTCACTAACGCTACTACCACCTGCCGCAAAACAGTTTGTTCTGATTGAATAGAAAATGCTGTTTTTTGGACTAGGCGTCAAAGCACACCTGATTTGGTTTGACCGCTAGATCTATGTCACGTCAGAAAAAGCTGGATCTTGTGTGATCTTCTATGTAAGCCATGCTGTTGACTTGCGATAAAACGGACGTAATTCATGAGCTGTACCTGGGACGATGCTTCGCAACCTGCTTGTCGGTGCGTACAGACAAGCGCTTCTTCGAACACGCCTTTTGCTGATGATCATTAAGAAAAGAGCTAACTCTGCACTGGCAGTAAGGACGCGCGTACAGACGCAGGAACAAGCGCCCTTCCACTCTGTAGAGCTGCTAAATAGCACGGACAGCGCTTATCGTGAATCTGGTGCTAGGCAACATCAGAAATTGCTGAATCCAGAGCAACAACGCTTGGTCTTGCAGCTAAGATTGCGTGCGAGTACAGGAAGAATAACTATGGGTTCCATGAATGCGAGTAACGGCGTGCTGTTCATAGTTGCTTTGTTCGCTAAAGAGAGAACACAAGGACGAGCTACGATTTGCAAACCGATGTTTTTGTTGCAAATAAAACGTCTGAATTGAAGTTTCAACCAGTTTTTTCGAGGAAGCTGTGGCCACGTTAATAAATCAACCAGAGCGGTGCGTGTTGCCCTGTGTCGTCGTTACTATTTTGTTTACTCTTGATAGAACATTACCTGAATTTTTTTACATCGTTTGTGATGAATTGTTCATCAAGCCTGCAAACATTTTTGTTCAGGAAGGAATGAATGTGGTCAGCTTGGTCACGGAGATAGAGACCGGTATGACACGCCGAGACCCATACAATGCTTGGAACAATACAAAATTGTCAATGGAAGCACAGGAAGGAACCATACTCTCTGCTTGACTGAAGACGGGGATGTCTTTTCGTTTGGAGACAACAGTTTCGGCCAACTAGGTTTAGGTGAGTGACTTGTCGACAAGCCGACAGCCTTGGTAAAGAAAGATGTGTACATTCCAAAAAATGTTCACCTTTGCGCTTGGGCAATTAGTACGCCGTTACCACTCGAGTTAGAGGTCGTACAAGCATCAGCAGTTGACATTTCTGCCTTGGTTTAAGTAACTTTTGTTAATGCTTGTGTTTCATCAAAGTAATTGTGTTAGCGCCATCAAGTGTATGCTGTTCTGCTACCGTTACATATGTCTTCGTGTTCGTTCATGTATTTGTGTGTTACTTGCCACTCAGGGGCGTTACAAGGTTAGATGGCGCCCGGGGCAAAAAGCAAGTTTTGCGCCCCCATGTTCGAACCTGAGGTCTTTCGGAAGCAAATGTACTGTGTTGCAGAAAGTATTTGTGACATTGTTGCGACTTTTCGGCGCCGTCCGCAGAGATTAGTTGGCACCCGGGAAGCTGTGACCCCCTTGCCCCACCTCGTTAAGCCCCTGGTACCATTGCCATGCATGTTTGAGTCTACTGCGTTGCGTGTGGGAGTGATGCCGTTATACAATACAGTTGATTCTAATATTTTTCAGCCTGTCTATCATGTTGTAGAGTGATTGGGATTTGTTTCGGGGAAACATATTCCGCAGCTGTTGCTGCTCTGCGGCTGTCCCTTGTTGCACACATACCCAAGTGGTTTTTAGGCAGATGACTCATGTTTTAGACGTGCGCAACAATTCGTCTCTGCCAGTGCCAGCACAATTTGTGAATGTCGGTGCTCTGATAAAGTGAAATCGATACATTCTATCATTACACCGCGAAACGTAACAAACAGTGAGCTTTCACGACTTCGTAAGATTTCCAAGGTTCACTCTGTTCCAAATATGTACATTACAAGTTGCATTGAGATTAAATATCGCGACGTATTTTTAATTTGCATTTCTTGTGATGATGCATGTGCTTGGATCACGTATCACTTTCTCAATTAAAGGGACTTTTTAGCGGGGTCCCAAAATTTCAGCAACAATTCGAACTGTGTTGACCGCGTTCCTGCACTTGAAACTTGTCAACTTCTTCTGTCCTCAGGACTGAATCGACGTAAATCAACGGTTGCATTGCCGAGCGCACTTAAATGAACAGTTTTTCACGATGCCTTGCCGGCTTCAAGACACTGACAAGAAAAAAAACAGCGATTCATCCAACAAACACATTTAAGTAGAAACTCGAATTGCGCGACTTATCGGCTGCATGGCCCAATTACAATAAGCAACGAGAATTCAAAGGAATGCTGGATACCTTTCTGTGGCGTAACTCAAAAAACACAAGAAATTCTGAATAAACAAAACAGGGATTACATTCGCGTGTGTTTGTCAGCATATGTTCCCGTCTTTTCTGTATTTAATTCCAAGCAGCAGAATTGGTATGCAAGTTATGCCTATCAAAGAAAAAGACCCACGAAATAGCATGCCTTGAAAAAACTGCACACCGGCGCTTATTCTCTTGTTCGGGAGCTGGCAGTTGGTTCTCTGTTCTACTTCGTTGCTCGCTGCTCAGGCAGTTTCATAACAATGACCAAATTACGAAGTAGGCCGTTTCGGCAGCCAACATCCGGGTAAAACTTCTGGATTCAGATTGTATATTGCAAATACAATGGGTTTTTCGGTTTTCGTTTAGAAGGCTATGGCGATTTTATAGTGCAATCGTGAAACGCTCGGTCCGTATTCTCTTCAAATCACATTTTAGAGAGTTTCCTTTGCTTTGTGTAAATCTGAGTTAAAAAAGCTAAGGCTTATTTTGGCAAGTTGCTTATTTTGAGGAGTAATTTCTCACCAGCAGAAAACATAACATACAGTATAGGCAAGATACAGTAAATAGGGGTAGTCTCGCTAGGTACGAGCTTGCTGTAGAGCTGTGCTTAGGATGTTGTTTCGTTCACGCTTTAACGCATTGTATTGTGAAGTGGTTTGTTTTGAGTAATGCGTTGACTTGTGATAAAAACTCGAGTCACGACGTGAATGTACAACGGCAGCAAAAAAACTGGCAATTTTTGTTTAGGTTAGTAAGCCGAGTAATTTGCGTGCTATTCCGTCAAAGTCGTTTGATTGTTTACGCACCAAGGATGCAGACAAGACATGTTTTAATAGGATGCATCATAGTTAGTGTTGATATTGTATTGAAGAGCTTCGAACATACACAGCCCGTAACGTTGCAGAGTTTTACTAACTTCCAGGAAAATGTGCATTTGGTTTGGAGTGTAATTTTTCCTCGCTTCTCCCTGTTTAATTTTCTAGGATGTGTGCACAGCACCTAACGCAGACCTTTCCGTTTTACTGTGCGAAACCACTTTGCTCGCCTGGCGAACTTCGGCTGTAACCAAAGGTTCACTGGAAATCATGGCCGGCTGGTACTAATATCTTTTTTCCTGTTTTTAAAACGCAATCGTCGTGTCAACTGGTTCGTGGGTTTGCAGGAAACCTCAGCACAAACGTTCCAAGTCCTACTCGCATCGCTTATCATGGAAACCCGATCGTTGAAGTGGCGTGCGGCGCAGATTTCAGCGTTATTCTAGACTGCGAGGGCGTCGTCTACTCCTTCGGCTGCCCCGAGTATGGACAGCTTGGTGAGCTGATAGTTTCATTCGATAGGTTTTCATGCGGGCCGCACTTTGCTTCGCGTTGTTGCTGATAACCTCTTGAGGATTTCTCTCTCATAAATGCAAGTTGCACTGAATTTTCTTGTCCTTGGGAGGTGCGTTCGTGACGAAAACTGTTGACAGCTCCAGCGACATCCTTTCCTCAAATAGAATCACTCCTTCAATCATGGTTGCCAGATGTTAAACTAAGAATATTGCAAGTGTTGGTAAAGTTTATGGCAAATATTTGACGATGGCAATGTTATTGGCAACATTGATTTTTCGACATTTGATTTATTGTTCATACTTCCATATTTTTCAATTTTTAAAGTTTGACAATTAAAAGAATTGTTTAACTGAGAATCAAGACACTACTTAGTAGGCGAGCAGGCAGAATATATCCTCTGTTTAAACCACAGTCTCTTATTCTTGGCTATGAATTGATGTCTTATGATTCATAGGCCTATTTAAAATTTTGAAGCAATATTTCAATTTAATCATTAGTTACAAAATCATCACTGTAAACGCATACAAACCTAAATTGCAAGACTTGCAACACAGTTACAGCAAGTCAATTTTGAAATAAATGCGCAGTTAAGGTGCGTTGTTAATCGAAGGTAACACTGTAATGATTACAGCAATTCTTCAAACACCAGGCCTAATCATATTCAGACATATTATCTGGTGCACTTGTAGAAGATGGTGAGTTATACAGTATTTTCTCTCCTAGGTTGGGTTATTCATCTGATAAATAATCCAAAATGGAATGTTTTATCAAAATTAGCAGGTAGTATTTGAAACAGCAAAATTTTGGCATTGCAAATATTGGCAAAATTTTTGGCATCAAAAATATTAGTGATTTTCGGCAACATTTGCCAAATTGGGCACCATCTGGCAACCCTGCCTTCAACTTTTTCATGTTTTGTTTTTCAATGCATGGCTCCTTTTTCCAGTTTATCCGCGAATAAAGCCAATAGAATTCTGGTGACAAAAAAGTTAATGGCGCGTGCTCCACCCGGTGTGTGCGTCGGAATGTCTGCACTTCCGTTTAAACCGCACTTGAAACTCCCTGTTGTGGTTTTGCCGCGAAGTAACTGCTGTAGGTCTTGCTTCTCGTTTCAGGAAACAACACCGATGGCCAGTACCTGGCGCCGGGTAAGAAGATCGCTTTTGACAATGTCAAGCACGCATTCCGAATACCGCTTTACATTGAAAAGCTGAAGGGCGGACAAGTAGTGCCTGTTACTGATGTAAAAATCACCAACATTGCTTGCGGAGCGAACCATGTGGTAAGCGATTCGACTGCTTGTTGTGCATTAGTGTCTTAACTGATGTCGATTTACAGCATTAACCTACGACACCGCAGCAACTGCATTCATGCTTTAACACGCTCCAGTGCACTCTCACATCGTCCTACCAGGCATCGTAGGCAGCGTCTGCTGACTTGGATTCCAATCATCGGGCGGTTACTGCTCGTTTGTTTTTTTATAATTTGACATCGACGGTTGATGCCAAATACTTGGAGACAAGCCTTGTAAACATCCTTGTGTCAGGTTTGATTGTTCAAATGGATGACGATGACACTTCAGGCATTCTGGTTGGTTGTTGGTTCTCGGGAAGTTGTCGGTGTTTCTACTTTAGTTTGATTTTGTCACAGTCTCTCTGGTCACAGATAGGCTGCACTTCTAGGTCTGAATGATAATTTTCAGGAGAATCATCACCAAACCAATTGTCGTTGATTGCTTCTGTCATGATGCAGCTTGTATCTTGCTTTTCGGTCTTTCAAACTCCCTTCCGGATTCGTCATTGTGTAGCAGAATGCCAAACCCGCCGCAACGTATCTACATCTGGATAAAGCACACCTGTGCCGAAGTTTGTGTGTACCATCTCTGCAATCTTTGCACAGGTCGCCTTGGACGCCAGGAAACGGGTGTTCACGTGGGGATTCGGTGGGTACGGGCGCCTGGGTCACTCAGAACAGAAAGACGAACATACCCCACGTTTGGTGCAAGCGTTCGATCGCAACGGACGTGGAGCGGTGCAAGTTTATGCCGGATATTCTTTTTCCTTGGCCTTAAACGAAATGGGTGAGTTCCGCAGCGTTTCTACGCGCAGTAAATAAGGTTTCAAACCTTTCGCCAAGTATTACGTTTTTCTACTGTTTCAAAAAAACATTCCCTCAGCTTTCTCCAGTTTTGTGTTTTCTGCGAATTCAAATGTGAAGAGCTTGCATAGTTTTTTTAAATGCTGTTCGCAAAGTAGTTCTCTGCTCTCAGGTTCAACCCTGTTTTGGGGCCTACAAGGAAGCATCAACAGCCGTGAAACAACCATGTATCCGAAACCAGTTGCTGACTTGCAGGTACAGATACTTCAATTTGAGATAATGACCGCGGGTTATGATGCACAGGTGTGCATGATTTCAAGGATTACGCAAAGGCCAAAAACGAATTGTTTATTTTTCTGTGTTGCAGTGGCTTCAAATCGGAGTTTTTTTCGGTCATAGACCGAAATGTTTTTGAAATGACCGAAAAAATTAAGTCATTTCGGTCAGAATGTTTGACATTGTAGGCTAATGAACACTCTTACGGCAAGTTTTAATACAACTGTGAGACAAATGTCTCAGTAAGTAAAAAAATGACCGAAATGTCTCGGCGAAGAAAAAGCAGATTCAAATACGTGATTCCTTTGTTTTTTCTATTTCTTGGGCATATGTGTAAGAAAGCAATGATGCAGACGTAAGAGGTCTATTACTTGTTAATGTGAAGTTTACTTTCCCGTAAATTCATTCTAGTGGTTGAAGAAAATTTAATTGGCATGTTATCAGTAATTTACTTGTGAAGTTTTTTTTAGTTACAGTTTACTTGTTGGAAAGTTGTTGCAATTACTTGTACTTGGCTGACTTGTTGAAGGTACGATTTTCAGCCCAAATTAGAGTTGGCTTTGCGTTGGCGTACACAAATGTTTGTTTGATTACACACAATTGTTAGATTTCGGATGTGACGTTTCACTGTTTCTGTAGTTATCATTGTTGCGCGGAATGTTGTGTTCATCAGGCACTCAACAATCAACATGTAATTCAGTCGAGCGAATGCTGAAACTGGCCTTCAGAAAGTTCTTGATTGTTCTTTTTGTTGCATCTGCTCGTGTATTGTGTTTTATTAAGTTTTATTAAGTTTTTGTATGTTCTTTTGCAAAATCCATGGCTGTGTTTGTAGTACTGCACGCTGCTTGGAATCACGGATCGCGAGGTGTTGTTTTTTCGAAATTTGAGTGAGATAAGACAACTGCAAAGTGGTAGTTTTTGTCTGATTTCGTTCAATGACGGGCTCACCAGGAACAGATTTAAGTCGAATCTGAAAGAAAGTCCGTTTTGCTTTCTTCACAAATTAGTGTGATTCGTAGATCTCGTGCATGTGATCGTAAACGTTGTACACTGATGCTTAATTCTAGTTTACTATTATTGATGACAGTCGGGCCACTTCATGTATACATTCCTCCTCTTGCAAAGCATGCAGAAGCAACTAGAGTTAATTGAGTATTAACCGATTTTTATAACTGGATTTCTGGTAGCGAAGTCGATTACTAACTTGGGTTGCGAAAACTTGGAAAGCCCTAGGTTTTTGTACGGAGATTGCCACGTTCGAAGTAAATTCGATGTACGCTTTTTCAAATGTTCAAAGTTATTTCCATATCAATTTCTTGTTTATTATTGCACGTTGCAATAGCTGGCCTGCGATTATGATGCTTGAAGGTTACTTCAGTTCAGTGGGTGAAAGGTGTTGCTGACATGTATTAATTATAAGCGCAGTAAGTGGACCGTACCTACACTCTGAAAAAGTTCATAAAGTTTGATGTAACTGTAAGAGGAACTGGTGTGAACAAAGACTTGTTTAATAGATGTGAGAAAAGTATACCTTTTCTTCCAAATCAAAACAACCGTTATGGAGAGTTTTTTTGTCCTAAAAACAACTTCGATCTTATTAAGGAAGTTGTAGTTAGAGCTTGAGTTTAGTGTGCAGATTTATGTGAAAACCATGGTGTAAGGTTGTAATGCTACTCTGAAACAAATTGAAAAGGAATTTGCTTGTTGACGAGAAACGCATCTTGTCACGTGGTCGCCGCCGGCTCGTTCTGTAGATAGTTATTTAGCTCCACGCCCCTGGAGCAGTCTTCCGCAAACGCGACAAGCTGTTCCAGGCCGCTGCTGAGTTATTGTTGATTGGCAACAAATTAAATGCAGTTGTTCCTTGTTTTGTCGTGCCAGGGATGGAAGGTACGCAGCATAGGTTGCGGGAACAAGCATATCATTGTTGCTGCGGACGACAGTGTAATTGCATGGGGGATTGGAACATCAAACGGCGAGCTGGTAAGTAGCGCATCGAATAGTTGGTTCTGTTTGTTCATAGCTTGTCTTGCTAAGACATCCAGTACTTTGTTTCGTTGTTTTAACAGCCATTCGCTTGATTGGTTTCAATTAAAAAAGATATTTTGTGGGGGTCACCGCCGAATTTTCATTCTCAGAAAGCGACATGCGTCCAAAAACCTTTCAGAGATGTTCTGAGTGAACACAGCTAGTTGCTTAGTTCTTGCGTGTAAGATCGCTGGCGATAATCATTCAAAACTGGCGTGGGAGGATGCTTTGGTTTCGCGCAGAAAGATGCCTTTATTTAGTTATACGCGTGTGATGAGTTGATGCTGTTTACATTATAAAGGAAACGTGACTGGAAACTTGAAACATTGCTGTTGAACGTAGTTTGTAGGACATTAAGTTGTTGCTTTCCATTTTCCTTCTGGGTGCCATGAAAACCCTGAGTTTATTTTGCTACGAGCAGCACTAGCTAACTTGACCGAAAAAAGCGATACCGGTTTGGAGTTACATTTGCAACCAAGATACGTTGTTACGGATCGCCTGTTGCTGGTATTGTTCATAGGGTCTCTTTGCAAGTTGTGCGTTAAAAAGTAGTGGTTTCCGCACAACTGCCGTTCGTGCAGTGCTGAGAATTATATTTCTGTGCTCGTTCAACATGGTCATTTTTTTGAACAAATAAACGCGCGCTTTGATCTGTGACGTAGAATTTTACCCGCCACGTCAAACACTAAATCGACCCAGCATCCTTTGCTTTGCGGCAATCGCTTTCCATCGCAGGGCTTCGGCGAGTCACGAAAATCGAGCGCCAACCCGGACCTGATGAAGAGCGCCGCCGGTGTTTACGTGTATCGCATTCAGTGCGGACAAGTTCACACGTTGATGATTGTGCGAAACGAAAGCGACAAAGACAAGGAAGCGCTCACTGAAATTCCTATGTACGATCCCAAGCCCAATCCGTAGCACTGCCGCCCGTCCCGTCCGACCGAAGACCCCGCAACGCTCTGGATAAAGCAAAGCGCTGTCGCAGCAGCAGTGACGGCGCTGCGTCGTGTCGCGCCGAGCTCTTTCCGCAGCTCCACCTTTTTCTACGTTTCTTTTTTATTTCCCTTGGCGTGCTTTCCGTGCCTGGTGTGCATCAAAAAACCCAGTTACCTCCCAAAAGCAATCCCCGCATGTTTCTATGCGCGGCAAGACACTGTCGATGCGAGTTCTTCCTTTTGCAGCAGCAAGGTGTGTTTTGCAAAAAGCGCTCCGCTATTATCGGCGCAAACCAAAGCGAACGAAACCGAGCCGGCTCAAAGTGCAGTCGAAACGAGTCTTTTTCTTTTCTCTTCTCTTNATCAAGCAGAGCCGTTCTTAGCGCAACCTTGCATTGTCCAAACCTATTTTACCGATCAGGAAGCTTGTGTTGTTGAGCGGTTTCGCGTTTCAACTGCCATTTCCGATTCCTGCCATGAATAAAACCCCTGTACACGTACGTGACACGCGTTAGCTTTGGTACGAAAACAATGATAGTTATATACGCAGTATTTTCAGTCAGTTATGCGCGAAGAATCCTGATTTGTTGCTTTTGTTGAAAATCTTGCCGTTTTCTGTGCACCCACAACCGATCACTTGGTCGACTGCTGCAGTTGCGCGGGCGGAAGGAGCGCCGCTTGTCTTCAATTGTGCGTAGTTTGTGCAATCGCGCGATTGTTTATTAAATGCTGCGCTATACCACCTTGGGACATGTTCGCGTGAAAAAACAAAAAAAAAGTATGTTACTACTCGGCAGTACATGTTTTGTCGTCGTTGCATGTTCGGCGCAACTTCCGATCGTCTGAACTTTGACCCGCCCCTCATCGTGGCTTTCAGCGGCACACCAAATTTTGTTGTCCGTGTAAGGTTTGACTGCGACGACTAGCGACCAATTCGTAAAGGTTATAGAAAAAAAAACTGGCTGCTGACCGCTGTTCCGTTAGTAGCCTTGTAGAAAAGGGAAAGCGCCGCATTGAGTCCTGAAATTAGTGACTGCTGTCTGAATCGTGTTTAAACCTTTTTAAACGTATTTACCGTTTGCAAAAGTTAGTTTGTCTCAAACTGGTAAATTTCAGGTGGACGATTTGTAAACATCACTTCAGCCTCGCTTTTTCATGCTTCGATCTTTATTGCAGGTGACTTGACCGATGCGAGGTCCTCTGCACCATGAGCTTTCTGTTTTTGCTTGCATCCCCATCATGGCACTACAGTGCGTGGTTAATCCTTTTTGGTCAATGTTCAGCTTAGGATTTGATAGCGTTGTTGTTTCCTGCTGCGCGATCGCCTGCTACCGGTTGTACATGTAGAACATTGTCGACTGCTTACTGTTCTACTAGCAACTGCATTGTTAAAGTATTTGCGTGCTGGCATTTGAACACACGATGTACACAACATCGATTATTTTGGTGGTCGATACGGCTGTCGTGAGGTAATTTTCAAGTTGGCCAATGTCGTCCGTCCGTAATTTTGGCCACAACACGACCATGGTAATTCTTTTCATTTTACGTGTTTACTGAGATCTGCATCATTGCTTGTACTAGTCGAAGTGTCTTCGCAGTTCCTATCCTCATCCTACGCGGTAACAAATAACGTTGCTTAGGTTTCTTTTTGACCGTCCACTATTCAGTGCTGTGCCAAATACACACTGAACAGGCCTCCATGCAGATCCTACATTAAATCTGGGTTGCTTTTTCTTCAGCGCTTCATTTTTGGAAATGAATGTGGTAAACAAGGTTTTGACGCCAATTTAAACTGCGAGACATCTTGCTAAAGTTCGTAACGCCCGTGCTCAGCGTTTTGAAGACAATTTCAAATGACATTCCCAGCGCTCGCTATATCCTGTAGTCGCTCACTGTGCAGGAGTGGGCGAACTTTTTGACTTCTAGCAGGCTTGCTGCTGTGTTGCATTCTTTTTTGATACCGACTTCAAACTTCTCGTGCTCCCTGCTGGCATTTCAGGCATTGTTTTTGACTGTGTTGATTCTGACAGTGGAACGTGTTTCGTGGCTGTCTTTCGTTTTCGTAAACTTTCATCAAAGCGGTACTCAGAAAGTAGTTAAGTGTGTATGAAATGCGGATGGCAACGTGATCTTTTGCAGCTTAGACCGGTTCTCAAAGTAGACAGTCTTGGTTATTGAAGCTTTCGTACGTTT
>JGI24022J15233_10003933_pt1 | contig 15046 bp, 8 predicted proteins | sample Ectturendosymbi2_FD_15233 | JGI IMG/M metagenome (IMG submission 15233)
GGGCCACATTCGGCCCGCGGGCCGCTATTTGCCCACCCCTGGTCTAGAACCACATTTAATAAGCTCTGAAAAAAGTCATAGGTTTTTTAAAATAAAGCAAAACTTATGGTGCAAATGTGCCAAAAGGGGCCCCTCAATGGGCGTTCGCATGGGGGGTACAACGAAACTTGTTCCCCCTGGAACTTGGGGCTATGAATAAAAAATCTCTGAAAAACCTGAAGTCAGCAGCAAAGTTCCAATTAATTGATTCATTTCTTACAATGACAGTTTATTTGCCGGTATGACACTCACGCTACACATGAGCCATGCTCGCTGCTCTGGTGTCATGGAATGATGAACTTGCATTTCACTCATGTCCGCTCCTTTGCCTTCACAGCGGGTTGCGAAACTTGCGAGCGGATTGTTCTGCTGTTGGTCTTTATTACGGATCAATAGCATGGCCTCAAATCTTCAAAGGTTCACTTCAAGTTACGGTAGTAGGGGATTTGCCGCATGTGACTGTTTGAATGGCTGAATGCAGCCATAAAAAAATAACCTTTTAAAATATCTTGGCAGGTAATGCAGCGAGACAGTTACTGTTGATAGCGGTAAGGCACGAAGTTTATACTGGGTGAACAGTCGTGAATCTGCAGCAATGATTCCACAAGCTTGAAAAACCCACTGTTAGTGTGAGACTGTGAGTGTGACCATTGTGACCGCTTCTTTTCACACGGTAAAAAGTACGTGACCTGTTGGAATACGTCCATGCAGGCTTGTGGGAATACTTCTTAATCATTAAGGTTGAGTTATGGTTTCAGAGTGAGTTACCAGACGTTTGCAGCTCTTGTTTCGAACTGACTCTGACAAGTCTTGCTACGTAAAATAAATTCATAATTTGTGATTTCGCTAAAGACCGTGGCACTGCTTTTTTGAAAAGAATTATTATCGTTATATACCTAGGTATTGCTGCCAATGAAGCGAATTTTTGTGACTCTTGCCATAACATGGGGTATTTTTCTTTGTGGGGAAAAGCGTCTTTTGTGGGAAAAGGGAAAAGCGTTTTGTGAACGTCCATTTGTATTGCATCATCAGCAACCTGAAAAAGATAAGCAAAATGTCGACGTTGCCCCACCCTGGAAAAATTTCTGCGGACACCCATGGCCTCTCAGCATTTTAACGCATAGCTAAAAAACAGTGTAACGTCAAATGACTTCAAACAATTTACATTGTGAAATGGACTTTCACGCGGAAGCAAATTTCCAGACAAATTAACTTGCTTTCAGCAAAAGTATTCTTGTATAGCATGTGCAAAATGTAGGGATCAGTGTTTTGATCTAACGCGAACAAATATAGGGGCCAGTGGCTCCTTTTTAAGACCACATATTGTACACATGAAATATCACAATTGTCCTATTTTTGGGGCCTCTTTATGCGATTTTGTCTCGGTTTCCTAAATTCTAATGCCCACCCTTGGCTGAGAGTCGTACGTGTTGGAATTTCTGTGACTTTTAATGGCAGATATCACAACTAGGAAGCGGAGTCGCAATGTTGCGCTTTCGGAACACTGAAACTATACCCAAAGAGCCATTGCAAATAATTGCAAAAGGTATGCAATAAAGATGATTTTTGATCTACAGAAGGTTTTGATGCATGATGGAGTTCACATACGCTCAAGTACAGTACGACGCCGCCTACTGGAGGCTGGCAGAAAGGCTAAGAAACCAATAAAAAAGCAGCTTTTTACTCAAAAAATGAAAACAAAAAATTAGAATGTACAGAAAAATAAATATTGCACTCTAGAAGACTATGTTATTGCAAGAAAAGTGATTCCAGATATGAGAAGGGAATTTCCTGATGGTGGAGGAAAATTGCAACAGGACCCTGGCCCGTGTCTTTCACCTAAAAAAGTGAAGACGATTTTCAGGAAAGAAAAATTGAGTATGTTGGATTGGCCTGGAAACTCATCAGATCTTAACCCACTGCGAATTTGTTATCAATTTGTTATCAATAACAGAATCTCGGTTACAACACCATCACCAAGCTAATCGAAGCCATTCTTCCAGCGTGGTTTCTGGACATTAAATCAAAGAAAATTGTAAAAAGCTGGTAGAATCCATGCCAAAGCGGGTAACTAATTTCTTGTCCTATTACTGTAGAGTATTAGGTTTATAGAATTATTAAATTTGCTGTGCTAGTGAGAATTGCTATAACCTACTGTTAGTGTTAATATTTCATATATAGTCGTGAAATTCGCAAAGCAACTGTGTTACGTGGATTCTTTGAGATCAACCTTAGACCTTTTAAAATTAACTAATAACACTGGTAAATGGTTATAATTCATTTTCTAATCATAGTACTGGAAAGCTAATGAAGCTCCTAATCAGTTATGATTTATAATTTATTAAGGGGCCCAAAATAGGTCTCGCACCAGCACATTCTTCCTCTCTAGGGCCCTGATTGCATTCGCTGTGTGCTTCAGCGAGATAGTACATTTAAGTTGGATCAAACCAGCTTCATAATTTATAAGCTACGATGCTTTCAGATTGAGTGTTGTTTCAATAAAAAACGTCTCTTGACAGCTACTCTTGTTTGCTCTTTATTCTTTGGCGCCGGTGATAGAATAATTGATTTAATTAAAGAGAAAAGACAACATGATATTGCTTGGGTTATGCATGTAATGCACCGAGTAATTTGTGCTTTACCTTAAAATTTTGGGAAAATCGAACCTTCTGAATATCTTCCTAAATTGACTATTGCGAATAGCTGAAATCCTCGCGTATTTTCTATTGCAGCTAAAGAAGTGCGTTAGGTAATTGTTGTATCTACCGGTAAATAAATACCCTAGGAGTGAATGGAAGAACAAAGTAATGCACTTTTCAGTAGTGACACAGACTATTATAGAACTTCAGTATCGAAAGCACTGCTATCTCTGTTGTTTGCTACGGAAAAGTTTGTTAACGCAGTTGAAGGAGAGGTGGTTTCCAACTTCTGGACTATTCTTAATGTAGCATTTTGATTCGTCGACACACCAGACTAAAACTTTAACTCCACTTTGAAACACAATCAGGCAGTTCATTATATCCAACCATGGAAGCCAGTGTTCCCACAGCAAAACTGTAAAGGCGTCCGGTTTTATCAACCAGCTTCGATTACTTCCTGTGTCGCTTGGAGAAAACGCTTGTACAATGCTCTGTGGTATGGCGCGGTTAACATCTGTTCGAGATGCTGCTAAAACGTTTTGGTGTTGTGCCAGTGCAGTAAAAGCTTCAAAAATGACAAAAAGATTAAGTGGCCTTGTCCCGGCACTATGCTTTGTTCCATGGTAACGTAAATAAACCACCGATACACGAAGCTCACACCGTCACTTTTATTGTTGAACAACCAAATTTTCACTCTCTGAATATCTGCGAAGATAAATGGTACAACCAGCTTGACGCACAAATTCATATTCACAGCATGATCCTCCCCCGCATGCGATAAAATTTTTTTGTTGCCCTTTTGCACTGAACGTTGATGTGTTTTGATTGTCGCGGCCAGCATGTTGGAGTTTTGGTTCTCGTTAGTCGCAGCGTTTCAAATGCGCCCGTTGAGGTTTGGATGCCATCGCTACTGAATGCAAGCTTAGCTTATGCATTCTGCAGTTATGCTGAACCATAAGTCGTGCTGTTTCAAGTTAGATTGGAAACTCCATTTTAAGAGTAGTTGTATTTATCTGATCTATAGTGTAAAACATTGTAGCTTGCGTTGAGCTTTATTAAGTTCATGTAACTTTTGCAGTTAGTTTTGAAGTTGCAGTGAATACTTTCAGTTGAGTAAGACATAATTTCCAGTTTTACGTTCCGCAGTTGGTGTTGTGCTATGTTTCACTACAGTCTTGAGGTTGTTTACTTTCTCTGACCTTGTTTTTGTCTTTCAGCGTTTCACCTGTTAGCATTGCTTGCAGATCTAAGGAATGATGATGCGTAGCATTACGTGAAATCGATTTCCTATTAAAATTTTGTGATTGATTCCTTGCTTGTTTCACCTGTGAAGTGAAGTTAATTGAAAGCAGTAAAGCTTTTGAATTTTTGCAAAGGTCAATGGTCCTCCCTGGCTTGGGTTTTGGAGTAAGCATACGGGAACCCTGCAAATTATGCGCATTTTTTCTTCGAAAAAACTGAGTTATTGGCATGAACGTAAAAATTCACTGAAAATAAAAGACCCATTAGTCCATCCTTGTTGTAAGTGCTTCGACGAACACCAGTATGCTGGAATCAATAAAAAATCATGTAAAAGCCCGTTTTGCCAACTGTAGGGATCACAAAGAAGTAGGTGTCGAAAATTGTCGGGACATTTATACCACACTTTTGAACGACTGTAAAACGTGCAACATTGCAGAATGCAATTTCTTTCGGCGTATTGATAAGGATTGAGTTTTCTATTCGTTGTATTTTGTTACAAGTTTTTCGTTTTACAGATGTTAATTGATTGATTCCTTATCGCAGCACAAAGATACTCTAGGGATGAAACATCATCACCTAGTTCTTTGCAGAAAACTTGACGCAGATTCCATCGTATGTTTTGCACACACTAAATGCTGAATCCTTCAGACTCGAGTCTACACGCATGCCAAAAAGTTTCCATCATAAACCGACCTGAAATGGCACTCAGACTACAGAACAGCAGAAAATGATTTCGTGGATAAACAAGTAAGGGGTGAAGAAACTTTTTATCGCCTAATTGCATTTTAGTCAAAACAACTAAAAACCTCTCTGGTGAAGTCATAGTCTGTTCATATAATAGCGTGTTTATATTTCCTACTGCCTAATTGGTAGAGCTGATTGAGCACCCGCCAGCAAAGCTGATAAGCTGCTGTACCGCTACGGGTCGGGTCATACCGAAAACTTCAAAAACGGTACTTACGGCCTGTAGCCTCGGGTTCGGCATTGATTGGGTAGGTGCAAGGTGCAGAACAAGCGGAGATGGGCGCACGCAGATCACTCGTGACACTCGAAAGGAGTACAAAAGCGAGTATAACGAAAATGAACTGATTATATTTCTTGAACGTATTCTCGATTAAAATCACGAGATCATCAAACAAAAAACAAAATTTATACACTCGATTATAGTTTGTGAGTTAATTTGTGATGATGAAGTGCATTGCAACAGAAGCAGTTCACAAAATCTTGAATTAAATGTGTCTCTATGACAATTGAACAGTTATCTTCAAGATTAGTAAGCCCATTGTATTTACAAACCTTTTACATTGTTTTACAGCATATCTTAGCTCCATGTGTTTTTATGTTTACGCAATGAAGGAACATTTCGAAAATCAAAAGAAGTACTCATGAACAGTACATTAATTACACAACTGCGTGCAGTGTAGTTGTTTTAATTAAATTGCTTAGCTGACAGAGAACTACAAAACTTCAGTGCATCATAAAATAAATTATTTATATTTCGTACAGCAGGGTTCTTTCACAGGTAAGAATAAACTCGCTAAACCAGCTGGGCATATGATGTTGTTGCAAATTGAACCAAGTTTTTTCGGCTATAGCACCATAATCGATCAACATCACTATGTTAAAATATAAGTGGCTTAACTTAATAATACTGTGAACTCTTCCCTAAATGCTACAAAACGTATCAAAGTGCATTAACTCTGTTAAACCATAACTTGAAAATCAGGCAAATTAACTTTTAGCAAAGTGTCACCAGGTACGCAACCGATTCGGGATTTTTATAGTCTTGCTAAAATATGACCTGAAAAATTGATCCCTATTATGTATGTCCATTAAACCTACTCTTTGCCGTGCCTCATTGTATGTTTGCATTTTACTTAGCCTACAATTAATTTGATGAACTATGTACACCTCTTTCATTGTGATTGTCATTACTTTACTATACTGTCTGGCTATTTGCTGAAATACGAGAAAGCACAGGCGATATATTGTACATAAATTCAGTAAATTACTCGAACAAACCGCCTTAATTTTATAGGAATTCCAAATATTGAAATATTCATGGAAATTTAGGATGATACAACTTCTTGATTAAACAAATATGAAATCAGGTTGAAACATCTCGAAACAAAAACAATGTTGCTGATAAAATGTCAAAGCTCCCACAGGTGCTCTTAAATCCTACAATTCGTAATGATTTTAGGCAAATCAGATATGTTTCTACACTTGGTCATAAAGTAATAAAAATGAGAAATGCCATCATCGTACACAAGGAAAAGCGCAAAACATTGTGATTAAAGTAAACAGCATTAATAAAGGAAGACAGCTTGGCAAATACAGCTTAATGCTGAACATATGAGAAAGTCCACCGACACCTAATTTTTGCGTTGAGTTGGGCATAAAGTTGGGCCAGGTCAGCTGTATGTACTAAATCGATTTAGGTAAGCATAACTGTGTTTTAGAGTATGTGAGTAATCCCAACGACGAAAAAGTCAGAGCAATTCAAATTCATCAGTTCAGCATGTTGTATAGCCAACTTTTTGGTTAACATTTCATCATTCATAGGACTCTCAAAAACACATATTTTTACGCTTTGGAAGTAGTGGGAAAATGTTTCTTATCCGCTGTAGGACCATGATCATCTTCGCGTTTTAAGCCCAAAGAAGTGACAAAGGCACTCATAAAAAAATTCACTAATGAACCAATAAACCTGTAATTTTCAGATTCCCATCGTTTGCTAAACAATAATGTTGAACGATAGTAGCACCAAAAATGATCTTAAAAACAAAAATATGTAGCAGTAAACTGCTTATTTTTAGCGTAATTCAAACTAGCCATTTCATTGATTTTAAAAAGAATCTAAAATACCGAAAAGTATGCAATTTTTCTCTACAGCTTTGATTGTTACTGATTCTCTTAAAGCAATCTAAATACTTACTTTTGTGATAAAAAAAAACAGATCCAGTCAAATTGTGACTAAAGTAACACGAAGGCTAAATGACGGCGTTAGGATCACATATCTTTGCTTCAAAGGAAAGCAAGTGATGCACTTGGTGAGGCACTTCTAACTTGAAAAACCGCTGATCATTAACGGCTTTATCGATAATGGCTGGTTCAGATCCTGCTTTCATGAACACACGATACTGTTTCCTTTTCTGCTTAACAGTGACAAAGAACCACTTGTTGCTGTTGGAACTTTTTTTTTTGCCAAAAACACAATAAAACTTAATTTGGTCTTTCCAGAGAAACCAAAGACTTCTTCGGCTATCAACGCCAACATATATGCTTGCTTGTGGCCTAATAGTTCTCACCAACCATTTGCTGGGTGTACTATCTTTGTATACTTCAACCACAGACTTGGACAGCACGTTTGTATTTGTCAAAGCGCTACTACCCACAGCGGAATCGTAGGTGGGAAGTCGATACTCAGGAAAAGCGTGCTCTTCTACTGAAGCTTCACGTAGGTGTGATCCATATGTCTTGCCAACTTCCTTTAAACTCGAGCAACCGTCGGACCTGTTGACATAAAATGCCTTAATCTGGCTCGTCAGTTGATGCTCTTGATATGGTTTGACTTCTAAATTCTTTGCTTTGTCTAAACGGTTTGATGTTTTTGGAAAAGTTAATCTGTTTTGGGAAAAAGCCTTTCTTACTTGACCACTATTCCATGGACAAATGCATAAAAACAAACAGCAACTGAAATTGTCATCAACGTCTTCGTTCCTGGTGCCGTCATTTGAATCCAAGTAATCTGAGTCGACCGCATTTAACAGTATTTTTTCTTCAAAATGGCAGTGGTTCATTTTTGAGAAAAGATCAGCCGTTATTTCTTAACCGTCACAAACTTGTTAGCCTACGTTTGCTATCGAAACAAACAAAAGTGTCTTAAATTTCATGATTGGGATTACGCAACGCGTTGGTCTGGCCCGTAGCCACTGGCATTGCCCCCCAATTTTTTTGCCCAGAAACATTTGTTTTAAACATATAAAAAAAACAAAAATTTTGACCCACTAAAAATGTATGTTTCCCACCCAAACCTCAAACCTGGCTACGAGCCTGGCGTTGGTGTATATAATCCATTATATGCTGATGTGGCAAGTGGTGCTTTGACCCAGTAAATATCCAGGTTGGCGTGTTAATAGATTGAGTACAAGAAGAAACCTTTTTCTGAAAAAGTATCTTTTATCTTTTTGTGGTAGAAAGCTGAGGTATTCGCTTTTTGTTAGGTTGTTAAAATAACTCCTGTACAAACTTTAGCCTATCCAAATCTTCAGTTTTAGAATTACGTTTCGATATTTGCAAAAATTTCATTGGGCCGCGTTACGCCTTAGCTTATTAATTAATACTCGTTTTTATGATTTGATTTTGAAGGACTTTTCCTAATGTTTCAGAATTTAATATTTTCAGTGCAAAGTAAAAGCACTTCTGCGATTTTTCTGCTTTTGTGTAATTGTTTAGACAATTTTGCTATAAGAGCGTGCTCATATTCTTTCGAAAATTTTTAGGAAGCTGTTAGCATGTGTAAACAGAACAATCTGACGCATAATCTTGCGAAAAGCACGGTCGTGCCAAATATAAATTGCAGCATAGGGAATGCAAAGCAGATTGTAAGAAGTAGAAACATGTAAATTTGCAGTACTGCGAAAAAAAGCTTAAATTCCAAAAAATGATTAGTGTGAGGCAGAAATCCACAGCTATCAGCACATTGTGCAAAAATAAAATTGCCCCAACAAAGAGAAAAAAATGTAGTATAACTCCGGTACAGATAGCACATGAGTTGCTTCCCTANAAAATGGTGCTTTGTTGGCAATATAGACGCACGCCGTACATTACTTTCTCAAGAAAGCATCTGAACAGTCAATTGAGTCAAATTTTATTTTTAAGCGAAAGCATTTGTTGTGTTACAAAATGCATGTGATCCTGACTGCTTTCATTATAAGCAAGGCCTTAACAATGCATTAACCTGTAATTGTCACATTTAGGCTACTGTACTTTTTATTCCTCTTATATTCGATTTTAGATGCAGTATGTCATATAGAGATGCGCAATGGTTTAGGCACAAGAGATCATGGAAAGCGATACCAACCTCGCCATAAGACATCCTTCCTCGAACAGGAAGCTGCCACTGAATACATCCAGCTAAATAAACTGCTTTAGCATCGTTTAGATGAGTTAATCTGATCAATTTATGATGCAACTTCGCATGTATAAGTGATTAGAACAAGCTACCCAGTGAAGCACCTCTTTATTTTTGTATTGTTTCAACGAAAACATTGATTTCGTAATACTTAAGTTGGTAGCAAAATGTTTTTCAAACAAGAAATTGTTGTGCCAAAGCCAAGGTTTTTATCGTGACTGGATCATTACAGTCGTAAAGACGTATTTCTTAGCATGACTGTTGTAGACTTAACTTTCACTGGATTTGAATAAGATAGCTTTTCTCAAACTCTTGTATAGATTAGAGTACAATGCTGTGGTCAGCTGGAACAAGTATTAGTCGATATTTCTCCGCTGCAAACCTTTGTAGGCTGAATACCCAATACAATAGGGCTCAAAGTAATGTTTAAGAATCGTAATAACTTCAGCGTAAAGAATCGTAACGACAACGCTCGATACAGACTAAAGAAACTACAAACTATCACATTTTATGGTCAAAGTGACCATGCAGATTTGCTTGACTTAGTAAAGGAATAAGAAACAATTCCTCAATGATGAACACAATTTTCTTCACTGGTACGCATAAAGCTCCATGACTTCTCTGCATCATAACGTTAGTTATTGTTAAAGTTAACTGAACTATAACACAAAAACTTGTTCAAGGCTGTTTTTGTACAGAACGTTTATTGAATGCTTTGCTTTACTCTGCGCTCATTAGAGTGAAGAAATGAGGGAAAGCCTGCCACGTTTTGTTGCTTCCAGAAAATAATAAAGCGTGAAATTAGTCATGTCTTGCTGGAAAAAAATAAGCTGCAGAAGAACTATCGGGGGATATTCAGCGGGTAAGGATAAAGGCTTTACTTGTAAGCCTTACAAGTGTCATGGCACAACGCTCGACTTTCTTTGAAGATTTTCTTCGCAATCTTATTGCTTTCTACTCGCAAATGCAGTAAAATTTCCGGTCTATTCAGCGCAATTTTGTGTCTCATGAAGCCAAGTTTGAGTAGTTAGAACTGTCAGGGTGCAAAGCCGAGAGTAACTATCAAATTTTCAGTAGATCTATGGCAATTGTAACAATTTTCGTAATCTTGCAATCACCGTTTTCTTTCAAACTGAAAAAATGGTGTTTTCTTTACTGTATGCATCGCACATACTGTAGTTTTTTATTATATTTCCAAAACAACAATCTCTATCGTTCAAACAATTTTCATCAATTTTAATTACCTAATTCGAAAATTAAGATTTATACTTTAACAGAGAGAGTCATTTCTCCGTGAAATATTGATCACTTCTTATAAGTATTAAGCTTTTTTATAGGTTGCTTCCACATTTTTTACCATTATTTAAGTCATTTTGTATTGCTTTGTATTGCTATTGAATTGCTTTGTATTGCTATTGAATTCTATGGTTGCTTTGCAGCTTTTGCTTGAACCCCAAAGTAGTGCAGTCATGTTTATGAAGCTAGGAAATGCTTTAAAAAGCTCCCCACGCTAGAAACAAGTTTCAAAGCAAATAAAACTCCTAAAGGGTTTAGTCAGCTGCACATTTTAGCATTACCCAGGTTAATCAAAGCAGTTTATCGAAACACATCAATATCTGCAAATGTGTGTCTCTGAGGTAAAGAAAGTTTCACTATGCACACTTAGTACAGTACTACGTGTGGAGTGTCACGAATCACGATTGGTTTGCAGGCGCCCATCTCTAGTACTTACTCTGTGTAGCAGGACGCACGGCTATCTCCTCAATCCCTACCGGCTTCGAAAGAGCGCAATCAACCCACTTTTCCAGATAGACGGCTTGATATTGGCAGTACGGAAGTAAATCAGTTTTCAACATGGGGTTTTACGTGAACATGTTTCTGCTCCAGTTCTTAACAGATAAAGATTTGCCGATTCAAACGAGAATCAGTCGAAAAATACTTGCACATACCCGTTCTGGTAGAACAGTTGTGTATATGTAGCGGTTCCTGACAAACCTCGTCCCATACGATCTCCATCAGAATAGCCTACGAAGCTGTTTGCTGGGTTCATTGAGCAAACAATAGCCATTCTTTAAACATATTTAAGGAAGTTACCTATTCCACCATTTAAAAAGCATGCAAAAACACAAATGTGATTTTTTAGGTCTAGATTTGATAGCTGCCATATGCATGAGATTATGCTATGATTACGGCAGATGAAGATAAATGTCTATGTATGTGTTTGGGATTTTTCAGTTTACGAGTTGAACTACCATGTCAGATCGATTTCTTTCAACTTGTAACTTTGTTGCGATTGCTTCTTTAGGTTTGCTGATCAGTTGCCTTTTGTGCCCCCAAATACTTTCTTCTCGTCAATAGGCATCACGTGATATAATAGTTATCATAGGCGGATCCAGGGGGAGGGCTAAGGGCCTGAAGCCCCCTAAATTTTCAGATGCGGTTTTTGATCGATGGTTCTCAACACAGAAACGTCCATTGGGGTGATATTTGGATAGCCTAAACCATTTCTTGCACAGGGATAGGGATGAAAGTATCAAATGTTAAGCTTATTTTGCTGAGTTTGGGCAATCCGAATGTGTTTATTTCACTGAAAATGGAACTTCTAATAAGCAAGTCTTTATATAAAAAATATGATCCCATTGTTACGTAAACTGCAGGTAAACATAACTCTAGTTTCATTTGGGTAACATTGGGCTTCTTGTGGACAAAAGTTGAATTAGCAGTAGTCTATACTACTTTTTTCCTACATGCTTTGTACAATCGATGCTTTGTAACCTACTCAGTGGCGTAGCGAGGGTAAGCGTCGCCCGGGGCCGACCGTGGAAGTTCCTCCCTTTCAACCCATCCAATTTGCTTACAATAATTATAAGTGAAAAAAGATGATGTTTTGTGTTCAGTAAAGATGTAAGGAATATTAAAACATCGTGAACGTCAGAATCAGGCACTCAGAAATTGAATTGGTCTAGTTTTTTATTCTCGATTATGGGTCTTGTTTTTTACTGCCCGTTCGCCGGCTTTCTCACAACTTGCTCTTCCTATTTTTCCTGCTTTCTTTACTTATGCACATAGGCGTAGCCAAGGGGGGTCCTAGGGGTCATGCCACTCCCCAAATTTTCGGAACATATAGTGATTGTGCTTTAAGAGGCGGTATCCGAAGCAAAATAGCGTTATTTGCCAAAAGTCAAGCATTTGGTCCCTCGCAAATTTTTGGGCTGGCTACGCTACTGCATATGCATATATGGATCAGGCATATTTCGTTAAATTTTTTTCCCTGTTTTCCTGTTTGGTTTTCAGCCCACAAAATGTGTGTTATTGGGCGAGGCCCAATTAAAGCAGTGATAGTAGGTTACCTACTCTACAGGTGAACATTAATGTATGTTAATATGTCGTGTAGTATCCTAAGTTTAATGAAAACTAAGTATTATGCTGCATATAGGAGGCTACAATAATAAATTTCATAATCTAATATCAATAATGTAAAGCAAGTTTCTTTGTTCAACTCACTTCTGAATAGCCGTTTATTTCTCTTAGAAAGTATAAAAGGATTCAAACGTTACCTCTTGGACTCATTTAGATAAAATTTGTCAAATAGGCTTAAAGCAGCTGTGGTTCAGATGTGTCGCGTTGGAACCTCCATCGTTACCTCCAGTCTTGGTCTAGTTGGGCTGGGCTTCTTGCAATTACGTGTGCATAGTTCTGTTTACATTTGTCCGATAGCAACACACGCATGCAGTATTTCGAAAGCAGTCATACCATTACCAACCCCTGCCACGTAGGACATCCGCCTTTTTAATGCGCAGAAGTGACTACAACACCTACAGCTCGACAGAAATCACACAGAGCAACTTGATTCAGTACAGCCATTGCCAAGTTGTGCAACTGTTTCGGCTAAAGGTCCTTCTAACGAAAGCCTTCACCACAACCATATAATTAAATATCGTTTGCCCTGACGTTAGGTTTTCAGCTAAGCCAGTCGCCTCTAATTTATCAAAATGAGATCAACTGCTTTTCTAAGCTTTTCTGTTTAAATGGCTTTTTTGTGCCTGCAAATGTTATGTGTACCATTGAACAATGAAGTCAAACCTTTCACTAAACCCACATTGCCTATTGGCTGGCACTGATCACCTTACTTGCCGTTCACGCCTACAATCTGAGCTCCAAATGCACTATCTCGCTTCAAGAACGAGATTTTCCAACACCGTGGCGTCAGAGAGAAAATTTCAAATCTATTGAAACTTACCAACTTTAACCTTTGCAGAGATCTTCACTTCGCCTGCCAAAATTTAATGTTGATGAGACAACTTAATGACTAGGGTATAGGTTGTGTTACTTGTTTCTTGAAAATCTCCTACTAATTCTTTAACAATAGCATGAAGGATGAGACGTGCCAAGAAATGTTAGTCGCCAATAGCGGTGGGTGTCAGGTGATGTAATGATGTGCCCATGGGCGCCCGCAGAAATTTTTCCAGGGGGGCGGGGGCGAAGTCGACATTTTGCTTATCTTTTCAGGTTGTTGGTGATGCAACGCAAATGGACGTATAAGAAAAGAAAATGTTCAGTGTTACGGCAACAGTTGCATACAGTGTTTTCGTTGTAAGAAAACTTCACAGTGAGCAAATGCTTGTTTTAGTGAGCATGGATTTTTTGAGACTGGGTAAGCAGAGTTCTAAATGAATTATAAACTTTGTGAATTTTTAGAATAAGTATACAATCATTTGAAAATACGAACAAACTACACATTAGTTAAAATAGCTGCTTGTTTTCGTGCTTTTCCAATGATTTGGAATGTTGCAAGTACGCGAGATGAGATTTCACTACTCAAATGGTCTGGTGGTACTGCGCATCTTAAGAGGGAGCATTGGTTGCAAAAAATGCGTTTTGTTGGCAGCAATGCTTCTTTTTCACTCATGTTTCTTTACATATAGCATAAACCAGGGGTGGGCAAACTTGTTCACTAGAAGAGTAATTTGCAAAAAAACAAAAACACCATGCAGCGAGCCGCAAAACCAGTTTGTAGTGTCAGTACAAACAGGGGCGCAACCAGAACTTCAGTTCGGGGAGGGCAATTTTCAAGAAATTTCATTCGATGACGTCATCATGCTTACTCAACCGTGGTTACAACGTTTTCGCAAACGGTCACAGATACAATTCTGTTGGCAACAATTCCGAAAATGAGAACTTTTCAGTTTTAATCAAGATGCAGACCGAACCACCAGGACAGAGTAAAAATCAGTGGCCTGATACAAACACCTGGTTATAATGTTTCCAACCCGGGTTTACCCGAACCCGACACCCGCTTTTTTACCTATTTTGTACTGCCCGTAAACCGTTTTTTTCAACCAGCAAACCCGGATATTTTCAAAAACCTACAATTGCTGTTGCATTCAAATATTAGCAATTCTGATAACACTGAAGTTGAAGAGTGGCGCGTGCAACTGCACCGGCCCGCGCACCAGCCTGCCTAACATGATTATCGAACGCAACGCGTGCGACACGTCATGTATATACCCACGCTCACAATCCGCGCTCTCTTTCTTTTTCTTTTCTTGTCAGGCATTCGATGCGCGAGTTGGTGCGGGACACTGCTCTTTGGCTTTTGCGAAGTTTTGGAGAAAGGTTGCTGCGGTGTTTCGTCAGCGTGGAGTGTTAAGGTTCACAGCAGGGTTGCCTGCTGGATATCCATTTTGCAGAGTTTGTGGTGTTGTATCTTTTGTTTCTGGTATTAGGGTCATAGGGTTAGGTCCATTTCCTTTTTAGTTTAACTTATCGTTTTTCAAATAAATCCAGCATTACTCCAGCTGGGGTTCGTAGGTGTGCCGAACACCTCAATATGGGGTCTCGTGAAGAAAGCCACCTACCACACTTCCGTAAACGTGACGTCATCGGTAGGTGATGAACAAACCTCCAGCACACGTTACACGCCGTACCGCACTTGCATTTCAAAGTTTTTATCCGGTGCAGCCCAACCATTTAAGATGGAGAGAAACAC
>JGI24022J15233_10003938_pt1 | contig 15042 bp, 11 predicted proteins | sample Ectturendosymbi2_FD_15233 | JGI IMG/M metagenome (IMG submission 15233)
TGTGATAAACTGAGCGGTGTCGAGCGAAACCGGCGGGTCTAAGTTTCTTAATTGTTAACTTGGGCGTGCCATGGACACTTCCACTAACCAGTGCTCTTGCGGAATTGTTCTAAATGTGTAGTGGTCTTCATCTTTAGAAGGGGACTGCCACACAATACAACAGAACAAGTGGCCCTTGATTGGATCAACTTGGGCTTGCTAGCTGGGTTGGCTGTCCTATTCCACATCAACGAGAGCTGGTAATAGCCATGTTTGGGGGCAGATGTTCATCATAGTTTGCGAAATGTTTTCACTAAATAGAGAAAAACGGGAAAAGCAACCAGTCACGGGAGAGTGAATGAGTTAGGAATTTCGGAAATATTTCCGGTATGTGCAAATTTAGTCTACTATCCGATGCAAAGCAAATTATTTATTTTTTTATTTATGGCTTGCACTGCCAATACAGCATTTGACAGTGATACAATCCGTAAAGATAACTCTTGAAGCAAGTGGTACTGCGGAGACATCTGTGCCAGTTGTTCTGTTTGGAAGGTCGACTGCTTCCCAGCAGCTGCAATGCGGACAGCGCAGAAATTTTTAGGTTTCATGAAGTAGCTTACAAAGTCTAATTTTTAGTGAGTTATTATTTATGCTGCAGTAATGAGCAAACTTGTTCGCGAAACCAGAAACAATGGCCCTTCTAGGAAGATAAAACTCGTTTGGTGAAAAGCATTGAAAATGAACTACACAAACTTTACAGTAGGAAGAGACAATGAGAAAGCATGTGCCATTTGAATATATTACTGCACCATCGCTTCACAATGTCTTGAAAATAATTCATTCGTTCTTAGGGTTGCCAGATAGCCGATATTTCACCGGCCTGGCCGGTATTTTGCTGCTAATTTAGCAGAAGCCGGTAAAAGGCCGGTATTTTGAAAACCAGTGCCTGAAGCCGGTATTTTTAGAACAAACAGATTTCCGTAACTTAAAAAAAAACTAACGCAGAATTTCTCAAATTATAATGATTCTAGTAGTGAATCTTGTCAGAACAGTTCCTTCAGCGAAGTTTATTTGCTGCTGTTGTCGCAATCCTTGGTGGAATTTTTACGTCACACTCACACCGAAATGTAACGAGCCAGCCAAAATACGATAAAATTACTGTGACTTAACAACACTGAGTGTCTCTCTCAGGCCCGTAGCCAGGTTTTAAGTTTTGGTAGGGCCAAATACGTTTTAGGCAAGATTTTTGTTTTTTGTATGTTTATTTAAAAAACATTTCTGGGCACAACAATATTTGGGGATACTGAAAAAATTTGGGTGGTTGTTCACGAATGTCCCCCGCGGCTACGAGCCTCTCTCTCTCTGTTTTCCCTGAGCTGCTTGCTAATAACGATACAGCTTAGATCTGCCACTGTTGACCAAATTGCCGGTATTTTTAGAAAACCCATCTGGCAACCCTATTCGCTCCCCCTTTCTTACTCGTTTTATTTGCAAAGGTTGACATTTATTTTCAAAGCACAGGTTTCTCTTGCCATGAGGTTTTAGAACTCTTGTTACCATAGGTGTAGCCAGGGGGGAAAGGCCCCCCCCAAATTTTTAGAAAACAGTCATTTTGTTCTTTGAGAGGCGTTTTTCCAAACAAAATAGTGTTATTCGCCTAAAATCAAACATTTTGCCCCCCCCAATTCTTGGGCTGGCTACGCCACTGGTTGCTACGCTGTCAATTTTCGAACTTCTGTCGTGAAATACGTGACTGTTGAACTGAAGAGGGATTTGACTAAAAGGTCCAGTTCACATCCTTTATCTACTTCTCAGACGCAAATAGGCTTGGTTGATACATGTGAAAGTACCATTCGTGAAGATGATAAAGGGACTGTGTGAAACTTGTGCATTACCATCCAAAATCAGCAGCCTCAACACATCATGTACAATATACACTGCATTGCCATAAACGGTATGTGAAGGTAAGAATGGTCACACAATGTGCTGCTGCTTTGCTAATTGTTTGCACAGCTTGTTTGCTTCTCTGAAAGAGGTTTTGATGATATTCCTATTCCAATACGTATAAAATAATACCAGCTTGGAATGATTTGAACGAAAGGTGGATTGAATGGTTTTGTACTGCGTCTCTGTCGTTGGATTAAAAACCAGTTTTTCCACTCATAGACTGTTAGATTAATTTGAAGCGAACTTTTTTCAAAACATTGTGGTGCAGCAAACCAAATATGTCGCTTAAACAGAGCAACTATACAGGTTACGTAGAACAAAAATTTTAGCACATAAATACCAATTTGATGAAGCTAATTCACACACTCTTTCAAAATCTAGTTTGAAGCAGTTTTATTCGAGGAATGCAAGCTAAAATGTTGAGATTAATGAGCTTTGACGAAATTCAAAGTTTGCTATTCTTTTGATTTGTAGAAAACAAATTTTCGTAATTGTTTTACGAACAAAGTCCGTAACTCACATATTTTACACAAGGTGTGCTTTGCAGCAAAGAAAATTCTTGCACGGACCGCTGAATTGCAACTGAAATTGTTGGGTGAGAAGCGAATGCCAACATCTTTTTCTTGAATTGCAGTACGGCTTCCTGAATTTTTGCATTGACATTCGATACATCTGCGCATAAGAAAATAATGCTTATTTAAAGATTTTGAAGTTCCTATAGATATTTTTACAAAGTCAAAATATTCCTCAGATCATTGATTACATCCTGAAGCAGATGTTAGGACTAGCACTAATTTGGTCAGAAAACGTGTGAGCGGTTTGAGATCGAAACGGATGCCAACTTTACAGTGATGTGTGAACGTATCCCCGTTTTCGAGATAGTGTAGAAATTTATGTCTGTCAATACGGTAAGGATATGCCGTTTGAGCGAGCCTCCGGTTCGCGTTCAGTTTTTACTGACCCCTGGCTACACCTTTTTGTAACGTTATCATTACATTTCATCTCACAGACAGATACACACTTCAAAATAACAGTGACTCTCCTTTGCATTTTATGCATTTCTTCAAAACCTGGACAGCATATCGAGGGAAGTTATAAAGATTTCCACAACTTTTCACGGCGCACTTTTCTACCAAACGTTTCACAGAAAATTTTGTTAATGTGTTAAATTTTTACTGCAGCAAAGAGCAGCATTTGTACGCAGTTAATCATCGTTTCCCGTCTGCCGAAATGGCAGAAATCTTTGACTTTTTTTTATCCAATTGCGACTTGTTTTTTAAATGATTCGACGAGAAGAAAGAGCATCATTTCACGAAAAAGTAGCAATGGGTGCCGGAAAATATGATCAGAAATTAAGGCTTCTGATCTTTATGCAATAAGTGAAACATTTACACATTTTTCAATTTCTGTAACACTTGCAAGCATGTTGTGACCGCTACGCAACCCAAGAGAAGTTCCAGACTTACCCACAGAGAACATTCCTGTTAGGACTGATGCCACTCAACATTGGCGTGTTAGGACTGATGCCACTCAACATTGCATGCCACTCAACATTTCACTCCCTGAGTGAATTCCTTCTTGTACATTGCCAAAAGATGACAAAATGTTCAAATCTGAAGCCTCTGTAAAACAGTCTACATGTGGTGATCGACAAGGTCAAAGTAGACTGTACAACAAAATCATTCGTGCAGATTTTCAAGCTGCTAAAATTTCAAACAGACAAAGAATAAAATCTCGTCATGTTTTCCATAAAACAAAAAACAGTAGTCGTCATATTTTTGACCAGATGCTTCGAATTTATTTTGTGTGAAAACTTGGAAGAATATGTAATAGTGTAAAATACAAATGACACAAGTAACGAAACCATACTTACCATGAGCATAGCTTAAGTGGACAGTGAAAAAGTGAGAGGAATCTACTGAGAGATAGGTTGCTCGTTATAAAATATAGGCAAATGATAATGCTTTTTGGTTTTGCCAGGTTTATACTCCTCTAATCGTCTATTCATTTGCAGAAGCCAAGTGGGAAGAAACTTCCACCTGATCGTGCAAAAACATAGGTAATATACTTGCTCTACATGACAAGAAGCTCAGAATTTTATTTGAAGTGAGTTTCTTTGAAATATCAAACTCTGCTTATTTGCCGCTTGTGTGTATGGAAAAAATCGAAGATTGTTGTAAAACGTCAAAAAATGTAACTTTGTTTTGAACACAGACTGTCTAAATTTTATAAAAGCTGAAAATGCCAAATGACGGAAGCAATAAAACGCATTTACTAATTCGTTTCTACGTAGTCTAATTTTACGTTTTTTTTCAAATCTAGTAGTGTTTTCGTTGATTATAAAAAGTTTTGAAGATCCTGCATTTCTAAATTTCTGTCAGACGTTTGTTTTCTATTTATCAGATTTATAAGCGAGTTTTGATTTTGTTCACAAAGCCATGCCATCTCCATCTTATTTTAGATTGTTGCTCGACACACTGATTAATATAGTCTCCCTTTTTGTAAGCATACTATGTAACGTACTGTCCACCAAACGGCCATCTCGCTCGCAACAAAAACGTGTTACATGACCTATGGTAAGTATAGGAGCAAGGAACCCATTGTCGAAACTCAACTGCTTCCGATTGTTAGGATAAATAAAGGCTGGCTTCCTGATGATTTGAGCTCCGCTTTCGATTCTCTTTTTGTTGCAGTTCATGTCCGTGAGGCAATACTTATTCAGTATTTATATCTGTGCAAATATGTTCAAGCAATTAGTCTCCACAAAGGTGCCGCAGTCGAATTGTCAGCAAAAGTTTTTAATTGGAAGTTGATTACACGCAACTTTATGCATCTTTAATCCTGATATCTTATTGAAATATAATCTTGCTGTGTAAAAATCTGTGTAAATGTGGTTTCAGAAGCAGTTGAAGGCTGAGGTATTGCAGTTAAGCACAGGAATGAAAGACTGGGCAGTTCATTATTTTTCTTCGGAGTTGTAAAACGTGTCTCTATATAGATCTTTTGTAGTCGCTGAATTGTATTTTTGATTAATTTTATTTGATGTCACATTCTACTGCGACAAGTATGCAAGGCATATAAAAAAATCTTCTCTGCTATAAATCATCGAGAGTATAGAGACGACCTCAATAATGGTATGCTGCAGAAAAACAATGGCAAAGTTTTAAAGTGCGCCGGTAGAAAATTACCCTGAAAACGATGTGTTCAGGCAGTATTAAACCGTTCTCCTCCAAATGTTTAGTGAAATGTTTGTGACTTCCGCATTGAGTAATGCATTACTGATCTCACGGCATGAATTATTAAATATTGTTAATAAACAGCTGCAGTGAACAATTCGAAGTAAAACGGGATTAAAAGTGTTGTGATCCGAAAAATCTATTTCCGACAAGGCGTGAAAGCTGCATTGCAGTATTTCTTAGTACTCATTTACTTTAGCTAGTGAGCATTCTTCGGATTTTAATTCTATCTTTTTAAGACTTTTGTATTTTTTGTTTACCCCACAGAGGGGGTGAGAGTGTTTTTATCGACTCTATCTTACGTAGGTAGTTTTTGCGTTGTGAAATCTTTTACCACCACAGATAAACGTGCCTGTAACTGATAGTGCGACCAATTTCCTGAAACTGATATACTATGAAAAGTAATGGCAAGTTTCACCACCAGGTTGGATGACAAGCCTTTTGGTAATAATTCCGGCTTGCAGAATCGGGGGCCAATATCAATTAAAACTACCAACGAAATACAATACTTATGAGTAAACAGAAAGTATCTTTGTGTGATTAACTAGTGATTGCATGACGCAATGCAAGTTTAAAGGTGGTAACTAGAAGTTCCTCTGGTGTTAAATAATTCTGTATTTAGCAATTTTAATTGTAGGCAATTAGCAATTCGTTTGTCACATCAGCCTAATAAACGGTTAATAAAAATTTGAAATTCATTAGCATGTCTCCATGCAATACTGAAGAAAGCCACTCTGCAATCTTTATCGTTTTCATGGCTGCCGCTCATGAACTAGAACAACAAATCTTAAGGTTTTTAAATTGAACCTGCACTGAAAATGTTACTTATAGTAAAAGATTTTTTCAAAATATCTGCAGGCTAAAGACATTTTCAGCTTGGTTGATTAGACATATAATTAACCGCAACTTTAGTCATTATGAAGAGCAAGGTGTACTGCGTGACACTTGTGATTTTTGCTGTTATACAAGGCGTTGTACCGGAATGTTCCCAAACTTCACCTTGCACTCCTTTGCGGGGTAGGTTTTTTTCTGTGGCTTTTTTCTTTTGAGGTAAATTGATTTGCATTACAGTTTGGCGATATTAAAACTTTGATATTTGTGGTTGTTACGTCGTTACTCTTAACTGTAAAAATAAAGGAATTGCTATACATGACTCTAACACCTTGAAGGTTGAGCAGGTGATGACAACAGAACTGGAGATGTTGATAGCACATCTCTGTCCTTACGCAAAAGACGTATCTAAGAAAGTGTTACTCTGAATCAGGCGAGTAGCCAGAAAATTTTTTGGGCAGATAAATTTTCCAACTCGAATAAATACTTGGCTTTACGTGTTCGTGGCAATTTTATCTCAAAAGTTTTAATAATTTCTGTTCAAAATTTAAAAAGAGAGACTGCACCTTTCGTCGCCCCTGGCTACGCCTCTGCTCTGAATGGCAAGCATTGCAATAAAGCTGCTCTGTGTGCAGACATTCCAGTTTCAGTAAAACGATTTATTTTTTAATTGGAATAAAATTTTAGGTAAATTTATTTTTTTGTCCTGGATTTCATGCAAGCGAGTCTTCAGGTTTTGGTTCATGGGGGCGTAATGATTATTGTTCGTACAAGTATTATTTTTCGTACCTGAATTTATTGTTGCCGTTGCCTGGAGCTGTTGCGCCTCTTGATAAGGCGTTTCGTTGATTAAGGATGAGTGGAATTACTGTGCTATAGAAAGTCATTAATATATTCCAGCCGCTCGTGCTGTTTATTTCAGTTGCTAGCGCCGTGAGATCTGGCTGCTTTAGCTGTACCATAATCGCCATGTTTGCTTTCTATTTTTAGTATGTCGAAACTCAGTTCTTTAAACCCTGGCAAATAGTATACCAGCTATTTGCATCAATAAGTTGTTTCCTCACAGGGGAGGGTCAATAAACAACGCGAAAGGGCTTCTACCTGTGAAAGCCCTAAAAAAATAACAGGAGGGAACTAATTGCAAAGGGACCAGGAATTTTGTCAGAATGTTTTCAGAAATTGCGGAAGATATCATGGTTACTGAATCTAAAATTTCTCACATAAAATTCAAACACTTCGTTCCTGAAACGACTTCAAGTGAGTCGCAATAATTGCATGTTTCGAACTGACTTGTTGCGGGTTTATAAGGTTTACGAGTATATCTGACCCAGGAAGCCCATAGTCAAGACGAGTAATGTCATTCAACTAAAAGGACAGAAAGGGTGGACTTGACAGGGGTCTGGGTCTCCAAACTACGACCCGCAGGTCACATCCGGGCCGCGATGCCATTCATCCGGCCCGCAAAGGCGTGAACGTTAGTTGGCCACCTGTTGCTGCGTTGCAGGCTAGCCTTACCTGATTTGTTACCGAAATCTGAGGTCTTTGTTAATGCTAGGTAAATCCCATCTGAAGCCAGGTTTTCCCACTATGCTAAAAAATTTTATTTTTGACCGGACTTTATGTCCGGTCCTCGAACTGTCGGGTAATAGTTTATGTGACCCTCGGACAATAATGTTCGGTGACCCGTGGAGTAGAACAACTAAAGTGTACACGACACACTATGGCGCGGCAACATTCCGGGATTTTTTTGACACATCAAAGAAGAAAAACTTTTATACCTCAAAGGTGATGCGCTGTTCCGGAAGCCAAGTGAGGAAAAGTCAAGAAATGGATCGATGCACTCAAGCTTGACTGTTCAAATGAGTGATTTCACGCTGGATTGGCTCACAGTGAATCGAAGGCTGTATAATGGGGAATACCCAGGAACGACATTTTACTGGAAACCTGGTGACACTATCTTCCTCACACTGGTAAACGTCCGCATTGAGATCAACCGTGTTTGTGCATATATAGCTAGGATTAAAACAGACATTTTTTACGACCAACCTGCAGTTTGCTGTGGTGTAGAGAAGGACGTTTTTTGCTCGGACTTAGAGTAGGAGATCTCTGAAAGCTCAACAATAACCGTTTGAATAACTACAATCTTAGTTCACTGTAATATCTTCAATGCAGAACTACTACTCCAGAAAAGAGCACATAGCTCCAACTTTGCAATGCTAAGCGGTTAAAAGTTTATATAATCAAGTAGAAATATGTTAGTAATAGATACATTTACTATTTGATCAAGCAGTTTTTTTTCAAAAGCTCAACAATTTTTAAAGGCAACTTTTTTTGCTATTAAGAAAACTGCATGTTGTAAAGTGACTCAGATGGTTGCAAAGTAGTGAACACTTGTTTCAGATAAATTTGCTTGACCAACCTGATTACAGCGGCGAACCACATGCTCTGCGGTTTCCCAACTCAACCAACGTCCATACTCACGGTCTGCACATCAGCAGCAAGGTAAAATGAGCATATTTGTGAAAGATCATGTGAACTAAACGCACAGTGTTTTCTTGCTGGCCTAGAACATCACATTTTTCGACTTTGCATTTCGAAAGACTTTCCTAGTGTTGAAAAGGTGTATGGAAATGAAAACAACTCAAAAAGATGGTATATGAATGGAGAACGAAACAAAGTACTAACACAGTTACTGATTCCTTTCATTTCCCGAGGAAGTAGAAAGATGCTGGTAACAGAAAAGCAGATACTGTGCACTAAATTCAACCGATTGAAGCGAAGTATGTAGCAAATCAGCTGCAAACTTCCTGAATTCATCCAAGATTTTGCCGATTGCTGGCTAAAATGTTTGTATGGTTTTTACGTTGAAATGCGAGTCATCTAATCAAAAGCTGTGTTGTTTTCAAGAATGATTTTGCTGCTTGATATTTTCTGGTGACTATGCTGACCAGTTACATCATTTATAACACAGCAAAAATGAAGCAACTGAAGCGAATTGCTTTTTTGCAAGCTCAGCAAAATGTGCTATTGAAGTCAGAAACTCATTTGTGGTGTTAACAGTGTAGTATTATTTGAAATTATTAAAGGTTTACAGCACTGTTGCAACCACTCGGAAGGCGCGGTGTTGAATGCGCGATGCACCACGAACGGGATGTGCGCTAAGAGTAGCACCAATGTGTACGTGGTGCGAACAAGCAATAGTAGAGTGATCTCGTCGGGTGATCTCTATTGTTGCTTACTGCCACATTGTAAAGCTTTGCGAGGCTCTTCGATGGCAACAGTACTACGGAAGGCATCTTTTTTGCAATTCATTTTTTTCTTGCATTTATGTCTTTTTGATCAAAAACGCTTCGATTTACACAAACCTTTCTCTACAGGAACCACAAGATAACGTTCTCATCCAGGTTGGCCCAAGAAATGAATACCAGTACATGTATCACATCCATCCAAAACAGGCCGCCGGAACATACTTTTATCATCCTCACAAACACGGAAGCGCTTATTTTCAGGTTGTGTTTTCGTGTGTCGTGTGTGTGTTGTTTCAATGCTGCTTTATACATGCACATAGTTTATGTATGCCAAACTTGCCAAAAATAAAATTCTGAAAGGTAATATTTTCGTCAGTACTACTGGAGTATGTAATACATCGCTATCTGCTTGTTTCCTTTTCAAGTTTGCAAAATCATTTCGTTTCAGCGCTTTTTTGCTCGAAACTGCCATTCGATTTGAAATTCTGGTTTCGCTGGTTTTAATATTCTGCACAAACAAACTCCTATAGAGAAAATGTGATATAATGTTATCAGCCATCGGCCGCTCGCAATCGCAATGGCGAAGTGCCAAATAAAAAAGCGAGGAAAGATTCACCAAGATGAAGACGTGACTTGCTGAGTCAACATAGGTCCAGCCGAGACAATTTTACCAAAAAAGTGACCACGAAACCGTCGATATTTCGATGGAACATGTAAAAGTGAAAATCCACCGTTACCTTTCTGGAAGAAGCAGGAGAAGACTTTCCTTCTTATTCCCCACTACTATACACCAGTGATCACTGGTCATTTTACACCGGTCTTAATTTATTTTCAGAATCTCGGCGGAATGTCTGGTATGATAATCATCGAAGACGACCCCAAAACAATGTCACCCGAGCTCGACGCCGCATCGTGTCCCAATAACTGTGATAACGACATACCGATGGTTTTCCAACTTTTCCAATATAGGAGCGACGAGGACGGAAGTTTCTCGGTGGCACAAAAAGACATTCACGACGATGACATGTTCAGGTATGTAGAAGAAAATTGGTCGTGAAAAAATGTAGAAAAATGGCTGCTGGGTTAAAGTACGAAACCTTGCTGAGAACACGTAACACATATGAAGTTCACGATGACGTCAAATAGTAACTGAGACTAATATAAAATCACCACAAACAGAAAGGACCTTGAAATCCTCTACTATATTACAGTAAAGTTAACAAGCACCAATATGAGTGTTTTCAGTGGATAAATTCTATTGCTATTTGAAACGGTGGCTAAACGTTGTGTTGTATACTTCGTTTCGAACTTGTTGGCGACGCGGTCTGACTGCAACACATTTCTTTATTATCCATATTCTCATCACAAGTGTAATGCAATTTTCTTAAGTACTTGGTTTTTGGTGTCAGAACAGTTTTGTGTGTGCGTATGAATTTTGTTGAACTTAAATATAGGTTCTGCTAAAAGTACAATTTGCATCGCACATCGCTGTTGGCACGAAGAAGCTTGATGAACCATGCCATGGTGCCACCTCTATTTATTACTCACAATAAAAACATCCTCCATTAAATCTTGAAAGCTTCAACAATTCTGGTTTAGTTTCTGCGAAAATAGTTTTAGAAATAAGAACCTCCTCTGGACTTTAATATTTTGTTGATGTTATGAACTCCATTCACTACTTTGGTCAAAACGTTTTCTAACTTCATTCCTTGCAATGAATAGACTCTTTTCTTTAACAATTTTGGAGCATAAAGTCAGCGAAGGCTTATCCACATCATTATAAATCTGAAAAAACCTTAAACCATTCATGATTATTATGAAACGTTTCGGAGTTTCTTTTGCGATTGAGAATGCATTAAGAACAATCCGAAATGTTTCGTAATAAACCATGGGTAATTTTTGAAGTCTTTCTTAGTTTTGCTGCATGTAAACAGTATCGTTACTGAAAATGTTTTACTGATTCCTCATACGCTGTAAAGTAATCCGCAAGCCACTGTATCAGAATAACTGCTGGGTTTTGAACCAAAAACAAGGAACTGAACGGCACGTTGTTTGGGGGCCATAATTAAAGTACTGACATTTCTAGTTTTCTACACAGTCAAAATTTATGTTTACTCAAAAGTAGTATTTCCATCACCGCTTACTAAAAAGAACATACCAGATTTAGTGGAGAAATATTATAACAAATATATTAAAAATCGTTAAGCATTGTGAAAGGTCTGCTCTAACACTTGAAATGCAGGCTCTACTCGTAATAGCTCAAGGGTAAAATTTTCCCAACGTTGATTTCAACAATGGCTTCCCTGCACAGAAACGTTAGAATCATGTAAATACCACCCGTAGAATCATGTAAACACCATTTACGTTTGAAAAGTATATCCTTGTATTTCAGAGACCTTATGTGAGCGAGTATAGGCAGCTTTCACATTTTTTCGCCTTCAGGTATGATCAGTACTTTCGTCAATCACTTAAAACCACTTGGAAGATAGCGTTTTGCGTGAGGTAGATATTCGGAAAATGTTGAGCAAGCGGACTACACCATAGGAGCGAAAGAATCGAGAAGCACTTGGTAAACACAGAGATTGCTGGAAACATCCAAACTTCTATTTGCAGTATCTTGCTTTCTGCCAGCAATCCAGCATAGAACGGCGGGGGGGACAAAATAGCAATCTGGGAAGCAATGTAGCGTATTAAAGTCGAGGCGATGCTATAGGATCCAAGAAGTTGTGTTGGAGGTTGGCGACGGCTGGAATGTTGAGCTACTGATATCCTCAAACTTTGCTAACATAGGTCAGCCTAGTTGTTGTTATTAGCAGTGTTCTTGTCTACCGACTAAACGACCTGACATTTTAGGTTGCCAAGCCGAAACTAGGCTGTTCTAAGGCTCTAAATAGTTTCTTTTACAGATCTCCACCACCTTCGTTTGCAGATATGCAGATGCAGTGACATTAAATTTTATTTACACGATAATTTTCTGGAGCAGCAGAGCAGCAGACCGACAGTCGCGCGGTAACAGAACAACACATGTTCCGCACGCCAGCAGTACAAACTCTCAACCAGGCCAGTAACCAGCTTGGGACACCAGGTGGGGCGAAGAGTTTTCTGATAGGGGTCCGAATTTTTTAAACTATGTCCATAGTTTTGAACTATGTTCAACACATTTTCCAGAGTGGCGAAAAAATTTTTACGGGGGCTTCTCTCCCCCGGTTACGGGCCTGCTCTCAACTGAGCGAAACGAGGTCAGAGCGCTTTCTCCATACGCGCACGCCACAAGTGCAACGAGTCAGACCCAGGCCCGTAACCACGGGGACATTCGGGGCCAGTGACTCCCGATTTTTTGTGCACCCAAATTCTGTTGTGCCCCAAAAAATTCCTTTTCAGGCATACAATAAAAACAAAAGTCTTGTCCCACTAAAAATGAATTTTGGTCCCAAACTTTGAAACCTGGCTAGGGGCCTTGCAGGAAGCGCGTTGCTTTACGAAACAGCCTAGAAACTCTGCTTGCCCGGAAAAGAAAACACAAAGCCGTAAAATGCACGAAAATAAGAATTACGTCAATACATCCACTATGCAAGTTCAAAAGAGAAAGCAGATATACTGCTAACTGTTCCAATCAATTGTTTTATCATAGAACTGAGAGTTTTTTGAACTAAGTCCAACTAATACAAATACAAAATGTAAATTTCGTGGTGAGAATGGAGATCTTTATCAATTCCGTAAAACAGTGCTTGCCAACTTGTATGAACTCCAGACGCACTAATCTCATGCATAAATTCAAACGGCCCATAGATTGTCATTTACGTTTGCGCATTTCGCTATTGTTACGTCACTGCGCATACTGTTTTTAACCTCTTGCGGAGTCATTCACACGGACATCGATTGGTTTGAGCAGGTTTTTCTAAAGTTCCAAGATCTCGGTAGTGATGGTGGCTGTAAGCTTGCGAGGTCCTTGAAATCTCAAAACGACGCATCAGGGCGGCGCCGCGCCCCATTTAGCAACCACTGCCGCAAAATCCCAAAAATTAACCAGTGCTGCCCAAATGCAAATGCACTGCACATATTTTCACACTGATAAACAATAATTTGCTGTTGAATAGAAGTGCATGAATGCGCAAAAGTTAGTGATAATTTCGCCACGCTTACGACGAAGCACACGGACAAGTTACTTGCTCCAGTACCACCTTTTTGGCAAATTGTTATGTCGGGAGTCGTGACTGTCTTGTTTCCTTTAGATTAAATTCCTTCTTCGTCAAAAACACCTCGCAAAATCTTGAAGATTGGTTGGAAAATTCAGAGAATGACATACTTTATATGTTGGTTAATGGCCAGCTACAACCAGTGTTGGAAATGAGGCCAGGAGAAATGAAAAGATTTCGGTATGCCACTTTCCCAAAACTTCTGTGTTATGCGCATGTTTTATTAAAAAATAATTGTTGTCATGATTTTTTTGCAGAAATCCTGGTGTAATTTCATTTCAGTGTTTTATAAGCATTTTTTCTTGAAATAAGCTTTTGCGGGTTAATCTTCAGTTGTACTTTTGATACGCATTGGTCGAAATTTTGTTCAGACAAGTTTTTATGTCTACGGCATTAACCATTCCTACAACTGTTAATTGCGTTTGGTTCTAATCCCCAATGCTGCTTCTGTTTAAAAACGTTAGTTGGTCTTTGCAGCTGTCACCATTTTGCGCAACTTTTGTAACTTTGTTCGTCTTGGAAAAAGAATGAAAGCTTCTTTCAATTTTTATTTGGTTTATAGAGACCGTTCACGAATTCGCGCAAAATACAAACGTTGTACTACTTTTATTCGATATAATATTCACATGAAAGACAAAGGGTACATACGCTAAAAAGCTTTATATTTTCTCGTTTGTGTTATTTTGATTGGCTGCTTTATTGTCAAATGCATCTTAGTGGATCATGCAAGAAAATTATATCTTTCTTCAAATCAGTATTGAGTTAAGTTTTCAAACACTTCTTGGCTAGTATTTCAAATTTACGATCTTGTTAGTGTCATCCGCAATGGATACTCTTTTCAGTTCGTTTCGTATTGACAAAACGTAGCGCTTTAAAATTACTTCCGCCTTGCAGGATGGTCAACGCAGCTGGCTTGAGCGCCATTGCCTTGTCTATCGACGATGATGGGTCGTCGTCTTGCTCCGTGATGAAAATTGCAGCAGATGGACATTATTTGGATAGTCCAAGGAACATGGAAAGCCAAAGAAGTCTTTTAATTGCAGCGGGCCGTGTCGATTGGCTTGTAATTTGCAACAGCCCTGGAGAGTTTGTGGTAAAGCGCCGCGTTGCGAGTATCGTTTCTTTAATTCATTTCGGCAAACCTTACTAAGCCGTGTGGCACAGCGGAGATAATTTTTGTGTGCGAAAAGTTTCTTTTTCCGAATATTTTAACTCATTGATTCCAAGGTTTGCATTTGATTGCCAGAATGTTTTTTATTTTTGAGGTTATTTCGTGAGTATATATTTATTTAAGTTAACTTTTACAAACTTAGCTGAACTACTACGCTGTATGACGCAAATCTCCCATTTTTATGCAATTTTGAGTTGCATGCCACTTGGGTCACGCAACCTGCGTGGTATGAGGTGGAGGCTTGTATGACTTAATCGAAATATATAAACGTAAATTTTTAACAGACTATTGTAATCATAACTTCGGGAAAGAATTAAAAGTTGGCGAATTTTTAAGAAAAGCAAAAGTGATATACATAAGTTCTTACTGGGTGTTATCAGCAAGTGTTTAAATTATCAACCAAGTAGCGTTGGAATTAGGGGGGGCCCAAGGGG
>JGI24022J15233_10003940_pt1 | contig 15040 bp, 14 predicted proteins | sample Ectturendosymbi2_FD_15233 | JGI IMG/M metagenome (IMG submission 15233)
AANNTCCTCCACTTATGACGTCACTCACAGCCAACCCGCACCCCCCAAGAAAAAAATTTTTTTTCGAGTGCAATCTACTAGACTGTATGCGTTTTTTAAAACTTTCGCCGAGTCGCTAGAGCGAACAGGAGCGGGAGATATTCATGCGCAAAGCCACGTGCGTTTAGGTGTTTTTTTTGCCGAAAATCCCCAAAACCACCCGGCTCTCAAAGTGTTGTATTTACCAACACATAATGCCTAAGGTTAAACAACCAAATTCATCAAAATTTCGAAATATACTGCATGAATATGCTTCTGAGTTTACCTGAACACTTACGGGTGAATTATTTTGCAAATTCCGTAACTGCTTAGTGACAAGTGACTAAAGGTTTATGGTGGAAGCACATCGCAGCAGCGCAAAGCATCAACGAGGTTCGTTTCATGAAACTGAAAGTATAGACAGACAGTTTTAAAACATGTTATACCAGATTTTGCAGATAAACTACGACAAACCCATGTTTCATTTCAACCTAGCGGTTTGTCTTCAACTGAAAACACAGAAAATCGATAGGTCAAAATATTGTAAAATATAAAGTCAAAATTTTAAGTTTTTAGGTGAAAAAATTGATTGCCCTAGTTATGACCATGGGTTTGTCGTGTTTTCCATGGCAACAACAAAGTGCACAGTGTTTACAAGGTTCTGATGAATCTGGGTTTGTTTTTCGTCTTACTTAAAGCAAGACACTTGTGGTTTGTTAGTTTTTGTCCACTTGCGGTAAGATTGGAAAAATCTTCCGAAAAGTGCTCAATGCTGTTTTTAATCTATATTAATGATTTGCCAGCAGTAACCAAACGCAAGTCTTACCTCATTGCTGACGACACCACGCTACTGCTCTCACATTATGATGCAATACAGAACTTCATAAGATACAAAATTCGAATTTGGATGAATCCCAGTAAATTCATACTCTTCTCCAAAAATTCACCTTTAACGTTCGCATTTAACCTGTCTTGCGGTGGTCTCACAATAGAACAAGTTGAGAGGACTGTATTAGATACATCGGTGTTATAATAGATTTCCGGTCAAATTGGGATCTACATATCGTGCATGTGGGTAAAGGAGTTGCACGCGGCACTGTGTGAGATACAGCCTTATGGCTGCGCGGCACTGTGTGAGATACAGCCTTATGTGAATGTGAATCTACTTCGTAAAGTTTATTTCAGTATCGTTTATGGTCACCTGCCCTTACTTGAGGCACTACGAATGCAACCTTGTTAAATGCTCTAATTGAATTAAGTAACTGAGCCATACGGAAGTTACTTGCATGCCATACACGATGTATGTAATATTCACATCAACGAACAAACACCTATAAAGGATATGCATTTTTTCTACTAATATTGTTGAGATGAAAAAACATACTACGAACTTGCGAATTACATGTACAAGATACATGCAATCGGATGCTACCACAAGAAATTACGGAAGATCATGAATATGTATCAGGCTATCACAATTTTGCACACAACTTGATAAAAACATAATCATTCCTTCATTCAAATACGTAAAACAAAAACACCATCTTGTTTGCAGAGGCTCCATGCCACGTGTTCTTAACCTGTGGTCTGTGAATGTGCTTTAAAGCAGTGTTTCCCAAACTTTTTTGAGCCGTTACCCAAATCAAGTTAGCGATTGTGTCTTTTTACCCTCAATATTTTGCGTCATAAAAATAATATTATAGAACACCATTGTGGTTTTGTTTCTGCGTTATGCCCCGAAAAATTGCATATTACCCCTGGGAATAATTTACCCCAGTTTGGGAACCACTGATTTAAAGGGTCCACGACTGTGAAAAGGTTAATAGGCTTTGCAGATATTTTCTTTACTACAACGATGATTAAAACCTAATGTCGAATATTTATTACAACGCTCCTTCTTGAGGGGTCCGTAACTTTTATTAGGATGTACAAAGGGTCTGTGACACACAAACGTTTAAGAAACGCTGCTCTAGATATGGAATGCAATGCCGAAAAATATACCATGTAGACCATACAGTACTTCAGGAAATTGTATAGCAGCTACTCTTTCAAATATAATTTTCACTGCCCCTTGATATACAAGTGTCCCATTTTCTGTTGTCATTATCAGGCAGTTACAACTTTGGCCTGTAATTAAAGCTGCCACTGTTTCAACAGGGTCATTCTCTGTCAACTGTCCCAGCCAGTCAACCCACCATCTCAGATTTTCCTCAAATTTCATACGCAGATAGAACTTCTCATGCTGCAGTTAGAACTGCTCATGCTGATTCCAAAAAACTAAATTTTTTTGAAATTGGTTAAGGTTTTGCGAAGTTATGGACCATACAAAATGATTACTTTTTCTGGTCAATGAAGTGTAACGACTAGCAAGAAAATAATCAACTAATTTTTAAAACCAAATCATTCTCACTGTAATCATTAAATCGTTGCAAAAACTTGACAAAAGGTTGTCTTAAAATCCTTTCTTCAATAGTGAAGAAAAATTTTTTAAAATCCGTGCGCTTACCCCAATTTTGGAGTAAAGAAAATGGGTAGTCATCAAAATCACTCATGTGTGACATAAACTTGGATGGTGATAACTTGGCGAGCACACAATGCTATTGGCATGTGCAATACATCATCTGAAAGCTCTCTCTGAGGAGATGGTAGTCTCAAAATATCATCATTGCTTATTTGAAACATTATCCCCAAAGGGATTTATGAGGATTTCCCAAATTTTTTTGCTTTTTTTGGCCATATGATTTGAACCAGAAATGCTAGAAAGCTAATCAACCCTCTAAAGACTCGTACGACATCCTGGTTTCCAATAAAATTTCAAGTCAAAAAATTGGCGCTTGACGTTGGCGCCCAGGGCCTGAGAATCTTATCCAAATATGCATAAACATACTCCCATGATGATGTCACCAACAAAAAAACAAATATCTAAAACTTTCTAATTTTTAAATTGCAACTACAAGACTATCCACATCTGCTGAGTGTTTGAACAGCTCTCCTGCTCAATTGGCTGGCGAGTTATGGCCTTCAGTCAATATGCACAAGGTTACCTTTTGCCCAACTTGATTTCTCATCAAAATTTGGGTTTTACAGCCATAACTTTAGATCCAGAAATGCTAAAAAGCCGATCAAGGGCTCTAATGACTTGAAATATAGCCTAGTTTCCAGCAAAACTTAGTCAAATAGTTGGGTCGTTGGTTAGACGCCCAGGGCCCGATAGCCTCTGCCATAATGCGTGAACCTACCCCCATTATGACATCACCCACAAGAAAACCAAAACCCTATATTTTCCAATTAAAAAAAAAACGAACTACAAGACTTCCCGCATCTTTAGAAGGTTTGAACAGTTCTCTTAATCAATCGGCTGGTGAGTCATGGTTGTGCAAAGTTCAGCAAAAAAGTGGCACTAAAAGGGTTAACGTGTAATTACATTGAAATCTTAGGCAAGAACTTTGTGGAATGTTTGTTCAAAAGAGACAAAATAAGCAATGAAGATATTTTAAGACTAAAATCTCCTCAGTGAGAGCTTTCAGATGGTGTATTGCACATGCCAACAGCATGTGTGCTCGTCGAGTTATAACCATTCAAAATTGATGTCACGCATGAGTAATTTTGATGACTACCCATTTTCTTTACCCCAATTTTGGGGTAAGCGCATAGATTTTTTTAAAATTTTCTTCACAAGTGAAGATAAGATGCTTGAGACAACCTCCTGTCAAGTTTTTACAACAATTAAATGATTACAGTGAGAATGATTTAGTTTTAAAGTTAGTTGGTGATTTTCTTGCTAGTCGTTACGCTTCACTGACCACAAAAATAGTCATTTTGTATGGTCCATAACTTTGCGAAACCTTAACCAATTTCAAAAAAATTTTGTTTTGGAATCAGCATGAAAAGTTCTATCTGCTTATGAAATCTGAGGAAAATCTGAGATGGTGGGTTGACTTCTCCATTTTTTTGGTTCATTTGACATAGAATGACCAAACAGCCTAAACCGAAGACGTCTGAAAAAGCTACTGGAATGGGTTGTGGAAACAACTACGTTTCAGTTTAACGGTTGTTTCTACCGACAGGTCGATAGCGTTGCTATGGGCTCACCTTTAGCACTGCTCACGGCTGACGTATGCATAAACTACGCAAACGAGTGGAGCGAATATACGCGGAATTGCGGCGGCTTTCAGCACTAATTTCTCGCCGATTCACAAATTCAGCTCATCCCTACATCACAGCAGACCATTTCCAACAGTCTGTTCTCAAGCGATAGCAATGGTCATGCACCACAAACCTACCTATGCGACATTTGTACGATACAGAAGTTCCAACAAGAAATACATCGGTCGTTATATCCGGGAATCCAAACGAAATCCTGCTTGGTCGTTGTGAACATCCGGCTGTAAAGTTATCTCGAAGCATTAACGTAAGCAACAGCGCGGATAAAAGTGTTTCGAAAAATACGCGTCAACAAACTTTTCAGAGTCTAAAACAACTCGGTTAACTTACGTAGGCATGTCAACGGAGTGCCGCTCCATTTCTTGTCAGCATAACATTTTGTAGTTGTTGAGCCATTAACGGCCGTGTAACCAGAATCGCAAGAATACCTGAAACACAAATTTGAAAGCTGAACAAAATTAAAAGCTTATTAGAAATGTGTCGAACAAAAAAGGAAAAGAGGATGCAAAACATGAACAGCCGCAGCAGATACAATTAGAGATAAACCTCGGAATGTTCTCCATTTTGATTGCGAGTGTTTTTACCACAACTTACATGAGAAACGCCACCGAACGAAACAATGAATTTTAATTCCTACCATGCATTACGAGTTGGGGGGATTGATTCATATTGTTGCGATCGGAAAGCCCGATCGGCAAGTGCGCAAAGTTTCGCACTGTGGGAGCAAGCAACAATAAAGTTCACATGCCATGATCACTCTCCGCGTACGCTAGTCAGCATGTTTAATCGTTCACATGTTAGTATCGGCAGAGCTTACACGCCACGATCACTCCGTTATAGCTTGTTCGCGCCACATATAGGGCGTTGTTGTTCTTCGCGTACATTCCGTTCGTGGTGAATCGCACATTCAACGCAACGTTAACCGAGAGGTTGCAATAATATCATCGCACTGATATACAAAGTTTTAAGGGGTAGATGTTTCAGCTGAGTTTTTTTTTGTTTTTTTCTATTATGGGAATTGTTAGGAGTGTTTGTTTGAATCCCTAGCTGTTTTTTTTCGGTCATTCTTCGGCCATAGACCGAAATGCTTTCAAAATAACCGAAACAATTTTATGTCATTTCGTTCAGAATGTCTCAAAATATATATATAATCCAAAAAACACTGTTACAGTGAGTTTTAATATAACTGTGAGACAAATGATCGAAATGTTTCAGTGACCAAAATGTCTCATCAAAAAATGATCGAAATATCTCAGCGAAAAAAAACATCTCCAGAGTATAATTGTATAACGTCTCCACTCCTCTTACACGCAACGCAGTAGACTTAAGCATACAACGCAGTAACAAGGACACACATACATAGAAGAACACGAAGATAGATGTTTTGGCGCTTATTGGCGCTAGCACAATTACTTCGATGAAACTCAAGCATATAAGCGTACATATGTGATAATGGTAAAAGTCACATGAGTTCCAGACAAGAAAAATTTATTGCATTAAAATTCAGAACCAGATTCTAATGACTTCGAATAATCTGCAAAACTTTCCAAATGCTTAAGTAATTGACGCTTGATTTTGGGCATTTTAAAGGCAATGCCAACCGAAGTTTTCGTTGAGTGTTTTAGCAGAAAATCATTTGTTTTTGCCAGATATGTTTCATTCTTTATTGTGGGAATTTAAGAAAAAAATATGATCAAGACTTTAAACCAGCAATGTCCAACCCAAATGGCTTACTGAGCCAAAAATTATGTTACTATCTGAACCAGGGCCGCACATTGAATAACATGTTAATGAGGGCCGCACATTAAAACGTTTCTTTGATCTCAGCAAACTAAATTTAGCTAAAGCTAATGTCCTGAAAGTGTTCGAATCCCAACCGCAATGGTAACAGACGTGATAAAATCGCACTGAGGACCACCTGCAACAAAAATGTCAAATGCAAGACCATCAAAATAAGGCCAAGTTGTCAGTATGTAGGATACTTTACTACAGCGAAAACCTACACTGGGCCGCACACAACCTTCGACGCGCGGGTTGGATATAGCTGCTTTAAACATACAGCAAATGAACATTTTGACAAGATCTAAGTGTCAAAACCTGAAACGTCTTCTAGAATGAAATCCAAGCATAATAGAAAGCATAATCTTAATCTGTAACTTGTGGGGTAGCAAATTATTGAATTTCGGTTTGTCTGGGCCTTGAACCCGTAGATCATTCAAGACGTTTGCTTTGCTTCACAGTTGCGTATCGATGCATTGCTACAAACTACGGCAGTGCTTTCCAACCTGTGCGACGGTACGCACTAGTGCGGATGAGAAAACCGTGCGGTGCGGAAGAGGAAATCCTGTTGTGTTGTTGCAAACGTATTTTTAAAAATCTCTTTATTTCACCTTATTTTTTTTTGTAGAACATGGCACCGCGCACAACGAAAAGTTGACAGACATTGCGCTCATATTTTGATATAGTTTGAACATCTCAACAGAAAATTGTATTAAAAGTTACCGGTAGCTACTACAACATTTTTTATCCCCTTGTTCCGCTGTTACGTCATGATGGAAACAAAAGATGTGCAACTGCAAGGCAAAGCTAGGCTGAAATCAAATTGTTTGTTGCTCCTCCAGTTGAACAAGACCAGCGTATCTATTCAATCTGTGTGTTGTGAGCCACCAGCTATCTGTTTTATCTGCCTTCATTAGCAGCTATTGAAAAAACTAGGCTATACATTACCGAAAAACAGATATCCATGCCAAGATTAAAAAACGGATTATCATGATTAAGGGCGTTAAAAATCGCGCAGTGCACTATGATTTGCATTGGCAACAGGTCCCCACGCTTAAAAAACTGTGGGCCCCGCGCCGACACTACACAAGCGCAGCTTCAATAGAAAATGTAAATTTGCGTAGGCTAGTGGGGGGGGGTAGTGCGGGGCGCGGGGTCCGATTGGAAACAATCGGTCCAATCGGCTAAAAGCAGGCCCTCGTCGTGACTATCCAATGTGTCGTAAACCGTGAAGCATTGGAGGACAAGAAGCTAGGCAATGAAGAAGAAAATTACCAACTAGCTGACGTCATTTTCGAAATTTGTGAATGCAATTCTAAACAGTCCTAAGACAAGTCGTGAGTTTGATGAACTTGTCATAGAAACGGGAAGCGATGGGCATCTTCATCATTCTGAAGTGTGGTGGATCTCTCGTGACAGAGTAGTGGGAGAGTGTGGAATTTGCGATAGAAATTTCTTGTGTGATGTGATGGACAAGAAGATCATAAAGCTCTTTTCTTTCGCTATTTGTTTTGGCTTGCTGGACTAGTCATTCGGGTGGTATATTAACCAGCTGAAATTCACTATTTAAAGTTGTGGAATTGACATATCACGTTGTTCAAGCGTGTAATTCAAAATTTTGAAGGAGAAATCTTCAATAACAACCTGATGAGTTTGAACACCCTACAGACGTTCAATCATGTCCACGCGTAAGTGGGAAGAAAGAGAATCTGGAGCAGAGTATCACCGATACAGCCAGCTCCCGTATACACAGTCTGATTGATAATTTTGAAGCTTACATCCTCAGTCAGCAGGACACAGAATTGCAATCAAAGCTATGGATTTTGAATTGTTTCGGCGAACAGCATCCACCGGAGCACTTGGGCACAAATCTGAAAGATGACCTATTATGACATCAAGCTTTTACTAGCCGTATATAACACGCTGAATTCTTTGTAAGAGCCCCTGATGGCCCTCGCCAAGACCTCAAAATCCAAGTTCTCGAAGTTCTTGTACAAAATCCAACCACCTACTTGGCCGAAAAAGGATGTAGTGCTCTGGTAATTGATTGATATCAAGACAGGAAAGTGGGATTGTCTTCTTAGTGGGTGACAAGATGACCTAATGTGAGAAGCGTTGGGACAAGGTGCTGTGCCGAACTGGTCTAAAATTGCAAGTACTCAGCAACGCCAAGCCATTAATATAATTCCATACGTTGCATACATAAGTGATGATGATGTTCTTTGCACATTTTTGTGCTTACTATTTTGCAGTAGGTATTCGTTAGTTTGGTTATTTCAACAAAATTTCTACATCGTTTTTTATAGTTTAATCCGATTTTACTGCTATTTTTCAACAACCCTAGTGTTCAAGAGCGTGCGCATGGTTAAAACCCCCATTTGAGTTTGATATGTTACAAAAATGTTATTACCTGCGCAAAGAATATTAATTGTTTTCGCATACTTTTGCTTGTTAATTTGTCGACTTAATGCAAATACCACGGAATGAATTTGCATGCAAATTGCAAGGAACATTGCAAATGGGCCAAAAAGTAATAATTAGGTTTTGGTGGGAAGCTGGGTTATCGTCTGCATTCAGGAACCATCTCATCACTTTTTGCAGACATTTCGTCCACTATGCATGTTCAAGATTGTGTTCCGCGATAGTTCACTTTATCCAAAACAATTGTCTTTATTTTGGCGGCTATGGCTGATCAGCGCAAGCGCTGACCGCAATGGCTACATTACCAGTTTCTGTAGCATGATAGAAGCGTTGCACGAGCTCAAAACAGCAGTTGTTAACATAGAATTGTTCAGGCATTTGATAATGTCTCAACAGGGAAAAAGGAAAAAGACTGTAAAAGTTTGCTGCATGTCTATATACATAGCAAAAAAACGAAAGTTTCCTTGAGTAGTTTATGCGCATTCTCAATTCACTGTGTAGTTTAGCAAGACTCGATCTTGCAAGCCGGAGTGTGTGCAAGCAAATCCAGCCGTACAAATTCTATGCTCGAGCGCTTGTATTTGACGAGACATTAGCGCAGCCTGATATTGCAGTTGTAAATTGCTCTGACGTAGTGATGAGTGTGTTTTACTTAGGCATACCATATTTTCGTGATTGAAAACCGGGACGCTTCAGAACAACGAGCCTTATCAGACAAATGTGGTCTATATCTTGCTTGGACTATGTTGCTACTTTCGTTACGTATGGCAGCAGTTTCACCTGAAGCGATTTAAATTCCGAAAGCTTCACTTTCACACTGACGTCAGGTACAAAGTACAGAACCACAAGGAACAATTTTGCCCTTTTGTCCAGGGACACCGGAACAGCGGTAGGGAAGGGGGCAGTAAGAGTTGAGAGCAAAGAAAACTTTAAAAAACAAAAAAAATCGTTACTAATAATGCCTGTTTCTGTTTAGCAACAATGTTGACCTCAAAAATAATAATAGATAAATCATAGAAAATTACTCTTGAAGTTTCTGGGTGTGTGAATAGCTGCAAGAAATATGTTTCAAGTCGATCTTGATCAACCATTAAATTACCTATAGTGCTTGTATAAAAAGGCACCTCCGCCCTCGTTGCCCCCACTATGAAAGGTCAATAGGCCAATGTTCCCGCTTTCCAGCGTCCCTGCTCTTTGCTCTTTGCTCTTCAAAGCATCAATAGTAAGGTAAATAAAATTCGCTTTATCTAATTCTTGGCGCAGTTCAGCAGCAATCATCGGGGCAATGCAATCAACAATTACCAATTCAAATTTTGTTATTGCAATAGCAAATTTAGGTTTAAAAATTTTTGAAACTAACTAAGAGGTTGCAATGAGAACTTCTAAAAGACTGTCCGTAAATAGCGTCGTGATACACAAAAGTAGCTACTTTCGCTGCTAAGAGTAGATGCTCATCAGAATGACCAGCTTTGAAGAAGTGTGTCACACGAGATGACGGCATTGCTGCCTCAACAGAAGATTTGCAGTTTTGGTTTCCAAGTGGTTGTCAATATCTGCGCGTCCGCCATGGTTAATTGAAATGACAGATAATTCTAATTTAGCATAGTAACTTTTAGACAGGGCCCAAGTCAAAGCCTGTTGGATAAACTGTTGGATAAAGAAAAATTATATCGGCCTACCAGTATTTTTACAGTGATTCAATAAAATGAAAAAATGATAAATGGTTTTTGCAGAACGAAACGAGATATAGGCAAATCAATTCTAACCGTTTGTACAGTACGTTCGTTAGGAAATTCTTCACTCGCTAGTCGAACACTTTTAAAAAAAGGTGAAGAAGCTATTACATCAATAAGGTAAATGTTAATTATTTGAATATTACCTACAAGCATCGCGGGCCGCACAAAACGACCTCGTGGGCCACACGCGGCCGCATGTTTGAGAAGACCCTGATCTAACACAACGAAACAAGAAAAAACAAGATCACACACCACTCTTCAGCAAGTTGGCTAAACAGACCAATCACAGCCTGCTAATACTCCTGTAGGAAGGGGTATGCTGGCTAACTGAATGCCTAACCGGGACTTTTTAGTTGACTGACCGGGACGCCGGGACAAAGCCGTTAAACCAGGACTCTCCCAGCTGAATGGGACGTATGGTATGCCTACTTTTACTCCCCTGTTTTAACACGCAGCCTGATATTTTGCAGTTTTGAACTGCTGCGTCGTAGCGTTGAGTGTATTTTCTTCCGATATCCTAACTTGCAGCGTTGATACTTTATATTAAGTGTAATGACACATGAAATAGGCAGAGTGCCTGTAGAAGATTATGCATATTGTGTCAACAAACTTCGCCAAAACGTTGGTTTCGAAACATGAATATGACGTTGATTTGTGGCGTCACAAACAACGCACACCAAATACAAATGACCACCATATGCCACTTGATAAAACCTCCCCCCATAAAAATTTTCTGTGTACGCCACCGCTAGTGTTGGTTGTGCGAATGAAATTTTCGTTGAACAAAAGAGTGCGGACCATCTTTCGAAAGTTTGAAAAACACTGATCTACGAAATGATGAACGAGTGAGTATCTGTGCAACTCTAAACTCCAAAAAGTAACATGAGCGAAAAAAGTTGAGGCAATCACTTCAAAATGATACAAACACTTGGATCTTTTCAGTTAGCAACTGCTCCTAGCGTGAATTAAACTTCTTTCGTCTCGTTCGTTTCTAGTGACAAGGTGGCTCCATTGCGACTTGACGTGGTTTTCGACATTTTTCTGCTTTGTGCTGTTAGTTAAAATTGGAAATGTTGGAAGCCAGTGGAAAACTGATGAAGCGTGACTTGCTGCGACAATGCGAGCTTGCCCGAGTCGTTGACATGTTATTTTTTCAATGATACACTGGCAACATCATGTATTAACTCGGTCGCTGTGTGTGCGTTGCCGACCAGCAAGAGCGATGTTAGACCACGTACAAACTGCTTTCCAAATCAGGCTTTGTTCCGATCTTCACCTATGATCATGAGTCATGTATTGGTAATGACTGAAAGCATGCTGTCTCTCGTGCATATGGCAGAGATGTGATCTTTGCGAAGAGTTATTTAACGGACAAAGCTTGTTGAGAGGGTGCATACAGCAGTAATTCCCTGTCATTATTTCCTACCACCACAGAAGCCCATTGCTTACCGCTCAGCACTTTGCATAACTATCAAGTTAAACCATCTGAAATATTTCGCACAGTTGGGTAAACTATTGATTTAAAACTGAAATAATAGTTTATGATATACAATATGATTCCAATTGTATCTACACCGAACTGAATTGTGGGCTGTTTCATGCAACGTTTGGCACTATCGCAAACTCAATACAATTCACATGCCCTGTTGTCTAAACCAGTGTTTCCTAAACTGTGTGCCGCGAAAGTTTGTTTCGACAAAACCTTATGCTGCAAATCTTGTGAAAAGTATGTTTTCGCAAGGTTTGTGAAACATAAAAAAGTTTGAAAAGCTGTCTAAGCAACTCGCAGAACAGCGGCTGAAAATCCACTTCTAGCGGTCAAATACCGGACCCGCCCAATAAACTAGATTTCCGCAAAGCAGTGACATGGAACTCAGAGCAGTCTGTGAGAGGGAGGCATTTTTGAGTCGTCACCGTCCTTAAAAAGGCAGCTAGTTGTTAAAAACGGGCTGCGCTTTCAAGTACCGTTGACAAAATAGTTCGTTGAAAAGTGGTGACCACGACTGATTTTTGCATAACGCAATGGTTTCAGACTTCTGACACATTGTTGGCTTCGCTGTTTCTAACATAAAGTTTCTCTTCATTACCAGCATGCAGTTCGCGAGGACTTCTACAGATGCACTTAGGCTTTTGGAAGCTTTGCATATAGGTGTTGTACAGAGGTGTTGCATACAACAACTGACGCTACATGTCCTGAACCACATTTTCAAAATCTTGGAACACACGGCTTACTTCATTTTACGGCATAGATCCCCAACCTTTTCTGAAGCTGGCACACCTTCCAAAAAAATAAAGTGACGTTCGCACCCCTTCATTTTAAAAAAAGCGTAGAAATCACGAAAGCAGTCTGATTTTCCAATATCTTTATTCTTACAGAATACTACTTGTAATATGTAGACCTACTGACAACACAACAGAAAACACTCAGTCGTGCCGTTTCACCTTCATACCTTAGCCTACTACTCATAACAAACAAGCCTAGTGACTTTTTTGTTTGTGTTTCTCTGAAATCATCCGCTCATATCCTGGCACACAATTACTCAGAACCACATGCACATTGTTCGAGGGGTTCAAACGGTTCCGATACTTATTTTTCACATGAAACAAGAGAGGAAAATCAAGATTGACACATGCAGTATATGTTGTTGCAAAGGGCAGTAGAATAGACAGGGCTGCTGGACCCCACTCAATTTGTGCTAACTTTGCATGGTGGAACACCAGTAACTTTTGAGTTCTGTAGCATCAAACCACCTGAGCGTCTTGCAAGAGCTGCACAGACCTCAGCGGCATTGGGAAAGCTAAAACTCATCTGGAAAGACCAAAACATCTCTCTCCGAACGAAGTTGAAACTCCTGCATGCTTTAATATACTCCATCTTTTCATATGCATGCGAATCCAGGATATTAACTGCAGAACTTCAAAGAAGGATCCAAACAATGGAAGTGAGATGTCTCAGAAGAGTGCTCGGCATCCCTTATAATTCTCACACTACCAACGAGGACGTACGACGCACCATCACCCAACACGTGAATCACTAGGAAGATCTACTTACCACAGTGAAAGAAAGGAAGCTAAGATAGTATGGACACGTTATGAGATCCAATGTACTCTCCAAGACTATTCTCCAAGGAGCAGTTCATGGAAAAAGAAAACGCGGCAGACAGAGGGAAAAATGGACCGATAACATCACGGCGTGGACAAAGAAAACCTTTGCAGAAACCCAGGCAGTCGCATACAACCGTGAATTGTGAACTCAATTGGTTCAAGAGTCCTTAACGGTGGCGCCCCTGCGACCCTAAAAAATAGGGTTATGGGACAAGAAGAAGACAAGGAGCATCAAACAACAATCTCGCCATAAACATTTAAACATCACAATGCGTTTACAACCGCATCACCGGCATCTTCAGCGTGAAACAGAAATAGCAATGCACGCATTTAACAATTGTTAAACTAGTAACGTTAGGTGGAATAATTAGGCTGGATAATGGATCTTTTGAGTAATAGCACTTGCAAGCTTTCATAACTTTCAGTTCTTCATACGAACATATCGCCATCAAAAATCTTGATCCGGACCCCCAGGGGTCCGGAATCCCCGGTTGGGAACCGCTGGTTTGAGGTGAAGTTAATGTAAAACCTGACAAATGCGTCCGTTTCGTCGCTGGTAGGCGTGGAATACGCGTTTAGTTATTGCGCAATCAGAGAAGACATGTTATTTTTTCCAGTCAATCAGAGGGCTGGGAAAACAAACAACTGAAAAGTTTAACGGCTAACCTATACTTTTCATCTGCTTGGTTACTGTCACTCGGTTTTTCTTTACAAGTTGGTTTTTGAAACGAATGGTGTAATTTGAATTTTGTGCCACAAGACATTGAGTTTCACTGCTGGAAGCTGCAGGATCAACCGTTTGCTTTTTTCAAATCATTCTGTGCTTCTTCAATCGTCTGAATACGGCTTTCAATATTTACTTGACTGGTTTGCAGCTGCATGCGACGAAGACGGAATGACAATTAATGCTGAAATGACCCGAGGTACCATATCTCTTCAGAAACCCTTGAAACGAGTGTACGCTGCATCTAAGCCAGTGGTGGAGAACCTGCGGCATTCGGGCCAAATGCGCCCCACATGAACATTTGATACGGCCCGCATTAGAATTTTCATTACCCAAGTTGGAATACAAAATCGCGTCAAAACGAGCTCCATGATAAGCAGGTACTTAGATAGTGAGTCATGAGAAGTCACTCTTCCTCATAGCTAAAGGTAGAATTTTAGGATAAAATTCATCATTTTGCGGCCCGTCAGCGATAATGCACAATTCATGCGGCCCGTGATAGTAAATAGGCTCCACACCCTTTGTCTAAGCGATAATGCACACAGAAGATCGAGAGTTCAAGCATCTGGAAGTGGTGTTCATGAGTGGCGGAAGACGGAACAAGAGGTTTGATTGAAAGATTGGCAAAGTAAATTCACTCTTCAAATCGGTCTTTGTTCCGATCCTCAGCAATGGTCTTGAACCTTGGGTAATGACTCAAAGAGTGACATCCAAGTACATGCAGCAGAGATTGAAGTTTTGCGAAAAGTTCCTGGTGCGACACTTTGCGACAAACTGCGCAGCTGTGAAATTCATTAAGCCCTGAACGCCAAGTCAGTTCTCTTCCGAAAACAGATATCCAAAATACGATGCTTCGGGCACGTGACCGAACTGCCCCATGGAAGACTGGCGAGGCAAATCATGCTAGCTGGACCCACCGAAAAGCAGCCGAGGTCGACCAAGGACCAGGTGGTGTGATTTCATATTCGACCTGGCTTGGTTCTGTCTGCTGTGGAACCAACACAACTATCACAAATTGCTGAAAACCAGGAGGTATTTCGAAACGTCGCAGGGCTCCTTCACCCCTCCCCTCTCGTAAGGAAAAGAGGGTGTG
>JGI24022J15233_10003941_pt1 | contig 15040 bp, 15 predicted proteins | sample Ectturendosymbi2_FD_15233 | JGI IMG/M metagenome (IMG submission 15233)
AAAAAATTTAGTGGGGTTTCGCCCCCCCCGGTCCCCCTTGGTTACGGTCCTGGGGCAAAGTCGTGACCGCTAGGCCCCGACACGCTTAGCGCAGTTCGCTCATATTTGCTCGCTTTGCCTGGAGAGGCAGGTTAGGAAACTTATTAGCGGATTGTTGTACTATAGGTCGTTATTACGTAACAATAGCACGGCAGTAAAACTTCAAATGTTCACTTCAAGTTACGGTAGTAGGCGTTTTAGCGCATGTGGCCAGGGCTCGCACTGAGGGTTTTTTTCCACCCAGATCTATTTTTTAGTCGACCTGTGTGTCTAGGCTTTTATGATAAATCGCGTTAAATCTGTGTTTTTTGAAGTGATAAACTCATCAACAACTTCAATGTGTTCAATAATAGAAAGATAACTTTACATTACAGTGTTTACATGAGCACATCAGGTGAGAAAGTACACATATCGGATAAAGCAGAACGTGTTCAATCGGTTTCATATTTTTATATAAGATCATTGTCAGTGTTGTATGCAGTGGTGTGTTTAAGGAAAGGCAAGCGAGGCACTTACCTCGGGTCCCCTCTGCGACTGTAATGTGTACCTTTCTTTCAAAGGGGCCCAACAGCAACTGCAATGTATAAGTAGGCTACTTTGCTTTCAAAGGGACACCCAACAGCAGTTGTAATGTGTAAATACCTTGTTTTGAAAGGGTTCCAGAGTAACTGTAATGCAAAAGCACTTTTCAATGAAAGGGCCCCCTAACTTCACTGATTTCTAGTGCTTCATATTTCAATTTGGGGGATCGAAGCTTTCTCTGGGGGACTAAGTGGTGACGAACTAAAATTTGGGCCCCTGTGACAACGTGGGCCCCCAATTGGGGGTATGGAGTGCGGCTGATACGGCTCTGATGCCATGGGTCACGAGGCGGCTTTCGCAGTGATAGCTGCACTGATGGCGAGTCAGCGCAGCGACTCGCGTGAATCGTTTCAAGGCACCCATCCATCAACGGCGAGCACGAGGGTGGACAGGCCGAAAGTAACTGTTTTGAATTTTGCGGTAGGTCCCGACCGTGATTCGACTGCAGCCTACCAGCTTTGGTGGCGCGTACTCAAACAGCTGTGCAGAAAATTTCTCTTAGCTAGATAATAATGAATGCAAAAATCCGACTGAAGCAATGCGTGACAGGAGAATGTGCGATAATTTTTTCACAAACATTAAGAAAAATAATTTTTCCAAGCTACCGAGCAGTTGACGGCTAAACATGCTCAGATTTCTCTGCCTCGTGTAAAGTTTGATAATTGCTGCACATCACCTTTGGCCTCGTCACTATTCTGTAATTACGTAATTATTGATCAGGCCGAAACTCGACTTGGTCTCTGTGAGTATTCTTCTTCATGATGCCGTTCGTGATTGGGCCTTCTGCTTCATGACGTTTACAAAAATTGACTGATTGGCATTACTGTCAGATGCAAGACAGATGGTGTTTTTGTCCCAAGGGCAGAATAACAGCACTTCCTATAACGCTGTGCTCTGTCACACTCACATTTATAATATTGTTAAATTGCGAAAAAAAACTAGTTTGTTACTGATATCTCGTGGTGAAGGTCCAAACAAGAGCCAAATTCTGCAATATTCACCCCACGTGTTTTTACGAATGTGAATGAGCTTCTCTGTTGCTTGCATTGAGTTTAACTCTTAATCATTTTACTGTGGCCCATAATCTGTTCGACTACTTGCAAAGGATCAGCACCAAATGCGTTATAAAAATAGCTTTGAGATATTTTCTACTGCACAGCATTAGTTTTTCAAATTGAAACCGTCCAGAACCCAGTTCAGGGCATTAATTGACGCTGTACTAGTAGTAGAACGTGTATGCTTCACTTTTTACCTCTCGTCCTCAGCAGATGAAAACCCTGGTCCGTATCTATATGTAATGTTCAATCCTCCTTTCCAATCACTTTTCACAGCCTTGCCTCCTAATCTGGCAAGGTACTTGACAGCGTCAGCATACGCTAATGGTGTCACTGGAATTTTTGGAAGTAAAACGGATTTCTCGTCGGGGAACCATGNAGTGTCTGTACAAAACCTTATTTTCATTGGCAATTGTCTTCACTGCGCAGAAATCACACAAACGTGAAAAATATCCGTTGTGNATAAACGNATNAGAAACTTGATGTCTCATTCACCTCAAATAGGGAAACTAGTGTCTAGCGTAACGCTTTACAATCACAGCAATTTAGCATTGCAAAACAGCAGCAATTACTGATGCATTTTCAGTAAACAGTCATTTCTGCGTCAGCGTATTTCACAGTGGGTGATAGATGTTACCTACTGACGGATAATTGGGCGTCCTTGGATCTCCGTCAACCACCCATAAAGAACCACGTTGAGCAGCAGTTTCTGGAAGATACCAGTCGTCAGGATAAACTCCTGCCCAAGGCACTGTATAATCGGCTGGGTCCGAATAGAGGATGAGGCCAATGCAACCGTATTGCTCAGCGTGTTGTGCTGTAGACCATTACAAGAATTTTGTTGTTGCTTTTTACGAAGACAGCATGTGCTTCAACAACTAAAACAATCACGCATTTGCAAGGATAAACAGATCTCGGAAAGGTACAGTGGGTTTGTGTTTTGAGAAAATAGTTTTTTGCAACAGAAAAATAACACTCCATAGCAATTATAATTGAACAAAAATCAGTTTGCGGTTTTACGTTCCGTAGAACCCACTATTCAGTTTTCGAAGAAAGGCTTCGATAAAACCCTACAGCATGCGTGTCTGCTGAAATATAAAAAGATCCAAAGCATTCATTTTCAAACAACTCCGTCCAAGGTATATTGCTTGTCTTTCATAAGAATAGTTTTTTATGATAATATTTTGCACGTGAATTTCGGTCTGGCGCAATAGTACAACATATATAGCAAACATTGTAACTGGAATAAAATTTGAACTGATCACCAGGTTCGGAAATTTTGCAGAAACTGTTTTTAGAGTCGAGCAAATAAATTTGAAAAGTTTGAAAATCTTACAAAAGAATGGAAAGTAACCAACAAACATATCAGGATAGGAAAAGTAAAAGTTGTCAAAGTCAATGGTTCTAATCAAAAATAATGGTGGAATCCAAACACGAAGTTGCAAACCCAAGAACTGAACAGGGTTGTAGGCAAAGAATTAAAACGCACGTATTAAACGTTAAAGCACCTTGCTTTTCTGCAAAAGCAGTTTTTGTTCGTAGAGTCGTGCAAAAAATCACCCGACTGACCTTTGTCTCCACGAAAAATGCGGCCATATCTTGCTATGCAAATCTTTCCGCTGGTATCGAGATTAAGAGTTCGATTCAGAAACATGAAATCGTCAATTGTGCCGAAATTAACGTACATGAGATCTCCCTTGATTAAATATATAAATAGATTGTTTAGTGAAGTTGTACACATAGAGATTATATGCATTACTTTTTTAGTTAAGTGCCTTCATTGAACTTTTCAAAAGCCGTACAATTTTCTCTTCATCTTCTTAATCTTAGGAGTGGTGGAAGAAAGTCATTGCTGTGTTGTTTGGCTTACGCCAGCTATGTACAACCGCATACCGCCGTGTCGAAGGTTTTGTGCGGCCCAGTTTAGGTTTCTGTTGTAGTAGAGCCGTATGAAAGCCTGTTGGGCTACCCCCAAAAAGATCTAGATGGGGCTCTTTAATATCAGCAAGCATTTAGGCAGCTGCGTGCTTTTTTGAGCCAGTTGCAAATTAGCCTCCTGATAGCCAGTCTCAATGTAATCAACTTGGTGCTTTCGCCAAAAGCTGATACGTGGAAGTAGTGCGTCTGCTTCCCAAAACTCCCTCTGCCTTCACTGTCCTCAACAGTCTGGAAATTTCTCACACGCTTCTAATAAGAACGAATTTATTGGAATCTGACACCATCCATCTTCATCGTGACATATAGCAAGTGAGATTAAATCTGAAGAGGCTTTTTAAGACCGACGAAGCGAGCGTTAAACTTATCGAGATTATCCCCGTTTTTTCTGGCCGAAACTTTAAATTGGACTGCCTTAACACAGTCTTCACAGACATATGTATATTAAACTGACGCAACAGCCTTCCTTCGTTTCAACTTTACATAAACTGTTTTATGCAGCTTTCACGAAAACGTTTTTAACGTTGAACTAGAACTTAGTCTCTCTATCTGTACACAACTACAAAGCGATTGCACAACACTCCAAAGCACATTCATTATGACGTAAATTTCCCCGAGAATTTCAACGCACAAGGGCGAAGCCATCGATGTTAAGTGGTGAAGGTCAAGACTTTATTAACAATTGGCCTTTTTCTGACGTAACCACAACTTTAGAAAACACTGCTATAGTGTCTGAACGTCCGGAATTATTTTTCGAAATTAACGAATCATGATATTACATGCTTAATCCACCGGCTCTGCATTGAGGGAAAAAAAACAGAAGAGTAAAAGTCAAAGGCAGAGAGACGGCTCTAACTTACTAACAGTAATACAATACACATTGTGGGGCCCCTACGAATAGCCGCCCCCCCGACCGGGGGGTACGGGACTGCCTTGCCACGGCACTGTGTTGTAGCGTAGGTAGTCAACATACTGAAAACCTGTCCTTCATTTTGATAATCTTAAACTTTACATTTTTGATGCAGGTAGTACTCGGTGACACTTTATCCTGTTTGCACCGCGTGTTGGAAGTTTTCTATATGTCCACTGACACCATGGTGCAAAACTTTTTACTAGTTCTCCGATATCTATCCTTGTTCCATTGACACTAAACTTGCTATGAAATCACACTTCACGGAATGGTTAAAGGTGTCAAACAGGCGTGAGCATTGCAGTTAGGATTCGAACGCTTTCAGTACATTAGCTTAAACGAAATTCAGTTTGCTAAGATCAAAGTAAGTCATTCAATGTGCGGCCCTGGTTAGGATAGTGACATAATTTTTGGCTCAGTAAGCAATTTCGGTTGGGCATAGGTGATTTTATAAAGTAAAGAGTTTTTCTCCAAAAAAACTACGATGAACAGAACATTTTGTTTTTGATTTTGCCCAATTGTAATGGCCCCGTGCACAATTACAGTACAACAGGATATTGTTAGCACATTCCTCAGTGGTAGTTTAGCTACCCTTTAGTGGTTTCCTGGGTTTAAACAACCACAGGTCAATTTGCTATAAAAGCATTTACGTTTCAATTCCTTTGTTTATTGTTCAAATGCTGATCAGGGCAGGCCAGGACTAAAATGATCATCGGCTTCTTTCGATAAATTTGAGATCCTAGGTAGGTTATAGAAGTACAAACAGGGTGAAAACGTAAGCAAACAACCACAAATGTTTAACTGGCTAAAAAAGTATGTTCATAGACTTTTTTGCGATTTGCAAGTAAAACAGAAAAGCTCGCTTAGAACGTTGTTCTTTCATTGGACCAACTTTCACAGCGATACTAAAATATTTGAAACTGATATTAATAAAACAATTAATTTTGTCTTTACTTTCATACTCCATGTGAAATACAAGCCATCACCTTACCTCAGGGTCTCCTGCAGCAGAATAAGCATTGTAAGGATTAACAACATTTGGGTTATTTTGCTCTTCATCAATAACAAGCTCCTTTTTCTGGGATATGTCGACTTCAGTCCCGTTTTTCAGAACAACAGAGACGTAATTTGAATCATTTTGTTTTGGATAAGAGAGGAGAACTTTGTAGGAGCGAACAACAACGTTTTCAATCCCGAATTCTGTCCATTGTGTTTTGATGTAGTTTACCAGGCTGACTTCATCCTCATCTTCCCCAGCAATGTGAGGCTTCTTTGTCAAATATCTGTAAGATTTCTCCGTGGAAAGATAAGTTGCAACGAACAAGAATGATATCAATTTCAAGCTTGGGACTTGATGCTACTGATTTTATTTCAAAAATGTATAGTAGATGATTCAATGTGCACATTCTTTCAATAAACCATTGATGCTGTTTTGCTTTAAAAAATTGCACGATTTTTATCAATCAAGTATTTCGGAAAGATACTTGTAAAAACTAAGGTCAAATAGCTATTGCGATTATTCGAAACAACAATTCGTCGTGGGAGTGTTGTGCCTTGTACCTGCTCCAGCTTTATGCCGGTACTCTGGCTTTCCTAAAATGTTGCTCTTTTTAAGCTATATTACGGAATATTATAGTGGTTTGGGGACTAGCTCCAAAATCCTGCAACAAGAATTTCATAGTTACGTAGACACATGTTCCACGATGCTGTTGCAGAGCGTCCGTCAAGCATCGAATAAAATTGGAGAAATTTTTAGCTTTGAACAGATGATATAAGAAACACCAGCACACACACTAAACAAAATGATGCGTATTTAGAATGGGAACAAATCTTCTAAAAAATTTGTTTCAAATACAAGGAATCAAGTGAAAGTTTAATGATGATTTGTTATGCATAATATATTACAAGGCAGGCAGAACAAATACTACTTTGTTGAATTACCATTTAGTATAAGCACAAACAGTAAACATTATTGAAATATATCTCCTCTACTTATTGGAGGAAATTACANGATCCTAAAAAGATTATTGTATGATATCTGTTTTTTACTGGATCGCTTTTGTAATNAAAATCCCTGTACAGTTCATAAATAATGAAATCACTTTACTATTGCTCAATGCGACGTTTGGACACCCAGTATTTGCATGAGACACGGCATGTTTTCGTGAAGAAAAAATTGAATATGTCAATAAGGCTGCATTCATCATATCAAAGACCTTTTCGGAATTGGCGCATATAATCTAACCTTGTTTGCCTAACAGATCAAAATTAGACGAAATATGTTGATATTTCAATGTTGAATACGACAAATGGTGAAATTGGTGTTATTAACAGCTTATTTAAAGCCTAAAATCGTAGAAATATACTGTACTTAACCTGTGAACTTAATCCTTTGTCGTGTACCAGATCGCAGTTTTCTAACAGTTCGTCATACCGTGTATTGACATGTTTCAGCCGCGCACGTCACAGGTCACTATTTCAAGCCCTGCATTGTCATATGTTTTTGTCGTATGCACTAGATATCGGAATGCATAACCGTGGTATAAACAATGAAGCCTTGAGCGATATTTCAAGCTTGTTGTTCAAACAAAAAATAGCAGCCTCACCACGAAAAACTGGCAATATAATGCATTTAAAAGCCGATCGATTCATTTTTGTCCACCAGAAGTATCCATAATTAGAGATCTAGCGCTTCTGGAAAAATGGGCCAAGTCTAATTTAGCTCAATAAGCGCGCATGCATTCACTGATGGTCTAATTGAACAAAAGAAAATGAATTCATTAAACAGTTACTTGAAACTGCGCCTGAGCACAGCTTGAGATTGTCTTTGCTTATAGTAATATTCACAGTACTATAACAATAAAAATGCTTGCAAAATTATAATGCTATTACGTGTTCCGTTGGATGCACTCTCAACCAAAAACGCAGTTTGAACTGCTATTAACAATCAAAAGATCTTCCCGCCGTCAAAACCCCTGTTACAGTACAGTCACAAAGCATTCTGACCCAGGCAGTTTGCGCAGAATTAACATTATTTTAAAAATTATCACTCTTTTCTCAGGCAATAATGGACCTACTTCGGGCGCTGGATATTACTTATGACACGAATTTCACATCTGTCAAAAGAGTTGAAACAGTGTATAGGTATTGTCAAAATATAATGCCGCAATTCTCTCACGCACTAAAGATGCGTTACTGTATAAGTCATGGAGTGTTACATTTTTGCCCGCCTCGAGCTCCACGTTGTGGAACAGCACTCTCCACAAAACCTCATACTGAGAGCCCGCACTCCCATGGTGCCACAACCACGCATTCTCACAATCAAGGATGTAAGATCAGTGGAAGAGCCGAGGTAAGTTAGAGATTATTGAGAGTGATGCGATGTAAATATTTAGTTGAAATTCGTAGATTTCATGCATTTTTGCTCCAGTGCTTAGCTCTTGCTAAAATGTTCATATAGGATTTAAGGAAACAGCAATAAATACGTGTTGGACAACTCGCTCATAATGTAGAATCAATGCACTGTATTGCACCGTAAAAAGTTGAATTGCAGAAAATGTCGAACTGGTTCCAGGATTTGCAGCCTTATTGTTAATAATCACGGCCCACGCGAAAATACTTCGCGCCGCCAAATACTGCATATATTCGTTTATAGCAGGGGTTCCCAAACTGGGATACATGTACCTTCAGGGATACATTTGCCTATCCGAAGAGGTACATTTAACGTTATCAATAGAAGAGCAAAATATATTTGTATATAATTTATTTCCAAATATTTACACATATATCAGTGAAAATTCTTTTGAAAAGTCGTTGTATGCTTATTGCTAAATATACAGTACCTATGAATAATCATGATAAAATGTATTGTCATAGGAAATATTAAGGGTACGTGTGCATCTGTCGAAATGCTGAAAGGGTACGTACTTATCTGTTGAAATGCTGTAGGGGTACATGCTCATCTGTCGGAATGCTGAAGGGGTACATGGTAAGAGAAAGGTTGGGAACCCCTGGTATATAGTAACATCTGTGTTAAATGCAGTGCATGTTCAAGGTAACGGTCATTCTGGGGTCACTGGGTCATTCAATCATCAGTTGTCGATCAGTCGCTTTAAGCTATTGATTGCTGATGTCTAAAAATTATACAAGGTCCGATTACATTATTCATACGGGAACAAATTACTGATTGGTAATCCTGTGAAAACGGCCAAATCGTTTCTTTCCATAGCGGAGGATTTTTTATGGTATGATTAAAAAATATTTATGTACACAATACACACAAAATACACTAGATGAAAATGCCAGTCGATTGTGAGATTTGACAGATGTTTCACTTTGAATCGAAAACGATGCTTCTTTGACAAAAATTCAAATCAATCGTACAATCATTGAAGGTCGATTTTACTTGTGACTTATCTTAAAGGATATGATGACTACTCTTCAGAACATGTGTACTAATTGATGTTTGAGGTCAATTCTCGAATTGACTGAAGAAGCGTTTTGGTGTGCTTGAACCGCTAGCAGGGTCAAAATCAATCAGTGCGTCAGAAATAAGCGCAAGAAAAATTCAACACAACATCTAGATAAAAAAAACTGTGATTGCATTGCTGTTCACGAAGTTCAGTGTTCCTAAAATAAAATCAAGAAAGTTTCAAGTTTACTGTCTTCTTAAAAAAATCGACCGTTTGCTACAAATGTGTCTTCCTGACACGCCAGTAAAGACTCTTTTGTGTATGATTTTTTCCTTGTGTTACTACCTTTCGGAATGCAGCCGTGGCGATGCAACTATTGAATTTGTAAACAAACTTTGAAACTTTGATTGCTTGCTCGTAGTTAGTTTTATTTGCAATCAAAACACGTTAGCTTAGCGCAAATCGATTTTACATTTTTCGAAGTGTATGTACAATGCTGTCAAATTAGTTTACAGGGCAATGACTTACAGTATTTGCGATGGCATCTTTGGTTTCGTAAACTATCAGATCGAGTGTGAGCTGCATCTAAGCAGTTACAGCTAAGGACACTGACTCAAAAGAAGTAGTACGTACTCTGGAAAATAAGTGCAGTTGTTTTTCTCCACGAGCGGTCTTTCTTAGGTAAATACTGTCGCAGCATTATAAACAGAAGGTGGTCGGTATATATGTGCAACAGAAAGCAGCAATGCTTTACAAAGTGCAAAAATTAGCTTTTTGGTTATAGAATACCGCTTTATTATTTTGCAATTCAGATTATTTGCTAACCACTTCACTTTTGAGGGATTCTGTGAACTGGCTGTTTTCCTCTGTAGCAAATCACGTTGTGCATAGAACAAAGTTTTTAATCGTGCAATAAGATGGAAAGTAAAATCCCATCCACATCAAAGCGTAAAAACCTTTCCAGTAGTGATATTTGGAGCGCTCTTCAACCGGTGTGCACGGTAAACCTCGGGTGCACCAAAATATGCGTGAGGTGCAGCACTACGAAAGGACTCACATGGGTGCATCATGAACTTTTCACACTAAACAGATGCTTTTACAAAAATTTTCTATTAGCAAAAATGAACCATTAACCAACCAGTGACTTTCAGGATCTAACCTAGACTTTGCGTAAGCATCAGACCATGTCAAGCTGACTGTTGTTATTAGTTGATTATTTGTGATCCATAAGTAACATACAATGAGCCATTATCAATTGAGTTATGTAGCTGAGTTACTGAATTAGGGTAGCTGGTTGCTCATTTAGGTCAGGGTACTTACAGACATGGGTGCAATTAGGTGGGCACACGGGGGACGTGTCAGTAAATAGGGTGCATGAGTTCGTCAAAACATCTTTAAGGGTTCACCACAACAAAAAAGGTTGAGGAGCACTGATCTATTGGTTACATTTTTCTATCACTGCGAGTTAATTGCTTTGTTTCCATTCATTCAACACAGATCGAAGTTTTGCGCAAGGCCATGTAGCAGGTCAGAGAGCCCGCTGGCATTCGCTTAGTTCGAGTAACAACTGTCATCTCGATTCACGAACTGAGTAATTTTGCTCAAGTGGTATCTAGCTTTATATTGCATGCACCTTGATGTGAACTACTAAGAGTTTTATATCGTGTAAGCAAAACTATTTGCTAAAAATTAAACAACCTTAAATCGGGTGAGAAAATCGTGCAGAAGTTGTCTTTGAATTGCAGTGTTTTTTGTCTACACCACATTTTATGATTATTCCAGTGGATTTTATTGCACTGCAATTCAAACAAATCATTGAAAAAATTTTGGTCAGTTTAATATAACAAACAGAAGTAAATTCGAATTAAGTATGAACTTAAAACTAAATAAATATGGCCAATTCCGTCGTTGGACGAAGATGAAGTCATGTAGTCAAGCGAAAACAAGTACAAGGTACAATTGCACGAACTAGTAAGAATATATGGTACACAAAACCACACACACATCAAAACCTACAGTAGACAAACATTTGTTTATAGGGATAGGTTGTCTTTTCCTCAGCCCTACGCATTTGGCCTTAACCCCCTCCGTCCTGCTCCGGCCGCTTTTTTGACCAAGCTTTCAACGCCATAACTCACCAGCCGATTGAGTTAGAGTGGTGCTCAAACTGTCTACGGATTCGGCTAGTCTTCAAGTTCGGATAGAAAAAAAATTTGTTTCCGACTTGGGGTTCTCTGTGGGTGACGTCACAAATGGGGCATGTTTTCGCCTTTTTGACCAAGTACACCTGGCCTTGGGCGCCAACCCCACAGGCCATTATTTTGCCTGAAAATTTTTTTGGAAACCAGGCTATAATCAGCGTCTTTGGAGTCCTTGATTGGTTTGCTTGCTTTATCTGGAGCCAAAATTATGGCTCAAAAACCCCATTTTTGACAAAAATATGAAAGTTAAACAAAAGGTACTTTTTGCCATTTCAGGGCAAACTTTGCCCTGCCATAACTCGACAGCAGATTGAGCTAGAGAGCTACTCAAACCCTCGAAAAACTCGTGAAATCTTTTTCATTAGAAAACAAAGTTTAAGTTTTGGACTTGGCGTTTTTGGTTAATGACGTCATATCTGGGGTATGTTTTACGTTTTGTTTTATGACGTCATCGGCCGATTCAATGAGCCCATATTGTGGCTTACAGTTTCATTGGATTCTAGACTATAATCCGAGTCTTTAGAGACCTTCATCGACTTGCGAGAAATTCTGGTGCCCAAATCATTGGCCAAAAAAACAAAATGTTTACAAAAATCTGGGGATTCCCCTAGTTAATATTCGGTTATTTTGCAATAACTCTTGAACCAGAAACGCTAACAAGTAAATCAAGCCCTCTAAAGACTCGTATTATAACCTAGAATCCAAATAAACTTTGAGCCACGGAATCGGCTCGATTGGTGGGCTCCCAGGGGTNTTGACGTCATTAAAATGTAAACAAATATGCATGAACATCCTCCCATTACGTAAACATAAACAAAACACTCGACATCCCAAGCTTCAATTATTTTTATCTGAACTACAAGACTTTCCCCATCTATAGACTGCTTGAACAGCGCTCTAGCTCAGTCTGCTGGTGAGTTATGTCCATATATAATATGGGGTAATATATCCAGCGTCAGCGTTTCTGGGGGTAGAAAGTTTTACCAGTTTTTGGTTTGAGAGTCATAATTTTGTCTCCAGCTGTGCTAGAAAGCCAATCAAAGGGTCGAAAGACTCGGATGATAGCCTAGATTCCAAAAAAATCTTGACCCAAAAAATGGCTCATTGGTTTGGCGCCCAGGGCCAAGTAAAGTTGGCCATAAGGTCGCGAAAATATGCCTCCATTATGACGTCAATCACAGAGAACGACAAACCCAAAACTGAAATATTTTTTTTCAATCTGAACTAAAAGACTTGCCGAATCCGTAGATGGTTTCAACAGCTCTCTAACTCAATGGTCTGGCGGGTTATGGCGCTTCAAAGCTTGTTCAAAAAGGTGGCCGCCGCGGGACGGAGATGAAGGTGTTTCTTGAGAGACTTTTCCCCGCAACTTCCATTGCAATAAGACTGCAGAAGTCCTAAGTCCTGCCCAGAGTGGAACCAGGCTCAGATTTTGACTTCAGAGCTACCATCACAGAAGCGGGTGCACCAACCACTGCCACAGGCTGGCATGAACTTGAAAACGAGTTTCACATCGCTGTATGTATTTTCGCTATGTCTGAACACGCCGAGGTGCTAGTGAAATTAGAGTCTGTTTTGTATTACCTTAGAAACTTTGGCTGAAAGTGGAGAATCTTGATACAAGTACACCGATTAATCTTTTCATTTTGGTGCACAAACCGCTGCATGTTCGTTTTCGTTAGTTGGTTGTGAATTTGTGCCATGGTTTGGAAATCACCTGTTGTTGGGGATAAAATGGAGATGTATTTATTGAAAGTTTGCTAACAACTTGATTGTATTTGTCTTCAGGACCTTACAAAAGTTTCTTTACATAACCCACTCAACCTTATGTTCCGCAGGCGTTCTTCGATACAGGCGCGGACACAGGGGGGGTGCAAGGGATGAACCCCCCCACCAGACCTAAAAAGGTGTTGACATGACACTTGATTTCATTAAAAATTATCGCCAAAAATATTTTTATACTGCACATTACTGAATCGCTGAATATACTAAAAGTTAACTTGTGATGACAATTAGTCAAAAACGTTTCTTCGTTTCATTAGATCAGCTGGCCTTGTTTGTTGAACCTGATATAAAATAGTCAATGGTCGCATGGGCGTTCGCAATGGGGGCAAAACGGACGTTTTCCTCCATGGAAATGGGAATTAAGAACCAAATATTTCTGGAAAAAACTGAAGTCGGCATCTTAAATTCCGAGTGATTTGATTCATGCAATGACTGTTTCTTTGCCGGTGTGAAACTCACACTGCACAAGAGTCAGGTTCGCAGTTATAGTGTCATGCAGTGATGAGCTTGCAGTTCACTCATGTCCCCTCCTTTGCCTGCAGAGGTGGGTTGCGAAAGTCGCGAGTGGATTGTTCTACTGTTGGACTTTATTACGTAACGATACCATGGCAAGAAACCTGCAAAAGTTCACTTTATATTACGGTAGCAGACATTTTGTTGCATGAGACTGCTGAACGCACACATCCTGGCTGATAATGCAGCGAGACAGTGACATGCTGATAGTGGAAAGTCACTTACGTTTATACATTGTGAAAAGAAGCACGAGTCAGTCTATACATAGCAATGCTTCAACAAGTTTGAAAAATGCATTGTTGATGCGAGTGTGACCAATGTGCCTGAGTGTCAAACTAAACATATGCAGGCTTCTTTTCATGCAGTATAAAATTACGTGGCTTGTTAGAATATATCTATGCAGGCTTGTGGGAATACGTCTTAATCGTTAATGCTTAGTTCTGATATCTGAGTGAATACTGAGTGCAAAGCTATATTTGTTGTGGCGAGTTTTCATAATTTATCTGGTCAACTTTCCAAAACCTGCCTGGTGTCCTAATTTTAATAAGTTCGTCCGTAATCGTGTCAACATACAGGTCTACTTAATTGTCCGGTTTATGTAGCAAGGTTTTCTTGATCGCTTTGGACGAGATCCCAGACTTTTGCAGTTCTTGTTTCTAAGTGATGCTGACAAGTCTTGCCAGCTGATCCCGCAATTAAGGGGAGAGCAACCGGGCGCAATCCCCAGAAATTTTCAAAAACATGTTCAGTTGAATATATCAGCTGGGTGCGGCCCTGCTTGCTAAATAAAATAAAGTCATAATTTGTGGTTTCGTTGAAAATCATGGCAGTCCAGTGCTTCTTTCTCTACAGATCATGGCAATGCTTACTTGAAAAGAAGTGCCCTGCGTTGAAAATCTGCAGATAACCTACTGTGTAAATTGTTGTAATACTAATACAGCTGGGTTTTGCTGCCAATTAAGCGTGTTTTGGTGATTGTTACCGTAACATGGGGCATTTTCGTTGTAGTGTCGAAAGGATAAAGCTTTTGTGAACGTCCATTTGTATTGCATCGTCACCAATATTCCCTCTGAGTGCGCAAATACTCAGGACCACCAGAACTGTTGCACAGTGAAATCTCATTCTCGCGCACTTACAACATTCCAAAGCAAAGGAAAAACACGCAAACAAGACGCTATTTGAATGAAATGTTATTTTGTTCATATTTTGATAAGATTGTATATTTATTATATAATTCACAAAGTTTGTAATCCATTGAAAACTCCACTTACTCAGCCTTAAAATAATCATGCTCACTGAAACAAATGTTTGTTCAGTGCAAAACTATCTTAGAGGGAACACTGGTCGTCAGTAATTTGAAAAAATGAATAATGAAACAAAATGTCGACGTTGTCCCCCCTGGAAAAAGTTCTGCGGACACCCATAAATGATCGTGCTTTCTCGCTTTCGTTTTTTCGTTACTTTCGTGCTTTCACTCATTGCAAATTGTTTGTTTCTTTCTGTTCTCTTAATTTTGGTTGCAAAATAAACAGAATCAACCCGCTTCTTGTTATTATTTCATCAAAATTACCTGCAATAACAAATGTTGTACACAAATTACTATGTGTG
>JGI24022J15233_10003947_pt1 | contig 15036 bp, 5 predicted proteins | sample Ectturendosymbi2_FD_15233 | JGI IMG/M metagenome (IMG submission 15233)
AATGGTGGCAAGTTAACCCGCCAGTAGCTTTTCCTTGATAGAAAGCTGGGCAGGACGAAAGTATCTTTTTTCAATTCTTCGATATGAATGAACTGGCAACACAGCCTGCCAGTTTTACGGGGGCGTGCTGCCGAGCTCAACACGCTGTTCTAGTTAGTCATGACCTCTATAGGCCTACTCATTTACAATTGCTTTTGCTGCGTGCAAACGTGAAAAAAGTTTTCAAAACGCAAGCAAACGTGGAAAGACTGCTGGTACAATCCATTCAATCTGTGAAGTTGAGCAGGAATCATCAGTTAAATGCTACCATGTTGTCTTCTATCCGAGTCAATCATTTAAAGCGTTAAAATAATGAAGTGAAATGGGCATTGTCCTGTTGTGTACTCGCCTTACGTATGGTGCTGTATGTACAATTTTGCATTTTGAAAATGTGCTTAAGATTTACAGATCTTTGTACCTGCTCTTCCGCAGAAAAGTGCAAAGTTTTTGTGTTTGGTTTTGAAGAAGGAATTACCGTAGTTACTATGACCAGGCAACCAAGGGGGCAGCCGGGCAATTTCTTCCCCGAAATTTTCAAAACATGTTTAGTTGTTAGGTACAACAAGTTGCAATTTTGCCCCGGAAAAATTGCACAACAACAAATACAATCATTTAGCTCCCCACCCAAAAATATCAGCTGGCTGCGGTCCTGCCTATTACCAAGATTAAGCAAGAAGCCATTTTTGTAGGGTATCATTTAATTACTCACGGTTAATGGCCGGGACCTTTATGAGATTACGCTGGACGTGATCAACGTAGAATCCGCTTGTCAGGTCCTGAGTGCTATTTTCATTTTTATTTTTTCTGTTTGGATCGTTGCACGCTCAAGGATTTGCGAATGCACGGCGAAAGGCATTTATGTAGTTCAGTAACATTTTCTAAAATTTTCGAGGTCGCCAGGTATAACCTGGTAAAAAGAGCTTGCTCTGAAGTATGAAGTTTAACAAATGTGGAAGCGTATCAGATCTGAACATTCCAGCAACTTCTTGCAACTTACAAGAAATAATTTCATTACACGGCAGTTCATCCAACAAGAGAATTTTGTCATATCGGTGTTGGGTCACGTAAAGCTAAACAAGTATGTTGGAGCTCTGTCCGTGTAAACTTCCAATTCCAACAGGGGTTTCATTGGCGTTTTTTTTCTAACGGCAGTCTTTGTGGTAATCTGTGATTCACCTTATCATATATGTGATTCACCTTATGATAACTATGAATGAACTGCAAATGACTAACTTATTCTCATAATTTTTTATGTGGTGTTTGCTCTTTCGTCAATTTCAGATGTACCGCGGTTTCCATGCAGGTCCGCATCCACGAAGGCCATTCCGGGGAAGTGCCCCCAATTTTTTTGTGCACACCAAATTTTGGTGAGCCAAGAAAAATTTGTTTTGAAAATATAATAAAAACAAAAATCTTACCCCCCTAAAATGTATTTTCCCCTTCAATTTTAAAAACTGGCTACGAGCCTGTTTTCATGCACATAGCTTTCAGAGTGGCAAGTCGTAATGAAAAATGTGCTCTTTCTTGGTGGCCTTTTTCTATCCAATGTAAAGTGGGTAGCTGGTATTGCATTCTTTTCAATTTGATTAAGTTGTTAACTTCAATTAAATTATCTTAGTTGTTAGTTTCATTGTTTCTCTTTTATACTTCATGAACTTCGGAGAGCTGATAGTGCCTACCTAACAATCGACACACATACTCGGATAAGGTCATAGTGTCTGATTCTTGGCTGCTAAAGGATTCTTTTCCATAGACGGTGTGCTCTTTTTTTGTCGAAAAATGCTCTTTCTTTCTATTTAAATTATTTGAAACAAATGACGAAAACGGTAGATAAAATCCAAGGCTTTCCGCTACTTCGGAAGATCAAAACTGACAACTCCAGTCCACAGAAATGCTATATTTTTCGTTTGGATATAGTTTACCTTTGACATTTATGAATATTCTACTTAATGTCTCATTAAAAAATAGTGCAATTGAAGAAATCTTTGCAACTTTAAAAAATGCTGTTATTATTAGAAAAAGCGAATGCAGTGCAAAGTTTAGTCATATTTTTATTTTGAATTCCTCTATGAACATTTCATTGTTCATCAGGATGTGAAAATAAAAGAGATAATGATGTTACGTATTTGAAATCTCACTTTTTGCTGGCGTAACTATAAGCGTTGAAAGTTACACTGAATGGCATTGTTTTATCCTTTGTGAGTGAAAAGGTCTGCAAGTTTTTTTGCCGAAGAATTTCAACTAATATAACTTTCAATTCCGGTGAGATTAGCAGTTTAAGTATGGTAGGAAAACGCTCTCCACCCAATACACGGACTACAATTATGAACCCAATCAAATTTCTGCACCATTTGAGAGTACCCTGCTGCTTCACAAACAAACGGATCAAAAATATTTGGACTACGGACAATGACAGCCAGACTGTTTACTGTACAATCAAGTTTGTGTCCGTTTTCGGTAAACGCGGGTGCTGAAGCCCTTTTCAAATCTTTCAGCACACTAATCAGCTGAAAACCCACACAAGTGAAGGCTCAATTCAGTTATGAATTATTTCTTGAGACAGAATTTTGATGGCGCTTTATGACAGTGGTGGTCTTGTAGCACCGTGGCTATGTTTATAAAAGGCCTTGTATCATCTGAATCACTTGTGCCTTCATGAGTACTACAGCCCTAAAGAAATGGTTCCCGCAGCCCTTCTGTACACTCTGCGCCTGGCAAGAAGGCTATACAGTTGCAGTACCAACTTACAAAGTCTTGGTAAGATCCTGCCTAGAGTCGAAATTCAGACCTACCAGCACCGAAGAAGACACACTAACTACCAAGCCAAGGGCTGACCTTCAGTTATGCAAATGTTTGCTTACTAACACAAGCAACTACAAACACCAATGACATACGAAAGTACTGATTGTGAATTTCTTCATTCATCTCTACTGCCCGTCACCATCGGTCGTGATTGCCCCCCGTCGCATTACGCATACTGCGCTTCATATTGGGTTGTATGCTCGTTTTGTTGCCGGCCTGGCTGTAAGATTATCAAAATCATGCATCTTACCGACCAATCTCGCTTACCAGCAACGTTTGCAAACTAATGAAAAACTGACAGCACGTCGATTAAAATGGCATATGGAGTACAACAACCTGTTAGACATAAGGCAGTTAAAGTAGTCTGGATTTAGAGAGTGGAAAAGTACAACGGATACATCTTGCACTTTTTTGAAGTAGTACAAACATCGCTGTCCAACAAACATCATTTACTCGCAAACTTTACCAACTTTGAAGAAGCTCATGACATGCTAAACAAAATGTTCTAAAACTTTTGAAGCTTGGCATCAAAGGAAATATGTTCAATTTTATCCGAGTGTTACTGTCAAATCGCTCGTTTGAAGTTCGAATAGGATCAAGTCTAAATGGCTAAGTTTTCCGAAAACGGAACACCACAAAGGAGCATTGTAAATCCAGGGTATCCGGACTACAACTACCTGGACAACTGCCACCTGGACAACTGCGTATGAGTTCTCGCAGCACATCGGTTGAAAACCATGGTGCTACGATATTATTACTTCAACATAGTGCAGCAAAAGTGAGTTAGAACGTTGCTCTTGCTGCTGTGTAACTCAAAAATCAAAAGCTAAGGTAAAACAATGCACAGAACGTAAAATGAACGGAAGAAAACGTGTTTCATGAGTGCGTGGAATGAATACGATGCGATAATGAGTATAAGAGAGTTTGCTGTGAAAAATTTCAAACGGCCCATAAAAAATTTAATTTTGCACTGACTCAAGAATGTTTGTGAAAATGTAATGATATCGCCGCGACATTCTTCACCAGCATGCTTTAAAGTTGAAGTTATATTTTTTGAAGAAACTTTTGTAATACACTAGATCAGGGGTTCTCAACCTTTTCAAGCATGTGGCCCAGTTGATAAACAAACAGAGAGTCCGTGGCCCACCTACTGTACAACTCCAATGCGACAATTGTTGCGCATGCACATAGCAGAAATGAAAGCAACCAACGACAACTTTTAATAACGCAACGTGCCCTGCAATAAAACGCAAAGACTGACCTAATTGTTGTTAGAAACACAGATATTCAAGACTCTGGGGGTTTGTTGCAGAAGCATACATATTTGCATAGTTAGAAGCATAGATATTTTACGAAGAGGTTCAACGCCGGAACAGCGGTAGTTCAGGAGGGATGAAAGAGTTGAGGGCAATGGAAACTTGCAAAAAACAAAAAATCGTTCTCATTATATGCTTGTTTTTGTTCAGCAACAATGTTGACCTCAAAAACAAAAACAATACCAGAAATTATGGAAAACTACTCTGAATTTTCTGTGTTGGCGTATAGCTGCAATAAATTGTTTGAAGTCTATCTTGATTAACCGTGAAATTACCTGTGATACTGCTGCTATCAAAAAGTACCTCTCCCACCCGTTGCCCCCTTTTGAGAGGACAGGGGGAAATGACTCCGTAATGTCCTCCAATTCGACGTTTACGGTGCGACATTTCGCGAAAAAGTGCAGAGCTATAATGTCGAACCACTAGGTGGCAGTTGTTCCAGGTGCTACTTGTCCAGGTAACAGTTGTCCTGGGTGGCAGGTGTCTTGGGTGACAATTGTCCTAGGGGGCAGTTGTACTAGGTGGCAGTTGTCCGGTGGCATGATACTAAGGACTCAGCATACAAAACAATTCTTCCAAAAATCAAGAAGTGTAATCAAACACAAAAACATGACTCCATTTCAATTTTTTTATTCCAGGTTAATCCTAATGGATTATGCGAACAACGTCACTTCCCAGAAAATGTCAGCCACTTTCTTATCATCTGGCCGTAGGTGTAGCCAGGGGGCCTACGGGGCCATGCTGCCCCAGTTTTTAGTACATATAGTCATTTTGTGCTTTAAGAGGCGGTATCCCAAACAAAATATTGTTATTCGCATAAAATCAAACATTTGGCCTCCCCCACAAATTTTTTTGCCCCCCACCAAAATTTTTGGGCTGGCTACGCTAGTGTATCTGGCCCACGTATCATGCACAGCGATTGATTCTCAAGCATGTAACGGATAGGCCAGGTATTCCATTGGATCTACATCCTGACTACAGTAAAACATAAAGCTGCCATTCACCTAATGGAAAACGTCATTGCAGAAACCGCGGAACAACATTTATAAGAAAACACACAACCCGTTAACAACCGTCGTGGCGCTACAAGACCGCCGTTGTCATAAAGCACCATCATACCTCATCTCAAAAAAGAAATGAATAAATAAATATCATGTTAGGTTAACGCTGGTCTTCAGGTCTTCAATTATGTTTGCCTTCTAATCCTTCTTTGGTCCTTTATAGGTGTTTCTTAGTTGATTAACACCTCGTGAAAGGCTTCCTTCCCCTCGATATGTCGGTTGGTTTCACTGATAATTGAAGAACACATGATGTAATCGTAGTGATAGAACATATAGAAAATCGGATAACTTTTAAACCGTAAGCATGACACAAAGCGGAACCAATCAGTTGGCTAGACGAAATGAGAGAATAAATCAAACTGCGAAACACTATCAAGTAAACACCAGCAAATCAACAGTAAATCAAGCGAATAATATACACATTACACAGCAGACGTAACATATATCTTTTTTTGTGCCATTCTCACGTAATGTCACGTGCGACGGTCTTGATTCTAAAATCCACGTTGAAAAGCAAAGTTAAGCGGTGGCGATAGGCCGAACCAGCTCCCTGATTGTAATTTGATGATCTGTTTTATAAGACTTCTTATATTCAGTGTTTGACCAACCACCTTGCTATTTTTACATAGCTCTTTAGCTTCCTGCAATGATGATTGACTGATAGTCTATCGTAGCTTCATTTTCGATTATGCCACGCCACCAGGAATGTTTACTGGTTCAGTGTTTCATACTTCGCTTATTGAATGTTGCTGGCGATGAGAAGGGTTACGAAACAACCAAAGAGCTTTTACTTAACTGATTAGTTTTGGAGATGTTTCTTTCTAAACAAAGTTTTGCAGGTTTTTCAAGATACACTTTGATCCGTGAGTGAGGTAATGCGGTACATGGAGCTTGAGCAATGCAGTTTTTGCATTTCGCGACGTTGGGATATAAAAGGTAATTATCTATTGTCTGAGGTTGTGATTCGTGTTCACTGCACCGTAACAGAGGATCCAAATAAAATAGTATAGAGTGGACATTGTCAGGGGTAGATATTAGAATTCGGTGGCCCTAGGGAAACCCTCAGAACGGGGTCCCAAAACATTGCAGCTGCAAAAGGCATATCTGGGACTGCGAAATGTTGAGGAGGCCTATTTGGCCACATTTGCACATAATTTTTGCTTTGTTTTGAAAAACATATGACTTGCTTCAGCGCTTATTGGATGTAGCTCTAGAGTGGTTCATAAGATTTTTAAAAAATCAATGCAAAAACTGAGTGCAAAACTCTCAAAATGGGCCCCACGGCATCTCTGAAACAAAGGGGTGTGCCTCGCCTAATATCCAAGCCTGGGCATTTCAACACGCACCCACCACATTCCTATTTTCTTGCCCAAACACCAGTGGCGACCGTCATGCAACTCAATGTCAGAACAATTGCCAAGTGAGCAATCGCCTCCTAGACAACTGCCACGTAGGACAATCGCATTCTTACAAAAAAACTAGTTCAATGCTTGCTTGATCTACCTGAAATAAATGATGATGTATAAAGTGCATTTATTACTTTTCTCCATACTGTTGCAACTATTACATTAAATATCATCAGCTTTAGCTCTGTATATGCAATGACTGTTTTGACCTAGCCATGAAACTAGGAGCGCATCTATATTTACTCTCACACTTTACCCGCGGGATATACTCGTATTTATTGATTAATTTGCACTGACTTGAAAGAGGGAGCTCAAGGTCCATATATTGTCCGAAACGTTTAAAGGCTAAATATGTTAGTTTCCTGGGGTTTAAACATGGCTTAGGATTTCGGGTTGCGTCACTAAATACCTTATGAATCACATCTGATAGGTTAACATAAGTACTTTATTACTTTATACATTTTAACCACCAGAACTTCGAATTGGAGCAAACATCTCCACCGTAAGTGCTGTTACAAATGTTTTGAAACTAAAGCAAGAGTAGCTATTGAATTAAAGCATGTGAAAAATTTCAAAACTTAGGATATATTATTCTATTCGGTTACTGTCTTTGTAGAGGCATTGCTTTCGATCTTTCAGTTATTTTCAGAAACTAAAACGGCGCCGTACAAGTGATTTCTATTTTCTTTCCTTTGCTGAAAAGTAACGTAACATGCTTGCACTATGCAGACGGTTGCAGTTTACTGCGATGGATCTGCAAACCCTACTTTTGAAAACTCGTTTAGCGCGTTAAGGAGTATTGTCTTTGTATTGAAAGGGGCTTTCGCTTTTCCTTCCATTCGGGTGGGCATGGAGAATCCAAGTAATTACTCGGCATCTGTCCTGGTCGCCACATGTGATAAGTAACAAACTTTGCACAGTGCCCAAAACAAGAAAATGTTACCACAAGGTTTGGCGTGAAAATTCTTGCTTAGAATGCCAAAAGGAGATGTTTGAAGCAAGGGTTACTGTTTTTACATACTGTCTNCTTCTATTTGTNTACATCAAGAATGGAAATGGAAATCAGGGATATGGGTTTTGTAGCAATACTTCGCGTAATTCACCATTTTTTCCAACTCAATCAATTCCGCTTTCTGTTACATTTATAAAAGTGTGCTGCAGCAATCCTGTATGCAACAACTCCTCCCCAGGCAGTGGTTTGTGATTACTGTAGGTTTGTCAATAGGTTTACTACTGTTATTTCAGGAAGTTGAAAGTCATGAAAGCAAGTCACCTGACTCATCGTATTTACTTCAATTCAAGCACAAAGCCGCTTGTTTGGCTATCAAAGTGCTTTCTTACAGTCAGAATATTTATATATAGTTTACATTTGTTTGTACAGTGACGCGGCTTTCTGCAAAGTTTTATTCAACGGGCTTGCTGATCTAAGCCTTTACTGTTTCTGATGACTAACTCATCGGATCATGAGATCCGGAAGGTACCAATTGGTTGAACTCTTGGCGAGACCAATCCATATCTATAGATATTGCGAGCCAAGCAACGCTCAACTGTAAAGGTTAAGACAAAGTAGACATCACAAGGAATACCTAATGGATTCAGGATGAAGCCCTCCTCAGTCAACTTAAGAAAAAGTTCATGCCTCTACTTTGACTTCATACAAATTAGGTTTTTCAAAACATATATAGCAGAAGGTTGAACGCTTCTATATTGGCAACGCAAAGTTGCATTGTACAATACAGCCGAAAATAGAAAGATCGAGTAAGCTACCATGAATATCACACTCACCGCAAACGTCTTTCATAACCGGCGCAAACTTCTTTCACTAAAACCTATTCTTTATTGTCAACGGAGAGTTTGTCGAACGTAGTTTGAATTATTGCAATATTTTAAGCCCCGGTATTTCATTAGTTGAATAGTTGTTCAAAAATTGAGAATGTAGCGATTTGGTACAAATTTTTTGCAGGCGTTTGTTGATGATGCACCAAAGAATCTTTCAGTGTGTTTTTTCACCATGACAGTTACTGGTGAGTGACAAGCATCTCCATTATTCAGATGGTTTTAAGTCCAGTGGGTTCTACGTCACTTATGGAATTTTTGTTATAATGGCCACGATACGAAACTATATCCTCTTTTCAGATACTCGCAAGCATAACTGTAGAAAAATTACTTCATGCAGACTGGATTGGATTTATCAAACTGTCCCTTTCTTTCGAAAACTTCCCTGAATTGGAATCGAATCTCTCGCGTTTGGTGAATGTTGATTTGCAATCGAAGTTGCTTTGCAAGATTCGAAAATGCCGCAACATTTGATCTTTTTATGCAATGTATTTTTAGATACACGTTACCACAATCGTCAATCGCATTAGGCAATTTTAATGATGAAAAAAGCTTTGTAACAAGCAATGTTTGCCTAGCCAAACAAGCGTCCCTTCCAACAGACAGAAAAATCTGAACTAATAAAATACAAATAGAAAACCTAAAATTTATAAGAAGAGATAAAACAAGAATTAGGTTTGGCTCCAAAACATTTGCTTAAATGAGAAAGCATTACTTTTTGTAATGCGGTAAAGCACATTACAAAAAGTAAGAACTTATAGCTTTGTCGAATAACTTTCAACATCAGGCAATCACGGCTTTTCTCGAAGCAACAAGCATAAGAGTTGGTGCGCATATGTCTAATGTGTTTAGCCTTAAACGTTCATCAAAGTGTGAGCGAATCCAGAGTAATTTTCCAGCCAAAAGCACAATCATACTTTTTGTGACCAATGAATATTGCAAGTGTTTTCTTTCCTCTTTGATTTTCCTTCATTTTTAGGTTTACTTTAAAGCGCAAAAACACAAACTTTTGAGAAAGTTGTTAAAACCTTTCGACAACCTTATCTCCGAGCTTACATTAAGCTCACCAAACGGTTGGTATCACTCACGTCAATCCGATCCTCGATGTTCTTGTGGCTACAATACAGACAAAATGTTTCCGCGTTCGTGTGTTTGGGATCAGAAGTGACTTTATGAGCTTAGTGCATAAGACAGCAGCCGGGTCATTTGACGTGCAGCAGGAAGGGTGAAGGAGTCACGCGGTGGCCGCCTTACTAGGCCAAACATTGAAAGATGTCGGTGATTTTGCTCAGGAGTTGCAGTGCGTTGTGGAGAAAATCAAAAGTGCTCCTTCTTTATCAGTGAAAAATGCATGTCTCAATTATGCAGAATCGCAAGAAAAATGTCGAAATAGAATGAGGGCATTTACGAAAAGGTGGCAGTTTTAAAAACCAGTGGTGTAGGAGCTGGGGTGCAGGGGGTGCAAACGCACCCTCAAAAGTTTTGATTTGTTGAATATTAGGGCAAAATCTCAAAACATTCGAGCACAGACGTTTTGACATTTTTTAACAATATTAACAGTTTTTTATGGTGTTTTTATTGTGCTTTAGAATTGAAAATCGGGTTCCCAGAAGCAGCTAAAATTATCATCGGGTCCCTAGAATCAGAGAAATCGGGTCCCTACAGGTCCATACCGGGTACCTAACATTTTCCTTAAAAAAACCGTGATACTAATGAAATTTTACTTTTCCTAAGTGTAGGCTATAAATAAATATTTGTTACGTTACAGAACACAATAAATATGCGGTGTATAAAATTAACTCACCGCGGTGTTTCTAGTGACTTCGTGTTTTAGTTAGTGAGAATTGATCAGTAACCAAGAGCTACTGAAAACTGTGGGAGAAAGTTTGCCGCATAAAAGTTATTTTTTTGGGGCGGCAAATAGCTCAGTGATAAAGTGTCTGCTTCCCAACTGGAAGGTTGGATGTACGATCCACAGCCACTGAGTGAATTGCCATAGCGCTCCTTGGGCAAGAGTGTTCACATCAACTGTCCCGGCAAGGAGCACAATTCAGGCTTCGGCCTGCCGCCAATTGCCGTCACCAAAAATAAAAAAAAGTTATTTCGGCAAATTTGTAGACATTCAGGCAAAATATCCTTTGCACCCCAAAAAATTGCTTGCTTCTACACTTACTATATGTTAAAAACCGAAAGTGTACATTTGTCATCTCAAGTACTCAATGAAGTTATGGAGTTTATAAACGCATATTAACATATGACACACCTTAGATGTGAAAATTAGAGATTTTTCTAGGATTGCCGTAAACTGCAATCAAAGGAAATGAATATTTGCAAAAGAAGGTTAATAGGTGGTAACAAAACATTGACAAAATTCTTGAGAAAATGACTAGGAAAGCTAAGAATTATTAGAATCTTTCGCAAAACTATTGTTATTCTTATCGATACATGACAGTGAGTTTTTTTTGCATTTTACACATAGCATATGCAGCATGTTGCACTTGTAAGAACACTTTTGTTCGATGTACTACCTTACGCTCATTTCCAAGATAAACACATACGGAAGCTAATATAAAGGCGGAAATTCAAACTTTATTACAGCAAACGACTGTAGTTTCAACCAAAAATTCTCTCAATTTTCAGAAAGCCGCATATTTGAATTACATTATTGAAGTGAAGTTGTTGTTTTCCTTCATGCGCCTGATACGCAGCATCGGAAATAAACTTATGTTTTTCTAATTTTGTTGATAATGAATAATTCGTTTCAACCTCAAAGTGACACCTTATTCAATTTTAAAAGTATGGGCTTTCTGAACTCTCAAGCATATGCAACTACCTGGCCATACTATTGAAAGCCCTGCTTGTTCCAGCTTTGATTCTGCCACTGACGTCATCTCAGCAACATGAATTTCCACAAATAAAAATAAAAAGCTTTTGGTGTAAGTTAAGACATTTCATCAAAACAGATGTTGTGCAAACAATGTGTTGCTTTTTATTATCTTATTTTTCATTCAGTTCATTTAATAGAGGCTGGCTGCTGATGAAATGGTAAAACATGGATGCGGAAAGCGAAAAACAGCCACTTTGTTCACATGTTGCAGTCAGTGAGTGCCATGAGGTAAAAAAATGTATGCTTGTGTTTATTGAATCAACGTGGATTATTGTACATTGTGAAAAGCAAAAGCCTAAAAGTTAATACCTGGCTGAAAAAACAGCACAGATCAAATGAGCGTGCAGTGCATTTGATTTGATTGCATTAGAATGTGTCCATATTTTGCAGAAACCACAAAAGACCTTATCAGTGGCTTTAGCCTCACTGTTCATTGTGGGAACGATATGCGGAAGCGGAGTCCTTGTTTTACCTAAATCAATTGTTGAAGCAGGCTGGACAGGTAAGAGTATAAACGAAAAGCACAAATGTCAAAGTAAGATTTAATGATATTTAAATTTAAGTTTTGCATTTCCACTGAAAGCATTGGGAAATATTTTGGTAGGGAGTTCTACCATGCAAAGGCTCATGACCTCAAAAATGTCAGTTCATGGTTTGTATAAGAACCATACGTCTTACTGCACATCTACTTTACCTGATTCTCCAGCTTTTCAATGTAATAGTGAACAAGTGAGACATGCACCGCAGAAAATCCGCATTAAAAGTTGAAACAGGCTAAACTGCATTTAAGATTTGAACAAGCAAAAAAACATTTTACCGCACGAAACAAGGGGTTTAAAAGCAAGATTTTTACTGAGTAATACGACACAATATCCTTTCACCAGGGAGGCAGGGAACAAAAACAGCGTGTACAGAGCAGAAGAAATTCTAGAAAATTCCTAAAGGCGTTTGGAAAATTGCATGCCACTGCGCATTCAGTGCTTTAAATCAATTCAAAAAATTAACAAATTAACCAGAATTTCCCAAAAATTGGAGTTAATTTCCTAGCTGATTTTTCAAGAATCATTTTTTAATGATTAGATCACAACTGTAATTTCATTTCAAGAAAATTATAATTTTTTATAATTTAACTGAATGAAAAAGGTTTGACCGAATTGGCGATCACACAGCTCTATGTAGGCATGCTCATCAAAATATTGGTGATCTATACACTCAGCATATAGGACGCGTTAAAGCGTTTGAATTCGTAAAGCTCAAGTAGGGTATTGTTAACTCAGTTTCATATGTTACGCAATATAATTGATACTTAAATGCAATGCCATTATACTGAAATGATGGTGAACTGTGATACCATTTTCTTATCTGCAAAATTTTTTTCAATCATTGTTTGCAGATGACTCGCTTACATGTATTTTTCCATCACCTGCTTGCGAGTTTAATTTTTCCCAGCTAACAGACACGATTACTTACATTCTCGATTGCTAATCACCTTTGAAAAAATCATCCCCCTGTTTGTAACATAAGCACAGTGCATATGGTGTCAGAAAAATTGATTCAAATCAGCTCTTCGCAGCCTGGATCTAAAGTTATGAAGAAGCGAAATCTAACAAAGTCTGACCGAACCAGTGAATGCATTGATTTTTGTCATCATAAATACCGCATATTTTTCAGCTTCAGGTTGGGATATTTTTTCCTTATCACAATATCGGGCGTTATCGTGCTTCTTCAGAAACTGCTAAGGAAGTAAAACCTAATAACTTGTGTGAAACTTCTGCTGATGATCAATGTGCACGTTTACGCAATAACGTTGTCCTTGAGTGGCATGGAACATACGAAGTACTTCTGTTTCTGATGCAATTTCACATCGACACATTGTGCAGCATGCATGCATGCTACGTGATTTACACAAATCAGTACTACTAAGAATGAGAATAAACTTAAGAAAAAAAAAATTGTGTTCTGTATTTAACCGCGGTAAAAGCATTGAAATCTTTTAGCAAACAACCTGGAAATCTGTTTTCGCAACACATCGTTGATTGCTTTCGTTCTGAAATGTGAAAAGTCGCAGAATGTAAACAGTGGTTTGTCTCTAACCACCGGTAGGACAACATCGTATGCAGCTGCACAATTTTCATTCCCCCAATTAGCAAAGTATTCGTAATTTTATTTAAATTTGATCTTAGTTTTAGTCAATTATGATCTAATAACGCTTTTGTTCTCCAAAATTCATACTAAATGCTTTTTGCATATGATCTATGCTGCCATCGTCCACTTTCTACAATTAACCTCGCAAATAAGTCTAGTCGAGGCAAACAAGCTTGTTTTTTTACAACTTCCATCAGTTAGGTAAAACGTAGATCAGGGGTCAACAACCTTTTTGAAACTGCGAGCTACTTCTTGTGTACCAATTAATGCGAAGGGCTACTAGTTTGATACACACTTCTGAAATAAAAATTTGGCTCAATTTACCTTCAACTATTTTAGTATATTCGTTAATGTGAAGACATGCTAATGTTATTTTTAGAACAGGTCCGTGGGCGACCTACTTGGTCCTTGTGGGCGACTTGGTGCCCGCGGGCACCACGTTGGTGACCCCTGACGTAAATATTCTAAGTGAGATTCAACGCTTTGAATAAGAAGACAGCAACTTGAAAAAACAAATTGAAAGACAACACAGAGCTCTTTTGGGTTGCGGGATGGCGTTGAGTGATTTGAGCCGATGTACGAAAACATTGCAACAATCCATATCCATGTATTTCGAAAATTATCCAAGAAACTTACCAGTAGGGCCATTCTTATGACCTAAAAAATTTGATAACATGACTTTATTTTTCAGAAAATATGATTTTATATAACCAAACAAAAATATTTCTTTTTGCAATACCTTTCTGGTGCTTCCTTTTTGCTACATGTTGTTCAACAAAAAAGTGCTTCTCGAGAATCTGCCGTAACCACAAAAAGAACTAACGCAAAATTTCCCAAATTATAATGAATCTAGTAGTGAATCTTGTCAAGGACACTTCTTTCAGCGAAGTTCATTCAAGGGCAAACTGTTACTTGTGCCTTAACAATATTCACTGCCTCTCCGTTTTCCCTCTTCGATTGTAAAGTAACACTCAGCATCATCCGTCGTCCTAAACGTGATCTGTATGAGCATTTCTTTTGGCAGTTAACCGGGTAAATGGCGTAGGTAGGGTTGTTGACTAAACTACTACCGTAGGCCCTTGCAGGCAGAATGCAGGAAAATCACAGAAATGGACAGAACGACAGTGACATTGTAGGAATTGTGAACGTTTCACCATCACGCGAGCTGCATTGAACAGACGCATTATTTCGACTATAACTGGCTGAAGCAAGGGCCGGCAAATCAACCTGGAGGTCAACCCAGCCAGTCTCAGTAGTCCAGAAGGTAGTGAGAATTTTTTTATTAAGAGTTTCAGGTGAGCTAGAAAATGTTTGTTGCAAACTGAAATGAATGTAACACGCAAGAAGTTATTAATTGTGTTTCGATGTTCATACAGGCAAAACTACCGTAGAAAAGCAAATACCATCAAATTGTACGGAAAGATGTTCCGTTTTTTTTAAGGAAAATGTTAGGTACCCGATATGGATCTGTAGGGACCCGATTTCTCTGATTCTAGGGACCCGATTTTCTCTGATTTTAGGGACCCGATGATAATTTTCTGTGA
>JGI24022J15233_10003948_pt1 | contig 15035 bp, 9 predicted proteins | sample Ectturendosymbi2_FD_15233 | JGI IMG/M metagenome (IMG submission 15233)
ATCTTAACATTAGACTAGTGGGGGACCTAACTAGAAAACCACCTGGTTATATTAGGTACCCCGGGAAGATGCAAATATAATTTTGATTGTATTTCTAATCATGAGTTTGCTTGTTTATTTTATCTTGTTTATTTGTTTTTTTTTGTGTGTGTGTTTGTTTCCCAAACAAATGAAATGAAAATGAAAATAGACTGTACAGGGATTTGTGTGAGAATCATATTGCTCATTGTCCATTTGTCTGAATATATATATATATTTTTTGGTTTATTGGACTTAGTGCGTGTTTCACTTAGACAAGACAGTCATAAATTAGCTCAGGGTTTAAAAGTCAGTTTTTGAGGTTCAGTCAGAGGAAAGTTTTGTGTCAATATTGAAATAAACGACTTTGTTGGGAATATTCTGGAAAGCAAGTTTTACGCGTGCTGTTACATCTTGCTATCAGGTACACGCTTTTAAACGCGGATGCACATATGCCTACCTGCGGCGCGGCTATGCTGCTTTAGATACCACTGGTGCTGAAATCTCGCTGTTATTAAATGCATAGTGCATTGAATTGTCCTTACCCTATCCATGCTGCAGCTGGGTATTACACTCGTGGTAGTATTTGCATAACATTGTTATGGTTACACCACGATCACAAAGTGTGCGTAAGCTATCACAAATAGGGCTGGGTTCAAGTAACAAATATTTATTGTTTAAGTAAGAAGTAATTTCTTAGAGATTACTTAAGTATCTTAATCAATCCAAGCAAATTAGGAAAATCGACATTTAGACTTAAAAACATTCAACCAAACAAAAATCATTGCAATTTTTAGATCGCAGAATGCGCGGTTCAGACAAAATTCGCACCTGTTGGCATCCATTCAATTTAATGGACTGAACTTCTAGTTCCAAATTACAATCACGACGACAATAATTGTGACCCATAAAGCTTCTTCATAGGCAAAACATCTATTCGCCTCAATGGTTTATTTTGTCTGTGATGATGCATGTCATATGTAATACTGCGTTTACAGCAATAGACGTGGCTCCTAAAATCTTAACATTTCTACAAGTAAACTACTTGAAATATTAAGTAATGGAAAAATTATTTAATAAAGCAATCAGTAACGGTTTTAACTAAGTACTTACTTGATTACATACTTGAACCCAGCCTTAACCACGAAACGGAAACTCGTTGGCTATCACAAGCGTACTTGTCTCTGTGTCATGATGGAATTCGTGATTGGAAACATTTCGCTTTCATTTAATTGTTTTCATATGTGGAGACTGCGCAATTGTGTATGGAAAATGTTTTGTTTTACATGTATAAGTCGCATGGTTAGCACAGAAAATTCGGCATAGCAGTACAAGCGTGCGATTGCGTCTAGTGGCTTTTAAATATCTCGTGAATAATAACGCTAGGTCATATTTACCAGTATTCACAAGATTATGCTAGGTGTGGTAGGGTTAATCATAACAATAATAATCTTCAAAACAACGGAAAATCACCATGCACGATATACATACATGTTGGCCCCTGCTTTTTCCCTGGCCCCGCAGTGGCCCCACGCTTTTTAATTCTAGAATCGCCACTATTTGGGGTGACTTTCCAGTGGAGATTATGGCCCAATAGTACATGTGACATCAACTGTGATCACGACACTGTTTTAAATTACCCAAATATTTTTACTTTTTTATCGGGATTTGAAAAAATATTCTAATTTAATAGTTTTTGTATCAAAAAGGTAAATACATAAATACCTAATTCTTTGTCCAAATAGACACCACTTTTCAAACTTTGGGGATGCGATCACATCATGTCCTTCGTTGATGCATTAGAACATTTGAAACAGTGTGTAACATTCAAAAACAATACGTTTACCTTTTGGAATAGTTTATGAAGCCAAAAAGTTGTATTTTTGGAATAAATTGCTAGTTTCCTTAATCGTTTCTGACAGATTTTCTCACGATAATGTTACATCTTCAAAAAGTTTTGTAAACAACATCTGCAAAACCAATTAAATAAATCGAAATACTTCGGACTGTCAGAAACTACTGTTTTCAACATGGTCAAAATATTTGAAAAAATTAAGCACAAATAAAACTATTTTACATTTATAGCCGTCTGCTGTTTGCACGTTTCAGTCTTTTTGAGCGTGCTCAATCATTCAAGCTTAACTAACTTGTCCGAAAATACACAGAAAGAATGTCTACTAAAAGGAAAAACGTTTGAAAAACTAGTCATGAACTGTTTTATGCTTACTGTCCAGCTTCTTGTTGTTTGTTGACTGTTCGTATCACAAAGATTTGCACATCAGAAATAAATGCATCTTCAGGCATATGTGCAAGATGAAAACCAAGAAACAAGCAAAACTAAAAAAGTAAACAAAAAAAGTTTCTTTAATATTCGACTGTCGCAGGATCAGAAACTCGGTTGTTTGTTCATGCCAAGATTGAAAAATAGCGCTCGTGGGGACCTTGGTCATTCACTTTGCTCAAATTTTAGATTTTCTTTGTTTTGAAAACCACGTAAGCTAGTACTTGTAGATGAGTCTTCTTTTGCATCAAAAACCTTTTGCCCAATGATGGTTTTCTTTTAAGTTGGAAGATTAGTAAATTACAAAATAACATTAATAGCTAATTCTTTTCTTTTGACTTTAGGTGTTTTTTCATTGTTTTAGTTGTTACCCGACCATCTAACTATTCCTGCAACGATAAGCCATATTTTGTGAATCCAACCTTGCCAAATGATCAAGAAACCGTACTTCGAGCAGGTTCCACCTGGAGAACTACAGTACGTGCAAAAGCATCCAAGTCAACAGCCAGGTATACACTGATGTGCAACAACTTGCCATGGTGACATTGACAAGACCAAAATCAAAATTTGTTCGAAAATAAATAGCGCAACGACTTATAAAATACATTTCAAAATTTTGAATTCGCTCGTTTGTATTTTTTGAACATTATATATACGATAGAATACATTCGTAAATTCATCTACGTTATGCGAGGTATAATAATAAATGTCTTTCAGTAAATAATTTTCTAGGCAGCAACGCCATAAAAAAACTGCTTACCACTGCCATCATTATCACAAGGGTGCACCCCATTAATTTTTTGATTCTCCTGCCTACGTTTTTGTTGCCTATTTCTACGGTAATACAATGCTGCAAGTGCTGTAAGATTCCATACCAAAATAAAAAAGTTAGTACATGAAGTACAAAAGTTTTGAAAAGCAGACAAAGATCGATTCCTGTTTTGAAAATATTAACATACAAACTACTTTCAGCAAAAAGAAGCCAAGATAAAAACCAATTCCAATGGGTTCTTTTACTGTTGTCAACACAATACAAGGCGAATGACAAATGTCAGCATTATAGCAGGTGAACACAAACAGTACGTTTCTTTTCATTTCATTCTTTTGCTTAAAGTGTTCGCAAAATTTTCGACTACAGTAAGTACAAAATTTCCGTTTTCAAGAACAACACATCTAATTTATCGTCTACAACTGTAAACAGAGATTGAAAAAATGTTTTGGCCATTGGTATACATCTGCGACGACGAGCTTCAAAAAGTTTTTTTTGTCAACACCTGTTTCATATCTTCGTTAAGATATTTAAAGATATTTTACCACGTTTGTTAACAAAAGTTCGAGCTTCATTTTGCAGAAAATTAAAATGAAAAGAAGGTTAAAAAACACAGTTCGTCAATTGAAAAAATATATGTCGACAGTGAAGATGTAAGAACAATTTCCGATCATAACTCCATTTTGCCTAAAAAGCGAAACCCCGCCTAAATACGTCAATCACAGCAATGATGTGCAACCTTCAAGGATAAAAAGTACCTTAAGCTTTGCGTAATATACTTTGTATCGATAGAGTATCAACAGAAGTGTATGCTCTTTGCCACGTAAAATGAACCACAACTGGTTCAAATTTGAGATGTATCTTGGTGGTCACTCGGCATTGGTTGCTTATGTAAAATAGGGTCTCAACCAACTAAGCAATTAAGGCGGTAAACATGGGTTCTTAAATTTTCTTTTCCTTGCCCTTGAAAATTTCTTGGTGGCTGCTTGAACCAATGAGTAGAAAATTTCGTTGTGCGTTGCCTTTCATGATCAAATTAATTTTCAGTTTTTTATTATTTGAAACAAGGCTGCCACTTTCAGCGAATAATCAACATACTCCCAGAAATATATTATCAACACCCATGTTTTGCACAGAAATTTCCCATGTTTTGCACAGAATGCACAGTTTTGCACAATGCACAGTTTTGTGCACAGTTTTGAATGCACAGTTTTGCACAACACCCATGTTTGCCAAAAATTTGTATTTTAACAAAAATTCGACACATCAATAGATTTAGTGGACGTTTGCAGTTCTTCACCAACAAGAACACCTTGATCTTAGTACTATGTTTCATACACCTCACAAATGCTAGCAGGTACCAACTGAATGCAAGAACTTACATACCTGTTTTTTTCATATTTAAATCTTCAGCAATAACATGAACTTTCTTGCTTTCAGCACATAAAAATGTCACGGAATGTTGGCAAATTTGTTTTGTTCATAGACAAGCCTTTCCAATGAAAAACCCCACTTCAACCGAAGCGTATTTTTAGCTCCAAAGAACTTTAACGGGAAACTACATTTTTATTCTACTGTATAAGTATCAAAAGTAGTGCAAAGTGCAAAAATCAACACATACTGCACAAGTGAAAAACAAATTACCCTACAAAAACTCATAAAAATTAGTTTTTGTTTCATTTTAAGCAGGTTATACTTAGTAAGCTTTTTTCTTGTCACTTACTTTTTAGCAAAGGTGCTACATTTGTTATTAGTAGGGCAACCAAAAGTCAATAAAGTCACAATTTTTCTTCCGTTTCTAAGGTTTGTGAAACGTCCATAAACCAAATTTCACGCTCATACCATGAGGGAATCCCAAGTTATTAGGTCAAACAAAAGCCAAAATTTATCATTAGGTCAAAATTTATCGGTAGGTCAAAATTTTCTTGCAGCACAGTTTTTTTTCTCTTTATCGATATTTTATTGAAACTGCAAGAACAGATAGTGATATGCTTTTGCAAGTTTGGTTGCGATTCTGTAATGATAATGAGCTTGTTGCGATTTTTGACGTAATAAGGTTGTTTTGCCCACTACTGGACGATTGAATTTTATGTAGGATAGGCGTAGTAGGCGAGAAATGTGGTCTTACAGTACTTGTTTTGATAAATACTCAATCCATTATACATATTGTGTTTCAGCTTTAAGATGTACTCAGGTTTGACTCTACTGTAGTTATTAATGTACCTATCAACATATCATCCCCAAAGTTAAACAACCAATTTTATTAAATTTTGAAGCAGAACGCATAAATATGCTTCTGGGTTAACCTCAACACCTAAAGCTGAATTATTTTGCTGTTGCAAACGCAGAAAATTTGCAGGTCAAAATAAAGTCAAAATGTATAAATTATAAAGTCAAAATTTTAATTTTTTTGGTGAAAAAATCGGTTGCCCTACTTATTAGTATGAAAACTAAAATTATAAGAACAAATTCATATATTTCAATGATACAGTGCGTATCCCTCAGCTATGCGTGAAGTATGCAACGGTGTACCGTTAGCGTCAACTTTAATTGAGTAGCTGTCCAAGACGTCAACATTTTTTGCCTTCCAGGCAAAAAACACTCACGGTCACTGACACAGAAAACAGTTTTATCGAAAAAGTAAGCATGTGTTGCGTTGCACATATCTTCTGGGCAAGCATTTCGTTTTATTTTTCCGCAGTATCGTTCACATTGGTGTCGTGGCTACAGTGCCTTTCAACAAGTCTGAATTGTTGTCCAATGGAAGTGGGGAGTATGAGATTGAAATCGAATGGACACCTTCAGAGAATGATGAAGGACATAACTACATTTGCTTTGCAGCCACCGAATCAACTGGGTATTTCTTTAAAAGCTTGGAGTGTTTGTTACTGTTTGATTGACCGTCCCTGATATTTCTTGTGAAATGTTTTTAGCACAAGCTAAAATCCATCTTTCGGTTCACGTCAACATTTAAAATCTTCTATTTTCTTGGCTAACTATCGTCCCAGTAACTACAGCATTTTGGTTATGTTTTGTCAGATATGGATTGGCATTTCCCAGACATTGCCATATTGGCATTTGAAGCATTAATTATGAATTTTACTGCACAAGCATAACGTTTAAAGCGGCAACAAGGAAAAACAATGTTGTTTTAAAAACAGCTTGCCACAAAAGCGTTCGATAATTGTTTTGCGGAAAACCAAATATATTGAAAAATTTTCACAATTAAAAAAAATTTTATTTTGAGAAGACGGGATCAGAACGATTGATTTTTTAACAGATTGATTTCGGAACAAAGGTGCACAACTTTAATTGTCGGAGGTATGCTTCAGTGTTTAGTTTGTGAGTGTTGACTGTTTATAAAGAAGCTTCATTTTTAAAAGAGTTTCATTCAAAGAGGGCTAGTTATGTTTTGATTTTTATCATCAGCTAGCATATGGTTGTAGTGCCATATATTACCAATGTTTCGCAGACTTTTGACCAGTCAAAGTTTGTCAAGAACAGAATTACCCAAAGATCGTTAACGTAACAACTGTACAAAATATCGTCTGGAGACGTCCACAGCTTTCTGTTGTTAGCAGATTCATTATATCGGGTGGACGTAGACTTTGGACATGTGATCCTGCTCTACTTATGTTATTATAACATAGTTTGATTTGCTATATAATGCTTTGATTTGTTCTATTGTATTCTACTTTTTAACCAGGAATTAAGAAAGCTTCAGGTGTTGACAAACACTGAATATTTTACTTTTGGTCAAGTTCGAGCTATTGAAGAACGGTTTCGAAATCGTGAGTTTTCAACTAAAATGAACTTATCTGGATTTTGGAGGTTATTGCAAAAACCAAAGCAAAACGTCGAACATATGCAGCCTCCAGTAAAAACACGCTATAGTTCTGCAACGTTTTACACCACATATTCTTAGTTGTGAGGCTGTTAATTAACATTATGTAAAATTTCAAGCTTTTCTTGCCTCACCTTGATAACGTGCGAAGCAATAGTTCAATTTGAAATGAATTTTTATCTGATTTGAAATGAAATTTGATCTATCATGATCGGGGAAAGGTGCATCGCATCCGCTTCCTCAACAACGGAAATATTTCGATGCAACCGTGATATAGAGTGCAAAAGCATCCCAAGAAATTTTTGAGTAATCTCACTGTGTTGTTTTTGAGATAAAAACCATGAGTTGAAGGAAACACAAGGCTTGTAAAAAATGTGTGGACATTAAATGTCCAACACTAGCAACATTTTTGAAAACTTGACTTGGCTTTGCTTGGCCTAAAATGCTAGTCAAAAGTGCAATTTTAAAGCAATTATACGCATTAAGGCACATGTGTTTCTCCTCCACAGTGACTTTTCTGGCACTGAAGTAAGCAAAAAGCTACTCTTAGATGTCACTCACAAATCCTCAGAAGCACATGATAATCGAAAGCCTTACATCAGCATACACTCTAACGAGTTCTTGTAACAAAAGAAGTTATCAAGTCAAGTGGCCTGCAGAATGGAAAATATTAGAAAAATGTTACATTTCCAATAATTTGATTTAAAAACAAAGCATAGATTTTATATTTTCAGGTTTTAAAACTGTGCAGTGCTCAGTGTCCAATTCGTAGCGATTGAAGCCAATTCACAAACCAGGTGAAAAACTCAACACATATTTTTGATTTGTAGTTGCTAGTCAGTGCAAACTGGATAACGGCGGTTGTAGTGATCTGTGCGTACCCACCAATTCGTCGTACATATGCTCTTGCAGTAGAGAGTGTTGGGAACTTGGTCCGGACAAGCGACAGTGTGTGCGTAAGTAACACATATGGGATATTTTGCGTTGATACGTTAAACCAGACGCCAAAATTTTTTATCAAGAAAACATAATTTGTAAGCACTGATAAGTGGTTTGTTCCGTTATTTTGTATGATGAAAGCGTTTCGGCGAATAAACGTCTTTCTTGCAGCTCGGCTCACATCACTTTGCACCCAAACGAAAATGCAAATTTCGGTGGAAAAATGTGCCACTGATGGTATCATATCCCTCGCTGATTACAACCCTTCTTTACCAAGCTCAATCCCACCGCAATGCAGGAGCAATGAAACTGATTATCACCATACTTTCAACTTTGGTATCACAGAATGTGGAACAAGAAGAATGGTACGGTTTGTCATGGAAAGTTCGGTACTTGATTCTTTAGGTGATCATTAGGGCAAGTTTTTGCAACTTTTTTTACAGCTTCCAACAGCTTCCTAAATACTCAAAATATATGTAGTTCAATGCTTTGAGCTGTTTCCAGGAATTTTATATTGCAACGTTTTCGATTTTTACGAGCAATTCTTTACTGCAATTTTTATCAAGTGTTGCGCAAAATGTGAAAATGTCCTTTAAAAAAAAATACTACAAAACTATTTCAGTTTAGTTCTATTCTCTTTGATTGCATGAAAAAGAACTATATGGCGGATTGGTTGCGTCTCAATATTATCGATGACGAAACAGTTGGTTTGCAAACTAGAAGTTTTACAACCCTAGCCAAGTACAACAGTGCCCGAATTCAATTAGAGGTGGAAGTGCGGAAAGTCTTGGGTTTTGGCCAAGTCCGTGCAAACGAAAATAGGTTGTGTCAAGTCTTTTGCCGTCAAATGTGCGCATAAATGCAACTTTCACATAAATTCAAGTTTCGTTGAAAATAAATTTCTCACTTCTTTGCAGCAACAAAAACTTGCCCTAGTGATCATTTATTGGAAACGTTTACTACATAAGGATTTAACAAAGACATTTTAGGTAGAAAAAAGAAATTAATTCTTAGGCAGCAAAATGGGTATATCTAAGTGTTTGTAACGTCAGCATCTCTGAAAAATAAACATGTGTCAAGAAAGACAAGCAGGTGAACACGAGAAAACACAACCCGTTTTTAGCAGGGTTGTAGAGTCGGCGCTGGATTCGGAGTCGCAAGGAGTCGGAGGTTTTTGGGTGGAGTTGGAGTCGGTTTCCTACCAACATTAGAAGTCGTTGTCGGTGTCGGATTTTTTTACTGACTCCGACTCTGCAAGTCCAATTAAATCATTTTTACATCGCACTACTAAGTTACGGATCCTAAGTCGTGCCTGTTCAAATGGTACAAATTCTTTTGAAACTTTTATTGAAACAGAGAATTCTTGCTGTGTACCACGATTTCCATTGATTGGTAGTTGCTACAAAATTGTTGACAGCCAAATTTCATTCACGTTGTGTCAAGGAGTCGGAAATTTTGGAAAGGGCGGAGTTGGAGTCGGAGTCGAACATTTTACCTCCGACTCCGCAACCCTGCTTATATTAAGACAAACAAAAACATTTTTTATTAGCACAGAGTTAGCTAACAAGTCTTTTCAAGTATAATTTATTTTGAACATATTTTTTATATTTCCACAGCAAAATTATTTGTATTTCAACTAACATTTAATCCAAGTAATTTAAATCGCATATGGAGTAAAAACAACAATTAAGAGTGCTAGTATCAAATTAGCACTACCTACTGTCTAGCAGCAAAGTTACAATAATTTTAATAATAAAAGTGCTCTGTAAGCTAAGAAGAAAACAAGTTAGTTCTGTATGGCCAAAATACATGAAATTTTCATAATTAAGTTTGCAAGTACCCTATCCTGACCCAGTGGCTACTCCAGCACTTGAGCTCCTCGAGCTTAGCTCGAGCCTTCGATTGTGATTTACGCTGCAGAACACAAGCTTGCTTGCTCTGTACGTCTGTTCCACTACCCACTTCAATAATTAAGGTTGTTAACTCGGGGTCTTTTCATTGGGCTTTGTCGCCTTCAAGTTGCACCTGAATGAAAAAGTATCGTTCGTAGCAAGCGTTCTCTCGACTCCGTTAGCTCGCGCTTTACTCGGGCTTATCCGTTAGAACCTCAGCTGCCATCTGCAATTAAGTATTTTTTTAAATATACAGTAATTCATATCAGATTAATTTCTTTTTCAAGCAATGCATGTGCATAGAGCATTGGATTTGAATTTCAATCTATGGGCAATTACCATTGGAAAATATTTTTAAACAAACAATAAATTGTCCTGTAACCTTTCATAGACAACTTGTCTACAACCAGTGATGTGACCGAGTCATGCTTTTCGAATCACGAGCTAAGTCGAGTTACAAGCCCGTCGAGTCAGACTCAAGCCAGAGTCATCCAAAATATTTTCGAGTCAGAGTCGAGTCCTGACTTGGTCGAGTCAAAGTCGTTTCACAAAAACTGCCAAGTCATTTCGAGTCATTGGTTTGCAAACTGGAGTCAATGTCAAGTCAAATAAATTTAAATATTTTTCTTCTGCTTTTTTTTATTTCTAAATACCAAAATGTTCACACCCCAGCTAACAGAAAAAGTTTTTCAAACGTTGTTAAACCGTTTAAAGTTTAAAAACATTATCGATTTGTTGGGACCAAATTGTTCCAAATAGCTTATTAATGAATGCCCACATAAAGTGAACATTTTTTATTCAAACGCCATTTCCATAAAATACAACATAAATATGCTAAATCAAAGGTTGTTCAAACAAAATATATTATTTACACAAGTCAGGCAAAAAATCGGTATACATATTACGTTAAGGTCTGATGCAATTAAATTTTAAAAAAGTAATATATATTTCAGTACCAATGTTAAATATTTGCAGGTCAAATTTGAGTTGAAAGTAATTTTCTCATATTTTCATGTACCTGTAAATGAGACTTTATCTTTTTTGGGAAGTTGTCATGTATTGGAAAATTTGATAGAGTGCAACATTTGCTGCTGTTACTGCAATAATTAAACTGAATGCAAATTGTGTGATGATGAAATGTGCCCATTTGTAACATTAGGAAGAATTGAATTGTCGTATCCTTTTCTAAATTTTTGCATGTCATTCCTACTGCCCAGTATTCTACCTTAAAATAAAGTCAGATAACTGATCTCACTCTTTTTAGTAGTAGTAATGTACATTGTATACCAATAACAACACGAAGTATTTTATCGAATTCGCTTTAAATTTCTTTGCATTTGGTAGACCTTTTTCATGTCGTGACTAAGGTAATCAGCCTGAAACATGTTGTATGGTGATAAAAAAACTTGAAATTTCTACATGTTGTTAGCAAACCACAGAATTCAAACATATCAAGCTTGTTATTTCAGTTCTCTTCTTCACTCTCAGTCAATTCCACCAGTCTAGCTTTACCCTGCTGTAACAAATACCTCATTGTCCTTCACTTAGCTCAACAAAGGCCCAAAATAAAAGTATGAGGCCGACGGCCCAGGCCCGTAACCAGGTTTTAAGGTTTGGGGGACACAATACAAAATTTTTTATTCATTTTCAGCGATTAACTGATCGGCATATTGCTAGTTGTCTGTTTTCAGTCTGATCACATAAGATTTGTGACTGTACCGGTATGCTAAGTGTCGTGGGTAGCCAAGCAGGGGAGGAAGGCTCCAGCGCCTTTCTCAAATTTTCAAAAACGATGACTTTTTCCAGAAAAAGTATCCACACAAAAGTAAAAGCATTTGTTTGGGCATGCGCTTTTCTCCGGAACGAACAAATAAAAACAATATGAAAAAAAATTCGCCTATGCTTCAAGCAGGCTTGTAACTACGGGAGGGCAAAGCCCCCTAAAATTTCTTTTTCCCCCTTGGAAAATGTGTTGGACATACTTTAAAAAATTTGGGCTCCTCCCAGAAAACTCTTCGCCTACCCTGGTGTCCCAAGCTGGTTATGGGCCTGGCTTCACGATAATTTTCTGACTACGCGCCGATGCTTGATGCCTGTTTGTCGCATTTGATTCAGTAAAAACTTCGTTCGATGATTGCCTAATGCACTGTTAACGTGTTTGAAAAACATAACAACAGTTTGCCACAAACAACGAAACTGAACCAATGTTATTCGTATCAGCATTTAAAGTGAAAACACTGGTACGAAAGAAACTCCGTCTAATTTCTCACAAGAGTCACAACAATGCACAAGATTATATATAACAAATGCATACATTCTACTGGTCACTGAAACAATCAATCAATCCTTCCCATTAACAGCTGGAAGTCGCACCATGTCAGGGATATAGTGCCAACAAAAAGGTGTGGGAACGCATCCAAAAAATAGCCAATTTGAAACAGCTTCAAACTCATTTTAAAACAAAACGGAAAAGGTGTGAAAACGCCGTTCCTACGCGTTCCCGCCCCACTACACCCCTGAATCATGTACTCTAGCATGTAGACGTTCTACCGTTCATCAGCACTCGCAGTTTTTTAAACGTCTTTTGGCACAACGAAAAACGAAAACATGAAAAAACCAAGAAACGAAATTTGAGCATAACTGTCACAAAAGCTGCAGTTCTGACACCTGCTACATAGCATAATAGATGAATAATATTCATGGAGGCACTTGCAGTGTCAAGAAAATACTTTAAACATGCAGTTGTCGAGATTTGGTCGAAAATTCAGAAACGACGTCTTCGTTTGCCACAGCAACTGTTTCATTTTTTTCAAAACCTGACAAAACCAGCTGACATCTATACGGTCGCAGGGGCGTAACGAGGGGGGCAAGGGGTCATAATTCCCCGGGCGCCGAATCACTACGAGGAGCGCCGAATGACTGCAGGGGCGCAAAAAAGTCCAAACAATGTCACACGTACTTTCTTCAATGTAGTACATTTGCTTCCTAAGGACCTCAAATTCGAACATGGTGGTGCCAAATTGCTTCTTGCCCCGGGCGCTATCTAACTTCGTTACGCCCCTGTGCGGTCGTGTGTCACGCACCTGCGATAAGGTGTGAGTATTCTCACCACACTGGAGAAGCTTGCTTCGCATGTGGCTGTCGAAACTCCTGCAATTAAGCCCGCGCTCAGCGTCAAGTATATGGTGGAAAATGCTGCTTTATACTTCCAAAACCGTTTCAAAAACTGGTCCAAATTCATATGTTTAAAAACACATCAGGAAGCTTTGATGCGACAACGATTTTCACAGTAGTAGCTTCAGCATTGAGAAGATCTTCACTGACATTTTTGGTAGTTGAATTGACTAAAGAGTGAAGAGGCTATAACTCTTCCTTGTCAAGAAAGCAATTCGATGCTGGTGAAAGAACACGCAAAGATTTGATGAGAGACATATCAAGCTCCGAAAACCGGTAGCTGAATTCGCTCTGAATAGTATCAATGATTTCAAAGTAAGATGCTTTCAATTTCAAACCCTGACTTCATTGTGAATTCCTATGTGTTTTGTTATGAATGACGTCCTCTCTGAATCGAGATGAAACTGACTTTTTTCGCTTGTTTAGAGGGTGGGGTGTAGTTTCGCTTGTTTAGGGGGTGGGATAACTGTAGCTTGCTTGCGCCACACACTAAGTACGGAATACGCGCTAGCTGCATTTTATGCTGACATACGCTAGTCAGTGCTGCAATGATCTATACACATGCTGAAGCATTTGTACGTCAGACACAGAATTCCCTAACCTTTTTTGATCAACTTCCAATTCGCGTACATTATCCTACTGGGTTTGGTTTCGCTATTGCAAGACGTTATGTTTGACTACAAGCAAGGCTAAGACCAGTCCAATGTTCCCTCCAAGATGCGCAGTACCATCAAATCAGTTGCGCAGTGAAATCTAATTCTCGTACATATGCAACATTCCAAAACGTTGGAAAAGCAAACAAGGAGAAGCTATTTTAGAAAGAAATGTGTAAGCTTTACTTTGTTCGTACTTTCATAAGACTTTATGCTTATCCTAAATTCTAATAATTCACGAAATTTGTAATTCATTTATAATTCTGGCAACTTAGCTTTAAAATATTTATGCTCAGTAAAACCAATATTTGCTAAAATTTTCTTGAGAGAACTCTGGCTAAGACTTTAAATTGTAACACTACCATAGCCCGCTTGCTAGTGCCATTGCCTTCGCGCTAACAGAGACTGCAGAAACGGTTCTGAAAGACTGTCTCCAGTCCTGAAGCTGGTGAAGTTAACACACTCAGCGATGAATTTGTTAAGGTCTTTAATGATACTCTTGATAAACATGCACCATATCGTTACGCATCCAGAAAAGAACAACGATCCTTTAACAAACCATGGCTCACCAAAGGCGTTTTAATTTCCATTGCAAAAAAGAATAGCCTCTACAGAAAGCAGATGACTACAAACAACCCAAATATTATTAGACAATACAAAACTTACAGAAATAAGTTTACCCACTTGAAAGAAATCTCCAAACAAAATTATTATAAACAAGCTTTCCAAAAATGCCATCAAGATATAAAAAAAAACATGGAAGCTTGTCAATGAAATAATAGCAATAAAAAACAAATCCCAACGAAATAATAAGCTTTTTGAAGATTCAGAATGCCAAAAACAATGTGAAAATTTGAACAATTTTTTCTCAGAAGTTGGAAAATCCCTTTCTACAAAAATGAAACCATCCCCTACCACTTAAACAGACATTTTGTTAAACATATAAATTCAAAAAATTCATTATTTCTAACTCCTACTGATGTATATGAAATCCAACTTCTCATCAAAAAACTTAAAATGAAATCTAATAGTTCTCCCAATGACATTCCATCCAAATTTTTGAAAGTAGCTAGTTGCATTGTGTCAGAATGGTTGTCGAAATTCTTCAACAAATGCATGACTACTGGTGAATTCCCGGACTCCTGGAAAATTTCCCACATCACTCCAATTCCCAAAGTTCATAGCCCAAGTTCCTCATCTGAATATAGACCAATCTCTGTTCTTCCAGTATTGTCAAAGTTTCTTTATCACAGAGTATACTCTTATTTGACAGAACGATATCTAATTGACAAAAGACAATATGGTTTTAGAGAAAATCACTCAGCAGAGCTAGCCATTACAACTATTTATGAAGAACTACTCAAAAACTTTGATAACAAATTAATAACATGTTCCTTATTTCTAGACCTATCAAAAGCATTTGACTGCTGTGACCATGAAATTTTACTTGATAAACTTTATCACT
>JGI24022J15233_10003949_pt1 | contig 15033 bp, 8 predicted proteins | sample Ectturendosymbi2_FD_15233 | JGI IMG/M metagenome (IMG submission 15233)
TTTTCTATGTATGAATAAGGACAACTGAAAATTACGAGTTTGCTAAGATTAGGACTGCTGGAGTGACTGGAAACGCCACTAATTACAAAAACAGCCAGGGCAACATTCCCATATGTTCAACCAGAGATGAAATTTCGCAGCCCTCCCGGCCAATTTCACCACGAGCCGCCACTGCTGCTTTGTTTTGTTGTGCTGAGTGGCGTAGGCTGTGTGTGTGTTGTGTAGGCTAATTATAGTCTATTTCATGGGTGGCCAACTTGTCTTCGACTGGGATCGATTAGAAAATTTCTTGATAACTCGCGATCGACCAGATGGTAATAAAGTCACAAAGACAAAATGCCAAAGTTGAGTATCACATGTGCAAATGCAGTGTAACATCGCCTTAGTAACAGGGTTGCCAGATTGCCAAAACATAAAAAAGCCAAACACAACTCCAAAAAAAGCCAAACATTTCACAATAGTAAACCTTTNTATAAAAAGGTAAAAAGACACACGTAAATGACATTACCACTAAGAGATGCAATTAATCAGTGTGAAAGGCAAATAAGTCAATTTTCCTTTTCGGTTTTGTCATGTTATGTTTTGTAGTTTATTCGTTCAATTTCATTAATTTACTTCAATTATGAAATTGAATAAACACAGTATTATTTAATAACAAAACTGATCAGAGTGCAACTTAATCAAACAAAGATATTTCGTCAGAAAATTCAGATTGATACACAATATCAGACTTAAATGATTAAAAAGCCAAAAAAAAGCCAAAAAGCCAAAAGAAAATTCGCAAGCCAAACGTTTTCAAAAAAAGCCAAATTTGTGGTTTTTGGCTTAAAAAAAGCCAATATGGCAACCCTGCTTAGTAAGCGGTGCACAGGCAGAAGGCAAAGTGTCTGTTACACCTAAATCATGATTTTCACGCAATAATAGAAAAACGTGTTACAGTACCTTCGCGGCATCTGCCGAGCTAGCCTATGGTCAGCCATCACATGAGGCACCAAAGAATATAGGCTACGAGACCAACCAACTGAAAGATAATTTTGATGTTCTTTCTGGAATATTCATTGAAAAATATTCTTTTTAGGCAGCTTGTCAATTCAATGCAAAATCAGGTGCAATCGACCAAGTGACACTTGGCGATCAACCGGTGGATTCGATGAACCTGTTGGCCATCCCTGGTCTATTTCAGTGTTTAAGCTGCATTTCTTTTTGGTTAGAATTTTGAACATTCTACCTCAAGTTTTATGCAGTCAACCTTTGCTAAAAGACAGTTTGAGTTTGTAGTTTTTGTAAGCTACATAGTTTTACAATATTTTATACTGTGATCTACTCTCAGTATTACAAAATATAGTTTCTTTATTTTATCAATTGGTTGAATGCTGGAGCTCTTTTGCAATTAGACGATGCAGGTGGAATTGGTCATATGACAAGGACTATATCCTTGGATTAGAGGATCTTCCTTGCCATATAACCAAAAACCCTAACCCAATTGTAAACCTATATATGGTTTAAAAAAAGTGCCGTAGCTTACATAAAAAATTTTCCCATAAAAGAGTTGTCTCTATGTCTGTCAGCCCAGCCTAAACAAGAGCCAAAACGACAACCACTTGCACAGCCGGAATTCCCTTTCGACCAGGTTCATCGTACTAACTGCTAGTGCCACGAACTCAGTGTTATAAGTGGACAAATCCAGATACACTACAGTTCAAATGGAAAAATAACCACAGCACAGCATGACCTCTGGCAGCAAAATATACGCTAATTTTCTGTTTTTACAATTGAAGTGCGCCAGTGGACCTATAACCACTTACAAACAAAAACACCCTGTCATTTTGTGACCCAATCCATAAAAAAATATCACCATGTTGAGCGACACAGTTAGAATATAACGCTGAGTTTGTCACATTAGCAGCACTGTCATGGTAATCAGGTAGACGTGTCTTACTGTGTAAATGGTTTTCGTGCTAAGTCTTGCCATAATCGGGCACCATTTGTTTTGGTTGTAGTGTTTGCACTTTTCATGGTACTGGTTTTTATTTACTTTTTTCAAAAGTTTCCAAACTTTTGTGGTCAGATGCATGGTTTAGGTTTATTGAGTGTTAGGTTTAGGTTTACTACGTTTCTACCAAGCATAGGCCAGCCTACTGCACACTTGTCATGGATTAGTGTCATGTTACAGGCGATGGATGAATAATTTCTCAAAGATGAAGGTCCACTGGTGGACCTATAACCACTGCCTGTTTGTTTCGTATTTAACCAGTGTTGCATTCGGATACGGATGGATATCGGATACTAAGTTTCAGAAATTTTCGGATAAGGATTAGATATGGATATTCAAAAAAGTTATCGGATATGGATCAGGAGTTAAAAAATCAATATCCGCTCACCTCTGGTAGATAACGAAGAGTAGGGTGTAAATTATAAGAAGGTAAGGGCAATAAAAACTATAGTGCCAGGTTTTTTTAAGGTGGTTTAGGAACCCGATTCTGGCCCTAGAATTGAAAATCGGGTCCCTAGGATCAGAGAAAATTATCATCAGCCCTAGAATCTGATAAAATCGGGTCCCTAGATTCAGAGAAATCGGGTCCCCGCAGGTCCATACCGAGTACCTAACATTTTCCTTAAAAAACCTGCTGTAGTGTAAATTAAACTGAACTAAAAACGAAGTAAAAGTATTCTATCCACTGTTAAATCAAGTATGGTCAAACGCTGCTTTGTAAATTTGTGGAAAAAATCTAAAAATTTTTCATAAATACTGTTGATTGTCGGATTGATAAAAAAGGACTCGGTTAAACGTCGCTTTCTGCAATCGTTTTTAAATGCAACAATTTGAGTTTAGGACCAGTTCATTCGGTCTCCTAGCTCTAATGCGTGTTTTGCAAGAGCGTTTTTGTCAGGACGACACTTTTTGATATAGCTGATTAGTTCTTTTTTGCGTGTTAAAGAACCTTTTTGTTTCGTCAAAGTACTTCTGCCTCAGTCCCCACACGGTACGCATGCAGTATATTCCGTGCCTTGGCGATCAAACGGGTGGATATAGGATCTTTCCCATTTCGTAGCATGTTACCAGTCGTTCGAATCTGGTTTAGAAACGATTTAATTTTGTGATTTTTTGAGCAGCTTTGAAGGTTTTCAGATAAGGCGATGGTAGTACCCAGTGATGATCACTATATCCGAAACGCTTTATTCGATGTTTTGAGGATTCAGACTGTGAAATATATTTTGGTCACTTTTGACCTCTTGGAGAAAGTTGTACATTGCGCAAACATTTATTTATTATCTTCGGAAGCACCTTTTAAGCTTTCTGTGCCATGCCTCTGAGTCTATCTGTGCATTACCGTATTATTGTAGACATACTTTTGGATAGTTTTCGGATATGGATAGTATGATTCGAACCAAAACAAGATTCGGATCGGATAGGGATATCACTTTTTAAAAACAGGATAGGATCGGATACTAAAACGTCACTATCTCATCATCTCTGGGACAGTAGTACCACTGAAGATCGGTTTTCTATCAGTTTCTCAGCGTTGTTCGAAATTTGTGAACAAGTCGTCACTGTGGGTAGAAAACCATTCTTCTTGAGGGCTTGCTGAATACGTTTCTTCTCTTTGTAATTGCTCTCATTAGATGTCAAAAGTTTTGCTCGACATACTGTAACAATGTCTTTTCAACCGCTTGCTTATGTTGCAAAGGATGGTCTGAACGAAAATTCAGGCATAGGCGTAGCCAAGGGAGGCCATGCCACCCCCAAATTTTCTACCATATCTTGTTGTTAGGTGCTTCAAGAGGCAGTGTCCCGAACCAAATACTGTTGCTCGTTTAAAGTCAAATTATTTGAACCCCAAAAGAATATAGCCCCCCCCAAACTTTTGGGCTGGCTACGACACTGAGTTCAGGTATCTGCCTGCGTGTGTAAGCTTCATGTAAACAGTTCAATCTAAACAACCGGTGCAATCATGGGTTAGTTTCAGGTCGAGAAGAGAAAACTCCACAATTTTCTATTTTTTCATGTAAATTGAGCAGTAAGTTCAATGTCCTTCAAAAACTTGAAAAATCGCTGCAAGTACTTTCATGACAACGAATGTATTGTCCACATAGCGTTTCCAAATGTCAGGTGGGTGTTGGAAGTCTGTCATTGCTTTATTTTCAATATTTTCTGTGAATAAGTTCGCTAAGATGAGTGACACCGGCGAACCCAAAGGTGTCCCAAATATCCCTAAAATATTTTTCTGGGAATAGAATGTAAAATACGATGCTTGCATACAAATATGCAGTCCCTCGAAAACCTCTTTTACAGGCCAGTTGGTATGTTCTTGAAACTCATCACATTTTGTCAATCTTCTCTTGGCTGTTTCTACTGCTAGATTTGTTGGAACATTTGTAAACAATGATACGACATCAAAAGATTCCAAAATTTCATCATCTTCTAGTCGTAAGTAACTAATCGAACTGACGAAATAAGTTGAATCATGTAACACATGAATTCTATGTCACCAGCCAGCGGTGCCAAAAGATTGGCAATCTTTTTGGACAAGGCATAGGTGGAGGAACCGATAAGCGAAACAGTAAGAATGGTGCAATGTCATGTTTGTAAACTGTGGCTTGGCCGTATAACCTTTTTAAGACGGATCATTCACTTTGTGTGATCTTATTTTTACCGAATATCCCGGGAATGAACTTGTTCAGTAATTATTTCGATTTTTGAAGTCGGAGCTCTCTTCAGACATTGATGCACGTCATTATTTTGTATCATTTCAAACAGTTTTTTTTCGTCGAAATCCTGTTCATTTATGATGGCTGTCATGTTCCCTTTCAGGCTTCCATAAAAAGCATATTTGAAAATAGACAAGCTTCTATAATGACCATTAGCTGTCAAGGCCGCAAACTGTACTATATCGAATTGTGACGATTCAAGATAAGGGCTAGTTCACTTCGAACAATATTTCAGCTTCACTTGGTGATAACTTTCAAATTCCCTGTTCCACAGACGCAAAACCATGGTGTTTGTTGATATGCTGGGGTGTTATAACAAAGTTAAGGCCAAGCTCCAGTGAAGACATTTGGGATACCGTAACCTTGGATGGAAAGATTAACAATCCATCTTTAATCTTTAGAGTTACATTTGTGGCCTGGGAATGGTTTACTTTCTCTGTGAGCTAAAAGCAGTTTCTCAAACATGTCCCTGTGATGCTTGTGTACAATGTCTTTTTCAAGGCATTTTGAAGGACCGAAACGGTCTCTAAATTTTTTCTAACGGTATCTCAAAATAGAGTAGAACCTTGATACATAACCACCACCAAAATACACTAAAACCTCGCTTTATGACTACAGTATCTCGGTATTCAGATGAAATAGCTGCGGTCTCTCAAAATGTGTAAACGGTCATCAAGGTTAAGCCTTAGAAAACTCTGCTTGTGTAGACGCTGTGTGACCCAGCTTGAGTAACAATCAGGTGTTGCTCCAACTTTTAAGAAAAGACTTCAGTAAGCTCTGATTATAGTTGAGATGATAAACTACTTAACTTCTTGTTGTACAAACGTATTCTGCGGCGCGTGACATTTGTGACTGAGCCGGTTCCAGCTACGGAGCTCTTGGTGTTCATGAGTGTAGCTCCGGCTCCGGAGCTCTCTTTCATAGCATGGCTCCAGCTTCAGCTCCGGGTTCTGTTCGTTTTGACCCATTAATATTTTCAATTGTCTTAGTGTACCTTAAGTTGAATGGAAAATGCGATATGTCAAGTACACAAAGTTAAAAGAATATAACAAACTTATTTGAGTAAGTTAATCTAGTGGTTTTTTGCAATCAGCGTTCTTGCCATGAGAAAATCAGCAAAAAATCAATCATAGGTTAAGACGATTCGGAGAACAGTTATTAGCAGAAACGCAACTCATGATAGCGGTAATATAAACATATTCTGGAAAGACAGTCGCTGTGCGTGGTGACCTTTTGTTATTTCTTAAGGCCGGAGTCAAGAGAACGGCTGCTTAGGAAACTACATTTGTGTCTGAGCATTTAGACACAGTCCATTCCCAATCGATCAAGTGTTTTGCACTCGTTGCATGCTTTGTCTGTTGCAGTCTTGGCCATTCCAGCTAACAGCCCTCCCCGGGCAAACCATGCAAAGAGCGCAAAACACATGGTCGATTACCTCTCTCATGTGTTCTTTCTAACGTGCACATATGTGCATTTAACCAGGTTTTTTAAAGCGTTTTAGGGACCCGATTTGGGTCCCTAGAATTGAAAATCGAGCCCCTACAGTCAGAGAAAATTATCATTGGGTCCCTAGAATCAGAGAAAATCGGGTCCGTAGAATCAGAGAAATCGGGTCCCTGCGGATCCAAACCGAGTACCTAACATTTTCCTTAAAAAAACCTGATTTAACACAAATGCCAAGATATGTTTAAAAGCCCTTTGAAGAAATAGTATGACTCCTATCAAGAAATTCACCTTGGCTTTTTGAAAATAGCTGAAAACTTCTGATTTCTCATCTTTTGCACTCATAATAAGCAGTCATCAATGACAAAGCATAATTTGACCTGCAAAGCTTAGGAGAAAATAAGACTGGTTGCCGTGCTGAAAACATAAATTTTGTTTCCACAGACGAAAAGCTCAAGATAAGTTCACGTGTGCTTACATTGCATTTGTATATCCTTCTGAAAATTCACTGCCATGCAAAGCAATGCTAGTTCACTCCTAATTAGTTATCACTTTCGTTTCATGCTGCTGCTGGTAAACGTAATGCTTCCTAGTGAACTTTGCCAGTAAGCTAGTAAACCTTGCTAGTCAGCCTAATGGTTTCTGATAACCTACTTTACAATGGCGTGACGTGCATTTCACGCATAACTCTGCAATGGTATCATATCTGAATCATACTCGCTGCTAGCAGCATGATCACACAGTTACATAAGCTATGGATACAGTGGCGTAACTAGGGAGGACATCTGTCCCCGGGCGCAGCGTTTTGGGGGCACCAAATTGAGGTCGGAATGTCACGTAATAATTACGAAATGTCAAATGTCAACGTATGCAATTAATTACGATTAAAGAAAATGTCGAATGCCAGCGACTGCTACTCAGTTGCAGAATCTCATCAAGATCGCAATGGTTCCCAAAGCGAGTGTTTATGAACCCTCGTGACGTTTTAAGGTGGAGCTACTGTCTCCAGCAATCAGCGCCAGGATGCGGTTTGACTGACGGTGCGTCACAATGATTTCAGGTTACCGGGGTGCGAACTTTCCAACTTCGCTCTCATTCCATAATTGCGTCACAATGGATGGGAATCTAGCTGGCGTTCACAGTGCATGTGGTATGCTGCTGCGCATACTGTTAAAGCAGCGATGAAACTTGCAGTACGTTGTTACGACAGTAGATCTGATGTTTAGGAAAATTTTTGAGATTTGATGATTTGACAAACGTCATGTTGAAATGGATGTGATGTGGTCCTGAAGGTAGAGTTTTATTCGTGGAATTGAAATTTTAAATAAATAGTGGCTACTCTTTTAATGTAATTGCAACTGCGCAGCAGCGCTGATTATATTTGCAAAGTATATTTAGTTATAATCGCTAACTGTTCAGTTACTGCTGCATGCGTATTGTATTAATTCGACGTATAAACTGAGCATCTCCATGGACATGATTGTCAAAATTCAGGTAACAAAATTGTTAAGCTAGAAACATGGGCGTCCGAAAAATTTTTTCCAGGGGGTGCAACGTTGACATTTTGCTTACCAGCTTCAGGTTGCTATTCGATGCAATGCATACGGACGTTCACAAAACGGCTTATTTTGTCTACACCACAAAGAAAATGCCCCATGTCGCGACCGTCACAAAAATGTGCTTCGTTGGCTGAAATAACCAGGTATATTACAATAATTTACACAATAGGCTATATAGAGATTTTAAAATCAGGGTAATTCTTTTCAATTCTTATGTTGTGTCATCAGAAGATTTTTGTGCCCATAAAATTCTGTCATTAAAATTCATGCAGATTCTTGCAGATATCGGAAAACTTTTGCCTAGTTTTTGCATTTTCTTTCACTAATTCCTACAATTCGAATGTATTACCGCAATTAATCGTGACCGATATTTTAGTGATGATAGCTTCACGCGAAACGATTAGATTCTTTACTCTGCGATAGTTAAGGATTTCCAAGATTCAAAGGTCCTGACGTCAATTCCGTGACGTCACAGTCATATGAAACTTTCAGATGAGTCTATAAACAACCATATGCGAGGCCCGACTCAGCTTTCAACGCCCCTTTACTCCCAACTCATCCTTTGCATCTCTGCTGCCAGGAACAGACTGGGTGGGGCGACCAAACTGACTTTGTCCCCGGGCGCAGGAAACCCTAGGTACGCCCCTGTAGGGATATTGTGTACCTACTGATTATAGTCTAGTTCTTTTTTGATCGCTACACTACTACTGACGCAGACCCAGTTTGATCATTTTGACTAGAAAGTAAGATATTGTCATAGTTAAGGTTTTTCTTCTACGAGTAATAGCACGCCTGTCCAGCTGCGATGCCACAGCTTTAGCGACGATTAAACCAAGGTAACATCAAAGACTCGCAGATCCATTGTTGCAGTCTGGTGTGGTAACTCGTAACAACTGCGTTTAGTATGCTATAAAGAGCACTGTTTTAGGTAAAGTAAGTCTAGTTTTCAGTCAATTTGGCAAAACCGTTAGTATCTAGGGACTCGGAGCCGGAGCTACCTATCAAATAGCCATAGCCTCAGCTACGGTCCCGAATTTTAAACTGAGCTCCGGCTCCTGATTTTTAATCTGAGCTCCGGCTGCAGCTTCGGCTTCAGGCAAAATGCCCAGCTCCGTCGCTCCGGCTCCGGGCTCCAGCTCCGGATCCGCAGCCCTGCTGGTTATGTCTTTCAAACAGCGAACTAACTACTCGATAACTTGGGCAACAGGTGGCAGTGAACAAAGTAAATTCAAAACCCAATGTGGAACAGCACTGCCGAAAGAGATTTTTTCGTTTTGCACAACCGCAAAGACGTCACTGCGTAGAACAACAATTTTTGGATTTTTCAATTAACCTCAGTAATATTATTTTCTGCCTGGCAGCAGCTCCAGCATTTCTAAATGAGCACGCAGCTGTGTAGAAAACTCCTAGTGCTAAGTGTATGCCTTCTTTAGATCAAGCTTTAACTTGTGTAACAGTAAAATAAAGTTTTAGAGTATGCAATAGGGTGGGTAGTTCACTGCTTTGTTGCAAACAACTCAACCACAAAAGAAAATTCAGTCGGTTGAAAGGATAAGGTACATATTATAATACATTCCGCTGAAGTGAAACTCAATTTCTGGCGTTCATCCAATAAAGATAAATTCCATTTCAACGATGGTTACCTAAAATCTTTATTTCAGTAAGGAGTATCTTGGTGTTTTTACTCCAATTTTCATTTCATGTTTCGTTAATCTGGCGTATTGTCAGGCCGAAACAAGTCTTACTGTTTCTTTGTTTCTAATATGGACTTCAAAACGATGCAGAAATGCAGCGTCGCAAGTCCTTAATCATAAGAATCTTTTTTCATCCACTTTCATATCTTCAAATGTAACAGTGTCGTTTAAATCGATGAAATAACGATTTTGTCTTCTGGTGTGTTGTTGTGAAAAGCTATGTATGGATTAGTCTCGCATATTGGGTAATTGTCAGTGTTTTACTGAAAATACATCTTTCACGATAAAAACATTGGTCGTATGTTGATAAACCAAACAGTTCTTCCCTTCGCAAAAGATTAGATAGCAATTTTTGAATAAATTGTCTCCAAAACAGTAAATGTACTCCATACAGCTGGATTTTAAAAGTTTATTTTCGTTAAATTACAATCGAATACGGACAAAGTGCTCCGATAAGGTTTTACCAGCTGCATACACCTTTTTTCGACTAATTAGCACTCGACAAAATTTCCGTAGTTCGTCCTCCCTTTGGAAAGAATCCTACCGGCGTCCATGACAGTAGATGTACGTGCTACCGGGCTACCCATCACAGTTAAAGGAATTCGTCAAAAAACGTTTGAAGTAATATAATGTTATTGTCCCAAAAACTTACTTTGAAAAAACAGCGCTTTTTGTGGTGACGTCATTAGCTACCTCAGACATACTGTAGTTACGCGTGCTGAAGGCAGTGTTGCATTGTTTGGCCTCACTAGGAGCGTACGTCATTCGTGCTTCTTGTCAAATATGTCACTGGCTATTGACTCTCAATCAAAGTTCTGAGTAAACTGAGCAGTCATTGTAACGTATTCACACACGTTTGCAAAGCCGAAAGTAAAGCGCTACAGCGATTGTCACGAACTGCATGACAAAGCTTGTCGAATTCTCAAGGCTACTCTCCCAGTTTATTGTTTTTTTGTCATGGTAGTCTGGTATTCTGTTTCTGTCACCAGGCATAGTCTACTGGCTGAAAACTTTACACCATTGGTGTGATAACACTGCAGTCTTTATTGTTGACGTTTTGAGAGTCTGTGCAAACTCTCTTCCTCAGAAGATAGGCAAGAAATAAAATCAAAGCGTACACACACACTGCATTTCTGACATTTTTCAGAGTGGTACACGAACAAAAGGATAAAAATGCTTAGAAATGCCAACGCTTTCAACGATCTCCCAAGTTTTGACAATTCTAACATATTTGTGCTTACCAATAAGATAATTAACCAGTAGGACAAAGAAAAATTAAAATAAGACTTTTCTTAAAAATGATTAAGAGTACAAAATTTCATCTTTATTCTTCGAAAGTTTCTGCAAATGTCAAATAGCTATGCAATGTTTTGAATTTTCGGGGGGCAAATTTTCCCCCTGTTGCGGGCCTGGTCCGAATTGTTTTTTTCATACTATGTTTCAATTCCGTACAAGTTGTGGCTCAAACATGAAATGGAAGGAAACATGATTGGGTGTCATTAAAAATTAATAGTCTGAATTTCTGTTTCATTAGCTTGCAAGGGAAATGAAAAAATATTGTGTTATTAAGATCACAATTATGTCAAGCGATTGTTTACTCCAACACAAGTTATCAATCAAAGCATACATTACTTTATTGATAAAAAGTCATCTCACTGTAAATATATTTAAGATAAATTTCCTTTTGAATTTTGAGTGGGCTATCAAACTTGATATTGACAGTTTTAGGGATACAATGTTTTGATGAATTTACTGCAAACGGCAGGATCTACATAACACATACGTACCAACACGTAACCACCGAGTTATCTCTAACCGCGCAAGGCACACGTAAATTCGATCCAACAGATCAATGTTCAATGCTGAAGATGGCCTGCTTCTTACAAGAAGTCAAATTAATGGTCCTAGGGCTCACTTAACACCGGGGGCCCTGTTTCCAATCGATTTAGAACTACACGTGGGCTACCCAAACTAATTGAAGACTCAAAATATTCCCAGCAGCAAGATCCGCATAAAGCCGTGTTTCCCTTGCTTTTTCTTTTTCGCTTGTGTCTCTAATCGCTTCTACATTCTTTCGTTGTTCTTGCTTCTTTAATGTCATTTAATCAATTGCGTCTGGTGCTTCTTTTTTATTTTCGTTGCTGCAATTTGTTTTTGCTTTTGATGTGTGTTTGCAGTTGCGCGTTGCTTGCTTCCATCTTATCACCGAATATATAAAGTCTTGGGTCAGTAGTTCTGGTAGACCGGATGTTGGTACTTTGTGCTTTTCTGAAACCAATACAAAGAAACGAATTGAATAGTCTATGTCAGTGGTTCTTAAGTTGGGGTAAATTTACCACCAGGGGTAAATTTCACTTTCCGAGGGGGTAAATTTACTGAATCATAACTTATAATAAACGTGAACTTTTATAATTTACAAAATGTTATAAACTAGATTTTTAGGCTAGTTAGTTGCAGTACAAAACAAAAGTACACCCGACATTGTTTTGTTCGTATATTGGTGAGAGGCTCCATGTCAGGCGTCACAGAACATTGTTACGAAATAGGTTTACGGATATATCACACAAACTGGAGATGTTGCACTTTGGTTTATGGTCCGGAGTTATGCAATACTTATAAATTTTCTGTTTTTGGTTGATCTGTACACATGCAGGCTACCAGATTCAACTGATCAGCTCATGCGCGCGACAATGTTCCTGTTCACGAGTTCATTTGGACTTTGTACGTAACAAAGACATTGTAGCTCTTTCAGAATTGAAAAATCCTTTATTGTGCAACAGTGGCGTAGCGAGGCTGTGCCGCCCGGGGCTCACCACAAAATTGCCGCCCTTTCCACCTCTCAAATTTGCTTGCAAGAATTTAAAATGGAAGAAGATCATGTTTCGTGCTTATTTAAAGATATAAGGATTAATAAAGCATTTGGAAGATCACAATCAAACAGTCACAAACTGAAATAGGTCTTGTTTTTCATTGTCGATTACGAGTCTTACTTTTTTTCTGCTTGTCGTCACCTTCTTCATTATTACTTTTCCTAATTTTTTGCTTTCTTTACTTATGCATATATGGACCCAAAATGTTTCGTCAAATGTTCTTCCCTTTTGGTTTTTAGTCTCCGGTAAGCTCACCGCTTGGCTTTTCATAGTTTACTCATTCCAGGAGATGAAACGACAAAATTGATGTGTTGGCGGCATACCTACTGTACTGTACTTTGCAGATGTAAGCATTTGAGCATGTTAGTTCGTGTAGTATCCCTGACTAAAACTTAAAAAGTATGTATACTACATTTAGCAATCTATAATATTAATTTCATAAGATGATTTCAGTGATGTAAAAGACGTTTCATCGTTCACTTCACGTTTCAGTAGTGGTTTAATTCTCTTAGAATATGTAAAAGGCTTAAAACGTTAACTTTGTCGGCACTCTATAGGTGCGGGACCCATTTTGATAAAATGGATCAAATAGGCTTAAAACTGGCTCTGGGTGAGAAATGCTGACTTGCAGCCTTTATCGTGACCTGCACACTTGGTCTAGCTGTTGGACGTTTTCAGGTGTGTTGGTAGTGGGGTGGGAACGCGTGGGAACGGCGTTTCCACACCTTTTTGTACTACGTTGAAACAAGACTGCGATCTCACGGACGTGATAGTGACACGCAGATTCGTACTGCTAGACATAAGCCTGCAGTAAAACAGTAAGATCCATGGAAGTTCTTGTGGACAAATGCTCACTTTATTCAAACTATTTGATGCAGTCTTCATTTTTAGTTGGTGTGGGAATGGCGTTCACGCCTGGGTTTCTTCCAATTACACGTGCATAGTGTTATTCCTTGCCTTCGTCCGTTACCAACATAACCGTCGCCGGAAGTCTTAATTTACGTTTGTGGAGGGGGGCTTGACATTCTAAAATTTGATAAAAACTTCACTCATTTATAGTGTTTCATAGTTCAATCTTAGGGAGCTTGGAAATTTGTTTGGTGGGGCTAAGCCCACCAAAGCCCCCTGTGGGGACGGAACTGGTTACCAAGAGACATCTATTTCAAAAATTGTATTCCCAACCATGCCAAATTCATCAAAATGAAACCATGCCAAATTCATCAAAAATGCCAATTTCATTATTTCCAAACCATGCCAAATTCATCAAAATGAGAGCAACTCCTTTTCTAAGCTTTTCTTCTTGAAATTACTTTTCTATGACTGCAAATGTTGGTATACCGTTGAACAAAGGGGACTTCTACGAAACTTGACTGCCTACCAGTTGGCTCTGATTCACTCCACTTGCAGTTCAAACTTACAATCTGGCTCTAAGTTGGCCACGCAAACACATCAACTGCAATATCCCTTCAAGAACGTCATTTGTCGGCACCATTACGAAAAAAAACAGTTGAAAAAAACAGTCAGGCGGAAAAAAACAGTGGCATTGAAACTGAGCAATGTTACCTTTGCAGAAGCCAAAATTTAATGTTGATAACCCCACCTAATGACCAGGCTACAGCTTACGGCACTTATTGGAAATATCTCGCTGAACATTAAAATTTAGTATGAAATGTGCCAAGAAATGTCTTTTTTTAATTTTGGTGACTGCAGGCAGCGATACGCCAACGCCTGAACTATGTTTCTTTCCAGGGCGGTTGAGGTGAACACTCTTCCCAAAGAGCACTACGGTGATTAACTCAGTTGCACGTGGATCGAACACCAAATCCTCCGATTGAGAGGCGGATTAGCCATAACCGCCCCAACGAAATATTCGTTGCCAATGACTAGGTGTTAGGTAATGTTATCATGTGAGGTTGGGGCGTTGCTAAGGAACCAACGATAGGAGAAAAAGGATTAGGCTACCCATGTTTATTTGCCGTGATTTCATGCAAGGTCTTTTTCATCAGTTTTCAGAGGAGGAGCAACATAAACCTCGAAATATCAGATCAATAATATTTTGTAATTTGCGGTCGAATGTCATCTCTTTCCTTTGTTCTGAGGACTTTGACTGGGATGGGGGAAACGGCTTTTTCTGGAGAAGAAGATCCCCAAGTAAGCGTGTCAAAAAAACCCTGATTTCCAGACAAAGGCGTGGGTACTTTAGCACACTGGATTTGACTCATATTTTTGAGTAAACATTCCATCAGTTTACTCACTCCACAGCCAGGTGTGTTTTTCAGGCTAGCCCACCAGTCTCGGGCTTCTAAACACAAAAACTGAAAAGAGTTAGACCGTTTAAAACTTTATTTCAAAGTAATAAAGAAGAGTTAGAAAATTTAAACTCCTTTCAAAATCAAATTTTTATCGACAAAGTGCTGCTCCCCAGAAGGTGCCGCCAAGGGTCCCCAGTCCCTCTGCTACGCCAATGTTGTGCAATAAGTTTAACTGGTTTTAAAAACAATGTTCAGACTGTAGTGCCAGTTTTCTCTTTCTTTTCACAGCATGCTATAGACTGGACAGTGGACAGCCAGCACAATGGAGGTCTTTTAAGTGAATGAGTTATTCATGAGTTAACAACTGCAGATTTCAACATTCTCAGTTAAAATGTCGAAGAAGATAAGTCAGCTAGAACCATACGTGGACTTCGGGTGGAATTCATCATAAGAGATGATATTAAAAAACCTCAAGATATCTTTTGTTCCAAAGCGCTTGGTGATG
>JGI24022J15233_10003950_pt1 | contig 15033 bp, 13 predicted proteins | sample Ectturendosymbi2_FD_15233 | JGI IMG/M metagenome (IMG submission 15233)
GTTGTGGAATTGATCTAAATATTAATTTCTGCCACGTCCCGAAACCTTCGGCCGCCATATTTCTGAAGCTCACCAAGGCGCTCTGACCAACCAAACAAACATCCATGCTTCTTTCAGCTTGCGCACATGACGAAAGACATTGAAACGAATACAATGTAAGACAACAAATGAACTCAAAAATTTCTCGCTGAACTCAAGTCGTGTTTGAGGTTTCAAGAATCTGCCCGATGTTTGTGGCGATAGGTCGAATAAAGCGACAAGTTGTACTACGTCACATCACGTGGTCGATTACGACACCAACAGATCAACGAAGCGTGACGAGCTCTTCGGACGAGGTCGGGTGAATAGCGACGCAGTTGTCGAAGTCGGCCTTGGTGGCGCCCATTTTCACCGCGACACCAAATCCCTGCAACATCTCGTCGCACCCGATGCCTTGCATGTGGAGACCGACCACCTGCAACAGAACGCAGTTCGTATTTCGGTGGTGAGCAGTGGACAACATGACAGGTAGCTGATCAATGTTCCTACACGCATGGGCGCCGGAAGGGGGGGGCAGGAGGGGGCGAGGTCCCTCCTTGGATTTTAAAACTGTATATTTTCCTATTCAAATTTTGGTAAAAAAGGTTTGTTTTCTTAGTTTCGAGTTGGTAAAATGCAGTTTCACCACTGTTGCCCCCTGGAACAATTCCTTTTGGCCACCCCTGATAAAACCCACTATCGTCCCCCTGGAAAAAATCCTACCGACGTCTGTGCCTACACGAACGCTGCTTGTTCCAAAATTACGTCTCGTCTCGCGATGAAAACATTCTTAGCTGCGCCACTAAGCGGGCAGAAAGAATTTGTCTGAGCCGCCAAAGAACATGGCGCTAGATCTGTGTTCCAGTACAATCACAGAAATCACCGCGTCCATTGCTACAACCCCCTTCCGCAAATCTATTCGCAGATTATTACATGGAGAATAGCAGAGGAACAACAGGCCGCATTTTTCATGATTGCCACGCGACCTTTGCCCCCAGCATTCGTTTCTCATGCGTGAGACCGTTGCCTGGTTGTGAAGTTGATTATCTCAAACTTTGGCAGATTTTCGCATTTGCACTTAATTCTTGCTGCGTTCAATTATTTGAGTTCAATAAAATGGGTAAATAGTACAGTGAGCGGTGTTTCACAGCTTCACTCGTTTTCGTATCAAGAAAACAAGACCCCGCCGCACGATCCACGGCAGACAAGGTACGAGGTGTTTACCACAGTCCGCCAGTTTTTCTTGAGAAAGTAACATGCCGCAGTTCGTATACAGACGCTGGCGTCCTAGAGACGCTGGGGAGCAAACTACAACATAATGTTAAGCCACTACAGCACTCCCAACAAACGTTGCAGCGCCATCTGGTGGTGTCCCACGCACATAGGCAAGTTTGCGAAACAACACAGTTTTAATTTAAAACTTTGAAATGGACCCTCTGCAGCCTAGCAACTGCAATAACTCTCTCGCAGAAAAACCCGCGAGGCAGCTAAGGTGATAGTTTCGCCGTGTTTGATAAAAGAAAGTGACTGGCAAGATACAACTCCACGCGGCACAATTTTTTTTGTTGGGACATTTTGGTCACTGAGACGCTTCGGTCATTTGTCTCACAGTTGTATTAAAACTCGCCGAAGCAGTGTTCATTAGCCTGTATTTTCAGACATTCTGACCGAAATGAGTTAATTTTTCCGGTTATCTAGAAAACATTTCGGACTCTGACCGCAAAAAATAGTATGAGGTTGACCAGTTAAAGGCATCAGAATGACAGTGACCCGGATGTTGCAGCAGGTAGTCTTGTTCTCAGCACAAACAACGCAAACAGCAGAAGTGTGCAATGCGAGCGCAGGACGCAACCACCATACTGCGTGGTAGAATTTCCACCAGCGAGCTGTTACTAAAAAAGCTTACCGATTCTCAGCTCCGTATTTCATTTCGGTGCAAAAATTAGAGAAATACCGTCGAAAAACCCGTGCATTTCAAAAAATGCTGAAACCTCGACGCTTGTTTTTTCGCACAGCACACACCTTTTCGTTGGGCAGAAGACAAACGAGCTTCATCAAGCACTTGGTCTTCCTTTCAGTCATGACGTGGTACATTGGGTTGAAAGTAGTCTGGTAGGTCTTGATCTGATCGTCGCCAAACTTCTTCCGTGCTTCATCTGCAAACCATGGAAAGCCCGATGTGACGTAAGGAAACGTGCCTCCTTTGAAAACCATCCCATTCTTTTCGCGTAACACACACACCCCCTATTCTTTTTGGGAAAGGCGCCCAAAATCTTAAAATATGTTTTACCGCGAGTGCCAGTGTCTTGAATAAAGCGAAACAAGGACATTGGCATTACGCACACGGAAAAAGAGCAAACCGCAACAGCACAGTCTTTGAAGCTACTAGCATTGCTCAGGCTTCTGCGTCTCCCACATGATACTCAGCGTCATCTGCGTGTCGCGAGTGAAAAGAATTTCCTCGCGTGGAGCATAAAAGTTAAAATAAAGAAGTTTGAAGTCTTCACAATCATCTAACTCTTGATCAAGAGTTCGAAAAACCTGCGCCCTCCTGAAGGGCGGCACGATTTAACAACAATATGATCGATAAACAACAGTCGTCGAAGAAATAATCAGTACTGTGTTTAGAATCAGGCCAATTAAGCATTGTTTTAGGTTTTCATTTCTAATCTCATGCAGGTTTACAATCTTCTGCGGATGCTGTTTTGGTTGCGTCAACTTTGGTTGAAATCAGCGTCACTTCGTTCGAAAACAAAACCGCTTTAGGGGCGCATGTCGTTACACTAAGCACTGCGACTAGAAACGCAACAACTGCACCGAAATCACCTTCGGTGAGACCCACAGTTCCGATGGGCGGATGGCTGAACACAACTGTAGGAATGTTCTCGTATGACAGCATCAAGTCCTTCTTGCCGTCAAACAGCCGGTGTGCCAGTCTCCTTCCGGCGGCGATAGCCACTGAAATTTGAGATTAACTTGAAAGGTACAGATCAACACTAAGTCTTGCATGCAGTGCGCGGCGCCCAGTGAGAAGGTTGCTAAGAGTGGACGTTATTTACAGCAAGGTAGGAAAGATTTGAATACTTTGCAGCTATTGATGCTTTCTGCGAACGTTTTGCGCAAACGGGAGCCAATTACGAATACGCAGTGTTATTTACACGACTTTTGTCACCATCGCAACCATTTAACTTCGTGGCAAACCCAATAAAACGCCAAATAAATATATAATAACTTGAATTCAAGTTTATCGTTTTCATCGTTCGCGCAAAATCAAATGACATTTATAGGAAAGTTAGCCAGCAAATACTGATGCCGATCAGTCATTGGTAACCTCACGATCAAAACTACTTAAAGTTATCCTTGTTTTGATCGAAGTATGGAATGAAAGTCTAGTCTATAGGCCAACCGTTCCGACAATTTCTTCCCTGGTGCAATTTGCTAGAAGTTAATAAGAAAATAGCAAATTTTTAAATCCAGGGGGGCCGAGCCCCGCTACCAACGCCCATAGCTTCAAGAGCATAAAAACATCCAGGAAACAAAGAGCAACTCTCTTTCGTGGACAAAAGAACACATCTTGCAATTTCCAATTTTGCGCACTGGCAACCAGGAACAAAGCCGCTAAACACATGACACTGAAAAGTACATCTTCCCAGCATCGGTTTCGGTCATAAATATATAAATAATTTTCGCGTATTTCGATCAACGAAATCTTTAACATTCTCGATCATTCGCGATTGTCACTGAGACCTTCATAGAATAGAATTAATATCAGAAAACGCTTCGGCACCTGGAGTAAGAAGCGCTTTTCCTTGAACGTCCCCAGCTGCGTATACTCCTGGAACCGTTGTGTTCTGGAATTCATCTACTTTTATGTTTCCCCGGTTGTCCAACTCTACCCCCTGACAGAAAAAAACACATGCCTCACATTTCTTACATGCAACAATCACAGGCTCTAGCTTTGCAGCCGGCTGTTTGAGGAATCTCCTGCCTGGTTCTACTCCTATCTCCTTGCAATGATTCAAGCTTGTACTTATCATTCAGCAATAATTGTAAAGCCACAGCAGTGACCCACACCAAGCGAATCGATCGCAATTTTTTGCGTAAGGAAACTAGTTTCGTGTGTTGCACATCTTCAGTCCTGCGCAAAAGTCGACATATGAAACAAAAAGAAAAAATTACGCAATGTTGCTAAGATCAAAACTCAAGATTACAAAAATTAAAGATTACAAAAATTGAGCACAATTGCAACTCCCCCACTAAACACAGCTACAACACCGTGCGTAATTTTTTCTTTTTGTTGCATATGTCGACTTTTGCGCAGGACTGAAGATGTGCAACACACGAAACTAGTTTCCTTAAGCAATAAATTGCGATCGATCCGCTTGGTGTGGGTCACTGCTGTGGCTTTACAATTATTTCTTACATGCATCATAACTTCCAATTAAACCGCTTTTTATCAAAGTAAAGGATATGAATCTAAGCTACAGTCGCAAAGCAAAGAAAAATATTTCAATTTGGGCCTTACAATTTTGTCCAATCCAATGTCAATCAACGGCGCTCGACCAATTGCCCATATTAGGCAATTGACATTCTCGACAACGGTCGTGGTTGCAGCGCCCTCTGGCGGTGTGCTGACAATCGTAACTGTCAGTTCACCTGTGGTTGGATCCTTGGTCACGCTTTTGACCTGGGAAGTAATTTTGACGTTAACACGATTTCAAGGCTCGAGAAAAGTAACGAAATATTCAATATAATAAAAACACGATAAGTTTATCACTAGTTTGCCTCAGCAGCTTGTAAAAAGTTGACCACCTTGGACTACACTGGCAACCATGTCAAATCAAAGAAAGCCGTTAATAAAAAAACGCAAGTTTGATAGACTTAAGAATGAAAGTTTTCTATCGTTTGTGTGGTAAACGAGATACTCGGCTTGATTCACACGCCAACATTTTCGTTAAATGCAACCGTTAAGCGTCACCCTAAGTTGCAGTGCAATATTACAACCAACTGGACAAGATGTAGTACAAGAGTACGTCAGCGGCATTTAACATCTTCGGAATCGATTCGTCATCGCTCAGCACACCATTGTCGATGCGAACCGATTCCCTGATAACAGGTCCAAAGCTAAAATTTCACAGATTGTGCAGAGTCGCAAACACGCGTCGCTCTTTTGCAGCAAATAAACTTTTTCGCTTTTTCCTTAAAATACCATCGCGCTTTACGCTCCAGACACTGTGGAGTTAAGCTGCATCGGGAAATATTTGTTTGAGTCAGTAATTAAGTTCAAGGGCAGTTGTTGGGCATTGATATGCCATTCGCTCAGTCTTTTCTGACAGGTTCTAGTTTAATGGCAATGGCGCGTTTTGAGCGAGACCTGTTGGCCGGCGGTCAATTTGCATGAAGTACATAAAGTGATCGTTTCAGCCTTTGAACATTTCACCCGTTAGCATTATACACATATTAAGGACTGACGATGCGCAGTGTTGCGTGAAATCGATTTCCTATCAACCATTTGCCAATGGATCCTTGCTTATCCCACATGTGGAGAGTATTTACTTGAGCACGTGAAATTTGTTAAGTTTAACTGAATTTGAAGAGACTGCGGATTGTGTCTGAATCGTGCAAACAACCAACCTGCAGCTGTTCATCATATTGCGGATTAGCTCTATTTACTGCGGCCTTATTGTTGACCTAATTATGTCCATTGTCCCTGAGCATTACTACCAGTTTCACACACCTAGCTTATTTGTCACGCAACTGTCGGACGGTAGTCGGTAGGTCGGCTATCTTTCGTTCTTTCATACACTCTGCGCCATAAGCTGAAAACCTGTCTCTTTCACGCAACGCACGATGAGCTCGCGAGTGATAGCCTCCGTGTACCAGAGAGGCCCGGTTCTGAGGTCAGGCCTGTCAAAGGTTAGAAGTAAAACATTTGCAGCGGACGCGGCGGTCGACACGTGTTAGCAGCCGCACCTCGTGCAACGGTCGACTGCCAAACCACACCCAAAGCAAACTGCCATAGTATGCTCAGTTTAGATTTTTACTAAATCGTGCAAGATCTTTGCTTGTTTCGCACGCGATTACAAGCTATCCAACGGCGCCACGTATTTGCAATTTGTTTGAAATAATTTTTTCAATATGACGTGTGCCGTAGTGTTACGTCATACTCTTTTTTTCACTAAAAATTAGCAAAATTTAAGCGGAAAAAGATCAGTCAAGTGGTGATACGAACACAACCCACAGAGTGAACTTTGTTCGAGATCATTTTACTCTACTTTCTGGCTGAACCGACACCAACGCCGAAACACATATAAGGGATTGCATTATTACTTTTCTATGCAACTGACAAACATATATTTTTATACGACTTGCCAAGCCTGCATCTGAGGCTAACTTGCAGAATTCCATACGCCACATTTTTAAAAGTCTGGTTACTGTACGGCATGTTTAGCTCAAAGCAAAGTTGCTCAAATTTGAGATGTGCTTGTGCTTGTGCTGTCCTTAGTTGCTTCACCAGTCAGATGCCCTGGGTCAGGCTGTGTAGCCGAGGTTGCGACATGCTGGACTTAAAAATTCATCGGGGCAGCTTAAAAAATTAATAACAAGATGAGAAAAGATATTTTGCAGTGAACAACAGGAAGAGCGTTTTGCGTGGCTGAAATTAATGCTTGCTTAAGTAGAGTGGAAGAGAACTTTATATGGTAGAGAAGATGGTAGACTCAAGACATTGCAGAAAAAAAAAACAAAGTAAAAAGCACAACGTTGGACCCGAAGTCTACAAAACTTTAATCTGCTGAAAACAGCAACAGCGCGACGAAGCTCAGCAAACGACAAGACACTCGTTTGCAGGTAAGTAAGCAGGTAATGCTGCCTGAAGGCAAATGACAGCGCGTTCGTCCGCGACGCAGAATATCCGAAGCACAGTCGCGATGACCGTTCGGTTTACTTGCACTTTACTCGTAGAGAGCCGATCGCAGCTCACTTTCAAAGTATTCACAGTCGAGCGATCACTATTGCTACGATTAATACGAAAGATGAAAGTTGACTTGATGAAAGCAAAATATTCATTCAGGTACAAATTCATATCAAAAATGCAATCTCCATCGATGCGTACACTCATGCTTCCCAATTGACAAAATATAAACGCTTAAAAAGGCGACCAGGTGGTTGATGTGCAATGAACTACTGGTGTTGCACTAACCCAAACCCAGAAGACAGCCGCAGCAGTTTGGCGGATATACGAATACTACACGAATTTCAACCAATTGGCCACAAACAGCTCACCAGGTGCCGTATGCTCACCTTGGAAAACTTGTCAACCACCATGCCGGCATTTTCCATTTCGACCAGATTGTTGGCAGCGATGGCCGAATCGAACGTGCGCAAGGCTTGATGTCTGCGTATAACTAACCGGGTCTGCGACCCAAGTGCGTTGAGAATGCCGGCCAGCTCAACGGCGATGTAGCCTGCTCCCACAACCACAGTTTTCCTGTGAACGTGAATACGTACAAGGGCAAATGATTCAATTAAGGTCGTCTTTTTTCCACTACGGATGATACATTTCAACAGCAAATATCCACCCGGGCTGGTCGCGCTATGGCACGAACGTTTATGACGAAACACAGGGTACAACACGTAACGCAACCTTTCCGCTTTTCGCAGGAACGTTCAGATCGAAGCATGAACAATAATTATCATAACGAGATCCACAAACATATCGCGTTGCGAAAAGATAAAATGTGCTTCAAAACCTTCGATCAAGTCTGATACAAATCATTACAGCACTCAACACAAATTGTGCCTTGTCAGCCCTCTGGAACATAATACCGCAAAATATCCGTAGCGAATCACCTTCCACGGTAAACGCGCTTATAAGACATGCACTGGTTTCATTAGTAGCATTTGATGAATACAATGTCTTGTATGAGTTCTACTGAATCAAAAAGATTTTTTGTATGCTTTCCATTCGAAGACTTGGTCGAGTTTTTATTCCTACAAAAGACTAAGAGTAAGGTTGCCAGTTTCTCACCGATCACTTTGCCCCAAAATATTAATTTATTAGAATTTAATACTGATGATTCCATTTTCCAACAGTTACTATGCATAAAAAGTGATTTGCCAGATCAACCAGCGCTACATGACCGTCCTCCGCTCTGGATCAAAATTCATGAAACGTGTGTATGAAGAACCGCCAAAAATGGCTTACAAGTGAACATAGATTCAAGTAAAGCATAAATTATCACTATCCACAAATAGCAATATCAGCAATACTTGGGCAGATCCTCCAGCTCAAAAAATCCGTCACTGGTGATGCCGTATGACGAGCCTGGTATTTCATCTTCAGAAGGAACAACGGGATAACCCCCTGCAACAAACAGAAATGCATCCGGGTAAGAGATGAACAAGATGGCCCATCAAAGCATCTGCTGCCTACGGCGTGATGAATAGTGAGCACATAACGACAGTAGGTGAAAAATACACAAACCTCGCGCTATTGTATTGTTAGGAATTCGAGCAAAAAGACGCGAAAAAGCTCGTCAGGTGTACACGTCACACAATCGAGGAGCAAATATTCACCTGTTGCGATGAGGATATGGGGAGCGGTGTACTTTTTTCCAGCCACGGAAATGATCGGGTATGGGTCTTTTTCGCCAGTGAACACGCCATGGCCCCTGATGGTGGAAACGTTCGCCTACATGGCAAAAAGTTACGTTATGGCGACATGTGCGTGAGCGCTGGGAAGCGCATACGTAAACGTGGCGTCATAATCGAGTTGTTATTTCTTCTCATTAATATCACGATTCAAACTAGGATTTATACAAGTATCTGGAAAACTCTGGATTTGGGATCTCATCAACTCATCAATACAATTGCGAGGCCGTTACTGCAAGTGCAGACATGTGAAAATGATGCTATCACTTCGTGTTTAAAAGCGGGTTAGACGTTAAATCAAACAAGAAGTAATGAACAAGGACAATTTACCAACCACGGTGCTGAAACATAAATATATATCATTAACGTAGCCCGGAAAGCGGCCACTGGTTGGCAGAATGAAGCAAATAGTATACGAGCCTTTGTGAGTAAGTTTGCGTAAATTTCGTTCAGTCTCACGATGTACGCGTCCCTCTTCTCTTTGATAGTTCTGCACATAAAAAAACAACAGATTAACAGACGATACAGATACAACCGATGTGTAATAACAGCAATAACTTTTAATAAGCGCTGCATCGGGCCGCACACAGTGGAGAAGATTAACAGAGCGTGCATGTGCGTTGGGTGAAGTTGACCATAACCTGTACTGCCGACGGAAATACCACGCGGTGTTTTCAACAGACGCCTAGTCGGATTATACCAAGGCCTACTAACGAAACAGGAGGCGTTGGTTATGCACTGAGCGGTATCGTGCGGAACTTACGCAGCAACGAAATCTGCAGACTCATGCCACGGTCGCCGAAGAAGACGCCTCGTAACAATGATCAGGCAGGATTACAACATTTCGCTTTCCGCGTTTAGTCTGTGGCGGCAACTGATCACTGCGAACAGTGACGAGCAACGATTGTAAGTTAAGGCGGCCACTAACACGCATCGGGCGGAGTCAAAAATAAATCGAAGAGCCTAAGAACTGCTTAAACTAGGTTATCTAAAAGTGCTTACACCGTAATCAACAAACTTTAAACTTTTCAATATGCATTAACCTGTCTTCATACGTATAACATAACAGAGGATATGCAATGGTATCGTAATTTAAGTATTTGCTATTATTGGAAGAAATATGTCTCAATAATTACCACTTCAACAGTAAAAATCTATACAATTGTTTTTGCATTTGATTACCTCCAGTCAAAGGAAGCAGGTTCTTTCATTGCAAACCCATATCCACCATGATCATGCAACATTTCAGCGTGAAAAGCAGCATACCACATCACCTTCTTGGGAACACAACCAACATTCACCTGAAAAATTGCTTTGGGTCAATACAACATCTCATGAATGCCACCTACATCTGTCGCGTCCCCTGCCGGCTAATGTCAAGATACATGTTCCACATTGATTAAAAAAGCCATTGTTAAGAGGGTTGTAAAGTGCACATCAGAAACGCCTTCATGGTTGCAAGTATTTTGTGAAACTGACACTAGCTTGCTACTTTCTAAAAATCGTCATTACAGAGAATATCGCCAAATGGCCACATGGATTAATTATAAAACAATATATTCTCATTAGCTGAGTTTACAAAAAAAGTGAAATTTGGTGCTGAAACCTATTTTAAGTTTTTTTCAACTATTTTTTATTATGCCTTAAGCATCACAAACACTTACCATGAAGCACCAAACTGGAACTGAGCCACTGCAAGAGTGGTAGGAATGGTGAATTAGAATCTACTGCATTAATGTAGCTTTCATTCAATAAAAAGAACAAAATAAATGCTACTCTATGGTAGTGTTTGTTTTTCTGTTGCATGATTTGATGTTTGTTTGTAGTTGTTCCTAAATAAACTGATACTGATACTTTGATTTTAGGGATGGCAATCGGCAGCAAGCCGAAGTCTGAAATTGGCTTCCTGCCAGGGTGGTTAAGGTGAACGCTCTTGCCCAAGAGCACTGCGGCGATTCACTCAGTGCCTCAGTGTGAGTCGAACATCCAAATTTCCAATTGAGTGGCAGAAACTATCACTGAGCTTATCACTGCCCCAAGGTTATTGCTCATTGTTCCTAAGCCAAGCATGGGCAAACTGCATCCGGTTAAAAATTTTTGTGACCCTCATGTACACAATGCACACTTTTGCAAAGATAAAATATGACCTGCATAAAATATGGTAATAAAATACTCTCCTCTTAATAAAATCAACTAAGTTTGAATATTGCAAACGTTAATAGATAGAAAATTAAAAATATATAAATATATTATCGTTTTTTTATGAAAAAAAGTAAAATTTGTAGCTAAGCTGGCCCTTCACTGGGTACTGACCAGGGTTGAGAAAAACCAAGATTTTTTCAAAAAAAACAACCCACCTAGGTTTTTTGTTTTAAAAAAAACGTTTTTTTGTTTTTTTATTAAAAAACAGGTTTTTGTTCTTCTTTTACGAAAAACGGAAAAACCCCATTTTGAATTGTTTTTATTGCATCATGCAATATCGCCATTTTCAGGACTACACATTGATAACTTGTTATACCTATTATGGCATTCAAAATTGAGGGTAAAGAAATGTACCCTGCATCTTTGTTTTCACAAAACGTTGTTGGCCAGTTCACTCCTTAGTGGTAAGGCTTGGTAAGCATGCAAACAGCAAACAGAGAAAAGCCACTCCCACACAACCTCTACAGTTTAATGTCAGTGTGTGTGCATGCCCTGCTAGTTCAGCATCTATAGAGTGTACTTTCTCGACATATGATTCAGCATGGTCCAACAACAGAAAAAGTTTAGATGCAGCAAAGGCAGACAAATTGGTTAGCATATACTGATTTAACAGAACTGAAGAAGATAACCACTAGACTCAAACTGTTCGAATTATTCTTCTCATTTTTTCAAGTCCTTCAAATTTCGTTGCTGTTCGTTTTGTTTTATCAAAAAAGAGTTTACAGTTAACTATACAAGTGTGCTGCTTATGTTACTTTTTACTTAATAGATTTTTCAAAGGAAAAGTAAAGAGTGGGTTTTTTAAGTGGGCTTTTTTTTAATCTGGATGGGTGTTTTTGGGTCGGGTTTTTTTACATCAAACCTGGTACTGACAGAACAATGTGACTTCAAGTGAAAAAAGTTTGCCCACCCCTTTCCTAAGCAGCAGACAGTTGTTAGTTTCTATTGACTTCATAGAGATTGACAACCCAGTGGTATCACCACGTACAATGATGAAAAGATTTCTATCACCATGCATGATGAAAAGTTTTCATCATATTGTACCTCCAGTCATATCTTCAGTGGTCTGCAGGTGCTATCTCCACTTACTCTGCTCTGTCAATGAACCACTGAATTTTGCCTCAAAAAAGTGACAGTTCTTGAAAATACCTACTTATGTTGACACTTGAAAAGCTGATACTTACACATCACAAAATTCTGCTGAATAAATACAAATTCTTAAACATGAAAATTGTCTGAGGTTTGAGTAGAAAAGTAGTGAAAGAGTGGATAATGCTTTTTGCAAAAATGACTCCTAAAATTTATATCTTCTTGGAAACACAATCTTAGAGGCAGATCATTGTGGAGATATTCTATCAAACTAACAGATGATGAAACGGTTTTCTACTTAAATGCAAACCACACATCCCATGCCTTGGCTGTAAATAGGACTGTTCATGTTTTGCAGAGACAGCCATGCCACATCTATGGACTGTGTTCTTTTTGCAGATGGCGTAACAATGTGAATCTGTCACCACAAACAATGGACTGTTTTTCTTGCTACTGTTTTTATATGTTGTTTTTCTTTTTTTTCATAAATAGGACAAGCCACAGCTTAGAATCTGTTCCCACAACCTACAGACAGTCTTTTTTTCAGAAAACATATGACTTGACTAGCCATGAGCAAGTGTGTGCTAGTCATGTAACTGTGTGCTAATAATGTTATTATTATTATTATAATGCGAACACGCTTCAATAAAATGCCAGACAAATCGGCTTGGCTTTGACCTTGATGGCAACCAGTTTGCTGAGAGTGCAACGAACCATTTATTTGAATGTGTATGTCGCTGTTTGGTTCACTGAAAAAAATGTACTCCTGCATCCTACGATTGCAGGGGTCTTAAAGGTACGCAGAGATGAATTTAATTCACCTGTGTTTAGCCAAGTCACTTAATGCAATGTGTCCTCTTTTGAAAAAATCAATTTATTCTAAAATGAAATCTGAACAATTTATGCTAAAATGAAAACCAAACAAGAAAGCCAAATAATTTTAGTGCTAAAAAGCCAACTAAAACCAAAAGCAAGCAGGCACTTACCAATACTAAGAGAAAAACAAAAGCCAACCCAACTTCCTTCTATGGTGAATGCAACAAAATTTTACATTTGGAAAAATGGTATTAAAGAGATCCTAATGTTCATAGAATCAGAGGTCAAAAAGCCTACACTATTGAAATAGAATCAACCTTGTACACCTGGGAAAGTCCTATCACACACAAAATGTGTTACATTTGAATGTATGATTTTGTGTTATTGCTTTTCATTTGCTTGAAATTGTCAGTGCGTAAGGCTTTGCAACATTTTAAGTGAAAACGTTTCAGCTGCACATTAAGTTCTCATTGCACAGAAATACTACCTGGAAAAATTATATTGCTCTATTTAGATTGATACACGCAAAGTTCAGAAATATAACCAGTTCAGCACAAAAATGACTATTTATATTTGTAGGCAATTTGTAAAAATTTTTGGTCTCAAATAATTGTTACAATTCAACTAAAAGTGTTCAAAGAAAACTTTCAGTTTTCCACAATCAAGTGAAAATTTGCTACAACTATGCAAAACATCTTCCTGAAAATTTGTTATTTAAATAAGCATAATTTGTGACTTATGAAAATTAAACACGTAAAAATAAAAACTTGTTTGAACTTTTGTCCATAGTGACTGTTCTTGTGCAGAGTAGCACATATAATTACCACTGCAGTTGACATTAGTTGAGATCTTGATCTAGAATCTAGATGCTGTGCAACTGCAACTGATGTCAGACATATAAATTACTGTGTTTACAAAATAATTTTAACTTCCCAATTTTATACATCTTTTATTACTTGGAAACAGTTTGTTTTGTTTTATTGTGTCATCGTGTTATTATAAAAAAAAACACTGTTCAAAACACTTACCAAGCTCATTTTTCAATTGTTTGCAAATACTGATTACAGATGCATTCAAAGCGGTCCCTAATACACAAAGGCAAAAGCCCAATAACAATACGAGAATTCAAAGATTATAGGTGTGAAGAATAAAAGTAGGCAGAGTTTCAAAAGGAACTAAAGCAAATATCTGGAATGAGTGAATGAGTACGAATGACAAAATGAGCTCAGATCACAAGTTTGATCTCACGAAAATTTTATAAATAATTTTGTGTATATAAGTTTGGTATGACTTTCGATGTTTTGCTATATGCCAGAGGTCGGGAACCTTTTTGTCTAAAGCAGCCATGAAACCTACATATGTTTAATTGTATTTCCGTGAGAGCCATATAATATTTTTCAACACTTAATGCAACTAACTTACTTAACTAACGTGTGCATTTTGAAGCAAAATCAACAATTTTAAACAATGGTAAATGTCAGAATTTTATCTTTAATAACATGCTTCTTACTGTTAGTGCAACTTCTGGTGCTGCATGGTGTTGCTGATGGCTTTGTAGGAAAATTGCAGAGAAACTTTCATCCGTAACAATCGTGTTAAGAAAATATCAAGTGAGCCAGATGCCATCATCAAAAGAGCCACATCTAGCTCGCGAGCCATAGGTTCCTGACCTCTGCTATATGCCATTGTTCATATTTACTGCAGGTATGTCATTAGGTACACTTTCCTCAAAATGTTACAGTGTTTGTCCTGTTTTTGCAGACTTTTTGTCAACTCTACACTTATCTCAATTTTGTTTTGAATGTTTGGGTTTTGATACCATGTACGTTTAACCAACAATATGATTAATGCATAATGGATTTAAACCATTCACATCACAAACAGAACTCTGATCATTTTAGTGCTGGCTTCTTTGTGTCAACCCATCATTGTGCCACTTAGGGATTTTTCATACGTTTGCTTTGGACCTAAACGATTCATGATTTGTCACGTGTGTGTGGCCTTCACAGACATAGTGTGCTAATCTCGTTTCGGCAGTTGAGTTTTCTGCTGTCAGCAGGCATACCATATTTTGCTTGTTCTATTACTGTGCCATCATCTGTGCTGCTGCTGATCAAACACCTCATGTAAAAAAATATTATTGCACCCGTAAATCTCCATGATTCTGGCAGATTTACAGGTGCCACCTCAGATAATTGCTCTAAGTGAAACCAAAATTAATAAAAAACAAGGTGTAAACTTTTCAACTACTTTAGA
>JGI24022J15233_10003951_pt1 | contig 15033 bp, 10 predicted proteins | sample Ectturendosymbi2_FD_15233 | JGI IMG/M metagenome (IMG submission 15233)
GCAGGTGCTCTGTGATCGTCGGGATGCAAATCTCAAGCATTAATGAGACCAGTGGTGGGTTTAGGTTTGGGGGGACCCGAGGCAAGACTAAAATGGGGGGCCATACTCGGCCGACCGTGAGAAGCACTTTTGATCAAGCCTAAGATACGGCCACCCAAGGATACGTTTCTTAGACTACGGCATGACTGACACAGCAGAAGGGTGTTTATGATACACAATTTTGAAAACACCGAAAGTTGGGAAGACAAGGCTGAAACACATAAACGTTAGCCAATAGCAAGTTGGCATCGTCCCCACTTGTTTATTTCCCCCGTCCCATTTCTCTGCATTCACCACCAATAAACTACGACGTTTACCCCTTTGAAAGTTTCACAATTTACCCCTTAGAAAAATGTTTGCTAGTTGATATCATCAGTTTGTTCACATTCATGTCTTTATGGGAATCCATGAAACTATAAACAACAACCAAGAAGATTTAAAACACTAGATTTATTTTTAATTCATCCTTTTAACTAAAGAACATAGCATACAAATACACCCAACCTGAGACTCGTTTTGGAAAGCTTTGAGGCTAGATGAGTCAAGGCTGCCTTCATTTTGCATTGACAAAAGTAGGAAATAATTCATCGCATACTGTACCTTATTGCAAACATTTCTGTTAGGGGTCCCTCTGAAAAGAAGGTGCTTACAGTTACACATTGCAGTTGCTTTTGGGGTCCCCTTTGAAAGCAAGGTACTTACACATTACAGTTGCCGTTTGGGTCCCCTTTGACAGCAAGGTACTTACACATTACAATTGCTGTTGGGGGCCCCTTTGAAAGCAAGGTACTTACAAATTGCAATTGCTGTTGTGGGCCTCTTTGAAAGCAGAGTACTTACACACTACAGTTTCTTTCGAGGGCCTCTTCAGTGAAGTTTAAAAGCAGAGTACTCACACATTACAGTTGCTGTTGTGGGCCCTTTGAAAGTCGAGTACTTACACTTTACAGTTTCTTTTCGGGGCCCCTTCAATGAAGTTTAAAAGCAGAGAACTTATTTCAGTGGCTGTTGGGGGCCCCTTTGAAAGCAGATTGTCTTCAAATTGCAGTTGCTGTTGGGGGCCCCTTCGAAAGCAAAGTACCTGCACATTACAGTTTCTGTAGGGGGGGCTTTGAAAGAAGAGTAGCCTACTTATTTGCGATCTGCTTTGTAGTACATTATATGAATGGATAATAAGTTTTTCACCAAAAATAAGGAAAATTTATGCGCGTAACACCTCAAGGGGAGCCCCGAAAAAGGGGGGAGGCCAAAAAGGGGGGACCGAGGCAAGTGCCTCGCTCGCCTCCCCTTAAACACGCCACTAAATGAGACTGCCGGTTTTACATATTGTTGTATGCCAGGGGTGTGCAACCTTTATTACTGAAGGGCCAAACGCAATTAAACAGATTAGACGGCGGGCCGCGCCTTCATTTCACACAGGCTGTCTAGTACTAGTGACCGGCATAAAAATCCACTTTGTTGTATTGCATTTGGCCTGCGGGCCGCAGGTTGCACACTTCTGTCGTATAGCCTACTATATTTGATAAGTCCGGCAACTACATCAAACAGTTGTACATTATTAGTTCAGCTTGGTTAGGTTTTGAAATAGCTCTGCTCACGGGGCTAATTTGCAACTGGATCGTAAAGGCACGCATCTGCCTAAATGCTTGCTGATATTAAAGGGCCCAATCTGGATTTTTTTGGGGAGGCTCCAACAGCCTTTCACACGGCTCTGGATGTAAGTAACATAAAAACAACTTTATGATTGAGTAGCGAAGCAAGTGTTAGAAAAAACTCAGAAGTGAGTTGTCTGCTGGTTCGTCAAAGTTAGTAAAAAGGGTCGGTCAATGCGAAAAATTCAACGTGCTTCCGAATCGTCACAAGCAGGGCGATGAAAGTTGCTGAGTGCTCATGTAGTCCAAGCTGTGCAGTAGCCAGCAGAGAAAAAGAATCTGTGGGAGATGTCTTGAGAATGATCATTTTCTGCCTTTGAAGACAAAGTGCTTCGTTCGCTTCAGAGGTGGTTTTGCAAGCCCAGACCTGTTTTGCAATAAGAAGAACTCACTGCGTTTTCCATCAGAAACTTACTCATCGATTTTTTGTATTTCTTTACTTCTCAGTTGGTCTTCGACGGCTACCATCACCTGGTTGCGTGCAAAAATGTCTAAGTATGTGCGCGTAATTCCACTGCTTGTTGTCAAAACAATGCTTTAAATGTCACCCATAAAATGAGAAATTAAAATAGCGCAGTAGCTGCCCATTAGAGCTTGCTATTAGTCCTTGTTTCGCAGCGTTACAGAAGTAACACCATGAGCACAATGTTTCACAAAATTTTCGCTAATTGGTGTATTTGCACGCCTGCCTTCTCACGGTCTCGCACGCTGTACTGCTTCCTTGTAAACTATTTTTAACTCCAACTTACCACTACGTCACAGTCGTAATTAAGAAAACGTGTCCACTCGAACTGCTTGGATAATTTTCATGACTGTGGCTCAGACTCTTACGTCTTTGCGGTACAAAGCTCAAGATAATTTCCACTGTCCTAAGTGTCTGAAACATGTTTTCAGTCACCTGGCCAGACTTGTCGTCTGTCGACACACTCACCACTTCATTTAATTGTGCGAGGCTCAATAAATTATTGGGCTTGCTCGTGTAGTCATGAGGTGAAATTCGCGACCTGATGTAAGTGGACATTTAACGACTTTTCACGAGAATTTTACATTGAATCATGTGCATCTGTCTCCAGTATTGTAAATTAGTTTGTCGAGGACTTTGCAGTACTGAACAGAAACTAAGTTCGATGTAACGCTGAAAGTGAAGTTATTCTGTCATGGATGACTTCCTACATACCCTACGAGCCGTTTTCCTAATTTACTGATATGAAAGCAATGTTAATCAGGCAAATGGCAATATGTTGCATAATTCCTTATAAAAGGTAGGAACATATCTTTTAGTTCTGTTAGGAAAGCAAATCGCCAATTTGTTTTGACAAATTAGCGATTAAGCAGTCTCAAAACTACCTGTTTAGTTGTTAACATCACATAGATGCCAACCTTTATTGCATTCTTGATAAAAATGGTAGATTATGATTGGAAATAAACAAAAGTTGAGAAGATTTTTAGAACAAGGAATTGTGCAAAAGAAATTCCGCACATGATTTGCACCTTATAATATCAGCAAACTGCCACAATGTCTGTAACAAACACCACTCCTTCTCTGATCTCAATGTGGATAAGGTTCAGTTGTCCGTTGTGTTTTATTGAAAAAGCTGTCTCGAATCCACGTGCTTGGTCCACTGCATATTGAAGATACATCGGCAACACTCTTCCCGTGCACTGATGGAAAAACTGGATACGAACGAGCAGTTTTTGACTGACAATTAAACGTCATTTACAGTTTTCAAACAGAGTGAAACATGCATGCAAATCCTGCAAAGTTGTATAAAAAACAACAACGCAACAGCCAAAGGTAAAATATACGGCGATTCGAAAAGCAACTGCTTTTACTGTCAGCAGATATTCCTTCTTTCTTTGCTGTCAACAAAAATAACATAACTGGTTTTGGAGATGTTCAGCATGATTTCATTTAAACCATTGCTGCTGCATGTTTGTTTCTTTTGTGATGTACAGTTTGTGTTGCAAATCCACATTGAAGTTGTTTAAGTTTAAAAATTTCATAACTTTCACCTGAAAAAGTGTTTGCAAATGAACTAAAAAGCAAGTGGAAAACTATCTTGAGAAACCTTGAAGTGAATCAAGAGTTGGTGGTACTGATCAATAGAATATAGCTAAGAAACAAAAGCAGCTTGCCGCGTGGTATGACGCACGGCGCTTATGGTTTGTTTGGAGTGTATCACATATCTACTTTACTTTTGTGTGTAAGCATGTGTTTCCGCAATTTTTCAGACAACTTCTTAAGTATGAAGAAAGCACAAATCATAACAAAATTAAGAGAGCTCGCGTTTAAGCTGCTTATTAATTTCTTGTCAAACTCGTTATTTAGCCTGTAGAGGTAAAAACGAAATTGTTGTCAGTAAGGACTTTTTAAGATACTTCAAAAATAAAAAGACTACTTTGATTCGAGGGCCGTGAAACAACCGTTCACTGTAGCTTGAGCGCCCATGTTGAGCACCAACAACAAATTCGCGTGTCGGACTTTATAGTAAACATAGACTAATTGCGACCTGTAGGAAAGGAGAGAAATGTTTTCGCGGTTTTTCAAGCGCTTAATCAACTGTTTTCATATTCGCAAAGTGACTCAACTGATCTGGCTGCGATAATTGGCATCAAACAGAGGAATGCGATTGCCAGCTGATCCTAAATTTGTTTCGCTGGCTGACGGTCGCACCGTAACTTATCTCACAGCAGCGATCTGGGTGTGCCCACACAAGCTGCCACACAGTAGTTTTAACAGGACGTTTCTCTGACACTTCTGCAAAAAGCATTGATAAATCTGTACAAGGAGTGTCATTTAGGTCAAAAGCAAAGATAAGGAAGATCGATTAACGGAATACCGGGAAAAATGTATAAATCTTTGTACAAATTTTGAGCTGAAAAGCGGCACTCTTTTATTTTAATCAAACTGATTTTTCTGTCATTAATAGGTATTTTATCAAACACCAAAGTTTCTGAAGTCTTTTAACGATACCTTGGCACTCACTGTTGTACATTCGTTCAAGTTTGAGCGCAACATTATGCGACTAAAACAAGTAAAGCTATCTCCTGCTTGACAGTAAGCCATAAGATAAGAGCTAAATTTGACTATACTTAAATGAAGAACTTTGTATGGAAATAAACATGCATGGGATTGTGGACTGTCTCGTTCAAGAACAGGCCTACTGAAGTGATGCAACGGGGCAATTTTACTTCTGCCCAGAAGAATACGTGGCTGCGAATTAAAGACAGCAACAACGCTAAGACAGTTTCCTCACGCGGTGATCTTCAGACGGTCAAAACTTTTTCGCGCCTTGGAGCCAGCACTTGGTATATCGCGAGTCGTTAGGCCGCGACGCATTAGCACAAAACAAACCGCCCTCACGATGAACGGTTCACCTTTGGTCAGTAGACGCTTTCCGATCGCGCTTTCCGGTGTTGAACAGCGAACTGATTGATCGTGACAATCTGCGGCTACGAAAAAATATTCGTGGAATGGACTGAAGAGCAAACCAAATCTTATCGCTAGCCAAAGATCGTTAGTTCTAAGCCTGCCAAGTTCAATGACGCAAAACGGTAGGAAATTAAGTCCAAACATCCGGGACAATGTTTAAAAACATTTTTATATTGAAAGATTTACTGTTCCGACTGAAATGGATAAGCAGACCTCTTTATTTGACTTTTAAGTAAACAGTGACTAATACAAGTAATCACCGAAAAAGCAAAAGGTTTTAAGTTCGCCATTTCCTGATGAAGATAAGCGTTAAAGCGAAAGCTAATATTTAACTTTCAATTTTATCTTCCCAATCGTATCTTGCTTGCTATGATAAAGACCACGCAAAGTTCATGTTTTGTCCAAGACACTATACTGCCCTCTTTGGCAGCCTTCAATGGCGCATCATGGCGTCACACCTACAGTGCAAGGTTCAGCACAATGTAAACATCGGCTTCTGGGTAACTTTACGCAGAAAGAAAGAAGAAAAGAGAGAAAGAAGCTAACATTTCCACAAAGCAAATTACTTTATCATTTTGGTAATTTTCTTCTTCTCCACATTGGTTTTTGCTTCCTTTCAAGGAAAAAAGACGTGCTGTGTCTTCAGATTGTGTTACTGTCTGGCGTACTGTGCAGCGATTATGACGAAGTGACCGTTTATACGTTTCGACAGAAATCCGATTGGCAGAAAACCCGCAACAAACTTAACGTGGTTTCGGAAGTAATAATAATTTTGTGACTCAATTTTCTGTATGGAAGAACCGAGTTGAACTATTTGTTATGAATATTTTGTCTCACCGTTGGCCATCAAACGCAAACGAAACAATCTCCTCAGACTTGGGCCCAAGACGGCGGGCCAAATCCGGCTTCTTGCCTTGTTCCTTCCGGCACACAGGGCAACAGAAAAACAATCAAAGCAGTCGAGGTAGAAAGATTTGCGAAAGAAAACCTGCAAACTTGGTCGGAAAGAATGGATACGATCCGTAAGAATAATAGCGTTGATTTTTTCATTTCCGAATTGCAAAAAGGTTCATGACTCTTTACTTTTTTTGCTCTTTACTTCACCTTCAGGAAAAATTAATGGAAATTTCCTCAAAGTTTATACGACGAGCATGCCACGAAAAGGCAGTCACAACCGGAGTTAGAAATCGGGGCAATGAAATTTTCTTCAAGCCAAACTGCCATCCAACACATCCTACGTTTCTCATGTGTCCCCTTGAAAATAATTGTTCGCTCCTTCAGTCAAGGACATATTTTGCAGTTATTCAAAATTGATAAACCTACGTACCTATGAAGATGTGCTTACTTTTGGGAAAGATAAAAAGTTGTATATAGAGCTAAATGCCGCATTTCTACTTGGCGTAACGTATGCACCAAGTTGGCTACACACACAGTCTATTTTCAAATTACGTGGTAACGTCAAGTAGCAAAATAACATAATATCCAGCAGTGTTTCTCTTTAATTATTTTATGTTGTTGAGAAACATACTGTAAATTGTCACTGGTTCTTCTCCATTGCTCTTTGCCACCGCTTTTATGCTTGTATAATATTTCAGAAATTATTTTGAAGGTAAAAAGAGAATAAGCAGCTGTTGACTCATTTTTGAACATTTTTCAGGAATTGTAATCTTTTCTGATTCTAGCAGAAATTTGCAATACTTTGTGGCATCGAATAACTTTAGGTAGCTAAGCTTTAAGGTCCAGATAGAAGGTAGATTGGGTTTCAGTGCTCCTCGTTTTTCAAAGTGTGACGGTAAACAGAAGTTTTAAAATAAAGTTAAATAGAATTTGTTGTAATTCTATTCCTTCAAATTCCTTTCAAAAATATGATATGCCCTTCAGCTTTTGAGGCCTTACATCAGGTTCGCTAACTCAGTTTTTCTATTGCATAAGTCATCAGAGAACCTCACTAGCTCACAAGACTACTAAAATGTTTTTCGTTTTTTTATCAAGAGTTAACGTTTGGAGCAAGGTTATGTCTGTCTCAAAATTGTCTGGTTAAACTCTTAACGTGTCATTGCTTCAAGGTATCCAAAACGGGCACTTTATCACTTTTAGACTCAACTTTTTCACAATGGGGAGCAAATCTATACAAGAGTAAAGGGTTTTACACACCAACCTTAACACTGAAGATTACTAACGGTCGCCCGATTCCTTAGAAACTTTCAGTTCCGATCTGAGAGACGCAAAAAAAGTGTTTCGCTGCAATATTATTCGCTAACGGTTGACAACGACGCACTGCGAATGCCTGCTTAAAAAGTAGAAACATGGCATTACCTGTTAAGGTAAAAAGGCACCAGAGTGAAGGTAATTACCATTAGCATGCAGCTAACCTTTCACTCATTTCTTACCCGCTTTTCCTCTGGGGACGGACACGGAAACAGCAGCCCTAGGAAGACTCGAAATATCTCAGAAATCTCAGATAGTTCTTCTAGCCACACCAACATGGGACCAAGCCAGGTCGGAGGTGAAATCATGCAACCTGGTTCTTGGTCGACCGCTGGCCCGCTTTCCCGTGAGTGCAGCCAGCAGGAATTGCCTCGACAATCTTCCCTGGGTCATTCTGTACACATGGCCGAACCATCGTAGCTGGGATTTCTCTACTCGATGGTAAGTGGCTGGACATTTCAGGCTTTACAAATTTCACAGCTGCGCACTTTGTCGCGAAGTGTCAAGCCATGAACTCTTCGCAAAAATCGCATCTCCGCCGCTTGTACTTGAGATAGCACTCTTTTGTCATTATCCAAGATTCATGAACATAAGTGAGGATAAGAACAAAGACTAATTCAAAAGCTGTCAGCTTTGCGGTGTTTGAAAGCTCCCGTTTTTTGATCACAGAGCGATGAAGCTCACGCGGAACCGCGTTTGCTTCACAAAGCCGTGTATCAATCTCCCTGTTCCGCCTTCGTCACGTTGAAATCCGTGTTCAGAAGATGTGAGCAGTACCAAACCGTTGGCAAAAAGTAACCGGTTAATCCTGCAAGTGCAGCTTCCAACAACGGCACTCTCGTTGACTCGACTGTGACTGTCTATCCAATCCAACACCCACAGTGAACAGTTGTGATTACCTCCACCAACACGAGCACAAACTTCTGAGCAGAAATACAGTGACTTGACTACCAGTGACAGGCGGCAGTCAACATCGTATTCCCGCAGAACTCCACGTTTTTCTCGAGGGACCCGGTCGTATGCTTCCTCAAGGTCGAAAGAACATTCGAGAAATCTTGGGAGTGTACCAAACAGTGGCGGCTCGTATGTAAGCACTGTGGAACAGCAGCGCCCCTGTTTTCACGGTAATTTCCTTTTTAGGTCAGTAGATTATTTTACTTTGATATTTAAATTTGCGTTAACAAGAAGAGTTGACACTGTGCCCTGCCTTCCCAAAACTTTATGCACATTTAAGCTAAATATTAAACATCTATTTGGTTTTGTATGGGAAGCACTGCAAATGACGAAGGTCTAAATTTTACGAATTGATAAAAATTCGTCAAGGCAGTTACTGATGGAATTGCAAAGCAAATGAGAACTCCACATGTTATATTCCCAAAAAAACTTTGAAAAGCAAGAGTTTATCACAAAACTTGAAAGAAAAAGACCATGACGTCAAACTAACAAATGATTTAAACTTGCTAGAAGAAAAGTAGATAAAAAGCAGGCCAGATAGCAATAAAAGCAGGTAAAACCCAGATAAGGACTTGCTTGAGAATATGATTGAGAATTTCTTGATCTAGGAAAATGACAAGCAAAAATCACTTGCAACAATAAAAATGACGCTTTGCGCTTTGAGGAGAAACTCTCTTTGAAACGTGGCAGTGGAAAGTTTTGTTTTTTTTACTCAATGCAAGGCCAGACTTAATCCTTTGCGATTTGCTCGAAGTTATTGGATTATTTTTGGCCAAAGTATATTTTCGCTCTGGATTATTGTCAGAACAGAAATGTACCTTGACGAGTTTTTTCTGTTTCAAATAGCGACGTCAACAATCCCCGATGTCTTTCTTTATTCCTTCATTGTATGTGACATCGGAAGAGCTGACAATGTAAAGTTAATGTTGATCCGATACCTGCAAAAAACAGCGGGTTATACTCTTTGGTGAAAATGAAGCAAATGTAGTGAACAATAACTCCCATGTTTTAATGTGGAAAAAAATCAAAACAGAAACCTTTTCAACTTTGAGCTGTCCAATTCTTTGTGTCAAAACTGACAAACAGCAGCAATGTTGTCACTTTGGTATCGGTATCTACATCAAGCCGCCTTTAATGTATGCCATCTATTCACATACGTGAGCAAATGACCACTGCTTGTTTAATGTAGCGTCGGCATTAACACCTGAAAAATGATGTCACGTAATTGAAAGGAATAAAAACCTACGAGGCAGAGATCTTATCGTGATATGTGCGACATATACAGACAGCAAAATGTCCACAAGTAAAAAAATTGAAAGTCGATTGACCTTCCAGAATTGACAGGTTGATGGCAAGGGGAAATCGGTCTGCAAGAGTCACTATCCTGTTGCTACAACCAGTGATATTTGCTGAAAAACAGAAAGCGTTCTATTTTACGCAAAATTCAAAAAAATCAATTTTTCCGAAACCCATCGCGTTCAAGACCTATTACGTTAATTGATTTTCGAATATTTGTGGGATCTGTCGTTTCAAAACTTGTGAAGATCGCTTTTGAGTCAAATCTGCTTGTACAGACGGTAGTTTTTGTCCTTAAATTACACTAAACTCAAAAACACACCCACCAAAATAGTAGCTTCCCAAATACGCGCAACCAAGAGTTGTCTGTCGTGTTTTAAATGTCCAAAGTGAAAGCGCATCACTGGCATCAGCAAAGTAATTCAGCCATGCAGTGAAGCTGATTGGTCTTTTTCACTTCTCCCTGTAATTTACAAAATAATATTTTCAAAGCACAGTTTGCATTTCTGATATTAAAGCACCTCGGTAAAGATCCAAAGGAGTGCCACCGCTGTCACATTATCCTAAAACAAACTGTGGGTGTTTTATTATGCTATTTTAAGAACTAACCGAAACTCTTACTCGCATAAAGTCCTAAAATGTCTTTCACTCAATAAAACGTTGGTCACACTCAGTGGCGTGCAGAGGAGGGCGAACGGGGCGACGGTCCCTGGCATCCAAGGCGGAGGCATCCAAAAAGTGAAATTTCAAAAATTATAATACTGTAACTAGATTATTTTTCCTATTGCAAGGCTGCTAACGCAAGCTGCGTGGATTTCATTTTTCGAAACTTGTTTTTTTGTCAACACTAGTTTTTACGTATACAAATGCTAGTAACTCTCACATTCTTCAATACCAGGGACCTATATACTCTAGGTGTGCGGCGCACACCCAATCAAACTGATAGTGACGTGACTCTTTCCAGATAGTGCGATCAGAGNAATTCACAAAAAGGATTGAAAGATAATTATGGATGTTTGTTTATTTTCTGCGCCAAATTTCAAAGCTGTCGCGTTTCAATTTGCTTGATTTAGNTGACTTTNCGATGCATCACTAGTTTCCCGTTTCATTTTTGATGTGGCAAGCAACCCTGGGCGTGTGTTAATACAGCCGCACCTGTGTTTGCAATATGTGCATTATTTCGAGCTTCGTCATTAATTGGCGATTCAGACGGATTGATCAGAACGGCTCACACAAGCCCGTATATGCTCTGCCTCCCAGTAGTTGTATATATAACAGTCACATAATAGAAAAACGACAGTTTTTTGCTTACTTCATGCACATTCTCAATTCTTGTGTAGTTTGGCAAACTGCAAACCTTGGGCGTCCACCGTCCCAGCCGCATAACTTCTCTGCTGGACTGCTATTCGACGAAGAATTCGGGGAGCCTGATGTTTTTGAAGTTGTTAACTGCCCTGTCGTGGCGTTGAGTGTGTTGTACTCCACTGTTTTAATGCGTGGCGTTATATTTTTGCAGTTTTGAACTTCGCTGGCATACAGCACCGAATGTGATCTACTCTCCTGTTTCAATGGGTTGCCGGATATTTTTGCAGTTATGCGCTGCTCTGTATTACCGTGCTCTGTCTTGGCGTTGAGTGCTGTGTTTTACTCCGGTCTCCTAACTCGGAGCGCTGAAAATTTATACTTATTGCGGTAACACATCGCACAACAACGAGTAAGACAGTACATGCGGAATAATATGCACATTGTGTCAATAAATTTCGCCAAAACGTTGGTTTGCAAACGTCAATATGACGTAATATTGTGACGTCGCAAACAGCGTATATCCAGTAACAATGACCACCATACGCCACTGCTCAATACTAGAATTTAGTATAGGGGGGGCATTGGGCATAGAATCAGGCAGTCACCTCGGGCATCACCAGACTTCTGCACGCCACTGGTCACACTCCAACAACCGCAAAGTTATCCTAGCTAGAACGCTCCGCGACAGTTGTTGTTATCCTGTATGGATGAAAATTGTTGTGTATTCGTCTACAAGCAACGGTCCGTCGTATCACCTTGTTTTGGAGACAATCTATTTTGAAGATGTAAGTTCTTGGAAACAAATCAATATTTTTTGGGAAACAATAGCGGCTGATGGATGTTGTGGATGTTGTATGCTCCAAACTCACCAGCCCATATCGCTGGAGATGAAAGGGCCACCATTATAGAAAGGAAGAAATGGAGATCGCATGAGTTTTACCGATAATCATTCATTGACAGGCATACTGTAAACTGCCTCACCACAAACAAACGGGCAGTGGAGATGAGCACGAATCAGATCTGGGTCGGACTGGATCACGACTGAATTCGTCTGAGAAAATTTTGGTTGTTTAAATGTAATTATTCTAGCCAAGTGGTTCTTAACCGGGGGGAGGCGTCAATAACTTTCCAGGGGGTATGAGCCCTTAAGCGCTGTATAACATTGAAAGTTTGATCAATAAATTTACCAACAACACCCAACAACACATTTGCTTTGACCACCTATTTATAGCCAGGGGGATTGAAACAAAGAACAAGTAGGCTACTTAAGGGAGGCGTGGAAAAGAAAACGTTAAGAACCACTGTCCAACCATATCAAAAATTTTAGTTGTTATCCACTTTTACAGATTTAATAAAATTTTTAAATGTCAAGAAAGGCAGTGTCTATTAGGGTGTAGCGTCGTCAGCGATTCGGACGCACAATTCAGGATTTGTTCAGTCCACAACCCTGATACGTACTTCAGCAGAAAGAGTTTTTAAAAACATGCGGAACACCTCCTTTTTTGCAGTTGAAAAACGAAAATTCAGCATTATTTCCCCGTATGCTTGGTGATGGGGAAGTGATTAGTTTGCCATTATATCAACACAAGGTGATGTTGGGTGCCATTAAAATGAGTCTTACTCATATTGTCTGCGTTTCGAGTGAATGCGGCACATTTTCATGTGCACGATGTACCCCAGCAAACTTGTGTATGATAATATCAGACTGGAAACACTGAGCAACATGAGCGTGCTCGACGGTACAGTTTTAGAATTTTATAACGTGTGTGGCGAACAGAACGTGTGTGGCGAACAGAACGTGTGTGGCAAATAGAACATGTGTGGCGAACAGAATGTCGCACCTGAAGAATAGCTCAAGGTTTTCTCATTGCTTAGACACAACATGCATTGGCTATCACATAACCTGCACTTAGGTCTTTATTGGTTGTAGTATGTATCAAGCAAAATTAGTCAAAGCTGGCAAAATTAGTCAAAAGCTACATTAGGTCTGTTGTATATCAGGTCAGGTGTATAGCATTTTCAGTGCATAGTTCAGTAAACCAGCAGAAACTTTCTACAGGTGTGTGTTTCAGAAGTGTTGTAGGGTAAGATTTTTGGTTGATGATGAGTAAGCCTAAAACGAGAGGATATGCCAGTCGTTCTATATTTGGTTCTCCACTAAGTGAACTGTCTTCATCTCATCTACCCACCTGAGGACAAGTCGCAAGGCATTTTTTATTTTTGAAACATGGCAAGTATACTTCGAGCAAGGAAGTTCTTCCTATGTTGAGTCAACGACTGGTTGACCTCTGGAATCACGCCAGTATCCCAACACAGCCGCTGAAGAAAATTAAAACGAGATTGAATCGTTTAATGGAGGAAGGATCAAGGGCTTCCAAACGAGGAAGATCAGCAGTAAAAACAGCCAAATTCTGGGAAAGTCTTGAAAAATTATTTGACATAGCATTTTGCCAGTCTGCCGGTGCGACAAAAAACGAAAGTTCCACGATGTGAACAATCATTTCTGAAAGAACAGCGAACAGCCAGAAAGATGTGTGTTGGTGGAGTGAACAAGAAGGCAAGTGGAGTCAGGCAAAAGAGAATAGAACGGGAAAGTCGAATTCAGGAGAGACAACAAAATGAGAAACGAAGAAAGTTGGAACATGAACAGGTTTAAAACCGGGAGATTTATCTGATCCATACATCCAGGGTAGTGCTAGTACTGAAAGTGGTGAGGATGATTCAAAGATTGAGGTGTCGGAAGACAGAAACTTGACTCTAATTCCCACAGTTGCTTTGGAGGCTGATAGGTATGGCATATCAAATCGAGCTGCAGCTGCCATCAGTACTGCAGTGTTGACTGACTATGGCATCGTCACTTCTGACAATAAGATGAACATCATTGACACCACAAAGTTTGAAGAGCAAGGCAAACTTCAAGAAGAAATCTTAAGAAAGGAGAGCCTCTTGACGACTTGCATATTGCTGCTGTGTTTTTTGAGAGAAGAAAAGATTTGACACTAGTCAAAGAAAAAGTAGAAGACAAATGGTACAGCAGTAAAAGAAGAGGAGATCACTATGTTGCGATTGGTGAACCTGGGACAATCTACTTGGACCATTTAACACTGCAACATTGGACTGGGGCTTGGACTGGGGCTGCTATTGCAGATGGACTGGAGAATGCGATGAAAGCAATGGGCATTGCAGACAATCTTATTGCCATAGGAGCTGACAACAAGGCTGTCAACACAGGTCATAAAAATGGTGCAATACACCTGCTGGAGTGTCGTCTTGGTCGAACACTGCACTGGTTTGTACGCAGAGGCGAATTTTCAATGTCGGGACCCTAGGCTATTTTAAATTGGGGGCCCTTCTGGAAGGATTGCGACGACTGATGTCATACAAATTAGCACTGCACGTGCTCGTTACATTCACTTGAATAAGTTGTTCCAATTCAAAACCATATTACCTTATTCTGAATTCCCTCGATACCAGGAACAAAAACAGCTTTTCACTGTTTCCTCTCTAACGAAAATGCCAGCGGTGACGTTATCTGACAACACTCCTATTACATATTTATTGAGTTCCCTGTGCAACTGCATGGTTTGCAAATGTCAAGAGCTGGCTCAGAGTATAGTATATGTACTTCTTACGACACCAAACAGCCTGTTACATAGTCAGCGATAGACGGGACTTTTTGTCTGTAAAATCGCTGATAAATTTGTCTTACTTTATCTTTCTAGCTAAAGCATATTCAATGTACAAAATAGCAAGACTTTGCAGCATTCCGCCTCCCCGAAACAACCTGCTAAGAATTTTACTGGTGCTTTATATCAATTTTCAACTGTTAGAAAATAAACGGAAGGAACAGGGTAGATGATGAAATGGATGCCGATTTTGCACATTTGACCTAAGGTAACCTCGCGCAATGAAAACGCTGGAGACACTGCTTGTTTCTGCGTCAAGGTAGTGACTACGGATCCGCCTGACATGACGCAGCTGAAACGCAGAGTTTGTCAGTCAGACGCAGTGTTGCCACTTCTGATGTTTCAACATCAGATATGATGTTGTGAGAGAAATTTCTGATGTCTGATGTTTTGGCAACAAATCTGATGTTGACTAAGATGTTGCTTTTTTCAAATTTTCTATTCTTTTAGGATGAAAATG
>JGI24022J15233_10003954_pt1 | contig 15032 bp, 17 predicted proteins | sample Ectturendosymbi2_FD_15233 | JGI IMG/M metagenome (IMG submission 15233)
AAAAGGTTTTGGCGCTTTCAAAACAACTTTTTGGGGGGCAATTGCCGGTTGCCCCCTGCCCCTGGTTGCGGGTCTGACCTTATGCAACTTATAAATACACAGCGTGGATCTCTTGCAAATGTTTGCTCCATAGTGACCAACAGTGGCGTACGCAAAAAATTTTCATAGGGGGGGTTTCGTTCAGTGGCATATGGTGGACATTTGTACTGGGTGTGCGCTCTTTTTGACGAAACAATTTGACGTCATATTCATGTTTCCAAACCAACGTTTTGGCGAAGTTTGTTGACAAAATATGCATATTCTTCTACACGCACTCCCCTTATTTTATGTGTCATTGCACTGAATATGAACAATCAGTGCTCCAAGTTGCGATATCGGAGGAAAATAAACTCAACGCTACGACACAGCAGTTTATAACTGCAAAAATATCAGGCTGCGCGTTAAAACAGGGGAGTAAAACACACTCATCACTGCGTCAGAGCAATTTACAACAGAAAAATCAGGCTGCACTGATGTCTTGTCGAATAGGAGCAGTCGAGCATAGAATGTGTACACCTGGGCTGTCTGACGCGCAACCCGGTTTGCAAGATCGAATCTTGCTAAACTACACAAGAATTTGAGAATGCGCATAAAGTATGCATGAACACTTTTTTGTTATTTATAGAAGTCCAACAAACTTTTAGTTTTCGTTTTTCCCTGTTGAGACATTATCAAATGCCTGAATGCTTCTATGTTAAAAACTGCTGTTTTTGAGCTCGTGCAACAGTTCTATCATGCTACAGAAATTGGCAATGTAGTCAATGCGGTCAGCGCTTGCGCTGATCAGCCACAGCAGACAAAATAAAGACAATTGTTTCGGATAAAATGAACTATCGCGGAACACAATCTTAAAGTATGCGTCATGGACGAAAAGTCTGCAAAAAGTGGTAAGATGGTTTCTGGACGCAGATGATAACCCAGATTCCCACCAAAACCTAACAATTACTTTTTGGCCCATTTACCATGTTCCTTGAGAGTTGCATGCAAATTTATTTCGTGGTATTTGCATTAAGTCGACAAGTTAACAAGCAAAAAGTATGCCAAAACAATTAATCTCCTTTGCAAAGGTAAAAAAGTTTTTGTAAAATATCAAGCTCAATGGGGGGTTTAACCCCAACCCCCCACCTTGCGTACGCCCTTGGTGATCCACAGATGTCTGATATAAACGTGACTCTTATCGACGTATTGCCGGCGATAACGGTATGTTGAAAACCCACAAAATTTTGTGTGTGAAACGAGGTGGGGGATTAGGGTGCTTTTGAAAGTGCTTTTGAAATTTATTGCCATTTAGCTTTTTGGATGCAATCAATAACAGAAGTACCGAGTGAACAGCTGTGTTTTCACTTATCTCTATGTGAAATATTTTATTCTGACAAGCGGTTTCGAATACAAAGCCTCTTGATCGCAAAGTTGCACCCCTGTCAGCTAATAAAACGATTTAACACAAGTAGATTGTGATCGATAAAGTGAATCGTGTTAGAAGCTTATTTTGTGCAAATGCGTTCTTTTTTATTGCTGTTGAAAATATCCGTCGAGTGGGTTAAAAACCTTGTTCCTTTCAGCCCAAATGATGATTAGTTTTCAATTAAATAAAAAATTTTCTTTGGATCGTCGCTTTGTGGTCTTGGGACTTGTATATATCATAATTTTAAAAAATAAAGTTGTAGTATTAGTAGTTTTGCGTATAGTAAGTGAAACTTATAAATACATATAATAGAATAATAGAAGATAACGTCAAAAAGTTTTGTTTCATACTTTTCAGTGCTCGGAAAACATGTGTTTCCCAATCTCAAAATAAATCTGTCAATGCCTATATTTATGACCTCAACAATTTGAGAAAAATAAGGTACAAAACACACATTTCAAATTTGTTTTCGAAACCAAAATATGTGGCTTTGAGAAAAACCAAGTCTATGCTTACACCACAACCGGGGGAGGAACACAAGTTCTTTCACGTGGTCTTGGCCGTTAGCACTTAACAGCACAACGACAAACGGTTTTATCTAAAAACTACAGGCCTGCCACGGCCTCCTTGATCTACTCCATCTTGCTAAACAACGGGCCTACTGACGTTGATCGTGGCTACTGAAGTACAGGTCCACAGATGCTATGCAAGTTTTCCTCCTACGGGCTGAAAAACAGTTCTACCGCAGCATGTCGGGGTCTGCCGCAGCGTAATGAAAGACAGGCCTATACTGCAGCCTATAGCAGCCTAATGGAGTCTAATTCAGACCTGTATTGTTGTCGCGGTAAACGCCGCTAGGCCTGTGGATTAAGCTGCGGTAGGTTTGTAGTTTTGAAATAAATTGACGACTCACTGCAATTTATCACCGGTTGCCTCCGCCCTACGCCATCGAACAATCGGTCGTGGCAGGCATCCAATCTGCTGAACTTCGTCGCAAAAGAGCCAGATATGCCGCGCTTTGAATCCCGGATAGCTGCTCCTCTCCGCTCTGACTGGTCCACCAGGTGGAGCAGCAGCTGAAATCAAGACACTCGTTTGTGCCTGCTTCTACTCGATTCCCAGCTACTACGGTTCAAAATGTTCACGTGAAGTTCGGCTCTACCGGTGGTCTGATGGCCTGCGAGTGTGGCGTCGAGGTAAAAGCCGTCTGGAGTGTCCCAAACATAGATCTCTTCGTGGGGCATATGGTCTGGAAGTTTTGATGAAACCAAAGCACTGGTAAACAAAAGCTAAATACATGCCCCCGAAGTTGGTTGAGTGGTATGAGGAAGATCGACTCAAACGACGCGACGGTCAATGCTTAGCCTGAATGGATTTCTGCGTTTTCCAGCATCTGAAAATAACGATATCAGATCGACGTTTCTTGAAACCCATCGTGGAAATCGAAAAACGGTCTGCTGTTTTTCAGAAATATCATTCCACCGAGCGGCCCGTCATCCGTTGTGTCATCAGCAGTGTCGTCAGGTATAAACGAAGTCGCTAGAGCGCTGACAGAAGAAGCGGTAAAATGCGAAAGCCCGACTCCTAGCGGCAGTTCATCTTCGACGGCGTCGTCGATTGAAGCCGCTGTTCGACAGCTTGCAGACTCGCTGGTACAAGTGCGTAAATATATACGACAAAACTTAGTATACTCACAAAAAGTTTTGTTTATATTAACCAAATCACAAATTTATCAGATTTTGGCGTTGCCATTTGCGCTTTAAAACCTTGCGATTCGCTGATGCTGTTGCTCTTGCCATGTTAGCACCCATGTAATTTTAAACGGCACCCATCTGAAGTAATACTGATAATTAAAAAATCATTTTGTGCTTTATTCCGTAACAAAAACTATGAGAAATGCCTGACATGGCTATCACTGCGTAAACTTGTGCGAGAAACCCCAAACTTGTGGATTACATCAATGCAAAATGCTTGGAAAGAACGCCAAAACTTATTGGACTGTTGTGTGACAATACAGGACGCGCTGAGAAAAGCGTCAACAGACGAAGTCACTTCCCATCCTCCACTGGATGACGACGAAGGGAATCCTATTGAAAGTCAAAGCGAAAGCACAAGCCGGCCCGCCTCTTCTTCACTCGATTCTGCTGCCAGCACATTGGCTTCAGGGATGGTGGACATGGTTGTAAATGAAGTAAGTTTATTTTATCATGATCATAGCCGTGGTTGTGGGCTGAGCCAGCACAAGTTCAGCCTTCTTGCAAAAGTAAAGTTTCATAACTTAGACACGTTTTAAGTTTAATATTTCAGAAACGCTATCGGGAAAGCATCACTGTAAGTTAAAACGTACACCTGCGACTGGCTCGATGATAACGTCCACTACGGTTGTTTTCTACCCCGCTGTTGGTTTTATTTTGATGCGGAAGGGCCGGGCGACAGAGCATGAGTTCGTGGTAGGAGATGCTTATTGAAAGGAAAGTCTCCTCGCCAACCCAATTTAAAACGAAACTCCGATATAATCCAGTTGTGTTCCTATAACATCTTTCGATCTGTGTGCTGCTTCTAACTGACTGTTGGTTCAGTCTGCTAACCAGGTTGATCTGGATTTGCGAAGCAGCACTAATTGTGTTCTGTTGTTTGTTGGTTTCATTGTAAATTTCATCCATGCAACAAACACGTGGGGGTGACCTTGGCAATTAACCCGCATCATTTCAGAAAAGGAAGCTTCCATTCAACTTTTAGAAAATCGCTTATATTGTCCACGAAAAGATTCATAATCTTTTTCTAACAGGTGCATGTCGGTTCTCATTATTTTTGATACAATCATTTGGTATTGGCTACGTTTTTTCTCTCTTGTTATTCAGGTAAGCGGTGAAACCAGACATAAGAAGTATCACGCTCCGAAGCATACCGCTCTCATGCCATCCTTAGCTCCACGTGACAACGTGCCATTGGCAACAGATGATGTTTCACCTCCGCCAACAGTACAGGTTGACTGGCAATTTTATGCTTAGGCTAGTTAAAAACAATATTTCGCTTTTTGACTGAATAACTAAGCAACGAATCGCTTTTGTTTCTTGACAGGCCTATTGCCATTGGTCTTCAGTTTATTATAAACGGTATTTTGTCAAAGATTTCAGTTGTCCTTACCCGAAAAAATTCATGCTATCTGTACCACAAATATGAAATGAAAAATGTGTTCCCCATATTTTCAAGTTTGATGCAAGCGCTTTGCAATGCTGCGGTATTTCGCCCTTGTCAAGCTTTGCGGATATAGAAAAGAAAGTTTAAAGTCATCTTGTTTTGTTTGTTTCATCAATGACAATTCAGGATATTTCAAATGCTGTGACTGATATGAAACTCGATGACAGTGAGCTTTCCTCTGAAGGAGTCGCAAATTTTGTTGACATGGCCGTCGAACTACTGGCAGAGCGAGTAAACAAAGCAACGACCATCTACGAAAAGTGAGTCTCTGGCAGAGCTTTCCGTGATCCGATATAAGCCATAAAAGGGATTGTCACATACTTTTTCTACTTGCTAGTTTGTCTCTCTGAATAACACTTTTTTTCGAGACACTTTCACGCAAACTCTTGCATCAACCGCGTAAAACTTGAAAGTCTTTGCGATGTTGTGTTGAAGAAAACGTTTTTAAATTCTTTTATTAATGTCATGCTGTTTTCTACGCAAGCATTTTATTTCTCTTCTACCTATCAGCTAGGCGTATGTCGCAAAAAGGCTGTATCTCTGTAGTTACCCATTTACTTCCGCGTTGCGTCGAAATATGCAATGTTGTCATGCCGCTCATATAACCCATCAGGGTCTCCAAACTACGGCCAGCAAAGCCATTTCATCAGGCCCTCAAAAACATTTTGCCAATAATGACAAAATAATAGATTTACGAAATTTGTTGATTTGGTGGAATGCAACATATCAAGAAAAAATCACATCACGTAAGATGTCCGGCCTCGAACTGTTGTGTATCAACTCATGTGGCCCTCTAACAAAAACGTTTCGAGACTCTGAAATAACCCATTGCATAAACCGCCTTGCTTTTATCGAATTTTCTAAGTCAACATCAGAAATAAGACAAGAAATCCCTAATATGATATGAGGAATTTCCTTTAAATTGTATTTTAAATTTAACCGTTGCGCTGAAGCTGTGTGTATGAACATGCTAAACTGGCATGGATTTTCATCACTGTAATGGAGTCAGCCAGTTACTAAACGATTGTATTTTTATTTTTCATGTGCGCGCTTGGCTGATACAAAGTCCATATATCATATTACTATAGTCAAATAACACACGGCCACAAACATTTTTGTACATAAGACATTACAAAGTAGGTGCTATGCGGTAGATGTTGAAAATACTGAACAGGGTCACACTCTGAAACAAGGACCCGCAGCAACTACTGCATTCGGTCATCGTCATACAGAATCGTTACATAGTGGAAGAAAAATGGAGATTCGTAAAAAGGATTCGGACGTTTGAAATGAGCGGATAAAAAGTTTGATGAAGAAGCACAACGTATAGAGTAAAACCAAAACAAATTATTTCTAATTAAGGCATCAAGTGTTCTGATGAAATAGGCAACATGATGTGTGCGAACACTTATGTTCCTTGATATGTAATGCAAAATTCGATGAGCGTTGTTGTAGGCAACGCGGAGATATTTAATACTAGACTGTGTGTAGTTGCACCACAATTAGCAGGCGACATTGCCGTGGCATATAGGCACGAAACAGAGTGTTTTCAACTGCAATAGAGAACTGAGGCTAAGTTTTCTCGGAGCTTGTTTTCTATGACAATAATAGTTTGTGGAAAAACCCGCTTGAAGCGAACTTAGAAGTCGTGTTAAATAACGAAAGCAAAGGTTTTTACAATGCAAAAGAACCAAGCCTTGAAACTGACAGCAACACGCAATACTGTTTCGCATCATCTGTGAAGTTGTGCAACAGTTGGTTGACCCTTTGCAACAGTTGGGTAACCCAAAAGATTAAAAAAACTCCACTTCAGTAGCTGTGGATTGCGATTTGCGAAGTCTTGTTATTATGGAACTTGTCATACTACTTGCAGTTTTATCAAACGGGTTTTCGCATGAACCATCAGGTATTACAAGTAACCAGCTGAATCCAAAAAAGTCGAATATAAAATCTAACAGTGCTCTAAAAAGCTCTGCAATAATTTAATTGCCTGTCATGATTCTCCAGCGGCTTCTGAGAAACTAAGGAACAATTTCGCTTACCAACTCAACCCCAATGAGCCATTTTTTTCATCAAACTAACCTCGAGAAATACTGACACTTTTTGTAGACCTACTTGAAAGATTATAATTTCTATAATTTCTATGATCGTAATATTTTGATTTGTGTCACCAGGCATTCTCCTGATGAAGTACGAAATGTATTGAGCTGCGCAATAAACTCAATTGTGGTCGACACCATTTGTGCCAGAGTGTTTGACCACTTGAAAGCATTTCATCCTGGTGAAATTGACGATCCCGAAATCACTGAAATAAAGTCGAAAATTCTTCAAGTGGTGCTCCGTTCGGTGCATGCCTGCAGAGCGAGGTTTGTCTGTTTACGCGCACTGGATTTTAGGAAAGACTGGTTTGTTGCGATTGTCTGATAAAAAGAATGTGGAATGCTAAACTTCATGTTCACTGTTGTCAAAACATTTGCATATACTCGGCCAGTCAGTATTTCCTGACATTTGCTTTTACCAACTTTAGCTTGCAAAGTTTATTGACGGTTATCTGAAGAAAAGTAGCTCTATGCTACGCCATGCAAAATCACATTTATGGCTCACCATGCTATTTTAATAATTTGTGTTTTTTTGCGCATATAAGTTTATAAATATGTTAGAAAATTTGTACCTGTTACGCAGCCATATAGCTGTTTCGTCTGCCTCCGGCAAATTCTAAGATAGTTATATGCGTGAAATAAAGTGAGTAAATATCGAGGTTTTAATACAAAAAATTGCTTGCAAGTCCGATTCTCAGGCACAGTTTTCTGCAAATAAGGGCATATACTTGTAATGTCCATATTCGAAATGTGTCATAACATTTACCTGTACACAGCTGTGCATCGCCGAGTGCCGATGGAATAGAACGAGGTTGCTTGAATGTCAGTGAAACTGGTAAGTCACTGAAATTGGTGAGTCATGACAATGTAATCCAAATTAATGAAACGTGAAACTGTTTGATTGTAGCTATCAGTGGCAGCAATGCGTCTTCTGTAAGTTTGGCTTAAAATTTGTGGCAAACGTTCCTTCATATTTTTAGCTTGCATGAGTGTTCGTGATGTCGTTCTTTTGTTGATATTTTGCGCTTCTTCAGATACCCTAAAATTGGACATCCTTTCTTCACTTAACCCGTGCAAGCAGGTGCACACCAAAACTTCCCTGCAAAAAATCCCAGTCTTTGCATGCGAAAAGGTCCTAACTTTCACTTTACGGTAACCGTGCAATCCCGGAACAACGCCTTTTCTGTTGCAGAACTGTTCGAAATATCAACGTCTCTGACGTCAAGCGAACAGACGATTATAAGCGCAGCTGTTAGCGCTTTGGCTAGCGACATTATCAGCCGTTTGCTTAATCATTTCCTTGTCTCAGGTACGTATCTTACATTCATACCCGAGTCTTTGTCATTCATGTCAGCATCAAGATTTAGTGAACGCTTGCGCATATGCGTCTGTCGTCTCTAAGCCGTGGTGGTTTTGAATTACTTTTCAATTGGCACATCGCGTCTGATTCTCTCTATTATTCGTTTCGAGCTGCTCTAAAGAATTCTTTATACGTCAAATACCCATACATTTTTACTCTCTTGTTTTATATGTCAAGATCCACCACCTTCGTCCACAACGTCTTCAACTTGTGTTGTTCCTCCCGAACAAGACGACGATGAAGAATCATCGTAAGTTAGAAACCAGATTTAACCTTTCTAACAGTGATAGGCTATTCACAAACTACTTTATTTGCTTGTTCATTAAAGAAAGGCCTACGACAGTGTCACCCACTTCTGTCGCAGTGGTACGTGGTCCCAGGTTCTCTACATTTTGCGACGACTTTCTCGTTTCACTTAAATCGATACCGACTACAAACATGATCTTTCCCGCTATTTCCCCACAGTTCCTTTCTCCCTTGTACTGTAGGCATGCCGAATCTCTGACTTGCGGCGTGCACGACTCATGTAACACGATGAACATTTGCGCTTGATGCGTTTCTGGTAGAACTTATTTGAAAGAAGGTGACCACAACTCCGAACTGGTTTATAAAGCAGTTTTTGGCGTGTCGACAATCCGTCGTGCGTCATTTCGCGGTCAACTAATTTTTGTCCATGTGACCTTGGGGTTGCAGACATCTTTCGGTACTTCCTGGCTACACAAAATGCTGCAAAGTTTTAGACCTTCGTGACGTAACCGGTATGTTGTGCTGGATTCGGGGTTGTCACTCTGAAACCTTTCAGTACTTTTTTTGACGGCGACAGGAGTTCCAAGAACGGAAGCAAGTCTTTTGAAACAGTGAGCGCTGCAGATTCAAGCTGTGCTGGTGTTCATTCCTGCACGAGCAACAGCGACTTAAATCAAGTTTTTGAAAACCTTGCGGAGGATATTGTGCAGGTCCCACCCGACACCAAAGGTTCGCATTGAATATTTTTGATACTCCTTATTTTTCTTGAATCTACTGAACCTTGTAAGCAATGGGACGTAGAGAATGCATGGGCAGGGTAGCAATCTGAACAACGCGTAAAACAACAGGTTTCGCGAGAATACGGCCGAAGACGGTCACGGTGTATTCGTGAAGGTAGAGGTTTCTTTGGCTTGTTTTAAGTGGTGGCATCGGTGCGTAACGACTGTAATGTGATAGAGTCGACAACGCAGTCAAGTTTATAAATTCCTCGCATCTGGCTTTCGAAAACGACTCTTGAAGCCAATCGCCACCAACTAAAGAAAATGCACGAGTATCCTTCGTAAATCACTGCGCTGTCAGTTTGTGAAGATTCCACTGTATAAGTTTACTGCGTAGGGAACACTCAAGCTACCTGACATTATGCAAAATTAACAAAAGAAAACCAAGTGTTGAGCAGTTTTCATTTGAAAACTTAGCAAAAATAGTTTCATTCCATCAGGTTCAACTGACCTTTTCTCAATAAACGTATTTAAGGGCAGATATCTCTGGTTCTGGATAACTAACAGAAAAAAAACGAGATTGCTTTGCAAATTGCTCTTTAGCAATTGCTGTCGCATGGTTTTGCCATCAATTTTGCTCCTACATATAGCTTTTAAATAAACTGCTGTGGAAACCGCAATTGAAATTGGGGTTCTGCTTTCTGCCAGTGGCGTACGCAGAAAATTTTCATAGGGGGGTTTCATACAGTGGCGTATGGTGTCGTTTGTATTTGGTGTACGTTGTTTGTGACGTCATAATTTGACGTCATATTTATGTTTTCCAAACCAACGTTTTGGTGAAGTTTGCGCTGATCAACCATAGCAGACAAACTAAAGACGATTGTTTTAGATAAAGTGAACTATCGCGTAACACAATCTTAAACATGCATAAGTGGGTGAACGGTCTGCAAAAAGTGGTGAGATGGTTTCTGGATACAGACGATAATCCAGATTTCCACCAAAACCTAATTACTACTTTTTGGCCCATTTACAATGTTCCTTGAAATTTGCATGTAAATTCATTCCGTGGTATTTGCATTAAATCGACAAATTAACAAACAAAAAGTATGCAAAAATAATTAAGCCCCTCTGCGCAGGTAATAAAGTTTTTGTAAAATATCAAGCTCAAGGGGGGGTTTTAACCCCAACCCCGCCTTTGCGTACGCCTTTGCTTTCTGCTATCGTAGTAATCCGGGCACTTGGAATATGTCTCCTGTGCTAGTTACTTTTCGGTCATTGACCGAATTTTTTCTAATGACCTAAAACAATTAAGTCAGTTCGGTGATAGTGACTGAAAAGGTAGGCTAGTGAATACTGTTACGGCGAGGTTTAATGTTATTACGGGACAAATGACCGAAATGTCTCGGTGAAAAGATACAATTCTCGTGATTTATTCACAAATGTCGTTTGAACATTCTTAAGGGTGCCATATGATCAAAATCCAATGATTTCATTTCCGCCCAAGGAAGATGCGGAGCATTTTTGGCAAAATTACACCACACTGGTCCAGATCTGATCGATCCCAACGTGGCCCACTCAGCTCCAGGCCCAATTATAGCAAATTTCTGATGCAAACAACTGAGGACAACTCAATCCCACCGAAAACTTCAGAATCTTTGAATTGGTCATAAAAGCCCCTGCAATCGCCGGACAACTTCAAAGAGTGATAATTTAGTCTCGGGTGCAGACTTAGCAGGACATTCAGTTACTTGACTGGGTCATTCACATGTCCAGGTAACGACGGAAGCAGTTTGCAAGAAACTGGAAGTTTGGAAGACTTGGTAGAAGCCCTGACTTTTAGACTGGTGACGTCACTACTTGGCTTGGATAAATCAGCAGTATTAGATTCAAACCTATTGAGAGTGAAGAAACCTGTGGAAAACAAAAGGTATGCCCGATACCCACATTTGTATTATATCGTTTGCAACGCGATATATGTTGTGGGTCGCAAGTTTATCAGCTGTTAGTTCTTCACAGCACATCGTTGCTCGGGAAAGACTTTGACCCTGAGTAGAGAGGAGTGAGATTTATTGAATCAAATACTTGTTGCTCTTGAAGTTTCGCATGTCAGTGCATGCTTCCAGACAGTTTCTTAGGCTTGATCAGTTCAAACAGAAACGTTAACCTGCTAGTTTTTCTAAATATCCCTTCCTTTTAAGACGCTTAAAGATCTTTACTTCTGGAGAGAGTTTTTTCCTGAATGTTTTGATCTACTGAGCACAGGCATAGCCAAGGAGAGCCTGAGGTCGAAGGCCCCCTAAAATTTTTAGAAGATCTAGTCATTTTGTGCTTTGAGAGGCAATATCCCCCCAAACAAAATAGTGTCATTAGCCTAAAATCAAACATTTTGGCTACCCTAAATTAATTGCCCCCCCCCCAATTTTTGGGCTGGCTACGCTACTGCTTCTGAGTAAAAGTTTTCACAGGAACTTCTCGATTGGGAATTATACGAACATAGTGTGATAAACTATCTAATATGATATTGCTTTATGGGCGGGGATAATAAAGCACAACTTATTTCAAAACGCTGCTAAGTCAGCTGAGTTCTGTAATTTGTTTTCCGGTAAAAATATGATAGTGGAAGCAAACAGAACGTGGATTGTTGTGCAACAACTTAGGATGAAGGGCGATGTTATTTTGCTAAAATTCTCATTCACATCTCTAACGTGATTGCTCAAGTAGTTATATTTATTTGATATTTCAATGGAATGCCCAATGTTCTGCAACAAGCCTTCATTTAATAAGGCGCTTGAAATCACGCTAACAGTTCCTGAGCTTCAGTTGCTAAGTTTTGCAATTTAAATACCATGTGGACGCAATCGCGCAGCTGATAACGGAGCTTTATACTGACCGACCTAAGGGGAAACAATCGCAGAAGTTGCCACTTTGCGTTAACACTCGGTGCAAACGATCGAGAGAGAATGGGGCGATGCTAGAAATAGCATGCAATTCACCAAGCGATATCTACAAACTGCGTCATCCTAATCTTTCATAATTCATGGTCTTTCGGCGTGCTTCCTGTACGCCTGTCTAGCTCTTTGTCTTGGGTGGCAGGAAAACGAATTGCGAGGAATTTAGAGCCAACGAAGTGATTGGACCGCCAACAGATGCCCAGCCTTCGCCGACCGAGGTAAGCATGACTTGGGTTTGGCTTGTGACGCCCAAAAGCGTGAAAGGGTTTGTAGATGCGTAGGAGTTACTTTTTAATTAAGCGTGATCCTTTTTAGCCGGAGTTTTAATGATTTTTGCGACAAAGCGTGAGGTCCATCTTGTAATCGACGCGCTCTGCTCTTTTCTTTCAAGTCAGTCGTGCCAGACCGACAGCTTTCATTATCGGCTCACAATGCAGCATTATGACGTATTACTGAGAACAAAGTGCACACTCGAGCAGAATTTCCAGCCTGCGCGAAATTTCCCCTTCGTAACGTCATTGTATGCATGGGGTATGCTACCATGCAGCACTGCCGGGCCAAATGCACATAACCTGATTGGTCTACGGGCAACAACTGCACGTGTCAAGCAGCAAGTTAAACAACTCGCTGGCCACCCACGGAAGATTGGCAACACCCTTTTAAAATTTTGACCTTTCCGCGGGCCACAAAACTTCAGCTACTGAGCCACGGGTTGCACGTCCCTGGTTTAACGGGACAGCCGCAGAAGACGACAGCCGTCTTCGCACAACTCAGGAATTATGAAAAATCGGGTAAGTATTCTTTAAGGCCTTGTCAAGTTTTCCAGGTTTTGTAGAAATACTGAACACGAAATTTGGGCAAGAATGCTGGAAAGCTCGGCAGAAATATCACACCGATACTTTTTTGGTCCTTCGAAGATTGGCCAAATCTGTTGGTACAGTTGGGAAATAGTTGGGCAAAATTTTCGTTATCTTACAAGTATTTTTTTCCAGAAGGCAATAAAGTTTTTGTTAATTGTAATCATACATGAAGAAATTTTTATCCAGTTCTTAAGGGGCCATAAAGTAAATGAAAATGATTAATCACTTGCAGACCGTCATGAGCTATTGCTCGATGCGATGACATGCAACTTCTAGAAAAGACATATGCTATAAAGGAACTTGTTGCTGAACTATTGCAATGAAAACGCTTTTCTGTGACAAACACTGCTTGACTTTAGTGGCTGCCAACGTGACAATTATTGATTCCCGGGTCTTTTTGCAAGGGGGTGGTGGCTGATTGTGTACTTTACAGAAGTTTGCATACGGTTTCATAGCTATGTGGAGGTCATTTATTTCGTAACAACCAAAGCTGGCAAAAATAAATTTAAGTGTAAGACGTTATGCTGAAACAATTTTTCATGTTCAAGCCATTCATCATGCGCATCGCCACATTCCACTTACCGTCCATGATGAAAACGTACATCTTGATCTTCCTTATCCCGTGGCAGCTGTTCTTTACTAATTTCGATAAAATTCTCATTTGCGTGTTTTAGATGGTTGTGACGTAGCAACAGCCTGCAGGCTCCAGACTGGTGTGGCTGAATTGTGAGCTAAAAAGCGCTATCCGTTGTTTATTTCAGGTATCAGGTCAGGTTCTACTCTGTATTTTATTTCCTTGCGTATGTGAGCGACGCTTTGCTTGAAATTAGTCTTCGTTAACGTGTTCGATACCGTTTTTTTTCCCACGGGAAAACGAGCATTATGAGTGGGTTATTTTAATGCGAGTACTTCAGGGAATGAGAACACAAGTTAAAATTTAACGCTTCTTTCCGGTTAAAGTGGAAAAGACACATTCTGAGATGATTTGCAGCGAGGCACAAGGCAAAAAGTACGTTTTTTTTCGTGAACCGCCAAGCAGACTTGCTACATTCCAATGTATCCCTGCGTTTATTACTTGCAACTGCGTAAGTTAGAACAAATAGTTTCTGTCAAAATGAAAAACGTTGTGAAAGCATCAAAAAAAGGCTTGCGTGAAAAGATAGTCGATAATTAAATGCTAGTTTAATAGTTCCTAAAGCAGGTACCCTGACTACTACCGCTGAGAGGGATTCTCGATCAAGAATATACCAAGCGGGTGGAATTGTGACAAATTTTGGGAAACACTGCTTAATTTAATTTGTCACATTAATGTAATATGTTACATTAAAGTAAACTTCCACGTTTTTGTTATGTCACAATGCTCCTGGCCACGTTCCTGTATACAGCTTTGTAGTCGTGGCATGTTTCAGCCGATGTCTCTCAAACTGTAGGGTTCACAACGGGCACGTGACCTTTTCGAAGTTATTTCGTTCTATCTATTTGGTAAGTATTACTTCACTCACTCTTAATTCATGCACTTTAGAAAAAGGTCAGTCAGCCGGATGTAAGCCTAGATTACAACGTCTGAAATTGGTTGCTATGAAGATTATTTACTGATAATAAAAAGCCTTCCAACAAATGATGACAGTTTATTTACCAACTCATTACGATATTCGCAACCTTTGGATACTTGCAACTACCAACAAACTTCAAGCTCACAAGTTTCGTGTTTCAGCCATTGGCACGCCAAACGTTTTCTCAGCGCGTAAGCTTTGTGGCGGTTTCGAAATGTTACGCACAGCATTCCTCCACTAGCAACAACAGGCATGTTTGTTGGGCAGAGATAGAAAGATTTAACGAACTATTTTTTTCTTAATATTGCTCGCGGCGTATCGTTATACGCAAGTTTTAACAAATTGCGTAAACCTCACTTCACTAGGCATGAATCACAAAACAAGGTTCAGCCAACATTGCGTCAACGTAAGTGCGAACCATGCGATTAAAGATTTGCTAGAATATGATACTCTGCATGAGTTCAGGACTATGCATTCCCTGATTTCACAAATTGTAAATTCCCGGTAATAAGCTTGGCTTATAGCAGAGGTCGGCAAACAGCGGGCGCGGCCCGGTGCCGATGTGTGAAGAAATTGTTACCGGGCCGTGAGAAACCAAG
>JGI24022J15233_10003957_pt1 | contig 15030 bp, 13 predicted proteins | sample Ectturendosymbi2_FD_15233 | JGI IMG/M metagenome (IMG submission 15233)
TGTTCGATGCGCTCCTGATCAAAGCTTAAAGGTTATACTGCTGATGAGAGATATGTGTAAGGATAGCATTATCCTACAATAAAAACCCAGTTGCTTTTTCTGATCTTGAACATTACAGCTGCTTTGTTAGCGTTTCTATTCAGTCGTTCAGAAATCAGATTGCCATTGAGTAGGCCTGCACTACTTGCGCAAGTTTGTACTGCTTCCATGCTAAGCAAATCAAAGAAATTTTGATGAGCTTAAATAATAAGCAAAAGTCACTTTGCCAATTGACATCCACATAACTCTACCCATTACCCAAGGACACAAAGAGTAAGCATACAGCAAGAAAATGGCAGAGCAGCGTTTGGGTCGGATGCTTTAGATTAGTGGTTCTTGGTCTATCCAACCACGCGGAATCTTATTTCTTAGTTTGATGGTCATAAACTGCTCACGAGAAAGGTCTTCCTAAAGATTAAAAAAAATCAAAATGAATTAAACGGTCGCAATGCTCCAGGACAGGTTTGTCCAACACTAAGCATTCGGTTCATTTTAAAAATGACAAACTTAGGCAAACAAATTTTACTGGCATCCTAGATAATTTTGTTATGAAGCCAGGACGAAACCCTTTTAATTGTTTACTGTGCTCTGTTCAGCCTGACTTTATTCGATGATTGTAGCTTTTTAGTTCTTAACACGTATTTCAATAATGACAACATAAGGGAGGTTTAAACCTCACATCCTTTCGCGCGACGGTTTCGTTGCGTTCGATTCTTTGCAGTCTGGAAAAGTAACAAATAATCGAATCGTGATCCTGTTAGTTGCGATTTGCAACCAATTGGGATGTTTTACTTGACGTGTTTTTCTCGTGTGTGCGAGATTTTTACGGCCCTTGTCTTTACGGCCGCTACATATATATGTAGTGTGTTTGGTTTTTAGGAAATCTTATGTTTTGGGTGCTACTGTTGAGCACAGCGAAGAAAAAAGAGATGTAAAGTTAACGTAGGCTATGTGTTTTTTCAAAAATTTAACTGTGACGTTTTTTGTCTCCCCTGTCGAAATTACAATAGTTTTCCCGCCAGCCAGGCATGCATTACACAATTGCGAGTCATTCAAGGCTTTTGCGCCGAAAGTAAGAACAAGCGCAGTCATCGTGGGGCACTCGCAATAAGGATCTACAATTTTTTATTGACCATACTTTTAGAGCAGGTGTTCCTAATCTTTTGTTTCCCATGTACCCCTTAAGCATTCCGACACATGAGCAAGTACCTCTTCAGCATTTCGACAGATGAACAATGAACAAGTACTCCTAAAGTCTCGTATGACAAAATATTTTATCATGGTTGTTCGTAGATATATTTAACAATATGCAAATGATTTTGATATATTTGATATGCATAAATATTTCGAAATAAATATAACGTAACTATTTTTTTTCTTACAGTGTATTGCTAACCTCAAATGCACTCCTTCAGATAGGCAAACGCACCCCTGGGGATACATGTACCCCAGATTGGAAACCTCTGTTTTAGAGCGTCAGTATCGTCATTTTCGGCTTAGCGCTTTTCTATTTTCCCTAGTAACAGGGGAGATGATACTTTACAATTGGATTAGCCTACTAGGGGCATCGCATCAGCTAAATCCGGCTCTGAGTATACTGAAGGATTTTTAAGTGTAACAGATAGCTGAGGTGTGTTGATTTCAGAAATGAGTCAAAACCATTCTTTGACGAAGTTTGTTCTATTCGGAGAGGTTCGTAGGATGACATTCTTTCTGCTTTTGTGCTTCAGTTACCACGTTGTATCGTCTACATGCATTATTTCTGCTGTATAACGAACCGCCTGATATGCTGTAGCTTGTGCGACATGAAAGAGGAGGCAAGGGGCAAAGGTGAAAAGCGAGGACAATCTACAACGAGATAGCAGTTTTAACGGTTTGCTAAATATGCTATTTCTAGTCTCTTCCCTTGCCCAAGTTGCAAAACATCAAATGACGGTGCTCAGCCGGTTCGGCGTTCTTATCTGTACAACTTTCTGGGTCGAGTTAAATGTGAATAAAGTTTACATGTCGCAAGCGACTTTTTTCGTGGCGGTTGCTGCATACATCCAATATTGTATTTAAAAATGTGCCCCCCTTTGTCATTTTTGGCTCCCCCCTGCTGCGACATCCTGGCGACGGCCCTAATGCAAGCATGCGGGTGTCAGGTGGTGCAGTAGAAAATCAGTGACTCAGGACAAGAAAAATTACACAGGAGTGCTGAGTGTTGCAGCGAGCGTTTGCTTATCAGTAGTTCAATTTTTATCGTGCTTTCACGTAACATTCGTTTGTCATGCTTTTACGTAATTTTCAAAACTTTATTAAAAACATGTCGCGTCGCGTTTGCCAATGTAATTTTACAAAAAAATTTTCTAACGTGTTTTCAAAAATCAATGTGCTGTTTTCGTATCAGGCAAACATTTTTGAAAGAACCTCTCATGCCGTTTTGAAATCTTTTGCGCCAATTTCTTATCCTAATGTTCAAACAACGCAGTAAATATCATTCCAGCGTGTAGTTTATATGTTGATATTTTAAGAGGTGCAAAAAAACGATGAACTGAGCGGCTCAGTCTCTCGTATGGTGTTGAGTTGAATTTGCTCTACAACCGATAGAATGCCACACCAATTTCAAAAACTCTGCGTATTTCTCAAGCTTTTTTTATTCTTGAGCAATCATCTTTTGCTCGGGACTTCACTAGGAGTCAACATTTGCTGTCGTTTCAACGCTGTTTCAATTAATATCCTTACAAGATGTACAAAAGCGCAAAATCACCGATTGTTTTGCAGAACGATCTTGCAAATATGCAGAAAAATCAGATGTCTCTGGGTCATGGGTGGCGGAACCTTTTTCAAAGTGGGAAGGCACAAGTGCACGTGAAAAAAGTACAGAAAATTTTTGTGGTTTGAATTATCAACTGTGACGTCACAAGCATTGAAATATGACGTCATTACCTATACACCGTATGAAGGTCTAAATTACACTATTTTAGACAAAATTAAACACTATGAAAACGTATCGGTGAACTACCTGAAATTCAAATAGGCTGTTACAGGGGCAACCCAGGTCAACAGCGTCACTCAGCTCATCATATTATTTATTCTGACTGAATAAAACCGTTCGACGCTTGCGTCACTGAAATTTCCATTTGCTCTCATTCTGGCTGGCATTGTTGTTGCTCTGTGACGTTAGTAACGTAACAATAAATGAGAAGTTCGCATGATAACTTCTCCATTGCTGACAAACGTACGTCACAAAGCATTGATAACGGCAGTACAGTAATCTCCCAGTTAAGTTCGCAAGTTGTATCTGAGCAGTATGTGCGAACTTAGCTGGTAGGTGCGAACTTAACAAATATGCTTTGTGCTCTACACAAAAACCGTATTATTACGTAATATAAAAGGCCTGTATATGCATCAGCAAAAATGAAGACGTTGAATTGCTGATCAGGGTTGCCAATTTGGCTTTTTTGAAGCCAGTCTTTTGAACACTTTTGGTTTTTTTTGGAAATCAAAAAGCCAGACAAAATTTGGCTTTTTTTCAGGCGAAAAGGCTTAGATCTGGCAAAACATTGTCTGAGCTGCATATTCATTACAAATCTCTTCTGATGAGAGTCTAATGACCATGCAGGGTACAAAGAATATTGCAAAGATTTTATTGTTGCCCTAAAAATGATCGATGTTATTTACAAGAAACAAATGTAAGACAGTGTAATTACTGGGAAAGAAAATGCTTCTAAGGATTGTAATTGTAATATAATTATATTGATGTTTCTGACGAGTTTTAATATCTATCTTGTGTTTGATTATGCATGTTTTATCTGAATATGCTTTAAAACTGGTATTTGGCTTTTTCTGCCTTTTTGTGAGACAAGCTCTGGCTTTTTTGGTGAAAACAGGTTGGCAACCACGTTGTTGATCATTAGGGCTGAAGTGTCGAGATTGCTTGTTGCATTGACTGAAGCTAACTAATCTTTTTCTCAAGGCACATAGTGTTTACTTATAGTATACTATTCACATATAATGTCTGGAGATCGACCGATATGGCTTTTTTGGGGCCGATACCGATACATCGGCCGTTCATGGACCGATAACCGATATTTCCAAATTTTTAAATCTTGTTTTCTGCTTCATTATCAAAAATATTATGTATTCTATGCCTTACCTTTTCTTCAAAAACTTCAAAAATCAGGATTTATGAGTTAAAATTTTCAAATTGTAGCAATTTCAATATTTTGCTGTGATATTTAATTAATGTGATTAATGATGATGCTTTTGTTTTGGCTGCGATGGCCGACGTGTGCTCCATTGTTCATCTTACATGCTTGTTTATGAAAAGACACCTTCTAGCGTTGCTGAAAGATAACTGTCTTGACTTGCTTCGTTGTGCTTTCTTGTGTAAGTTGTCTGCATGGGTGAGGAATATAATAGCGTTTCGTCAACATCTACTGAAGCCGATAAAATCGGCCGTTTTGGCCGATACCGATATATTGGCAAAACCCAAATATCGGCCGATTATATCCGCCAGGCCGATATATCGGTCTATTTCTAATAATGTCAGATAAAGCCAAGCGTTTGAATGAGTCACAGAGATTGGAAGTAATCTCTCTAAGTTGAGTCAGACAAATCCTCCAAGCAAACGAAGCATCGCACGGCAGTACAAAATTAGTGAGGCTACTATTAGAAAAGTTTGGGCGAAGCGAGAAATTATTCATAAACGTTCTGATCTGATGTCTGAAAAGATGAAAAAGAAAAAGTTTAGAGCGTCTGTCAGGAGGTTTAAAGAGATGGAAGATAAGTTATACTGCACCTTTAAAGCAGGTGATTTTTAAAGCAAAACGCAAAAGAGAACATAACATGCATCATCTGACCATTCCTGACGTGTTTAAACCGTGAACTTTAGCACCATATTGTTGCTTGTTCAACTTTTCTCATGACAAGTTGTGTTGTCATGTTTGACTCACTGCAAATACCAATAAATTAGTGTAAAAGTTGAATCCAGATTTTTTGAATATTTTTTGCAAATTTGGCTGGGATGCGAACTTGAACGGGTGCGAACTTAACCGGGAGATTACTGTAAGTCTTCTGCACACCAAGGCTGTGTAGCCGGTACACAGCCTTGGTGTGCAGAAGCCTTACTGCCGTTATTGCTTTGTGAGCAATGACACCAAGGCACACCAAGTCTGTGCATAAGTCTTCTGCACACCAAAGCTGTGTAGCCAAATTTCCAGCTCCGGGCATCTAAATTTTTTGGCTCCGGCTCCAACATCTACAGACTTTTGCCTCCGGCTCCAGAACAATTTGGTCCAAAAAATCAGAAAAAAACATTTTATTTGTATAATTTTCTTGCCCAATTGACTATCTCTGTGGATCCGGAACCCAAATTTGTGGCTCTGGCTCCACCATCTACAAGTTTTTGGCTCCGGCTCCAGCCATTCGAAATTGCTTCGGCTACGGGATCGGACTCCACAGCCCTGCTGCGTACTAGGCTCATTCCTATCAGCCTGAGTTGCTGGACAATTTATCGTGTGTTTTAAATTATTCTCGAAATGGGAACTGTCCATTGGATTGGACTTCAAATCCAATGTTCCATGCAAATCCATTGCTTCAAAAAACATTCAGTACACAATGAATTATATTTAAAAATACTTAATTGCATAGGGCCGTTAGGGCTCTAATGGATGAGCCCGAGTAAAGCTCGAGTGAACGAAGTCGATAGAATGCCTATTGCCAACGATATTGCTTTGTTTAGGTCACCTGCAACATGAACGCGAAAGGCACATAGAACGAAAATACATGAACAGTGACAAGGTACAAAGAAAAGAGACCTAATTAATAACTTAGTGAAGTGGGACCGTGGTGTTGTCACCAATATATCAAGCAAGCAAGCTCGAGTTCTCCGATATGAATCGTAATCGAAGACTCGGGCTAAACCCGAGGAGCCCGTGTGCCGGAATCGCCATTGGGCTGTTAGAAACACCAAGAACACAGGTTAAAAAGCAGGCAAAACTGACACAGCATTGATACCTGTCTCATTCAAAATCACAACTTTTCCACTTCGTGAAAACTGAAGTAACATGACTGAATACTCATTCTACAACTGCACATGGGCGTCGGAAGGGGGGGCAAGAGGGCCTTGCCCCCCTGGATTTTGAAATTATTGGCAAAAAATTGTTGTTTTTTCAATTTCGAGAGGGGTAAAAACCAAATTTCACCACTTTTGGCCCCCCACTGGAAAAATTTTTGGGAAAATCCCCTACTGCCCCCCCCCCTTGGAAAAAATCCTTCCGACGCCCATGCAACTGCATTAGATACCGGAATGCAAAGACAAGACAAAGCATATGCAGCAAGCAGTGGCGGATCCAGACCAAACGTTTGGGGCGGGCACTCAAATTGGGGGGCGCCAAAAATGTCTTCACTTGCTTTAATTCCAAAGGTTGTCTGCGACAATCGTGGCGTGTCACGCATAAGAGGTTATCTTTTGTAGGTCAAAAAGTTACTATTTTTGTTGGTCGAACTATGCTATTTTTCAGGGAATAACCAAAGTTTGAAAGCGCTTTATGTCATTAATAGGTGGTAACTGCACAAGCGGGAAAAGATCAAAAGAGCGCATTACTACTATGCTTTGTGTTAATATGGTTAGGCAGGGGTCGGCAACCTGCTGACCCAGAGCCGCATGCAGCTTATTAGGTCCTCTAAAGTGGCTCTCTGGATTTGACAAAACTTGGAATTTAAATTTGCATTTTATAATTATTGGAATTGAGTTGATTACAATTAATTTATGCCCCTGTGGTAGGGGTGGCCAAACTACGGCCCGCAGACTAGTTTAATCCGGCCTTGCACATTTTTTCAAGCACCACGTTTCCGAGTGTGGATAACAGCGCAACAGCATTGGCTGCTGCCTGTCACGTAAATCNCCCTGTATCGGGCACTCCAGTGGTCAGGCAGTTGCAAATTCGGCCCTCGGGTCAAAAAATTTGGCCACCCTTGCCCTAAGGAATCGCATGAAAAATGAAACTGTATCAACGTCTTGTGGCTCCTCACCTGTCATATCTTCTGTAAGATATTGCAGATTGGCTCTTTTGTTAAAAAACGTTTTCGACCAGTGGGTTAGAGAGTTTTGAAACTTTTGATGACTGAGAGGTGCGGAAAACCACGATGTTTTAAATCCATTGACGCAATTAAGCACATTGTCTGGTACGTGCGGATCATAACATGAAAAGCATGCATGGCCACTGAAATTCAGTCAGAGAAGCGATAAATATGTTGACGAAATAACATTTTTTCTGATAGAAAAAATGGTGTCCATCTTCTCACTTCTGTGTAGGAAATTGGGAAAGGAATGTATGACATATTAACAGCTGCATTCAAAAAAAGTCGATCAAACACTTTTTCAACATATGAGGATATTAACCGCTTTTTGTTGTACTGTAACGACTTATGGCTTGAACAACTTGCGTGAAATAAAGCTTGTGTTGAATTTGTACACCAACTTCTGTTATGCGGCTAACCGAAACGAAGTGATCGTGATAATGTGTGAAACCCTTGGGGATGAAAATGCGATTAAAGCCACTAATGCGACCAGTAGTACGACCCAGGTCATTAGCACTAACGTTTTTAAAATGACCCCGATCGTCAATCATCACATGCAATCAACAGGCTTTATGCATCAAAGCTTTAGAACTATAAAACTCGTTAATTTATATCAGTAAAATCAAAATGAACATTCTAAACTACGAAAAATCAGTTCTATGAAAATTCAGTACACGCAGCTCAGTCAGAGTAGGCTACAGATAAAACTGGGTATACTTTTATTTGTAAAATTGTATGAACTCCATGATTTTTTTCTTGGTCTTTGCTTAAACCCTGCGAAAAAGATTTCGTCACTATGTACATATCAGTGTCAGTGTTAAAAAGACTTATGGCGCAAATAACCATCACATCCAGCAAAGAGATGGTCTTTCAAAGCTTTATTGACAAGGGGTTTCAACAAGTTTTTCTGGTAAGAACATGTCAACCAGAAACTTAGGCAAATACTTGCTCTATTCATCGGCCGACGACTTTGCTGCAGACCCCTTTGTTAGCTAGCCACTACCTGAATTCTTAGTAGAAAGACATTGGTGTGCGACGGTGATGTTCAGTCAAACGCGATATCAACTTAACTGTTGTTGTATATGATCATAACTCTGTAGTTGTAACTCCGTCATTTTAACTCCGAAGTTAGCGCACTTTCAAAGGTTTGTAAAATACGAAGAATCTTCTGTGCTTATCCTACTTATACGCTTCAGGGAGATATGAAAAGGCATTGTAACTAAAAACTCGTTGAAAATAAGCCTCGCCTGCAGTACTGCATATGTTATGCAATGAAGCCAGTTCATCAATCGTTCTAACAGGTCTCTTTAGTAATAGAGATCCAGAGTGTAGTTGCTTTCGGAATTATGTTCACGCTGAGCTGTAAAGCACATTTTTTAAAATGGAGACTCCAGATTTAGTTGCTATCATGCGTACGTGCGGAATCCGCACAACCGCAGTGCATATAGCGGAGGTTGGTGTCTTGGTTGAAAGATGGACCTGTTTCAGGTCAAATCTATAGTTTTGCATCTGCAGCAAACACTGGACAGCAGTCTCTGTTGACGTGAATTTCTAAACAAGTATTGTATCATATGCCGATTACTGCAAATTGTTAGTTGTCGTGAAGCTCATTAAAAGGCATAAAGCATTTATCAGCTATTTCGTCTATCACCTCATAAAGGAAACGTATAAAATGTTGCTAATTTTACTTGTGTCTTTTTATTGGCTAATTTCTGTAGTTTCTTCTAATCAATTTGATAAATACTTTCTAACATGGACTAAACCTGTGCTAAATTGTATTCAGTTTGTACAGATATTTGACCAGGACATTATCACATATGAAAGAAAAAATTTGCACGATGAATTTTGATCCAGCTCATGGCTACCAATAAATTGTAAAAAACTGCACACAACAACACAAGTGTCAGAAAAAAACTGCTAATTATTCACCGACGAAGAAGCCATTACATTTATCGTAGTTTAGCATAAAATTTTGCAGTCATGTAGAAAATATTTGGGTTTCGGTGTCATTTTCGTTAATCTGGATAAAAATAACCTTGTTTTTAACTTTACGGAAAGGATTTAGTTCGTTCTTTCTTCTGTTTTTCTTTTCTACACTAAACAAATGATAATAAGATAAGAAGCCGCTTGGTAGCACATAATGAAAAATGAAATATTGCACACCTATGGCAATTTCCTTGATTGTTGGATTCAATAATCTGGCATACATGCTTACATGGTTTTATAAAAATATTTGCCAAATTATTTGATCTTCCAGAAATATAGCGCTTTACCTTCAGATGTACCTTTTTAGTCCGATCTTATATGATAGATTGTTTAGAAAACAAACGCTAAAAATACTTTATTTTGTATGGTGTGATTTTCCTCTCTCTTTTGATGTGCGCCAAAGCCTTGAATAAAAGTTGGCGACAGTGAAAGGTTTCAGATTTTTAATTGCTTCAAGTATTGCATATTGTTATACCCAGGGCTACCACACCGTCCTTATTTCTAAGATTTGTCCTTATTTTGCAGTGCTACGTCTTAGTAAATCTTAATGTCCTTATTTCTGGGAAATGTCCTTGTTTGTTGCTTGCGTCCTTATTTTTTCTTATTTTCTGTAGCATAACAGTCTTAAATAAGCAATATCTGATAGACATACAGACCATTGCTATCTCATCGTAAATATTTTGTAATCAAGGTTGTGTGACGTCATAAAAGTAGTACAATCTTGCAGCACAGAGACGTAACGCACTATCAGGCATTTTTAGCACTGTAAGCTGACTACTCCGGATAGGTTTCTTAAGAATGCTGGTTTGGTAACAAGCGTTTAGCATTTGATTGATTCAAAAAACAAGCAAGCTAAAAAAACGTTTTCCGTGACGATTACAAGAAGGCGAGAATACGACATTGCTAAAGCGTATGGTTCCTGAAGTTAAATAGGCGAACATGCGTATGATCTGATGTTAGTCGTGCAAACAGAAGCAATTGTTTTCTCTTTAGTTAATAAAATCACGTTTTTCTCAGCCGCCCTTATTGTTGATTCTAGATCGATGGAAGCCCTGGTTATACACTTAGAGCAATGGTTCTTAAAGTTTATAAACCCACCGAACACCTACGTTATTCTCAAAGCTTGTTTCGAAGCCCAATTTGTTGTACAGTGATAATCCATGAAACCGAAGACTGTTCTATTTTGACATACACAGGGGCTCGGTCAAACGCAGGTTAAGAACCACTGTCTTAGAGTATATCATATCATTAATATTTGGAACTATTCAATTTCTGGTCTGGGGTCAGTAATGATGAATGAGGAGGGTTTCATCACAATGCATTTACCCAAAGAATTGACAGTTGCAGCATATTGAACAGACTTTTTATATCATGATCGTATTTGCTAATCATAATAATGAAATCAAATCTGATACCTCGAATTTTTAGTTTATGCTATTTGAACATATCGTGACTAGCATCAAGATAAAATTTGCCAAAGATTGTGTCTTCATAAAGATGCTGTCAAACCCCTCAGAAGCTCAAGGGAATCGCTTTGGCAGGGACTGTAGAATCAAGCGGTCTGAAGATTTTTCTTTTTTCGTATATGGCACGTATATATTATCTGATTTACTTGCGCATGTAAGCTGCCACAAGTGCAGCCAGGAGTGGATATTTATTCAGAGATGTCGTGGGCTCCCCCTATGAGAGTTTTGTGCTTAGGTTTTGCCTTGGTTTGTAGCTTATGAAACACTCTAGAGCCGCATCTAATAAACTCTGAAGCAAGTCGATTGTTGTTTTATGATAAAGCAAAAATTATGTGCAATGTGCCAAAAAGGGCCCCCCAACAACTTTAATGTGTAGTTTTGGGATCACTTTTTGAGACTTAGCGTCGGGCCCCTAAATTCTAATATCTGCCCCTGAGTACAACGTACCTATTTTTGAAGGTGTTGCTGACATTTAGGTTGTTCCTTTGTTTGAACAAATTGTTTAACTTCTCCAATACAAATTAAGTTTTGAAAATCATGACAGAAGTCTCCAAAACAAACAATACGCAGAGCAATTTGGTGCAAATCTGGAGTTGCGCAGCCGATGTCAGTCCGTCAGCGGCTCAGCTGCGCCAGTTCATTGCAGGTAGGTTGTGACTAGCAGGCAAATTCGCTTCTCTCGGTGCTTACTTTTAGACACTGTCTATGGAAAGAAATCCTTTCCCAGCAAAGAATCAGACACAAAGATCTTACAGAGTATATATTTCGCCTACAAAGTAGGCATCATCAGCTCTTCAATGGAGTATTCACGTAACTCGCCTCCACAAAGGTGATAAAAGCGAATGATTTGAGCGAGGATTCTTTTTGAATAAGATTTTAGGATTGAGGATGCGCAGTGTTATGTGAAATCGATTTCCTATAAAAAGTAATTCGCTAGATTGATGTGCTTGTGTCACCTTTGTGGAGACTAGTTAATTGAATACAGTTATGTGCAAGTTTGAATCATCGCAAAAAGAAGAAAGCAGATGCCAGTCGGCTGATTCTTCGAAAGCTTAAGGCAAAATTAGAGCTTTTAATGGTACCCAATGAAGTAGTTTTGAAAGTCCGCTGCATTCCGTTTCTTGCTTTAGTGGTTTTGAACTGCAGTAGCCTACGTCTACTTTTAGTGGAGTGGATTTTTCCAGGACGATAATACTTTTAGTTAAATAACTTGTGTGGCTACATAGCAGTGGTGTAGGAGGCGGGAGAGCAGGGGTGCAAGCGTACCCCAAAATTCTAATTTTTCAAAAATATGGGCAAAACACCTCATAAATTGGGCAAATCCTTTGAAAATCCGGGCAACGAGGTAACATCACTGAAAATTTTGGCAAAATACCTGAAAATCCAGGCAAAAATGGCGCCCAACGTTGTTTGACTTCAAAACGTGGCGCCCAACGGTTGCAGAAAAACATTTTAAGACCTTTTTTGGAGGTCACACCAGAAAACAGGTCTTCATGATCTTTGTGGGCGAAAATTTGTGGGCAATAGGTGCACAAAAATTTTTCGGGCAAGTTTGGGGAAATTCGGGCGAAAATCCTTCGCATGCCGAAAATTTGCCTGTTCCTACACGTATGCTACTTAAGTCACCACTGATTTTCAGTCTGATTTATTTGATTTTTGACAACGGCGCAATAAAGGAAATATGCGTAAAAACCGTAAATGGATATGTGACTTAATTAATTCGTACAGAAATTATCCACCTGATGCCCTGTTGTTGACGATGCTGATTCATCGCATCCCGTTTTTGATGAATGTGGTTTTCGAAGCTGCAGATAAAATCTCAGTTTTTATTATTTAAAACAGGNTTGCGTCCGGACGAGTTTATCATATTCGTGTCAAAAACGTTACTGCAATGGCAGTGCACCAACAATTCGAGATTGAAGCCTACTTCGAAATTAAACTTGTTTATAGTTTACTCAAGTTGTGTAGCTTCTGCTTGACAAAAATTGTTATATTGAATAGGTTCTTTAGATACTAATCATAAAAATACTGGAGCTTAAGAGCTTTTTGAAACATAATTGTTGAACGCGTTGCACTACACTTCATGGCTGAAAAAAACAAATTTATTCTCGCTCAAGTTCTTCAAACTTGAAAAACAACGATTTTTTGCATGAGACAAGTTTTGCACGAAAGCGCTTTGCTTTTACAGAATGTACGCAGATGTCAAAAAAGTTCATAAAAATTTTTCGAAGTATCGCATGGAAACACTCTTCCTAACGGTAATTTTTGGAAAGTAATTGATTTCTTAACGATCTCAACGAATTATGCCTATTTTCAAACCCTATGTTTCGATCAAAATTTGGCATCGAATTCATCATTATCACTTCTCACATTTCGTATTGGAGAACAGTATTAACAGCGCATTTAGACTTCATGCGAATAGGAACAACAGAGTACCACGTACTTTTAGGTGCTGAGTCAACAACCATTGGCGCCTTAGCCGTTCCTCCAGTCTTGCTTCTCGTGATGCTCGTCCTGTTTGTCGATGAGATGGTCTTCTTCATTCGTGACGGCTTGCCGATGAAACGAATCCGTTATTGCGCATGGATACTGGGAGCATTTCCGGTTGGGAAACATTTGTTCGTCTTTTTGCTATTCCGTCGTGGTGTAGGCAGTCCCGTCGCCACGGGAGGCATTTGGTGGGCTTAGTCCCCCCAAACAAAGCTCCAAGCCCCCAAAATGAAACGTGAAACATTATATATGAGTGAGTTTTGGTTAATTTTACAATGTCAAGTCCCCCCGCACAAACGAAAAGCCCCCCTATTGAAAACTTTCTGGCGACGGTTCTGGGTGTAGGTGCGCAGTGTAGGCCTATACAGTTTTATCAAAGCAACGGGCGTATCGAGTAAGATGAGTCGAGATGTTGTTACCTGAAACTGTTCCAAAAAATTTTGTCGAGCGCTCTGCTTGGACTGTGAGTGACGGCAACATATTTTTGAAAATAATCCAAAATCACAAACACCCAAAACAGCAATTCTACAAAGTATATAAGATGTTTTTAAAACTTTACCAGTCTGTTCCTTTTGTAGATACTCGGTAGCCTTCACGTGGCAGTTCTGTTTATGCCGGCTACTGCCTCTGTCCTATCTTTTGCTTCAAGCTTGTAAGTTTTTCTGTTTTTTTCGAACAATTTAACTGTGAAAAAGTTGTTTGTTTTTTCGAAAGAGATCTCGTTTTCTTCGTGGATTAGTCTTCTGTAGTCTGCTTGTTGTACCAGCTTGCTTCAGTAACAATGCCCTGTCGTTAAGAATCACTCTCACAGGCATTGTTCAGAAAGCTTTACTTTATCCAAACGCGTTGTAAAGAAAATCATTGTTGAAAAGTAACTTGCACAGTTTGACAAACAATCGTCGCTTTTTCAGTTACTTCGCCATTTTGCTCAAGAAGTACTTCGAGTACGTTCTTATTTTATACGGTGGAAAAAAAGCTGCTGTGGAAACTCTAAGCGGGGAGCTCGTCGTAGCCCACAATCCCATTCCCTGCTGTTTCGTTTGCTGCTGTCGAAATCAACCTATGACCTTGTAAGTCAGGGGTTCCCAAACTGGGGTACATGTACCCCTAGGGGTACATTTGCCTATCGGAAGGGGTACATTTAAAGTTAGCAATTGAAGGGAAAAATATGTTTATATATTATTCGTTTCCAATTATTTATGCATTTATCAGTGAACACAATGGGCGTCCAAATAATTTTTTCCAGGGGAGACAACGTCGGCCGTTTCCTTACCCTTTTTAGGTTGCTATAGATGCAGTGCAAATGGATGTTCACAAAACACGACCCTTTCTACACCACAAAGAAAATGCCCTTTGTTATGGCAACAGTCGCAAAAAACGCGCTTCGTTGGCAGCCATAGCCAGGTATATTATGATAATTTTCACCATAGGCTTTCTGCAGGTTTTCAAAACGGTCATTTTTGTACAGAAGTATTGCGATTACGACTAACGAAACTAAAAATTACGATTTTATTTGACCCAGCAAGACTAGTTAGCGTCGCTTAGAAACAAGAGCTGCAAACGTCTGAGATCTCGTCCGAAGCGATCAATCACTGTTTAAATAAAACCTTGCTTGTCTTTGATTTTTTTAATTTTTCATGGGGATGCTCATAGTCATCATACATAAACCAGACAAGCAGACGGGTATGTTGACACGACTATCGAACAAGCCACTGAAGTTAGAATATAATGCAGGCTTAAACAAATTAGTAGATGAATTATGAAAAGCCGCCACAGGCAAATGTAGCTTTGCACTCAATACTCACTCAGAAGTCAGAAATAAACCTTAATGATTAAGATGTATTCTCACATACCTGCATAGACATATTCTAATTTATGAGTAGCGATAAGCGCTGCACGGGGAAAGCGTCCGAATCGACAGCAATAGAGATCACATGCCATGATCACTCTATGCTGTATTGGGATGCGCGGGATTTTATACTTC
>JGI24022J15233_10003961_pt1 | contig 15024 bp, 10 predicted proteins | sample Ectturendosymbi2_FD_15233 | JGI IMG/M metagenome (IMG submission 15233)
TTCTAGACCAGCGGTTCCCAAACTGGGTTCACAAAGTTGGTAATTCATTTAAACTCAGCATTAAAATGTTCATGCTCACTAAATCAAATATTTGCTCTGCGTAAAATTTTCTTAGAGGGAACACTGGTTCTCATCCATAGGGGGCACAATTACCCGTGCGCCCTGTCACTATGGGGGCGCCGAATGACTACAGGGTCGCCGAAAAGTCACAACAATGTCACAAGCACTTTCTTCAATATACTACATTTACTTCCAAAATATATCAGGTTCGAACGTGGGGGCGCCAAACTTGCTTCTTGCCCCGTGCGCCCAGTGATAGCGGTACATTATGAGAAGAGGTGGTGTTGTTTTTATTATAATCAGAGTGAACCTATGAATATAAGTGCTGGCACAGGCTATGTAAATAACTAGTGCGGTAATTCACATAAATGAACTTTTTTCCAGAGTTACGAGGTAATTTAACCCAAGTCGAAACCATCTTTCCACAACGCTGGTAACTAGCTTGTCAAAAAAGATCATCCTCTGATGCTTGTAGAAAAACTCAACGAAACCAGTGAGCTTTTGTTGACCATTGACTTTGCGCTCACAGTACAGGTCAGGGGCGTAACGAGGGAGGCAGGGGGGCACAATTCCCCGGGCGGAATCACTGTGGGGGCGCCGAAAAGTCGCAACAGTGTCACAAGTAGGCCTACTTTCTTCAATGCAGCACATTTGCTTCCTAAAAACCTCAAATTCGAACATGGGGGCGCCAAACCTGTTTCTTGCCCCGGCGCCATCTAACTTCGTTACGCCCCTGGTATAGGTACTTCACAACACTGCTGTGACAAAACAGTGGGCGACAAAATGGCCTTATACCGCGAATGCTGTTTTCCGATTGTACAAAATCATGGTGAAAAAAGTTACTTTCGGAGGTTTGTAGGGGGGGCGAAAAAGGAAAAAAGGCGAAAAAAGACAATAGTTACTTTCTTAGGTTTCAGGGGCCCCAATCAACCCCCCTGGATCTGACCCTGTTCTGAGGATATTTCAAGACAAATTTAATCGCGATTTTAATCGTGATTACTTTCAATGTAATCGTAATGGATTATGTTGTAATTTTTTTATTCGTAGCCTAATCGTAATTGGAGTCGAGCATGTGGCAAGTAATCGTAATCGCCCATGCCTGACTGCGCAATAACTAACGACCTTTGTGTTATTCGAGTACCCTTGTGATCAGGATGTAGCGCTAACAAAAAAGGTGTGGGAACGCACCCAAAAAATAGCCATTTTGAAACAGCTTCAAACTTATTTTGAAGCAAAAAGTGAAAAAGGTGTGGGAACGTCGTTCCCACGCCTTCCCGCCCCACTACACCCCTGCTTGTGATAGGGACCATGAGTCTGACGCAAAAAATTAAATTACAAAATTTGTAGTTGCCTATGCATGTAAGCTTTGCTTGCTGATTTCAAGACTGAGGATACGTAATTTTACATGAAATCCATTTCCTATTAAAAATTTGCTGATCGATTCCTTGCTTACCCCCACTGTGGGGAGTATTAGACACTTACTTGTAGTAGCCAATATTATACTCATAATAATATTCATTTATTACAGACTCGTTGTCCATATTACAGGCACAATCAAACAACACAAGAGCACAAAAAATGGTTAGTCATAGCCATGGTCGTCGGAAGGATTTTTTCCAGGGGGTCACTAGAGGATTTTTCCAAACGTTAATCTAGGGGGCCAAAAGCAGTGAAATTCGGTTTTTCTCACTCGAAACTAAGAAAACAACTTTTTTGCTAAAATATTCAAAATCCAGGAGTGGTGTTGCCTTTGCTCCTCCCTTCTGACGCCCACGGCCATAGCGCATTACACAATAGGTGTTTGCACGCGATCAGCAGTGATAGCAAAACATTTTAACAGCGCCCCAACTGTAACGTCATTCATCCATCATAATACAGGGATCCAGCAGTGAGAGAGAAATGAAGGCATTCTAACATAAAAACTTTGAGGTAAACACCTATGTGAGAAAAAAAGTAAAACGTAACTCAGATGGGGGTTCACATTGGCGCACAAAGGTATGCAAACTGTTCCAGTCAAGGTTTCAAATGCTTTGCTACGCATTTATCATGAGATCGACGGCCAATTAATTTTCCTGAATTTTAAAGCAGGATTTGGGGATTAACGTTTTACCAGTTATATTTCGTACTTTTTGTATGCTTGGTTTGCACACGTTGTCTGCATACAGGAACAAGTAAATAAAGAAATCCTAGGGCGCCACGAAGCACACGGAAGGTTTTCATTGTTATGCAAAAACAATACTGATGAGACGCGTACACTGGTACAACGCACCAACAACTATACCTGTTGGTCACCGTCATACAGCGCTGTATAAGCGCTAAGCACGTTCGGCACGAGAAACAAGCTTATTCACCAATACAATCGATTTTTCCACCAAATAACTTTCCTACCAGAAAGAAAATGCGTAATTCACCCTGCACAGTCAGACGATACATGCCCCACCTTGTTCGGTACTTGGTACCGTCTTGGTGTGGAGTCAGCAGAACTATCGAAGATTGCTGAAAACCGTGAGGTATTTCGAATCCTCATAGGGCTGCTGCCCCCGTTAACCTCCTGAGAGACAAAGCGGGTATGAAAACGAATGAACGAATGAACAATGAGACAAACCTGGTGACCCTCAGCAGAGGAAAAACGGGCATGAAAATGAATGAAATCAACATTCAGACAAAACGCAGGCGTTGGGCAGTGTCGGGTCACTACGCGGAAGTAAGGAGCCATGAAATGTTGCGACCTCAGGTCGCTAATCCTGACGTCTGTTGCGACCATTTTTAAAGACATGAAGAAAGTAGTTGCCCTGCGAAATACGAGAATTGATAACGTAAAGCGCGTGTTCAGCCGTTGTAGGGAATTCTGGCTAATCCTGGACTACCAGGACATGGCTCTGGATGTAGCCGCAGGTTATTTACTCACAAAGGCTGATAAATTGCCGAGTTGTTGCTGTGTTGCCTTGGGCTTTAGTTGCTGTATTGTTCTGTAGCCTTGCTGCATTGTGGGTCGTGCATCCTTGTTGATGCTTGCTTCTCTGGGTAATGAGTAGCCTATTACATATTGCTTATTCGCCAGATTTCGTGGCTTGCTTGGCCTGCCCGGGCCCGACGAAACACTTCGTTTTACGAGTTGGTAATTCATTGGGCTGGGGAAACGCACAGCTCATTCTTGCATTGCTATCTTTTGTCGTTTTGTTCTGAGGAAACGTGCCTATCAGATCAAACACACTGATTGCCAGTGGGTGAAGTTGTTGAATAATAATTTACAATTTTAGCTTGTATGAAAGCCAGCTGTTGTATGTTTTATCTGTAGCAATCTAAAGAGCTGCTATAGTATGTAGGATGATAATTTTTTGCTAGGCCCTAAATTAGTAATAGTAATTCTAATTGTTCATGGATTGGGTACTAGAATAAATAAAAAGCTTTTTTCCTGTTAGCCACTGATTAATTGCTTGTCAAGCCAACAATTTCAAATTGTATTGATTTTGAAAAAGTCTGGTTCAGAACAATACTTTAGCATTAATTTTTTGCCCTAGAAAGAATTAGTTTAGGCCTATACTGTTTTAGTACAGCTATGTCCAGCCCACGGATGCAGCCCATTCAAGGATTTTGTGTGGCCCAGTTTAGGTTGTTGCTGTGGTAGAAGTATCTTACATACTGACAACCTGTCCTTGTTTTTGACAATTTTGAATTTGACGTTTTTGATGCAGGTGGTCCTCAGTGCCATTTATCACATTGTTACCATTGCAGGTAGGATTCGAACACTTTCAGTATATTCATTTAAGCTAAATTAATTTGCTAAGATCAAAGCAAGTTATGCAATGTGCGGCCCTCAATATGTCATTCAATGTGTGGCCCTGGTCAAGATAGTGACATAATCGTTGGCTCAGTAAGCCATTTGAGTTGGACATGGGCTGTTTTAGTACATCCATTTTACTAATGTCAGATGACAGATTCAAGTCATGCCTCTGATGTTGCTGTTTTACTAAATAGAAGTGCTCACTCAGAGTCTGTATTCTAATATTGTATAATTGTAACATAAAATAAACAGAAACATAACGTATTCAGTACCAAAAGAAATGAAAGAAAAATACCAACATCGGAAATTAAAAAAAAATACACTAACACAAGGGGCAAAGAAAGACAAGAATGCAAAAGATGTGATAGGCAATGTTAGCAAAAAAAAGGGAACTGAGGCAAGTAGAATGCATGGACTAGGACACCACACAGCGACAGTTCAGGATGTTGATGGCATTGCCTCAGACCATAGCCAACAGCCAATCTGTGCTGAGTATAGACTGGCTTGAAAATAAGGAAAAAATGAGGTCTAAGAATTGGTGAGCTCATCGATTGCAGTATGCTTGACAGACAGAATGTTCGTATGGAAAGCTGGTAGGGCTGCCATAGTTATTAGTTGTTGTGATTTGTCTTTTGCTATAGCATTTCTAGCAAACATGTTTCAGGTAAGCTATTTAATTTTAATTTGGCCTATCAAGCTGGAGTCCCTTGAAATAGGTTCGGAAAATACGTGCAGGATGTCCAAGAGGCACCACTCAGATGTTTTGTTGTCCTGTTTTTCTTGTATTTCTTGCTTTTAGTTAAAGCAAACTCATATATTTAGACCACAACAGATTGATTTTAAAACAGCAAACAATAAAATGAAACACAGAATTAATGAATACTGAAGTGAACATAAAAAAGTAGCAAAAGGAAGCAAGAAAAAGGAATGCCTGAACTCTTATTCATAATTTGATATAAAAAATACCCAAATCAGATATGTTGCTTAGATTATGATTGTTGCTTAAACTACCAAAAGTCATTTTGGGTTAATTAAGTGCTATAATGCAAAATGCTCATATTTTGTCTTTTTTTGCTTCTGTATATGTGGTAAATCTTATTCATGGGCTTTTGTAGAAAACTTTTAAGTGATTGATTGATCAGTCAATTAAATAAAATTTAAGTAACATAAACAGTGTACAGTAGGGGATAAAAACATGTATATTTGGTTCCGGGAACAACCCCAAACTTGATGTATTATTTGGAGCTTAGGTTGTATTTTGAAATAGATGTTAGTGAAGTTTTTGTGCAGTAAGGCAAATGGTGTTAATGTTAAATTTAATCAAACTTTATAGTTAGTTATTAAAATGTTTCACAATGTCAGACTTAAAATTGCTTTTTGTTCGATACATTACTTGCATTTCAACTGGGTTCACTATTTCAAAAATTTTTTTCCTTGTCTTAAATGCTTTACCTGTTAGGGAAGAAATGATGGCAAAAATGTATTCTTCATGATGTTACAACCTGTCATATATAATTTCATAATCACAAAAATGAACCTTGACTATTTTGCTGGAAGGTGCAGAGTTGAACTTATGATCAAAAAAGTTTTGGAAGCAGCTTTATTTGTCAAACTATTTTAATGGTCTCCATGAGCAGTTAACCAAAAAGTAGGTTGTAAGGACGTGGGTGAAACATTTGCTCATCATGCTCCCAGTAAATATAAAACAACTACCAAGTTCATTTGAATTGTCTGAAAGATGTTAATGGATTTGTGTAGATGTTCAGCTATTCGATTGATATTCAGCAACCACAATATAGTCCCTTAGAACAACAGTTGTAATGCTAAAATACAATGCACCAGTAAATGGCATTGAGTTGCTGATATCATACTACTCCCTCTTAAGAAATTTTGCTTCACCACAGTGGTGTGCATATTAGCTGTTGTATGTAAATTATGAACCAGCGCATTGTGCTATTGTGAGCATGCTTTTTAATGTTGCAGAACATTGAATTAGTGTTTTTTGCTGATGTTAAATTTTTCATAGATAGCAATTACTAAATTTTAGTAACTATTGAATGCAAATGTTTAACTGTAAGATGGTATTGGGACTTCACAATATCAGATAACACCAGTTATTTGTGCTGCAAGGTTACCTTGTTCATTCCAGCGTTGCCTTGCTCATTCCAGGCTGAAACTAAGTCTGCCACCCTGGCTGCTAAGCATTCGTATTATTTGAAGATGTTCTCATGGCACAAACTTTTTGAATTCCAGTAATTTGTATGTTTTGAGTGCATATCTCAATTAAGCTGATTTTTAAAAACAACACCCTTTGTTTATTATAAGTGTTTAGGTAGCTGGCTATGGATAAGCAAGGTCAACTCATAGCTGCCCACCACAAGATTCAGCACACGGTTGAGATTAACCATCACAAACAGAAACCATGGTCAGAGCTCCTTTGTATGATAGTTGGGTGAACATGTACTGATCTCTGCAGGTGATCTTTACCTTATGATAGGGTTCTCAGTTTTATTGTGAGTGTGTTAGGGTTAGATATTCATGTTTAGATATGGGATTTTAGGTTTAAGGATGTTTTTTTGGGGGTTAGGGATCAGGGTTAGGGCTGTGTTGGTTTTGATTAAACTATGCTAAGTATAATATTTTTTCATTTAAATTGAATTTATTGCTTTTTAAATGAAAAGTTTACATTTCTACATTAATCAAGTTTAAAGGCACTGAAACTGTGAAAACCTAAACCTTTACCACAAAAGCAATAGTCAGCTACAGAAGAGTTGACCTTGTGTAGCCATAGTGAGCTACCTAGCCACTGCTTGATTGTTATGATATGAAATGCAGGTTTTTCTATTTATTCTTCCATGACAGGCTTCTTAATTGTTCTAACACTTTTGTGGGCATGAGTCAGAATTAAAAAAATTGCTGTTGTGTACTGTTTTCAGATATTTTGTGTGTGAAAACTTGTGTTTGATGTTTTCTATATGCTTTAACTGTTGCTGAAATTGTTGATTTGCAAAAGGCAAACCAACTAAATTGTGTTTAAAACTTCACACCTGCGGAGGATATGTAGCAAGTATGACTAGAGAGCATGACCTGAAGCTGAATTGTGAAATGTTGGGTGTTGGTGTGCTGCTGTACAAAAATAAGTAGATTATGTCACAAGATCAAATGTAGCTAAAGCAAAAAACAATTTATTTGTGCTTGGTATTTTGAAACATAGCAACAGTTGTTGAACTTGTTGCTTACTTTGGTTCATGCAGTTGACAATTTACTTCATGCCAGTGCAAGACAAAGAATGATTTTCACATAAGTTGATTAAATCATGTATGCAGTACTTGAGAAACTTTTAATCTTTAAATTGATTTCTTCAATATTTTTAAGAGTAATTCTGTACTTATTGCTTGACGTAATTGTAACTAATGTGTTAATGGTCACAAATTTTTTGTCTTTTGTCAAGAATTCTGTGTTTGTAGTTGACAAGATACGTGTGTCACTGTACACAAAGTAGATTTGCTGTGTTTCATAGGCAAACCTTATTTGACATGAAGAATGGATCATGAAGGTTTTCTGGAAGTATATGGTAAGTTCTTGTGAAGGTTGTATCAGGTATCTTTCTTCCTAACAGAGTAGCGTCGACTATACTGCTCATTATTGTTTGGAGAAAGCTTGTGTTGGCACTGCGCATTATTCCTGCTGCCAGGAAGTTGAAAAGGGAAGTTGTTGGGGAGTAATTGCTCAGTAGGAAGGGCCATGATGTTTTCAGCCAAATAGCGCACAGGCATAATTTTCGGAAACCCAAGTAGTTCTGCAATTCTTGCCGAAGTTTTCGTGTCCTTTCTTGATATATAGATTGTTTTTACTGATTGTGGAAGCCCAACTGATCTTTATTCATGCTAAGAGAACTGCCCGTAATAATGGAAAACTTATGTAGTTATTCATTATTCATTGGCTCATGTCGTGGTTGGCCACATGCTGACGATACCATCTGTATTTGGCGTTATTTTGCTGACTGTTTCTGACTTTGTGTAAGCTGGCCTGTTGAAAAGTGGAAAAAGAACATTGTATAAAGAATGAAATATCGGCGCTTTGTGTGTAGGTGTGAGTAGCGATCATGATGTGCTTCTAGTATCTGCAAGCGTCGTTTTTTAACAATGTGTGTAATCGGCCTCTTGTGTTTGATGTCAAAGGTATTTTTTCCTGCTTGATGTAACGCAGAAAGTTAGTTTTGGATGAGGGCAGCACTACCACACTCAAGGGTGCCACCATTTCGGTTTCCTATCGTTTTCGCATAAATATATGTTTTTAACCAACATCTGTCTTTGAAGACTTGCTGTTGATGTGAGGTGTGTTGTGTGCGTTTGTGTTTTGTTGACACTTGGAACGAACATGGGAGCAGAGAAAGGTTTGTAAAGGACACTGGTGGCTTCAAAGAAATCGCTGCACCCATTTAAACCTCATCGGCCTTGAATACGGCAACGACTGAGGCAGTTGAGACAAGAATAGGCACAAAGGTGGTTTTGTGGTCATGTGCGAAGCACGTTCGCGCACAGACCACCAGAATGGATTAACTCTCCCGATTAATCCTCCGGTCGCGCCTTTATACGTCATATTGTGACCTAGGAGGCCAGATCTTTCACATTCCGCGGGCAGCATGACGCCGTCTTCATGTCGTGATGTTGGTGGTACAAACTAAAGAATTAAGAAGCCGCACTGCGTTAAGCCAAACCAGCGTTTACAAGTAATGGAGCCTGCGCTTGGACCTAATAAGTTCGGTGTCAATTTGCATCGCATGCTCGTCTCTTATTGCCTGAAACCTGTATTAGGAACATCGATTTTACCTACAGTAGAAGGAACTTGTCAGGTTGATGCGAACTCCAATGCACAGTTTACGACGCATTTTTCGCAGAATGCTGGCACGTTTTTGTTCAAAAATGGGTGAATTAAAAACTTCCCGCGTGAAATGCTATCATTTTTTCCTCTGGCCAAATTGCTCTAGTTGTGTGGAAGTAAAGCGGGTGAAACCACGAAGGATTTTATTACTCGTGAGTTCAGCAGTCTACCGATGTATACAATTGCTGTCGCAATTTTTTGCTGAACTCAATGTCGTTGAGTGTTCGCGTCGCACAAGTACAGACTCCGGAAAGTTTTCAAGCATTATTTACCTGGGCTTCGAGACACGACTTGGGATTGCCATGTTTGAGCTTCTTAGCAAATAGTGAAAATTTTCTTCTTATCAAGAACTGATATATCGAAACTGAGCAACGTAAACGATTGTTTGCATCATAACATAAGTGATTATTACCATCATAAAACCGCAAATACATCCGCAGCCGAGCGACGTCCCTTCGCGTGGCTTCTTTTCAAAGCCGGTGTCGATAGCCTCGCCTTTCGAACAAGATCGAGCACTTGTTTGTCCCGTTACGCATTTGAAAGTAATTGGTGTCTTTTTGCAGTTAAATCTGCTCCAACCGTATTTAAAGCGGCCCAAGCGTTTCACTCAGCGAAAACATCAATTGTGCGCATCTGGGGCAGAGTCGAGTTCTGGCGGAGCTCACACACTGGAGTGGGCAAAGCCGATTAGTGCGCGCTCTTGTTTGGTGACAATCAGCCACATCAACGTAATCGCGGTCTGAAGCGTCCGCCACGTGCGAGCAGAACCAAGGCCGCTTTTCTAGGAGGCCTTGACAAAACACAGCGGTTCTATGAGCGCAAAAACTATGCTTCAAGCTATAGGCATTGGTGGATTTAGAGCAGTCGGGTTGTAACACCTGGCATTTGGGGGTGGCAGACAATTACAGCGCGCCAAAATATCTTTTTGTAATTTTATGTGGAAAAGTAAATTGAAGAGCAAAAAAGGCCATCGATTTTTTAATGGGCCGCCACTTCAGGGTGTGTCTTGGTTCTGTGGGGTGTGGCAATTGCACCAAATTGTCCCCTGGTCTCGCCGGTAAATTACGGATAGAATGTAGACGCGTTTGGTAAACTTGAACATGCTAGTGACCTTGTGGACACCTGAACGTTTGTGGAGTCAAAAGAGACTTCTAGACTGTCTTTTCAAGCTTGAGTAGATTACCTATTTTTTTGACCACAAAACCACCTACCTATTTTTTCCTTCAGTACACTGATGCATTGGCAGGGTGATTATATTCAACCCATTTATCGGTGTGGGATGAACATGTCGCACACTGACTTTAATGCGTTTATTTTGTCACATGCTTCCTTCAGCGACAAAGTACAGCCTAAAATGTTTCGTGCAGAAATTCCAGAAATCCTATACCTTGGCTGGCATCAAAAAGGTTGTGCTCAGCACGCCCCATACTCCGACGCTGCTTATGGACATGAGATAGTCTTTGTAAGGGGCATAGTAGAATGGCAAGCGCGCAAACTGCATTACAAAGTATTTGTCTAGTTACCCTTGTAAAGTATTTATGAATGCAAGGTATTTCAATGAGTGGTAGCCTATTGGCCTACAGTGCTTTACGATTGTTTAAGCTTTACCAACTTCATTCGTTTCGTTTCAAAGTTGAAACGAGCATTTTACGATGTATAAAATATCTTGGTATTGTTTACTCGCTATAAGAATAGAAACACACGCATTTTAATACCAAGCCGCTTTAAATTTCCATGGCAACGTGACTTGCGCAAAAGCCATTAATGAGTAAAGGCGCTGCGATTGTTATTAAGTTTGCTGACCGTGTCTTTACTAAATGTGCCTAATAAACGAAAGTTTTTGCACGTTTTGCTATGGAAACATTTATTGGCCATATCAGTTTGTACCCGACTAGCCAGCGTTTTCTTTCCCATCCGTGCAGCAATTGCTGGTCAGGTTATTTCATAAAACTGGCGGTTGTGTGTCTTCGGCGACTTGACTCGGAAAAGTTTGTTCATCTGTAATTGTTTTAATGGTAAACTAGCAGTCTGAAGACGAAGAGAGTGTTTCTCATGAGTAAAATGCTATAAATTTTCATAGATGTGAAGCACTGCATAACATGTTTTCGTCTTTCTAATTTTCTTCTTACACGGCATCGTTTGGTGGTGGGATTACCCGAACACTGCGAAAAACCGTTCACTTTCGAAACCCTGGCAATCTTTCCACACACGGTGATTGCTTGTAGCGAACGTGTACGTCGTCCCGGTGTCAAGCGAAATTTCTGACCTCTGCAAAATTTCTGACCTGTTATTGTTTGTCAGTTATTTTACTTCTCAAAATAAAGAAAAAAGGTTTGGCAATTAGTTTGATGTGTGTTGTGTAAATTTAAACATTTTGGCTAGATGTCAGGTACCCACAACAAGCTATAGTACTGAAATAAATTTAACCACTGAAATTTTTTGGGTTTGTCTTTTCCCTCAAAAAATTTTCTTTTTCTCACTTAACCCAAACCCTAACCCGACACACTTACCTAAACACGAATCCTTAAGCCCTAATCATCAATTTTCTCAGCGTACTTGATACGTAGAATATTACTCTGTGCATGCGCACTTGGTGTGAAGTCAGAAATTTCGCAAGTCAGCAATTTCGCTTGACATCGGCTTGTACTGATATGACAAGAGCAGGGTATTTTCTTTGCTCGGTGTAGGGTGCGTTTCGTTCTGCCTCTTGTCGGGCTTGTTTTACATCTTCAGTCCACCCAGAAATAGTCCAAAATATAGTTGGCATTGAACACAAAGCGAGAAACGCCTATTGCAAAGTACGTAGAAAACAAGGCTACGAGGCTGTTGGAAATGCCAATTAGATTTGTAATCTGAGGAAAGCGACTACTTAGCAATGTAGTGGTTGCTTAGATTTTTGGGTCGTTTTTCAAAAATTCCGATTTGTAGCTTTTTGTAAGCTTGTTTGCTGAAGATGTTGCAAACTGTAATATTGTTGCAATTTGAAAAAAAGCAACGCTTGAGTGGATGACACGTGGCACATGGCAGTAACCACCTTGTTTCCCCCAGATTGTGATTGTCAGACATGTATTTTCCGGTTATGCATCGTGCGTTATTTTGGATTGGTACGGGGCGTCATAATGCCTATTTAGATTCGCTCATTAGATTTCAGGGCAATATTTTAGCTGTTGCTTCTTCTGTTGACATTTGACTAAGCAATTATCGACTGAACCGACGTTCGACAGTTTTAACTCTCAAAACATTCGTTGTGCGTGATGGAATTCGTATCACGTGCATCGGCTTTTTTCAGATAAAACCCTGGAAGACACAGGCCTTTCCGTTTATTGCCTAGCCAAGTGTTGGTCGATCACAAATATTGCGTACATTGCAGCAGGGAAGATTGGAGCTTCAGATGTACCCGAGCTCTTCTGTAGGCTTACATCGTCTTGGCTGTAAACGTGGCGTGGTCGAAAAAACAAAAAAAATCAAAAATAAGTTTTGTTTTTATTGTAATTTTAGCGACGTGCCATACGAAACATACATACGGTAAGCTTGTCTGCATAAAGTTCTTCGATGTTATGATGTATATGTTGAGACGCTACGTGCAGGGCAGACGAGAAGCTTTGTATTGTGCGGCGTGCCGCAGCAGGGCCATCTCTTCGCTTGACAGTCGACTGCTTGATAACCTTGTCTTCACTTGTGCTGTTGCCGCCCGGTTTCCTGCTTTTGGTTTTGCAAGTCTTTTCCACGTAATCTTTGCACATGACAGCTTATAAGAAACCCTGAAGTAGGAAACGCCGAAACATAGTTCACGCGTCATGATGTTTTGCCTGGGTCTATGTCAGTGGTTCTTCATCGTGTTGGAGGCACTGAACTCCACAAGTTTCACATCCTTTCGTTCTCCGAACCTTACCGCAATTGGGAAAAATAAAACATTGGTCTGTATTTTATCAATTTGTAAAATGAACCATGCGCCGGATCTACGCCAAACCTCTCAAACTGACTCACCGAACCCCTGGGGCTTGATCAAACCCAGGTGAATAAGTACTGGTCAATGTGCTCATTTTTTACATTTTCAGTTGAGTCAGTGCACAACCCCGGATAATTGTTGATTTACTTCATTTGGAAGCAAGTTGAAAGGCTGGGGACTCGAATCGTGAAAGCTGTTGCTGCGAGTAGAGTTTCGTATGCTTTCCTTGGAAAGTTTCAAATGTAAAGTTGAAACCCAATATGTTTGTACTTTTGTCACTTCTCACTTACTGCACAATGTGAATCATGCGGCTCGAAACTTCTTTGACAGGAAAAGTTTTAAAGTGACTACTGAAGGGGGAGAGGTGATGGGTCCAAATGATTGTCATTGAATTTTAAAAACTACGCGTTTGTTTTGATCATGAGCCCACAAATTCACCTCTTTCGTGATCAAATCTACCTCCACCCCCGTTAAGAACGATAGCTGGAGAAGTGCATGCCGTGCGAAATTTATACTTGAGAGCACGAGTGCATACAGCTTCGATTTCGTCAGAGAAAGGTTCCGATCAACAGCTGCACCTTGGAGACATGCTGTCCGCTTGCTCTACAGCGTCGCGGTAAGGTTCGGCAAATAACGCGTGGAATGCAAACTTGGATTGGTTCCCCGCGCGTTTGCAGTGCGCCAGATGCGCTGGCGTCGCATCTTTGACCTTACGCGCTTACAACTGCCATTTATCATGCAGGCTATGTTTTCTGATCGATTGTCTCCACCGTCACTTCCTAAGCCGCCGCCATTGACGTATAACGGGCAAAGCAACTGGGAAACGTATGGCATATTAATCAGAGCTCACTGCAAGGGCAAGACGCCTAGATCTTCAATAGACCACAATAAAAGACCAAGCCAGCTTGGTCCTACAACCATGCAGTTGTGTTCGTTTGTTGGTTGACTTTTTGCTTTTTTTCGGTTTATGATCATATGATCGCAGACTCACATGCCTGCCGTGCTATTTATACGGCCACAGTAACGAAGCACCAACTGTATGCAGTGAAGGCGCAACAAAAAGCACTTGATGTTGTTTTACCATCTTCTTGCGCCTTCGCCAAGCGGCCACAGATCACGAAGTACGCAAGAAACGAATGCTGCGCTCTCGCTGGCCGTGCGTTTTTTGAAGATAAATCTATCAATCGATAGCAAAATCGCTTGTATCTGAGGTTAGCAGCCTCAGTACAGCAGTTCGTGTCGGACCACAGCAAGGAACAATGATTTTTTGTTGCTAGCGCATGCTTGTAATGTTTCTCCCGACGATTCTTTATTAGATTTCCAAATCTCAATTACTGATGTGTAGAAAGAAGTATTCACAGAAGCAGGTTTTTTGTAAGATTTGACAAGACAATTTGATAGACCGCAGCTATTTTATTTGAATACCGAGGTGGTCGTAAAGCAAGGTTTAGTGTACTTTGATGGTGGTATTAAACTTAGTTTCTACTGTATTTTCAGAGACTGTTGGAAAATTTTGAGGGACTGTTTCGGTCTCACAAAATACTTCTGAACAATACACAATGCACCGCGACGATATGGTTGCAGGACGTGTTTCGCGTTCCGAACTAATTGCGCTGCGTTAGGTGGCAGAAAAGAGCAGAGAGTCGTGTTTGATGCATGCGCTCATCGAAGTCTCTTGTCTTCATATTGATCGTAAGCAAATAAAGTGCGGCCTTGAACATTTTTGCGAGAAGCCGTATCTGGCGGTTTTGTTTTACCGCCTACCTTTGATGTTCTTTCGGTGCATACAACCAGTTCAGAAACCAGCACGTGCAAGTTCTGTGGTTCAGCCTTCGAGCGACGGTGGTCAGGTGCTGGTTGTTGACATGGACCAACCGCATCGCTGTTAAATGAGTTCATGCCCTACCTGTTGATGTTGGCTCCTTGACCGCAGTGTACGGGCGATAAATTTTCTTGTGAGAAAATCGCTTTGCGGGCGTCATAAGTTAAAAGTGGGTTTCAATGCGCTGAATAGTAAGGTATTCGATCAGTGACGTCGTTTCTCCTCAGCAGGAGTTTGGGGAAAAGAAAAAAGAACCCATTTGTCGACGATGGCGAGGTGTTCTTGTGAACTAGTGGTTGTTTTCATTGCACTATTGCTGGGCGTTCCGACTCGCCGCGGTTTAAACCACTCGACGGCGAATAAGCGTTGATTTTGACAGTGGTGCGTTTCATTTTGCAGATATTCAAGGCCTGTTGAGCCATCAAATGTCCTGTGGCCAAGTCAGTTCGGGTGTTTGGAACGTGAAGTACTGCGTCTTGTTTCAGCAAAAGTTATGGATTTTCGATTTGAAGATGATCAAACACG
>JGI24022J15233_10003965_pt1 | contig 15018 bp, 10 predicted proteins | sample Ectturendosymbi2_FD_15233 | JGI IMG/M metagenome (IMG submission 15233)
ACACGACCTAAGGGGAGGCGAACGAGGCACTTGCCTCGGACCCCCTTTTTGGGGGTCGGCCCCCCCAACCTTAAACCCACCACTGTACACGACCATTCAATTTTAAAGCGCCAACAACAAACCACCATATCTATCAAAAAAATGGTCTGCTAGTTGATTTGAGTATGTTTGCTTCATGTCGCTTTACTTTTTGTTCTTATTTCTTTAGATGTGCGTGTTTCAGCTAATTAAAGCCGAGTTGAAGCAGTGGCTTACCGGTCAATGTTGTTGTGAGGCCATCTTGTTTTAATAAATCGTGGCCGATTTTTCCGGAAGATTTCTATGAGCCTTCATGCGTAACATTTTGAGTATTTAGCCGAATATCCACTTTTGCAAATTAAGCTCAGGGCCAGTGGCTAAATAGCTTAGGCGCATTTTGTAAGTAACTTATCAAAAACAACCCTTGATCGTGAAAAACTAACTAGTTCGATTTTAAAAGAATTAACAGAGTATAGATATCGAACAGGGGTAAACTTAAACGTTCACAGTTCTTGTTCACTCGGACTCCTTCATTTTGTTTTCCAATCACTTTGAAAACAGAAAATTGACAGAAAGTAAAGAATTTCTGCGAAAAATTACAATGAACAGAACTTTCGTAGGAGCACTGACTTATACTAGCCCTGAAACTGACGTCCCAAACAAAACAACAAACACACTTTGATATTTTTGTCAGATTTCTGTTTGATATTTTTCCTTGCATGATATTGTTGCAATGTGGCTATGTAATTTCCGGCTTTATTTATGCATGCCATCGGCGTCAATGCGGTCAAATTATACGTGATTAAGCTTGAACCGAAGGGTATCACATACATCTTGTACAAAGAAAACCTTTTTAATTAACGTTGAAACGCAAGTGAGAAAATCAAAATAAAAGATCGTGGTGAGCAAACTTCGTTGGTAGAAATATGAAAAACATATCCGAATTTTAAGGACCAAAATCAGCAAAAATGTCAACTGCAAAAGCGGATACGTGGATAAACAAGAGGGTCAGTGCAGAATACGCGAAATGCCTATTCGGTATTTACAAACATCGAAATTAGCTGTACCTGGTAGGTGGTTCCCGCGTCTGACGTCAAGGAAACGTTGTAAAAAGATGCTCCGTCGATGATAGAAAAATTGATATTGAGAGATGTTTGGGTTGCACTGACAACTGCCACGCCAAATGTAGGTGCGAAGACTAAAAAGGTGTCAACAATTTGAGAAAAGGAAAATTTTTAAGTTGAAAAATCCACTATACTAGCGCAGTTGTAAATGATCCAACTTTTCTTTGATTTACACTCCAAGTCTGAAAAATGACCAACCAGTGACCTCAGCATTTGTACAACATCGATTCGCGCGACTTACTGCTTTCTTCGGTGACCCTGGTTAGCTTCTTTATGAAACGCGATGGGAATGGAATCAAAGTTCAGCTTTCTCTGGCACTACCATCAGTGCAATGAACAACTCAAGCCATGGAGGAAATTATGGAAAATGTGTAGCAAGTTAAGCCAGACATACCACATAAATATAAAGCGAAAATGTTTTGTACGAAGTAGGAGTTGTTGTATCCATTTTCAGCGGTTTTCCACAGCTTGCAAAAAGTAGTTTCTAATGGAAGGTGTAGAAATGTTGTGGTCATTAACACATCCGATATATATCGAATTTTCCTGTCCTGTTTATCAATACCATTGGAAACAAGTAATAGATAGATTAGTAAAACGAACTTCTGAATTTAAAATATGAGGCAAAACACTTACATCCAGTAACATTCAAAGATGAGTATGCGCCACGTCCACCGCTGTTTACCGGGAAAACTTCGAAACGATAAGCTGCTCCATTTGTCAGGTTGGTCAGGGTAACATTGGTAGCGTTGACATTGCCTACTTCTGGTATGCCACTGACCATTGTGTTCGTGTTTCGGTCCAACAGCACAACGTAATAGCTTTCAGCGCCATGTGACGCCTCCCATTGAAACGTCGCGTTGATTTCTGTTTGCTCTAGAAGTTTCAGGTTTCGTGGGGCCGGTGAAACTGCAAGAGAATGGTCATTTTCTATGTTTCACAGATAAAGTGGGTTTGGGCGGCTTCAGTCTAAGAGCATTCTGGGGATCAACTTTTACTTGACGAAAACGCTTTTCTCCTGCACGGAAAACAATACTTGGTTTAGGACAAAACGACACAAACCTGAAAAGTTTGTCATGGAAACTGGTTAAGATGCTGTCCAACTTAACCAATACTGTTTGGGTTACAGCAGATCTACATGTCAGTGCAGTACGTTTTGAAACTGTTGAGCAGTTCACTGTAACTACACTATTCCACCAGCATAGCGTGCGAATGTAAAATGAAATTGCTCAAACATTTGCGGAACAAGTCATAAGCATGTTTTAAGCCTGTGGACTTAACAATGTACAATTTACTTTGCAATGTCCGAAAAGCGAACCGTCCTACCGGAGACTACAGTTGGGTATGCGCGGTGTTGGTGCCACTGTACATCGGACGCAATCAAATATGGTCAGCACACAACATGAAAAATTGTATGAGAACTTCAAGCGTCTTGCCATCAAGTTTTGATTAAAAAAAAAATTATTAACGAAGCGCTTTTATAAAACCGGATTTCTAAAACTGTTGCAGAGAAAAGTTTACATGCGAACAACATTTATCCAGTCTTTTAAGCATGAGAATTTTTCGATAAATAACGAAAAAGCTCAACTACCACTCCCTTCACAATTCAGAAAAACCGCGACGGTTTATACTAAGTGTGAAAAACCCTAAATAATGTAAGCATTATAACGATCAAACTTACGCGTGATTTGCGTTACTTCAAAGAGCGGGATCGACGTTGACACACGGTCTGCTTCAACCGTTATCTTGTAAACCACACCTCCTGTTAAACCTGTCTGTCTCCAAGACTGCAAATTCTGAAAAGAGCAAGAGGGTATTTTGAATGCCGCCATAATGACAAATGAAAAAATCAACCATGAAGTATGCAGGGTGAGGCAAAGTATGGTCGTAAGGCCGTGTTTTCCACGACGCCACCCAGTAAAACGCTGCATTCAGATGCTAAATAGCTGTGATTCTTAACGGGGTGAATGGTTCATGCAAAGGTGAATGAAATTTCTGTTCCTAGTTTTTTATCCTGTGGGAACATGCATTTATTCTTTTCCCCAACAAATTTCAGCAATCGTAAATAAACTGGTGAACTTCAAGCGTTGTAGCTTTTTGTGTTTAGCAGCAAACAATCGCCACCTATGAAAAATCTCATTATGGCACGGTTGCCAGATTGGCCTTTTTAGGCCGAATCTCAGAAATTTGGCCTCGTTTGAAAATGGTTGGACTAAAATATTTTGGTTGCCCTTTGGCCTTTTTTGGCTTCATCTCAAGTTGGCTGGCCTTAACAAATTTGTTTGACCTTTCGGCTCTTTTGAAGGAAAATATTACTTTTTCATTTATTTCGGCAACAAATTTGCAAAATGTTTGTGACAAATGCTATATCAGACGCCCGCATTCTGACGTTAGTAATATTTGAGGGATGCTAGCTTCGAAATTAAGCTTTTGCGTAATCACTGGAAATATGTGCACTCACTGCACCCTTGTAGTGTGTTGTAAGCACAAAGCAGGCTCAACGCTTGCAGACAGGTCTGGGTCTCTGCGATAGAAATGCAACAATGACGTCAAGGTGGAAGGGTTCTTATATGATTCGGTTCGTAAGTACAGGAGTTAGTGGAAGATGACTTTCGTATGGGTGCAGAAAGCTGCCGATAGATCACTAGGTAAACCACTGGATTATTGTAACCAAATTGTGCAATTTCACAAACCATGAAAAGTCGAAGAAGATCAGTGCTGCAGTGAAATGCCAAGGACGATTTAATCTTAATATCCAAGAAAATAAAATTGATATGCTTGTAATTTAGATGTATTTTGTGACAAAGGCATGAAAAAACCGTAAATAAAGTTTAGTATTTTTCTGTCCTTTAAGCAATCGGTTTGGCCATTTTCTGAACTTTTTTTAGCATTATTGTTTTTTCATTGAAATTTTCATCTGGTAACCCTGTATTATGGTGCAATTAAACTGCCACTATGAAATAATAGCGATAGATCTTACCAAAAAATAGTTCCAAAACCAATGCCCCCGAAAGAGTGGATCATGGTAGAGCGCTGATATAACCCCTGGCATGAGAATTGAGCACGCTTGATAGCGTAATATCAATTTTAAGACAAATTCATGCTGTATTCGCGAAAGGATTGCATTGCAGTTGTGTTGAGCCTTCAATAATGTTTTGAGAGCTTACGAGTGACAATGGACGTCATTCTGAGGTAAAACCACCGAAGCATTTAAGGCAGTAACATTTAGGTAAGCCGGGTGTTCAGAGATACCACCTAGCAAAATAAGCGCAGAAATTATTATCACTGGGCGAAAAATCAAAATAAAACATCAATCAGTTTCAGTCTTTTCACATTCATAGCAGCATTTAAAAATCTTACTGTATTTTCGCTGCTTCCTCCTACTACTGCATTCGTCTCATTGTTCACGACCGTCACTTTGTAAAATTGAAGCGTAAGATCCATATTTTCAAACCATACAAAACTGAGTGAAGTTTCCTCAATGGAAGTAAAATTCCATATTTCTGAAACGCAACCGTAAATTGCTCTCTAAAACAATTAATTACCTCGAAATATTCCTAGACCAGGCAACTTGCAGATTTCAAGAACTGTTTGGCAAAGAAAGAATAATTCAACGCAAGGCTCATAACATTAAAGTAATAATCTTACTTGTGGTGAAAATATTTGAAAAACCGCTGAGAAGAGGGGTTCTGTAAGCGACTGAAACGGAGTATTCGTTTTCGGAAGGAGATATTCCACGAACTACAGCAGAGTTGGTGGTAGTGTTGTCCCTACGCACCAGCGATTCGCCCAGATAAGTGTTGATGACGTATTCGATAGCATTGTCCACAGCCGTGAAATTGACAGTATAACCGTTCAATCTAACATCATACACTGTCAAGTTCGCATCTGAAAAAATTAATATTCTTAAATGAATTACGCGCCTGAAACAAAACACTCTGAGAACTGCAGGCGTTCAGTCGCTGCTCAATTACATTGATTTTCACGCATTCCTTTTCTTTGATTAGACGTCAGCGCACNTAAGCNTTACCTACTGTGGCCCAAAAGAATTGCGTTGTTTACCCTGNCATAGCTTGATTGACGTCACAGAAAGTAGACGCTATCAAAGCCAAATAAAAAGGAACAACTATGACTTGCGCAGAGGCGCAGGAAACAAGACAACCAACCTCAAAAAGTTTCTTTTNAATTTTTTGTTGTGAATTGCACAAACGTACCACGTACATCGAAGCAACAACAGACANACGAAAGCAAACAGGAAACTACAAATCAGTCTGTTCCTGGACGTATTAGAGAGCTACCTGTGAAGACAAATTGGCCAAAACGCACCGCCCGATATAAGTGATGTTATCAACAGCACTTGCCTGATGTTTGTACCGTGATGGCGCCGCTCCGTGCGCTCACTACTGACCCCCTGTGGTCCGAAGCAAAAGCATTGATCGTGAAATTGTACACGGTTGCCNGTGACAAGCCAGTGATTTCGTGAGTCACTGTGCCGCTCGCTCCGTCGGCTGCACTCAAGATGATGTCAACGATTGCAGGAGACGCGGTTATTGTGTAGTTGATCGCGCGTTCAATCGCATTGAACGTGACAAGTACTCCCCTTCTGATTGACACACCAGCACTTATGTTGCTGATGAAAGCAGCTGCAATGATCAAACGCAATTTGTCAAAAATTGCTCTAGCGTTTTTAAAACTAAACAGTGAAGTATCGTTCATCCTTCAGATTGCGCACTCCATTATTTTCATAAATCTTTTTGTCAAAAATAAGTGCATCAAGATGGCAGGAATAATGATGGATGAAATCTTTTGGAGTATACGCAAATCACTAGAAGCTCGTCCTGAAAACGTCTGAGAAAAAAGGCACAACGCACTTTTGGCAAAATTGCCCACTTGTCGTATATAGTGACTTCGACGCTGCAGAAAATAAAAGTTGAACAATTACTTAGTTTACATAAAAATCATTCTTAACTCTTCACCTAATCTGTATTTCTACGGCAAAATTTAGCAGGCGAATTCGATCTTTATTTTCTGTCATGTTTGCAACGAACGTGTGCAAATAATTAATTTTAGTAACATCTTCGAAAAATCCCCAAACCCATTTAACTGCTGAATGATATCGACCATAAAAAATTTTCGTAAAATATTTCGATCGCTGCATTGAAATAGCAACTTCCCAACATATCAAAATTGGCAAAGCACCGATAATTAAAAAATCGGTCACCACAAATTGAAGAACATTATTATAACATGCTTATTCACTTTGTCATAAAGCTCTGTGTATCGGGAATCATCGTTTTCGTTAAACTTTTCCAATACAAGTGGCAAGCAGAAAGCAGGATAACTCTCAATTTGAATTTTTTTTCAGTGGGTGCAAGTGTTTTCCATTATTGATGTATTGCTGGCGGGATTAAATCGCTACGCAGTGATGTGCACAGTATATAACCAACACATTAAAGCAAATTCCATTTTCAGAGTTTGATTCACAAACACGCAAGTTACCAATAGTTTTTTTTCTTATGATGCTTGTAATTTTGTTGTCTTGAAAATGCATCGGACAACTATGTTTTGTTTTTTTTCTGTAGTTTTGTTTTTTTTCTCTGTAGTTTGAGGCCCGCTCCCCCACTATGTCGAACCTAAGACGAACGAAACGAAAAGCAATAAAGAAGTTAACATCAATTTTTGAAAGTTGTGTTCCGAATCGGAAAACTAAGAAAACTAAGCAAAAAAAATAAAACTTTGGATTAAAAAAAATACATTTACAGAAACAATCGAAATTGTTTCCATTGACAAGAGCGCTTCTGCCAAAGTTTTATAGTGCGCTTTCACTAGTTTCCTCAAGGAGCAATTGAGCATAAAATATCCCTGTCTCTCTCTTCCGCGAAACACTAATTTTTTAAGGAAACTGTGCCTGCCAAGGCATTCCACAAGACGCAACAGTCAAAAGTTGACCGTCAGACTTTATTTACAGTGCGCCACACTTTAATCAACTTATTGTGATCTTTGAAATTCAAGTCCAAGGTTAGACGACAAAGAAGGCAAATGACCAGAATAAACTGCTGAGGAATTTGAAAGTTACATATGAAAAGGAATTCAAAAAAATAAGGATAAGTTTTCAATTTTTTTACAGAGCGTCTCTATGGACAATTACCTTTCTGTTTGAAATTGTTTGTCATGAATGAAAACATTTCTGCGAAGTTTGAAAAATCAAAAGGAGTAAGGGACAGTTTAACGATTTTTGTTAGGAGTTTATTATTAACAAGCTTCTGCGAAGTGGGACATGGCTCTTAGAAAATTGTCATCGAGATTTTTTTCAATTTAGAGCTGCGGATCTAACAGCGTATACAGTAACATGCAGGCCTGTCCATGGGAACGTCATTCCTATGAAAATCCCATGGGAAATGTCCCATGGGATGGGACAGCACACAGTGACTCAGAAATAGAATGAGAGTGTCAGAAAGTTACTCAATTGTCATACTTAGACTATACTTCTGCATTTTGAAGTCAATAAATTTTGTCGTTTTGCATGTCTCTTTGTGCATGTAGTCCTATTTAGTAGATACTAAACCTAAACTTTGATAAATTTAATAATTTTAATTGAGTTGTTTTCCATATTTTATAAGGAAATTTAATGGGGAATCCCATGGGATGGGACAGGCATAAATGGGAATCCCATGGGATGGGACAGGCATAAATTGATATGGGATGGGGATGGGACAGATAATTATGCCCCATGGATAACCCTGGTAACATGTCATCAGCTCTACTAGCTTCGCTTATGAAGACAATGGTTATTCAGCCATTCGTGAATTGGGACTTCTGTGCTGCTTTATAAAAACATCTCACAAATTAATAAACGAATTGTCCCTAAATAACGGATTAAGAAAAAAGTTTTAAGGTGGTTAGAAGAGACATTTTAGCAGCAAATTTGCAAACTTGATCCAGATGGTACAGAATCTCCAAAAATGTCGAATTTTTAGCTATATTGATCAAGAACATAACCTGAAAACTTTTAGCAAAAACTTCAGTTTTTCAGTACGTGCTTACTTTTCTGACCGATCCAGGTACTAGTCATGATAGAATAATATCAAGACACTATACATTTAACAATACCCGCAACAACCAACACAAAACTCCTATATTTTGTGCGCGTATCACAAAGAGTTAAACTCTTACGCGTTTTTAAGCTTTCTCAGATTTAGATGAAGTTAGACAGAAAAATCTACTTCGTAACAACGCGACAGATTAAGATTTAGTTCACTCATTTCATTCTTAAGTTAGATGGGGAAGGTTTATCTATCTTGTAAGTACACTTGATAAACTGTAGCAGCGATTGTAGAGGCTGTGTGTTGCGCTTAAACAATCTGGTGTACGTTGGTTGAACACATTGCCTTGGTTTGTGTCTGCGTGGCTTTTCAGACGAAAAGAAGACAAAATCGGCATCGGCAAGCATCACTAGGTTCAACAGAAAATTCGTATCCTTTAAAAAAACGAGTATGGCACTGGTTCCAGCAATGACAGAGGCCCTTTCTCAATGGCGGCTGCACGACTTAAGACATGACATCAATAAAGATTCCTTCAAGAAATGAAGAATACGGTGCAGAAGAAACCATTTAAACCTAATTTGTTCCTTGTCGAATATATAACCGTTCTCTGATACTCAAAAAGGCAATCGAGGAACAATAATAACGAATGAGTCATTTTTTCCCCTTCAATGAAAACCAGTTTTGGAAGCACAAACGTAGGTTTACAAACCTGTAGTGAATGTTTCGGTTGCGCTGTAGGCAGTGAACGCCGTCCCTGTTGCGCTGATGTTGACCAAGGCACGAACTTTCACATCACATATTTTGTTCGATAATGAGGATGTGTCGAATGTATATACCCGGCTCGTCTCCGTAAATGTCTGGACATTTTGACCAGAACAACTGACTAAAAAAACAATTTATTTTGTTTTGTTTGTTTTCGATGAATTTCAGGGAAGTGCAACCTGTCAAAGCCAGCATTAGTTGTGCGTTAATAAATCGAAGCGCAAAATTTAAAAATGAAATTTTTGCCAAAACGAATTTTTGCTCCGTGAAGTCGTAGAAATTAAAACGATTAAAACAATCGCTGGACGCTCACCGACGTGAAGGTCCAAGTCAACTTGCTGAAATGGCCCACGCACTAAAGCGACAAAAAATGGTCAGCATGCAACTACAGTCAATTGTCAATGAAGTACAACAGCTTTGTTTTACCGATTTCCACTAACAACTAAAAACTATGACTTTTTAAATTTGCGGAATCACAAAAAAACTTGCTTTGTCTTTAAAATCGAAAGTATAATACTTGATTTTGCATCCAGCGTTAATTATGCCCTGCTGTATGATTCGGAAAATTTTTAGTACTTCTGTACGGGATACATGAAACACCTTTTGCAAAATTTCGAGGAAACATGGCAGTCTGGATCGTCCATTTATTTTCCCAGCCTAAAATACCAAGTAATTGCATCCAGTTTGTTGCCTTTCACAAAAACACGTACTACTACCACCATCTTTCGTAAAAAGGACATAATAAACAAACTGTTCAAGTATAAAACGTAGTCGGTTATTGGTATAGCTCCAGAGGCGGACTGAATATACGCACATTGCAATTAACAGTTCGGCTACGTGAAAGTGGCCACCATCGCTATGTTTAGATATACTACAGTGAACTATAGGGAAAAAATGTTGAGGTTGCTGATTTTGCTGTTGGAAGTGAGCGTTGTATGTTTGATTTTTCATCTCGCTTTTGCAAGAAAATCAGAGAGGTGGGTGTGCACGCGGTTTAGGTCGTACTTTGCTCCCTTTTCGTTGCGCCGACAGGGGAAGCTTACGGCATGCCGGCAAAACACATTCGCTTTTATTTTACATGTTTTTATTTTATTTTACAAACACATTCACTTTTATTTTACTGTTTACGTATTTTAGTAACGCTCTATGTTTAGTTATCGCGGCTTGATTGCGTCGCTGTAGTAGCTTCGTTATTGGCGTCAAATAGATTTTCAGTTTTAATGAAAGCAATTATTTAGGAATGGTACATTTTCTAGTGTTACTTTCTGCAGGTGAAGCTTGTGTTTTGATTTATTCATTTTAATTTTGTCTTCGCTTGTTTCTCTGCATTTGTTTAAGCCCTTCAGCATTTCACACATAAGCACTGCTTGCAGATTTCAGGACTGGGGATGCGTGATGTTACGTGTAATCGTTTTCCTATCACAAAATTTGTTGGTAGATTCGGCTGCATCGCCTTTGAGTGGACTAATCACTTCAGCAACAATCCACCATTTATCAACAGGATTGTAATCAGTGTGATAACAAAGACTTTACCTTCAATCTCGTAGGCGGTAGCATTGTCCACTATTGTATAAGGAATCGCGACTTCGTTCGAAGAAACTGTGATATTGGTGATTGACGGAGCGGCCGGAATGTTGGTCACTGTGGAATGCCAGGAAGAAACGTTTCAATGGGGATGGCGACGACAAAAACGTACGAAACAAACGTTTGTCCACGCTTTGAGCTTGTGAAACGTCGAAGACGATAACTTCAGAAATAATTTTGAGGCATCATAGACCTGTCTGAGAGATTTACTACAACATTTGATTATGCCTGTGACTCGGGAAGTTGCCCAACCTGTTGTAAGATTTCCGAAGACAGTGCTGTTCACGTTGGCCAGTGACAAGTCGAGTGTCGAGCTGTTAGCGTTTGTGCTGTTCGTGGTGAGGTCACCGCTAGCAATTGTGCTTCCAGATCTAATTGCGATTCAAGACAATTTTTTAAAAAAGTCAAAAACATAATGGAAAGGCACACACATATGCATATTCGCTTAAACCATAGTATTGATACGTGAGGCGAAAGTTGACGATATCCACGGGGAGAATAATTAAAATTACGTGTCTACATTCCGAAAGCAATGGCTCCATTAACGAACTACAGTGGCTTAGGTATACGCTATATCTCCCACCACAGAAACCGCTCACTGCTTACATTCATTTTACGCCGCAACCAATGTGCAGTGAGCGTGCTATTTTGGTTACTGCCAAACAGCATTGCGCGCTTGTTAACACCGAAGAATACACTCCTACGAACAATGCTGCCGCGCTCTACCAACCTGAAAGAATGCATCCCGGAACCAACGAAGTAGATTCCAAGAGATGGTGAATCTTCGTTTATTGCGGTGAGGAGCACTTCGCTATACTTCTTCGCGACTTCCCGGAAATAGGTGGAGGTTGGATCCAGCAAACTGTCGTTGAACGTCACCGCTTTCAAAATCACGATGAAAGGTATCATGACGCGTCCTGGACAGAAAAACACATGAAACAGACATAACAAGCGTTTATGTCGTCATATAACGCCGAGTCACAACACGTTTGACAACAGTTATTTTAAACGAAACCGCAACATCTTTTGTTACTCATTTCCTACCTGTCTTAGCGCAGGCTTCGTCAGAAAAGTTGGTTCCAGGAATTGTCGTGTTTGAGCCCAATTCTTCCAGAACTTTGACACTGACACAGTACCTGGTGTTGGGGTTCAGATTGCATATCCGGTTGAATGGAGTGGTTGTATTTATCAGTTTCGTGTCAGACGTGGAGTTGACCATAATCTGATAAAGATTGAGAGCGTGGTGTATATTTTTCTGTTTTCAAAATCAACATTGTGTCACTATTAGACAACAGCAGCTACGAATGTTTGCAAAACAAAGTTGCACTTTGCGAATGTTTGCGAAACTTGCGGAACACAGTGGTTCTTAACCTGGGGTAAATTTCCCCTGGGGGTAAATTTTATCTTCCAAGGGGGTAAATTTACTAAACCATAAATTGCATTAAATGTAAATTTTTATAAATCATTCTAAATGTAAGAGTTAGTGAATTTCATATTATTAGGAAATGAGCACCATTGAGTGTTTTGGGGTAAATCTGGTAATCTTGTTTGATAAAAGGGGGTAAGGCATGCAAAAAAAGGTTAAGAACCACTGGAATAAAACATCGCTCGAAAGCTTTTGGGAATTCGCCACTGTTGTTTAGTTCATATTTTATCAAAATTCCTGACCTGGTATTTCTCATATTGCTTTCTAAGGTCGATCAAGACGAAAAGACACGTTTGGCTTTGTCCGGTGATTGTTGATGGTGGCAATGCCGGTATGACTGGGAAAATAAAAAATTAAATTGAACATCTTGCTGTTTTAAAATAACAAACTTACTTTTATTTTATGTTTCGACATCAGCGACACGTTCCACTTGTTTATTTCAAATATTGCAAAAATTGTTTAACATCGAAAATGGCGCGATCGAAAAAATGTACCCGAGCACATGAAAAAACAACAACAAATTTTTTGTGTACCCCTGCAACTGCCGCCAGCGTCGTAAAACCCGCTGTTGCACTGACACGAGTAACTTCCGAACGTGTTTATGCAACTCGAGTTTGCGTAGCACGGACTTGAATCGCACTCGTTTATATCCACACATGAAACTCCGTTCCCGGAAAATCCGTCCAAACAGGTGCACGTAAAGTTGCCGTCCGTGTCCGCGCAATTTGAAGTGTTGTTGCCGGCACAGTTGTTCAAAGTCGAATTACTGCATTCATCTGGATAGAACAAGATTGTTTGCGAATATTTAATAATTTTAGTGAAAAGCTTAAAATGTATCAAGTTTGCGACCAAACATTGTCAAAAAACTGAACCTAGAATTTTTTTTATTCATTTCAATTTCATTGACGGAACGCATATTCAAGCGTGAAACAAAACAGACTATAGAAATTTGGCATGCTTGCAGGAGCGTGACCAAACTCGGATGTACCTTTTTTATGTAAGCTTGTAAACAGTATCCACCGCAAGTTACTCGGGTTTTGTTAAAAAAAATCTTGTTCATCTGGCGACAAAAAGAGTTGTAGAGACTTGCTGAAAGTTTTACTTTACACGACGCCGCGGTACGTTCATGATCAACCTGTTACCGCTGGTCAACACTTGTTTATTTTTTAGTTTTTTCCAATTGCTACAAGGGCTTGACAAATTTCAAGAGCACTTTTTCACTCCCAACCGGTTGAATCACTGTCGCTCAGTTTTTCGAAAGAAAAGTTTCAGACGTACCTGCATGAAACCAAGCGTAGCAGTTGTGCTGAGCATTTCTTAAGCCACAGTAAAAACTTTGCTTTACACATAGACTATCAGAAGTTCATTAGACAGATTATCTTATCGTGTAATGTGCATCTAATATCCTGTTTGTTATGCTGGGAAGTTTTGTAGTTAATCGTGAAAACAAGAGGAAACTGAGGTTACAAAAAGGTGGGGGAAATTGGATTGGTTGTACCAATCACGTCTTTCACTTCTCAGAAACGAAATAATCTACTGAAAAAATGCTTTTGTTTATATCCGATGTCCTTTTCGGGGAGTGTGCAATTTCTGGAGGGTATTGAGTGTTTGAGGGGTGTTTCTTGTAAGACCGACTAATGGTGGTGTTTAATCAGAGTCCTAAGGAATATTATGATTATTTTAAGATAGGTTTTATCCTCTGATCATCTGGTGACGCTCACCAGAGTTGACACCTGGAAAACCCCTTATTTCGACAGGGAATTCCGTACTGACAAAACGTTATCACAAAACATTTCCGAAATTAAAACAAGATTTTTAAAATTCTGACAACATTCTTAAATCAAATGAATCATGCATCAGCAACTTATGTTAACACACAATTACTAGGACAACAGTGTATAGTTGATTCGTCAAGAATTATGTGTAAGCAACAAAACTACGTCTAGGTAAAGCTGCAACAACATTTAGGTCACTAACAGCTCCCTAAAACTACAAGAAATGAAAAACACAACAGAACAGCAACCCCCTTACCGATGTTGGCGCATGTCCCGTTTATCAACTCGTAGCCGGAGTTGCAGGTGCACGAGTAGCCACCAATTCTGTTGCTGCACTGAGCGTTGATGGAACAAATGCCGGGAGTATCGCACTCGTTCACGTCTTCGCAGACCTTTGAAAAACCAGGACGCGATAGCAAAAGCCGCTGTGAGCAATTAACTTTATGACGAATTGTTGTTGGTTAAGTTGGAACAGTGCATTTTAATGTCAAGTGAAGACAATAGAAAATCCCCCTAAACTTTCTTATTTTTTTCGTGGTTCAGGCGATCGCAAAACAAAAGCGAACATCCTACGCACACCAACACAGACAAGATGAGATTCTACAGCAAACAAACAAAAAACGTTTTCGAGACTGAGCAACGAAACAGACGTTCAGCATAAAAATTTTAACAACAAACACCCATGTAATATCCCTCGTCTCTGTTGAAAATGAGTGAGTGTTTAATGAAGTGTTGGTCCGCGCTGACTAGTTTTCAGACAAACATCGTCACCAGCATCCCAACGATGCATTTACTAGAACCTGTGTCTGGCAAACTGCACAATAAATCACGTTGTAGCAAACAGAGTAAATTTGTAACAAGACGTTCATGGCGCAACAACTGCGTTAACTCATACAGTTCGTGAAGTAACAGAATTAAACTTCACACTGTCTCAAAAGGTTTGCTCATTTTTATCGACGTTTCTTTTCAATTCATCGGTCACTTGGAGTTTTTAAAACAATAACTGATCAAGTCAAACTAAACCAAACGAAGTGATGTTTCACAAATGCGCAGCACTCGGTAAATAAACCAACCGTTCCGTTTCCAGTGAATCCAGCAATGCAAACGCATTGAAAACCGCCTTGATTGTTGCGACAGAATGATCGATTGCTTGACACGTTGCAGTTGTTCAGAGCAGGATTGGAACATTCGTCGATGTCAGTGCACGTGCCATTGACGCTATCATACCCGGGTCTGAATAAGGCATCGACATTAAAGTCAACGTTAACTTTGAGGTCAGCTCGCTTGTT
>JGI24022J15233_10003966_pt1 | contig 15017 bp, 7 predicted proteins | sample Ectturendosymbi2_FD_15233 | JGI IMG/M metagenome (IMG submission 15233)
CACATCCAGTCGCCTTCCATGTCGTCGTGCACGATGAAAATGTCGTCCTTTTCGAATCTGAAACCGAGCAGAAAGAAAAGCACGTCGCTTCGACGGCACGCGTTGGATCGGAGGGAAGCGCCGGCGTCTTGGAAGCGATTCGGAAATCGCGCGCGCGCGTTTAAGTGAAGCTGTTTGCTTCTTGCGACTTCACGGAAATGCTTACGATATAAATCTCTCGGCAATTGCGTACAGAAGCTCAGAATGGGCGCGAGCTTGTAGTCGTGCAATGACACTCGTGTGCACGTATTGAAACTCACGATATTTCATCGTTGTCGGCATCAGGAACTTTCTGATAAGGAAGAATGGCCTGCACTCGACGTCGATCGTCCACTGGCTCGGGAGGGTTCACCGGATGCAGCAGAGCTTCGTTCTGTTCAAAACACGAAAGCACAGCTGTAGCAGAAATCACGGCACTTCTTCATGGGAACCGCAATAAGAGAATAAGCTCGATGTTGGTGCTCGATGACGTAGGTCTATGCACAGGGCACATTGTGTGGGTACTGGGTGAAGAAGGGTTTTCCTAATTTCTCTTTGTTGCGCCGCACTCCGAACAATTCTGGGCTGGATTTGATTTCAGGACGTGTTTGGAGACATCGCCAGCAGCAACAGTTGCACATAACGAAATAACTAACTTTAATTAAATATTGTCAGTTTGAAGTTCCAGGTTTGCTGCGAGCTTTCCCAGGCAGCAACGGACTGGTCTCTGCTTTCATGACTGCGATGATGCGCAGGACATGGCTAATTTCAAGTAATCAGCCTCCACAACGGCGACACAGTCGAATGTGTCAGCAAATGTTTTCAAACAGTTCTCAATAAATTCTATTTGATTAAGATTTTCAGGACTGAGGATGCGTAGAGTTACATGAAATCGATTCCTACCACAATGCTGGCTGGAGTCGACTGCATCACCTTTGTACTTGAACACAATCACAATAATGAATTTTTCAAAGTTAATAATGTGGAAAAGAACCAGTCGTCAAGTTGAAAAAAAACTACGTCAGTTTTACAATAGTACTCTCAACTAAGACGCTTTAATTGTTGTTTAAGAATTACAAAACAGAAAATGCCTCCACCTCACAGATTTCGTTAATGCGATATTTTCTTAGTAGGAAAGTTTAATTCGTGTAAAAAATCGAACGGAAATGGTCTTTTCTCTTCCATTAGCTGTACACGCCGCTGACTGTTTTGCAGTAATTGGCATGAAAAGTACTAACGGCGCTAAAACCCGTCACATTACATGCACTCTCTGCTCAAAGCTGCGCTGCTAGAACCACATGTTCTGATTTTCTATCTGTGCAGATAAACCTTTGTGAAAGCGCGCAATATGTTGCACGGCACTACTTATCAGATAATGTTTTATTAGGAACAAAAAGCGCTGATCTGCGCGATGAACTCATGTGAGTTCCTGGTTTAAGATCCTACACCTCCCGGTTCAGAGGACCAGAAGCTTTTCTTTTACGTGGAGTTGTCGTTGATTGGGACGGCAATCTTAAGATCGAAATTTACTGTTTTCATAGAACGACGAAATTTTAACTTTGTGGTTACGCACTGCGAGATATTTTAGGAAAATTCTAGTCCTGCAACGTTAAGCCAAAGCTCCAAGCACATTAATGCACTAACACATCCTTTCCTTCTGCATTAGTTTTGACTCCAATGAAACGAAACTTTCCTAGACACGGTAAGTATTCTGACTCAATCCACGGTACCGATCTATCAATACAACTAAGATCCCACGACCTTCAACATGATATTACCATGTTTTCGTTGAGAGAGAACGCTTCAACAGTATAATTAAATATTCAAGACTCCACACTTTTTGCGTTTTGAAAATTCAAGACTCAACACTTTTTGCGTGATTCAGCACTTTTTTGCATACACAATAACTCTCATGAAAAACACCAATGCCAGAATGCAGCTCACATTGCTAGGTTTCCTTGCACAAATATACATCGATCTGTTAAACTTGGCTTGAAGTTTTTTAAATATATCAACCTACCTCTAGCAAGCACGACCTGTGGGTGTAGTATGCCACCAAGTGTTCCAAAGACTCGAACTGTCGACCCCCAATGTAGTAATCCCCACATACGCACGTTATCCTGGGACAACATTCATCACCGTGATTAACATTTCACAAGTTTGCGCGATTACGGTGAAGTGTCAAGTGTTAGATTGGAAGAACTTAAAGAAAAAAAAGGCTTTCTATTGCTGTCAAAAATGTTTTGACTGCAAATACGAAACTAACTCTGCTGCGAAAAAATCTACATGCCTGAAATGTGTAGTCCCGCAATTTTCGCTGAGGAAGGACAGCACATACGATCCGGATTTCCGTTCGCTCTCCCTGACCAGGTAGCACCCTGGCACGTTCGCTTCCAGCAACCTTTCCTCAGCTATGCTCCGATCAAGCCTTCCATGATACCAACTGAAACACACAACAGGAGTTCAGTGCGGATAATGTGATAGCACTGCCACAAGCGTAAAGCGGGATTGGGGCACAACACGAATGAGCACACGAGGTAGAACAAGACCAACGGGATAATGAAGTAAGGTGAGGCGGAGGCTCTTCGCATTAACGCAAACGGCAGTGGTCTCGCGCAAACTCGATTTGTTGGCAACGTCAGGGGCGTTCAAGCGAGTTAACTTCGCCAGGGAACGGATTTGGAGAAAAAAAATTGTTTTGCCGTAAGGCTTTGCACATCAGATGAGTCTGGCAGAAACACAAATTTTAAAAAGAAGCTGAGTAACCTGGTCCGAACCAACTTCAAGCCTACACAAGCAAATGAATTAGACGCACTCGGTGATTAAGTAACAACAAAGGTTACGAAGTAAACCATTTTCATATTTGTGACTTCAGCGCAGGTTAGCAAAGTCAGATTGTCTAGCACGAAGTTATCACAACCTGAAATTGCTACTTTTCAATTCTGCACAAAAGTTAGGAAAACCACAAAATCTGCCGCACCCTTACCACTGCTGGGCAGGAGTCTCAATAAATTCGCCATCTGTTGATAGCTCCTGGTTTGCACCCATCATAGCAACAAGATCATCCTCATGAACCTCTTCGTGCTCGTACGTGTGGTCATATGCAGCGTCATCAAAGTGATGCGAACCGTGCCACAACTAGTGATAAAATAAGACAAATATCGTCGACTGCAGTGCAAAAAATAAAGGCTTTCTGGAAGTAATGACGTTGAAACGTTTACGAACAAATAAGCTAATTTTGAGCAAACGGGAAAGGCTGTCGTTAATTTTACAAGAAGAAAAACCCAATATACTGTTCTGTTTGCACTTAGACTGTTAGGATTGCTTATTCATTTTGCTTCGCAAAATTCACCAGTTGATATTACTAAACTTGTGAGCAACTGCTCCAATCTGAAATTCAGACTGTTTTTGTGAAATATACCACTAAATATACTGATACCACTAAATATACTGAAAAAAACTCTTATCTGCTGCCATTCCAAAGTGCAAAAGCTTCACCTAGGGCAAAATATCAAAAAATAAGGGTTGCACCCAGAATTAACAGAGGTTGACACAATGGAAATACTCTGATACTTGCATAGGGGCATAGGGGTCAAGGCCAATCTACACTACACTGAGGACAAGCCATGAGTTGCCAGGTACAATTGTTTGTTTTATTGTGTCCAGGAGTTGCTGTTCTTAGTCGTGCACGGTGCAGAATTACCCTATAAAACTAAGGATTGCGCCTGGTGACTTCTGGCTTGCCTCAGTGTAGATTGGCCTTTAACATCATCTAAATTTGGGGTTCTCAAACTTCATAGTACAATTTTTCATCACAGATTAAAGATAGCGGCAAGATACCAAATTTTTACTCTTATGGAATATACTTGTTTCATGAATTGTCAACATTGTTTTTTGACAGAGTGTAGCTTTAATAAGAAAGTTCCACTGCTACAGAGCTGTTTTTTTATTCGCTGAGACAATTTGCATCATTTTTTTGCTGAGACACTTCGGTTATTTTTTTGCTGAGACATTTTGGCCACTGAGACATTTTGGTCATTTGTCTCACAGGGGTATCAAAACTCGCCACAACAGTGTTCATTAGCCTATATATTCCGACATTCTGACTGAAATTACTTAATTTTTTTCAGTCATTTCAAAAACATTTCAGTCTATGACCAAAAAAAACAGCTGCAGAGTTGGAAGCATTCCTCATTACCAACATAAGCTGTTGAGTCCTGGTAATTAACTGAGCAGTCCAAGATGCAAAACTATTAAATACCGAAAATATGTTTCCTTGCAGAATGACAGTGTAATCCAACCTGTTGCTGTCAAGAATGCTCTTGTCATAAGTCTCCAGATGCACTTATGAGTAGTCTTCTACTTGTACTAAGCAAACTAAAGTAACACTTAAAAAGAATCTCTTGCTGCAACTGGTTAGGTGGTTCAGTGGGGTGAACATGCACCACTGAAGCTGGTACACTGGATTCGAATCCCATTTGGGTCATACCCATGAAAAAACAGTACTTGTATATAACATGTTCTGCCTCATGTTCAGCATTAATGAGTGGATGAAAGAAAAAGGTTCACACATGGTTCTACCATTAACTTGCCACCAATGCAGCATTCATTAGAAAAGGAGTTGCGGAGCCCATGGCACAAGCAAGCAGACATGGGTGCCAAAGACCCATCACTCTTGTACAATGAAACTGAAATGAAATCAGATGCTGTTTCACTGGGCCATCATTTGGCTTAATTCATTGCCACCATTGGTCACCCAACTTTTATCTCTGTGTATGAGAGTACAAAATATTTACATTAAGAGATTTCACGCAGTCATTGTCCTGCCAAAAGGATCTAATGATCAAAATCTTAGTTCTAGGCTGATGGATTGTAATTGACAAACTGCAATGTGATTGAAAGCACGAAAGTCATATGATTACAGCTTTGAGAAAACGAACATGCACTTTCAGCAGCCAAAAACTTCACAAAAAAGTATTTACCTGGTAAAATGGTGTTTGCATCATTTTTTAAATCTCAATGTTAATTGACTCAAGTGAACTCCACCATCACGGAGAGCATCACCTACCACTCGTTGTAAAAGAAAATACCATTCTAGGCAGGTTAAGAATTGTCATGAAACTAAAACCTAAAAATCTCAACACCTGAAAATTGTAAAAATCAAAACAAATCAGTATTGCTAAGCACAAACATACTATGTACAAAATGGTGGATACAGATAGTTGGATGCAGAAGTCCAATTCAACCTTCGCTAAGCGTAGAAATGTAACAGGATGTGAAATAGCCCTGTTACTGTTGGCAAAAAGAAACTGAAATACTGTTTCAAACACTGAACAGCAGATTTCTGATGCCTTGTATAAAGAACTGTCATATTTTGCTTCCACCACCACATTTCTATTTGAATAAGGTTGTAAGACTGATGATGCATAGCATTACATGAAATCTATTTCCCGATAAAAATTTGCTGATTGATTCAATCTCTTAACCTGTGTGGAGACCAGTTACTTACTTGAATACAGATACGTGCAAGTTTGAATAATCACAAAAAGATGAAAGCAGAGCCTTTCCTCAAAAGTATCAGTATCAGTAGTATCAGTTTATTTGGGAACAACTATAAACAAACAACATATCATGCCACAGAAAACAAACCACATTAGAACAACGTTTATTTTGTTTCCAGGACATCTGAAACAACCATACGGTTTTCTAGTCAGATGCCCTGATAAGTAACAGGGACAAAAGAAAAAAAAGAGGGAAGCAAGTCTAGACTTAATAGTGCATTTCAATACAGCAAACTTAGAGCTTTTAATTTTCAAAAGCTTACAGCAAACTCAGACCTTTTAACAGTCCACAACCATAACTGTGGTTTACATCACACATAACCATTCACTGCAGCACAAATACCTTAAAATGCTATATCATCTTTTCTGATATCAAATTAATATCCAAATAATGGCTGCAAAAGTATAAGTAATCAAATCATAACCAGTGTTACTGCCCAGCTACTTGTAAACATAACTCTAAAATTTTGTCCTGAGATGTGTGCATGGCACATTCCAAATCAAGGCTAACTTCTTCGTCGAGGAACCATAACAGAGATCTTGGCTCACATAAATGACAGGAAACTTTCAGTACAATTACTCTTTGTGAAGCATGCCACCTTTCATTGAATGTTGATGCTCCTCGACATAATTGCCTCATTGCTACTTATTAACGTTTGACTCAGCTGCTTAGAATATATATTTTTGTTGCTGCTTTTTTGTGCATACACACCTGTATGTTTTGTGGTCTAACACTTAGCATGTCATCCAATGCAATTCTAATGACCATAAAAACTCTGATTGTACTTTATTTAACCCTTAAAAGACAATCTAGGCACAATTGTGACTTTTTTGACTTTGAATAGTGATTACTTTTTTTAGAACTCATACAGAGACCTGATGCTCCTTGAAGTCTATAAACTTTTATTTCAGATTGTCCACACCAAAATTTCAGAAAAAAATTTACACCCTTTTCGATGATGTATGGTAAATACAAACTCTACCCCTAAAACATTGTATAGGTACAATTGTACCTTCATACATATGCAGTGGAACAATGATGCATAAAAACAACATAATGTATTTTACCAATGGTTTTGTCCACTTTAGAAAGAAATATTACAATTAGGAAGCACTGTGGTAATAAATATCAAAACATTTCCAGATAGTTTCTACTTATTTACAAGAGCTATGGTGTTGGTAAGGCAACTGAAAACTGCTCTGTTAGGCCGATTTCGAAGTACAAATACATCGTACACTGGCAGCCAACGTGTTAAAAGGAAAAACGACCAATTCAAACTTTCCTTTGGACAGGACAAATGATACGATAGCAACAGCATCAAATTGGGAAGAAAGACTATGCCCCCCAATGTGACAAGGAAGATGACCCACAGGTTTGGGCTACATCATTTCCTCATCTGCTAGAAAAATGCGTAAATACAAAGGTTATGATTACCCATAAATATCCTACCACAATTGGACAAATCTAATAAACTACAAACACCTTGACTTAAGTGAGACAAAAACACAAACATAGGTTAGTCAGGGCCTTGCAAGCATTATACTGTGCACCTTGTGGTCGCCATGGAAAACACAACAAATCCATGATGCCAACTGCTTCACAAATACTGACAAAAAGCTTCCTGCTCAAACAAAACTATGCTGGTATTAAACTATGGTATTTATATGGCAACTTATGTGATACGCAATCAACAGTACGTTAGCCAAACAATGAACACATAGTTCAAGATATGGTTAGCACACTGAGGTACTTGGAACAAACCAGATAATAGGGATGACAGCAACCAAATGGCCTTATTGTAGCACTATTCAGTGATTCATGGCATCATAAATAAACCATCTGTGTTTGAAGCTTGCACTGTTACTTTTGCAGAACAACTCGATTTTAGCTCTCTGGATACCTGTGAATATAAATAAGTTAAGCGACTTAACAAACTAATTTTCAAAATGATCCTTCTTCATGTGAAATAATTTATGTGCCCCTTTGCATTGTTCACTGATTGTTTCCCATTTGGCTTTGCCCATTTGTGTGACGTTTCAACCACTCATGTACAATAGTTACTGATGTTGATATCTGCCTTCTCAACATTTAGCATTCCTTTAAGTCTAACAACCTTACAAACACTATCCGGCTTATGCATTCCATCAACACTCTATTTACTCAACGCAGCATGATTGCGTCAATGTGTGTTTGTTGTTCAGTAATTAGCATCAGATGTTTTTTCAACTTTAGTGAAAACAACTATTACTTTAGAACAATGTAAATTTTCCAGTTTTTAATTGCTGCAGCTTCTGTGTTGATTAGATATTTTAGTTTTGAATTTGCTTACTTCCTTTAGCCTTTTTCAAGTTTTCACCCGTAATCACTGCACCCATTAGCAGTGATTTACTGTCTAAATGTTCTTTTGAGAAATGTGGGGATTTTACTGAAGCAAGAAGGAAAATTTGAAAGTGTCAGCCACCAACCCACTGCAAGGCTGACCATGCATGACTGAACAATTCTTTGTATGACTCATTCAAAACAGTGTCTTCAAACTAACCTTCTGACATTTGGTGCAAAATTTTGACTTAAACAATGGTGCTGACTAATAGTTCACTTTTCCTTGTTTACAGAAAATTTTCAACCATCAAGATCAGTGGTTCCCAAACTTGTTCAAGCCGTTGGAAAAATTGCATATTACCCCCAGTTGGGAACCACTGATCAAGACGTTTGTGTAACAGCTGTCCAATGAGTAATGTTTCACTGTTTATAGTGATAACAAACAAACTTTAGCCTGGCGGCAAGCTTCTAAAGAATCTGCCTGCTTTCTGCTTTCATTCTTCTGCGATGATTAAAACTATCAACCATATCTATTTTTCATAGTTATAGGCCACATAGATGGTGGCAAGTAAATCAGTCACAGTTTTATTAACAGGGAAACTAGTTTTGTGTTTTGCAACGCATCCTCAGTCCTTTAAATCTTATTCAAGTAAAATGTTTATAGTGAAGGATAAGTGTTGTGAGCATCAAACAAGAACAGGGATGGGCATTGGGCAACTAGTTGACTTGTAGGCTGTATTGGATTTTAGAATGTGACAGCATGTTCAATTAAACAGTTGGATGGATTGTTCATGTAAACCGATTTAAGTGAGATGTTAAACAATTACTTGACTTGATTAATTTTTCAGCTAGCTAGACTGTACAACTTGAAGGTCTTTATGAAGCCCGTGGATTGTTGTTTGCTCACACCTGACCCAGAACTACAAACAAACATTACTGATTAAGATTGATCAGACTATCACAGCAATGTAAATTAAGCACTAATGTAATTTGTCCTACTGCAAAGTTTATCAACATATTCTTCAATGTGTGTGGCAAATCCTAAGCCAAAGAATGATCAACTTGAATAAACCCAAAGCAACCTAGGAAAGGGTTAAGGGTCACTGAGTAGCCTAGTAATCAGTAAAGCACAATTAGCATTCTCCACTAGAGCAGGGATTCCCAACTTTTCTCTGACCATGTACCCTTCAGCATTTCAACAGAGGAGTATGTACTCCTAAAATTTCTCCTGACAAAATATTTTTTTATGCCTAACCATAGACATGTTGAACAATAAGCACATCATGGTTTTTGAAAATTAATTCAGTGACATATGTATAAATATTCAGAAATAAATATTATGTAAATATATTTTACCTTCTACTGCTAACCTCAAATGTACCCCTTCAGATAGGCAAATGTATACCTGGGGATACATATACCCCAGGTTGGGAACCTCTACAAAACCGGCCTGCAAAATCAATCCATCCAGCCCATGAGACACTTTGTCTATAACGAAAATATACTACATATACGAAAAATTGGTTGATTTGGCTGAATGTAACAGATCTGGAAACAATCGCATTATATAAGATGTCCAGCCTTCGAACTGTTATGTAGTAATGTATGTGGCCCTCCCACAACAAAAGTTTAGAAACCCTTGCTCTAGAGCACTACTAAGCAACTTGAAAATATTTGTGGCACACAATAATGTACAGCACAAATTTAAGCTATTTTTACTTCCACATCATTGGTTTTTGGTTGTCCCAAATGGAATTTAGTCATTAAATGGACTTGTTATCATTCACGATACAAATATGTTCACCTCTGCAGCTGTGCCTCTTAGCAGTTGCTCCCAAAATCAATGGTCTCAATGTAGTTTGGCAATGATAGAGGTGGTTGTCTTCAAAACTGCTGATTGGTAGGTTTTAGAGATGGTTGGATGTTTTTTTACTATCCAATCCTATTCTCTGCTTCATTATTGAACACATAATGTATTCTATAACCTATGTGTCCTACCTTATTTTTGAAAACTTCAAAAATCAGGATTTATGAGCTAAAATTTTTAAAATTATAGCAATTTCAATATTTTGCTATGATTTTTAATTAACACTTTGGCGTCCGGCTGCTTTCAGGGATTTTTGCAAAAAAATCACCGAAACGCACATGGTTTTGCGCAGTAATTTCTCCGGTCCAATAAGCGCTACCCACCCGGTCAAAACCTCAAAACACTCACCAAGACTAGTCTGCACTCAAAAAATTTTTTTTTGGTTGGTGGTGCAGATTTTTTGTGAGTGACATCATAAGTGAAAGACTTTCAGGCCACCTTGGCCCACTTCATGTTGGCCCTGGGCTTTAACCGTCAGATGGTACTATTTCGCTAAAGTTTTTATTGGAAACTAGGCTATAATCCAAGCCTTTTGATACTTTGGATGACCTGCTGAGGTATCGGGTTCAAAAGTTATGATCTAAAGTGGTAAAAATATTTGACTGATTATATAATTAAATATTTGTTTATTTTAGATCATACCTTTTGATCCAGAAATGCTAGAAAGTCGATCAAAAACTCAAGACTCGAGCCTAGTTTCCAATAAAAACTTCAGCAAAATACTTTGGCCTAGTGGTTGAGCCCTAGGCCATGTAACATGAGCCAAAATGGTCCAAAAACTACGTCAATTATGACGTCACTCACAAAAATATCTGCAACCCCCAAACAAAAAAATTTTTTCCGAGTGTAGACTAGAAGACTGGCTGATCCATTTGAGCCCTTGAAAAGCTCTCTAGCACAATCGGTGGAGGAGCTATGGCGTTGGTAAGGCAACCGAAAACTGCTGGTTTTAGGCTGAAATCTAGGTATGATATATTCGTAGACCAGCTCTCAGAGTGTTAAAAGTGGTGTGGTCCCATGAATTGAAACGTGCGACCACTACTACCAAAACGAAAGACGCCAAGGTGAGAGCCAAACCAAAAACCATTGGCACAGCAGACCTTAAACGCATCCGCTATGATGTCACTGCCACTTGAGTGACAAACTCAGAGTTTTTTTAGAACTTCGTCATGCAAGGCGGTTCAATAGTCACTTCTAATTTAATATGAGATTCCACCAAACACGTAAAGTGAAGAAGTTACAATGTTTTCAATTTTTTATTTTTGCCACTGTTGAAACCTGTTTTGTGCCCCACAGGAAGGTATTGACAACAGCAGAATACTCTTAGTGTAAGAGCGATGATGACTGACATTACGCCTAAGCTAGCAAGAAACATTATTTTTACTACCCATGTGGTGTCGTTGCTCACTGCAAAAAAGCAGTTACAGGGCAACTATTTTTATAGCTCAAACCATAAAATAACAGAAATACAATAAACAGAACAAAGAAAACACAAAGGGTAAAAAAACTAATTGCATGGATGCTAATGAAAAACTAAAATGACAAAAAAAACTCTAAGGTGTTACCAACAAATAAGGGAATTCTGCAAAATAGTGTGAACTACCTATTAGAGACACAGTTAGCATAAGATGTGAACTACTCAGCCAGCCCTATCATACAACATAGGCCTACTAAGAGATGTGTACAATTAACAGCCTGTGGGTGACATGTGGCCTGCCACAGCATTTTCAATGGCCCAGGGCATGGAATGAAAGCATTCAGGTAAATCAGTGATCACAAGCAAACAAAGATGATAATGGCTAACGAAGGTTAGGCTATTGACAATTTCCACTACTATACTGCATGCAACTGTAATTGTTGGTTTAACTTAATTTTGTTAAACAACCTTGGCTAAATCAAGTAATATGCCATTAATACACAGCAGTGTCAAGCTTTCGCTGCTGATGGCAAAACAGACTATGCCTTAATACTTTCGGTACTGGTCAATGTACATATATGTGAGGGGAAAACTCAGTGTGACATATATATACATTCCTACCAAAATTCATGATTATCTGACCCTGGGTGCCAACCCAATGAGCCACTTTTTGGCTCAAGTTTTTTTTGGAAACTAGGTTATCATCCACGTCTTTGAAGCCCTTGATTGGTTTTCTAGCATATCTGGAGCCGAAATTATGGCTCAAAAAACAAAAATGGGTAAAAATTCAAGTCACACAAAGTAACCCTGGCCATTTCCATTTTGGCTAAATACCATAAATCGCCAGCTGATCAAGCTAGAGAATTGTTCAAACCCTCTGAAGACTCAGAAAGTTTTGTAGTTTAGAATTTTAAAAATTTGTAAGTTTTGGGTTTGGGGTTTTTGGTCGATTACATCATGATTGGGATAGGTTTTGTTTTTTTATGACGTCATCAGCCGATACAATTAGCCGATGTAGTGGCTCAAAGTTTTATTGGATTCCAGGCTATAAAACAAGTCTTTAGAACCCTTGATCAACTTTTTAGTATTTCTGGTTCAAAAGTTATGCCAAAAAATTCAAAATATTTCAGGAATTCCCTAGGGCCATGGTTTTCCAACTGTGCGTCGCCACGCCCTGGTATGTCATTTTAATTTTCTAAGGGCATCGCACAAAGTAAAATTGCAGTTTTATTCAATTAGCTAATAATAGTAAAATTCTGTGCAGTTTCATAATTTTAACCAAGGACAATTATGGTGTTCAAGCGCAATCATGCCGACAGTAGATATCCGATTTACTATCTGATTATTACACAATGTTATTATTGTTTACTAATAAACGCCTTGCACAAATTTTAATTTACTTTGCACCAGACAAATGAAGGCTACAGTAGACAATTGTAAAGTTGATATAAACAAGATAGAGATGTTACAACCCTAAGCATAAACACGCAGTTAAAAATAATGGGTACAATGACAGTTATTTAGATTTCGGGTTCGCATTTATCTTGCAAACAGATAGGAAAAACCTCAGTTTGTTATTTGCACCAAGGTGTTGGCCAGTGAAAGCATGCTACCAAATAAGCTTTAACATCGTTTAGCATCATCACATCTGCAATTTGTGAATATAACCAGGTAGTTTTTTCAGAAAGTAAAGGATCTAAAAGGGCAAGTGCCCACCATTTCACAATCACGCAATTTCCAACAAAGACTTTATCAGAATCCTAATAAATTGCCAAGTTTAAGATACATCACACCACTGCTGAGAAGCTAAATACTGTCTGCTTCAATCGATCTTGTAAGTACTATGATAGGAGGAGCTGCTTTAACAGTTAAAGATGGTATAGTCAAGTGGGGTAAAAAAAATTCTCAATGTTGGGGTAAAAAGTAACTACTCCCCTTAAAAACTATTGAAAAGAAAAAAGGTCCAAATGAATTGGTGCTGCAGAGGCATTCATTGAGACATTGTTTGTAACATATCTGTTCCAACCTAAGTCGTCAAACAAAGTTTGCAGATTTGTTGAAAATTGATGTTGATATTAGATAAGACCAAAAGTTTCAAACACATTTTATGAACTTTTATGCTGCTTTAGAAGTACTTAGTATAAACATGTCAAAGTTGGCGATTGCTTTGGTAATGTATGTCTCTGCATACCCATACCAGTAAAAATTTTGACAACTTCATATTTTGAGTTTTATGGGCTAGTTCTTTTTTACCCCAAACAGATGTATTGACTTGGACAAAAAAATACTAGTTACTTTTTACCCCAGACAAGATTTTTTACCCCATTTTTCGCATTTTTGTATGATCTGACTGTAAAACAGATACAGTAAATTTCTCTATAGTACTGCTCTAATTTTGGCACATGTAACTCAAGACAGTGAAACATTTCTGAAGGCTATTTTTAAGTCTAAAAGCAGGCCAGCTTAAAATTTCGCCCTTCATAAAAGACAATATTTATGCATGGAAAAATCATTGCAGACAAATTTTTTTTTTAAGTACAAAGTGAGAAAAAGAAGAAAGACATGTTAAAAGAAAAAATCGAATCAGATGAGGAACTTGTTTGTTGAACCAGTTACCAACGCACAACTAAGTAATCAGTTAAAATTTCTTAAGTACTATATATAAGAATAAAGCTGAAAACAAAAATGAGTGAGGAGTAAATATGGGAAATTTTATGCTGTTTTTTTTACTAAACCTTAAGGTCTACTGCTGGGAACAACTTCAAAAAAGGTTTCTTTGAGGATGTTGATGATCAAACTCCAACAATTACATGGAAATAAACATCTTGCACAAAATTGACAATACAACTAATACAAGTTGCTAGTTGTGGGAATGGCCCACTGTGAAACACATGGATATTCGTCTTCTATGCATTAAATATTGTTTTCATGGTCCAGACCAGCCAATACTTACAGATGCAGGCAGAGGAAAGGCTTGTTTAATTTTTAAGCAAGAGCATGGCATCCAAAAAGTTTGCCAACCTTTGCAAGTTTGGAAAGTAATACTGATGAGCTGCTCAAGACTGCTTAAACTAAAGTGATCATTGTAATTTACTGTTTTAGCAAGAAAGCATGCTGTAAATAAATCATTGCAAGTCTACATTACAGTTAAATACTTGTGCAAAAATGTGGATTACTTTTAATGCAGAACATAGACAAATATGGATGAAAGAGCCGTAGTTAAGTTTTTTTTACCCCTTTGCCTGGGTAAAAAAAAACTAGTGTTTTTTATTATAATTTTTCTTTGGGAAAAGATAACCAAACAATTTTAGTGTCACAATATACTTTGACATGGGGGTTACCTTCTATCAAAATAGCAGTAAAATACCTTAGCTTGTTTTGGAAATATTACAAACTTAAATTTTTGGGCTTTTTTACCCATATCACTGTACCGCTATCTAATGATTTGCTTGAAAATAAATCTATGATGCTGCCTTCAAATTTAACACTTTGAGAGCCGGCGTACGATATATTCGTACTTTAATTTTGGCCTAAAAAACAGCAGTTTTCGGTTGCCTTACCAACACCCTAGCTCCTCCACTGATTGCGCTAGAGAGCTGTTGAATAGCTCAAAAGAATCGGCCAGTCTAGTAGATTACACTCGAAAAAAAATTTTTCGGTTGGGGGTGCGGATTTTTTGTGACTGACGTCATAAGTGAAGTAGTTCTAGGGTCATTTTGGCACATGTTGCCCGGCCTGGGGCCCAACCGCTAGGCCAAAGTGTTTCGCTGAAGTTTTCATTGGAATCTAGACTCAAGTCCGAGTCTTTTGAGCCTTTGATCAACTTTCTAGCGT
>JGI24022J15233_10003970_pt1 | contig 15015 bp, 8 predicted proteins | sample Ectturendosymbi2_FD_15233 | JGI IMG/M metagenome (IMG submission 15233)
AACACTAAAAAAATGTACTTTTTTCATAAAGTTAAATATTCAACAAACATAACACCTGACAAACAGTGTTCAATGTACAGTGCAAGAAACAATAACGCTGTTTGCGGTTACGTTTTCCTCATGTGCGACTGATGATGGATCAGTAATATTTTAAGCGAAATGGAAACTAAAACTTTCAACATCAAGGAGAACGAAGAGCTGTAGCAAAAACACGCAACAATCCGTAAAATTTCGAACATATTTCCGCTCGATATATTAGTTGAATCGCGTTGCATAAATCTGCAGAAATGATGCGGATTCGCCAACGTATATAAAGCGATAATCCGAGACTAAACGTTTTCCACTCGCCAATTTGCAGATAAAATGGTTTCCTTACTTGCTTCACTTCACAAGATTTGGTGAAATGCTTATGATTTTCAAGAAATGCGACAGCTGCATCCTTCAAAACTAGTTTTGTCTTAAGAGCTTGTTTCATTAGGAGACATTATTAGGACAACAGACGCAGGCAATGCGCCAAAAAGCACTTCTGTACTAAAACAGCGGCAATACTTGTCTCAAATCGTTAATTTGCCAGTCTTACTGAAAAGCAAAAAAGAAGTTTCGTTGAACTTTGACATGCCAGTTTTTTTCAACACATTGCACAAAACGCATTAAGTAACGCATTAAGTTTAGCACATTAACGCATTAAGTAAGACACTACTTTCTATCCGTGTTATTCAGTTGGACGTGACAACAGACATCTAACTTTGCATTGATGGAGACAACTTCGGTTACCCCCATAACCAGCAGTGTCGCGATAGGACTCAGAAAGGGACACCTGCTCCGGCGCCGAGTTGGTGAGGAATTCAAAGTGCCACTCCTACTATGAACGAATGGAAGAAAACACTCTCGGCTTCACGGATGGGTGCTTGCGTCAAACGATGTGACGTTCCGGTGCGTAGCACACGTCAGTGTCCCTACCCCAACATGAAAATTTCCCACAAACCGGGAACAGGCCAGATACCTTCACTAATTTCGGGTCGTTTTTCAGGCTCATTTTTCCAGCAAAGCTTGATAATTTCTTCGAGTAGCATTATCACATCCCGGTCTTCTGATCCGATTATTTCGTTTTTCAACCTTTCAATCGGAGCTAAATCTGGACGTGTACCGTAATTAATTATCAGGAATGGGAGTCTTTCTCGTGGGACCGAGGATCCGTCGAAGATGGCGCATCTGGTTACGAGTTCGTACAAAACCATTGCAAAGCTGCAACCGCAAACATACAATCATGGTTTTTAAATTGTATTGAGTAATATTCCTTTCAATAACATTCAGCTTGCATCCCAATCCATAAAAACCTGTCTGCACGTTCAGAGTGCATCCCAGGCACGAAAGCCTGCCTATGGAAAACGCTATCTACATTAATTTGCAAAAAATCTAAACAACCTAACGTTTGCCAATTTCATGAATTCTGCAACTTTTTTTGCTTTGATTAATGCTGTCAAATGAATATTTTGGGATAGCCGAATTTTACTGTTTGTGAGCCGCGGCATAAAATGAAAGAATGAAACTTTGGTTCCACAAAAGCAAACACGTTCTTTCTATACGCATTGTGAAAAAATTGTTTTGCTCATCATTTCAGCATGATTTTTTAGGGGGTTCCACAAACAAGATGCAGACAGGAAAGTATTTCGTAAGCTGAACAAACCTGAAGCCCACTGTAGTAGAGCAACTGTTTCTAGACTATACGAGCAGCGACGAACAAGACGTTTGACTCGCGAGTCGTATTCGGTTTGAAAATACGACAACCGGGTCGGATCGGGAGCATGTGTGGATAGGTTGTTTGTGTAACATAATATAAATGAGACATAAAAACTTAATTGTCATTTTTAATATAATTTGAAAAAGTTTCAGAGTAATGGATTAAGGAGCTTAACATAGTGTAGTTTGCTCAGCCTGTTGAGGAAGTTACTACTGCACTGGGAAAGCAGAGTGTTACCAAGACAAAATCAAAAATACACCAAAGTTCCAAATGTGAAAAATAACAAATTTTGTACGAAGTCTATGCTGATCCGTTGTGCCTCGGATGCGTTTCGGGAGTTTAAGTGGGTGGGAAATCGTTGGGTACCGAAAGTACACGATCAATCTTCAGAAATATCACAAATCGTCGACGTGGAAACTTTTGCTTGAAAAAGTACAAAGCAAAATAAAACGCAGTTCATCCACCGTCTTCTGAACTCAGATTTCACGTAAACACGAAACACATCGCCATTTCGTGGCATGCCCATGCAGCACCACGCGTGGAGCTTTCTTTTGCACCCAACCATTAAACTACTATCCATTAGTCTCACGGAGCCTGGTTCACAACATGAAATATTTAATGCGAAGCAGATCTTTATATTGGATTGTAATGAGAGAACTGATATCATTTTCACAAAGATGTATTTATCCATTGTTCGCCGACAGATATTTCCATTATAGGCTTTTCTGTTCTACAGTAAAGGCAAATTTTCTTTTGATGAGGGTTTCATTGATAAAAACTCTGTACGTAAGGGATCACTGAGCCCAGCAGACCTCAGTTTTCTTCTTGATCTGTACATATCATCGTTAGTTTTCCTGGAACAGAACCTGACAAAAATACTAGGGCATGTTTAGATTTGAATAGGTTGGGATTTTCCTCTTATTCCATGTATAACATCAATAGCATTCTGCTTAATAGTTGTTTTAGTTTTTTTGGGGACTTGCAGCACCTTATATTTCACTTCGATGTTAGATTAATTCTCCGGCATTGGTATATGCCGTGTTTTTCCAAATTTTACATATGACCATGCTGTTCCAGTTCATTTACAGTCAAATCTAGTTTGAAAACTTTTTCTTTACGATAACTGTTTCTTTTATTGGCTTCTGCATTTTCTTCTTTGCGTTAACCGAAGTTGTCTCTCATGATTGATATATCTTTGCATGGCCGTAGGGGAACAAAAATATTTGGGGATGTGAAACATTTTTGCCCGTTTTTTAGATTTTTGCTCGAAACAAGAAGTGCCAAATTATTGCCAATGAGCAAGCAACAACAATTGGCATAAGCACTTTCCTACAGGATAAACGAGATTAGGGCTCAAGCCTTGAGGGAACACACAACTATCGTATCACCTTTTCAATGGAAAACGCAAGATCAGGTTGAAGATTTTTTCATCGCCAGCAGCACAAAAAAGTTTGCAACTAACCTTGTATAACCACTGTACTGGGTCCCAAAAATATCATCATTTGATTTTTTTAATGCGATAAATATGCTGATTTTTCAGATCTATAAGAGCACTTAAAAATAATTGCCCGATTTTTGCACTTGTAAGTTGTGGGGGTGAGAACAACCACAGACAACTTTCAAGCCTTTCAATTTTGTTGGGCAGTAATATCAGATAACATACTTTCAGTTTAGTCTGCATTTCATTTAGTTTGGAAGCACTCGTTGCATGTCATACTCATGCGTATACAGCAGCTCACAAAAGAAGTGTTTCCCAATGCAGCAATGCAGAAACTACTCACTTATTCAAACCTTGGCAAACGGTAAGCCAAGCAAACCTTCTTCAAACCAAACACGTCAGTTAGCTTCTGACTGAGACAAATCAGGTGAACCTACCTATATATATCCATAAAGGTTTGTCGTTTCGTGTTAGGGTTTTCCATTACTTCCGGGGCAGCATACAGATTTGTGCATTGCATTGACAACTCCATCCCAAGAGAGATAGGAGCGTCAGTTGCGGCATTCATCACGTCACTCGAACAGAAAGTGGTTAATTTCACGTGTAAGTTTTTTGTCAGCAGCACTTTTTCTGACTTCAAATCACCATGAACCAAACAAACAGTAGTGCTGTGTTGATGCAAATAGCTCAAAGCATCTGATAATTCTTTTGCAATGCGAAGTCGCAGATCCCATGATATATTTTTGACTGTCCTGCACGTGAGCAAGTCTTGCATGCACTCCCCCTCTACCAGCTCCATGACAACACCAATGCAGTTGTTCCATTTCACAATTCCGTGCGAATAAACGATGTTTTGATGCTGCATTTTCGAAATGAGCTTCGGCTCCCGCAATAATCTAAACAAAACATAATGTAGAATTTGGGCAGTTGTCCAATCTCTACCAGCTGCACAAAAAAATCTGAAAAAAACAATCTCTATGACCTGCTTCTTGGTGTGTTTTGGTCTTTTGGACGTATGTTGTCAATAAAAATAAACATCACACAAATTTTTGTTGCAAAAGGCTTCGTACATTACAGCAAATTACAAACATTTCATTATATTAAATTTAGTTTCATTTTCAGTTTGCTTTAACACGTATCAGATGAAGGGCTTATTACCAAATGGTGGATCAGATGATCATCTGAAAGCTTGTGAGACTGTATGTTTGCTTTTTTTATTTGTTAGAAAAGAAAATTCTAATAAAGAAATTTTATTAAACATTTATATTTTATTAGAAAACACAAAAATCGATTTCTGGCATAACGTGCTAATCGCTAACGGTAGAAGGCCAATCAAAGGTTCTAAAGGTGAGGATTTTAGCCTAGTTTATTTTATATGAAAAAACAAACAAATTGTTTTTTGAACATTTTTCTCAGGTCCCGATGACGTCATCGGGATTACCCCGTCACGTGATGCAACCCCACAAAATTTTCAAAACCAACACTGCCCGACTTTTTAAACCGAAACGAGAAGATTTTCTGCATCTTTAGCAGGTTCCATTAGCTCAATCGGTTGGCGAGTTATGACTGAATATGTCCGATCAGGCACTTAGTGGCTCGCGCGGGCATTAAAGGGTCATCTGTCACCCACACAATAATGCTTCATTGCAATATATGAAATAGATAACTTTGCTAATTTTCAAATTCGGTGGGTTTCGTGTGGTTACTTGCATGCAATATCAATATAAAAGCTCTTGATGGCTTGGGAATGCGGTTCTGAAGTTACTGATTACCAACTTCATTACAACCAGGCTATTTAAGCGCTTTCTTCGTGAAGTCACTGTATATTTGCAATTTATAATGTACCGCATGGCAAGGATACCACAAAGTGAGCATGTTAAAGCTTTTGCGTGAAAGCATACCATTAGTTGCACTGCAGAAATGAACAGTGGAATCAATTGCAAACATAATGTTCCAATTGCTAAAAAGTTTGAGTGTTTTCCTGTTTTAAATTGACATTTGTATGCACGGGAAGGCCACAGTTTTCTCTGTAAAACGTTGTGGTGTTGTGGTTTGAGATCAGGCCCGTACCCAGGGGGAGGCGAAGCCCGCCTAGAAAATTTTTCGACCCTCCTGGAAAAATTTGTTGAATATATTTTGAAACTATTGGACATAGTTCAAAAAATTTGGGCCCTTCTCAAACAACTCTTCGCCCCTCCTGGTGTCCCAAGCTGGTTACGGGCCTGGTTGAGATCAACATTCAACTTCACACAAGCGATACTGAAATCACCTGCAATCAATAATATTAATGTATGTAAATTACAAAGAGCTGGTTCTACTGCAGAAATTAAGCCGTGTTTATGCAAAAAAAACAACATTTTTAAGTTTTTGGGTTGGTTGTGACTGGCAAAGTACACAGCATGCACGCGCATGTACGGACGCGAAATCTTAGTTCCATCAAGTGCTATGGCATGTTCACACTATGTGGGGCAGCAAGCCAGCAACCAAAAGAGAAGTTTGGAACTTTCACTTCGTTGCGGGTCCAGCTCAGGTTTTGATAATCAAAAACCGCCATGTAAACGCACTGCTGATTGTGACGGAATTCAACCACAATTTTTGGGTCGGCTACAATCGAAAAGCCACAGTTATTGCGTGTAATGTAAGCACAGTAATCTTGACCAAACACCAAGCAGGTAGGTAGGTATATGCATGCATTTTTGTAACTCAAAACAGGAAGTAATATAAATGCAATAAAAAAAACAAAACATTGAATGGCACAAAAGTTAGTTGCATGCTAATAAAAATGAAAGTGAGAAAGCAGTTGAGGACATTATGAATTCAAAATGATGTGAACTACGCATTTAAGACATAAAGTGTTGGCGCAAGACCTTACGTTTAACTACTTTAGTTGAAGACATTTCAAGTGAATAGGAAAAATGAAGAAATACAATAAAATTACAAAAGTTTGCAACAAAATACAACATCAAAGAAAAACATAAAACGCAGAGAGTTAAAAGCATAACTATCAGTACAAGGAGGGTGACGTGAGCATTAGCAAGGATTAAGGTACTACAGAAAGAAGAGGTACTATATACAAACTTACAGAAAAATGGAACAAACTTGCCAATGAAAAATCAACGCTTATTGGAAAGAAAACAAATCATTTTTGCATTGTTTTCCAAATGAAAAAGATTAAGGAGACTTCAACTTTTCAGAAAGTTCAGACGAAACTTTGCGATCAATGGACATTGAAGAAAGCAATAACTTCCAAAAAATGTTTAATTCTTCAATGAGAAATTTTAAGGATGCCAGCTATGTTACACAACGCAGCAAATACATTTGTGCAAGCAATGCAAATCATGATCAAGCACCATGCAAGCAGTGATGGCATGACTGGATTCACACATTTTTACAAAACATCCACAACAATATTTGAATAAAGAGTTGATGATGCCCAACTGGTAGGAGAAATATACACTATGATAAAATCTTAGTGTCTAATGCTTGGCTGTGAAAATATTATTTTCGGTAGACAGTGACTCCACAATCCTGTTCAAACAAGAATTGATCTGAGCCAAAAGAAAAAATCACAAAAAAATAAAAATGGCACGCATATCTAATAACTTGCAAACTAGTGACTCTGCAGTTTTTGTGACTTAGCTCTGAATCGACGCGAAAAATTTTCAGATGTCCGTGGCTAGAAAGGTTGTGACTGACTCGCAACTCGACAATTGTGGTTCGGCCACACTATGCAAGTGTTCAATACCGGGTTTCTGCGGGCATCATGTTTAAGAGTTACTGAGGGCTAGTCAGTGTAAGCGTGTTAGAGTATGTGCTTTCGTGTGTTTCACAAAATCCGTGGCACCAGGAAGTTACCATTGTCTGATTGACAAATCACGTTAAAACAAAACAAACGTCAAACCTTTGTGAAAAATTCGGCATTAGGACGGAAAGCTAGACCTTCAACACATGAAAATATTACTAAATCCAGTACGTAGGCTACTTCAAAATTCAGTCACGGCTAGAAATGTTGACACCAGAAATATATTGCAAACCGGTATCTGTAGGTTACATTATGTTACTTGAGCAAAATAGTTTAACACGCAACTGCTAGGAGTTAGTTCTGAATGTTGCTTTTACCAAAACGTTTGCCGTATTGCGAGAGGGCACCAGCAAAAATGTAAACACGCCAGATCGGAGCACTGAGAACAAAGACCTCTTACATCATCATGCAACGTTATAAGCCATTACAAGGTTAGTACAGCGATGAATAATTAGTTGTTCGTAGCACGTACTGCTGTCACCTTTCGCCTGAATCCAAACACCACCCTTCGCATTATATATGTCATTTGCATACAGCGAAATACTATAAAAGAATTAGCATAGGAGTTTCCCAAAATTTTATCGGGTCTCAGCTCAGGCTGCATACAAGGCGATCTCTACTATGTGATCATTAACATATATATTTGTAGCATATTCTCTGCCACGCTGCTGGTGTTACTACAATAATAAATGTAATCTGCAAACTGTTGTTACATCGCCAGCAATTTGACTATTTTTCGTTTAATTTAAATAGCATTCCGCAATGTACTGTAAAAGGCGCAATAATGGTCATATTCACTGACGATTGACCTGTTGTTTTCTTGAAAAAATAACTATGCTGTAATATGAATAACAATCTTAAAAGGGACGTTATAAATAACTAACATTATTTTATCTTTTTTATTTGTCCTGACAACTCCACGCAAAAATATAAAGTTTTGCCTATCAAGAGCTTTATCAAGGCATCCATTCAGAAGGTGTAATGGTAGTATCAGTTGTGGTGTTCATATTAACCTCATACCGGAGTAAAAGTTACCTTTGAGCCCGGATAAATTTGTGTAGCTGAAACGGTGCCAGTAGTTATGAAAACAGCAATGTTAGAGGCACTTTCTATAATCTGAAACACGCCGTCTGTTGACTCTTCACTGGCAGTTGTGCCCGTAATTGACAGACAAATGTAGGCAAAAATGGTTTCAGTTAGCTTAAAGTTACCGGTTAAAACCAACCACAATATGCTCCTTTCACTTTCGAGTAGCTTATAAGAATAATCACATATGTTTGGTGAGGTTGATTGTACCTCACGCTCACAGATGATCCCGAAATCTCCCAATTAATTCAGCTGTTTTAAATCAACTCAAGAATTTAAAGCTTGAGAACTTTCCCACTAAACCCATTGTCCAACCGACTAACACTCTTCATCTCGTTTAAGTTAGCACTAACACGCAGAAATCACAGCAAAAATGTCACGCAACCATGTGAACAGCTTTTATGCAATCTTATAAACGATTTCTTTCTTGAGGAATTTTTGATAAGTTAGAGTTAATCTCAACAATTAACTATATACGATTATGTAGAGTCGTATGCTTATCATCAAAATAATTAATAGGCTCCAACCATACCAGTTTAGGCCGAAATAAGTATTGAGTCGCCCTATGTCATGAAACATGCAAGAAAAGCCATCCAACAGCAATAGAGATAAAATGAAACACTGCATAAAACTTTATCATGATCCATACAGACTTGCTAAAAAGTGTCTCGAGTGATCTTACGACCAATAGGTACTTTAAACTTGTTCCGAAAGTATAATATTGTTTGTTAGGAAATTATGTGGATAAAACAAAATATTAATTCTGATTGATAAACCTCTTGGAATTAATACGGAACTTTTACCCTGCCCACATGGTTTTTACCGAGGAGCAGCAAAATATATCTGCAGCGCAGTTGTGGTATTACGTTTCACTCAGTTTAGCAAAATATGTTGAATTTAAAAATATGACATTCACGCCAAACTTACCGCTCATGCGCAGCTTCGCTCGAGTTGTCCGATCCTGTCGTGAGGAAGCATTTTATCGCCACGGGACCGAGTTGCTTGTTCTCGCATTTTCTCACAGCACCGCAAGCCCCTCCCCCGAGGTAATCTCTTTTGTTCCAGCTTGTGGTAAAGTCATCCACGTCGTAACGTTTCAAGGACATCGTTTTGAAAGATAATGGGGAGCAGTATCAGAATTCAGATTTATCATCAACGTACGTGCTATGCATCTGAGTATAGAGTCGTAAGAATTGCATAAAAGACGGAGCAAGCTTTGATGCACTTGGAAGAGTTTTCTGCAGAGAAAGAAAACCGTCCAAAACTGCTGTTGTTAGAGATGTTTTCAGTTGCTCCTGGAATGTAAAAACTATCGCCACAGCACTTCTCACCACCAACACATGGTCACTGCAACATCTTAACAGAAACAATTTATTTCAAGACTATTCTCAGCACAAACAACTTGTCACTACAACATCTGTCAAAGCAAATAATATATCACCATTACCTAAGCCAATCTCTCACCTGTAATCAAAGACTTTACAGTATATTTGCCACGATTTGTAAGTTAACGACGATTTACTAACGCACAAACATTTCAATTCGTGCTAGATATATATCTATATTTGTATATTTGAAAGTCCATGGACGAGTTTTTCGTGACGAAAACCATGCTGTTAACCATAGCCAAGACGACAATCTCTGAACAGGCCAAGTTTTAAGGTTTGGTGGGAAATATATTTTTAGGGGAGCAAGATTTTTGTTTTAATTGTATCTTCAAAACAAATTCTTCTGCTCACAGCAAAATTTGGGAGGAACAAAAAATTTGAGGGGCATAAAAATCGACGGGGCACTGCTCCCGAATGCCCCGTGGCTACGGACATGTCTCTGATCGCGACGTCTTTCACCGAAAGTAATCAACGGCATCCTTCAATATGAAAAATTTGATACTGCAAATAATCACCCACCAATAACATGTTTGCGTTTAGAACTTTGCGAAGGAGAATGCTCTCTACGTGCGCTTGTCTTTCGTTGCATGCGCCAATGGGTCAGCAAAAACTTTGAAAGACGTGGATCTGAAGTTTTGTTCTTTGTTTTTGAAACATTGTTCTTTTTCTCGGGTTTTATCAACGTTTTTCAGCCGATTACAGCACGCACACGTCAAGCGCATACTTTCTGAAGGTATGGTAAAGTTGTCTTTTGGTGAAACTGCAACAACCACATCTGATCCAGTAGTTATGAAGAGTGATCCCCCCACACACACTTTTCTCATAACTGCGCCGACATTGTTAAAACTCGGAATGTAGTAGTAATTGCAAAAATTCGGTTGCAGTAAAACGTCTTGCATCTCCAGAATTTTTATTTGGTCACTTGGTTCACAAACCTTCCCTGGAAATTTTTCTTACTCAGTTGGGTTACGATTCTTGCTCACGTTCAAGTCCAAATCAACGTGGAGATTTTGGTGCAGCTTAGTTTGCAATACGAGCGCACTTTAACTTGGTTGAAAATACGAACACTTTTTGGTATACATTCACTATTTTTGAGATGCAAGTCACCCCCACTTGGCTGTTTCAATTTGTTTGGCCAGGCAAATGAAACACAGGTAAAGTAACATTTTAGACATTTATCAAAAAGATAAAATGCGGCAATTAGTCGTTAGAATTTCATCTGCGAGAAAGGATTAATCGTGAGCTAACTGCGAATGAAAGCTCCTGTTTGAGCGCGACACTAGCGCAGTGAGAGGTGACGCGAAAAAAAACGATCTAGATTCAGCCTTGGTATGTCCACACCGTGCGGGGATGACTTTCTTCGACATAATTGGTGGTGAGCTCTTCATTTTTGCCTACTCTACGGCGATCGCCAGACAAAAGCAATTGTGACAGTGAATTGCCACGGTAGTTTTTATTCCCTTGTAGCAATGAATGCCAGGTACAATTTTTCATCTGACAATGCTGCCTCTCGTCAAAAATATGCTGACGAATTTTGACTGTAATGGGAATCACGTGCACGGCTTTTGTACCATTTATCATGGCTGCGTTTATATACAGCTTTAAGTAACATTCGTGGTAGGTTGGCAAACAATCCCTTAGTATCAGAAAAACGTTTCAGACATTTGCAGTATGCCATAAAAACGTAACTAAGCAGAAAAGCATGAGGAAATTTTTGAAAAATCAGAATAGTAGAAATCAACTTTGCACCGAGGTGTCAGTGGACAGGTGGAAATCTGCCAGTGCATAATACATGATAAACAGACACTAAAAACCACTGCATCGAAAATGTGGAACTTCAGGTTATCAAAATAAAGACAGATTATCATTGTATTGTACATACACAATTATGAAAATCTTACTAGGCCGCACGAAGCCTTCGACTATAGGTCGCATGCAGCACGAGGGCGCGATTTGGACATATAGCTGGTCTATCAAAATGACATATTAATTATATTGTGCGGTCATAACGTCGTTTGCTCAGGGACTCTACATGAATGTTCTTTTGCATGTACTGCGATACAACAATTCAATTCGGCAGAAATCGTATTAGCGCAGTTGTCCTATCACTAAAAAGGTGAGGGAGGCATCTCAGTTCGAATGAAACGTATGTAGAAGTAAAAGAGTGGGTTTTGAAATAAAAATGGTGATAGATTGCTAGATTATACGAGATTGCGAGAGGCAGGCTTGTCCATGGGAATGTCATTCCTATGGGAATCCCATGGGAAACGTCCCATGTGATGGGATGAGATGGGACAGGCATAAATTGCTGTGGGATGGGAATGGGACAGATATATATGTCCCATGGACAACCCTGGCGAGAGGAAAACCTTCTGTCGTCCACTCACAAAGTTACTCAATATTTCCATACCAGGCCTGTGGAAAGCACGAGCTCCGAGTAAATCAACGTCAATTTTGAAGAAGATGCCAATGCGTCATAAGACTTCCTTGCTAAACTTTCGGAGGAAAATTGTTGTGCCATGTGGCTTGAAATTTCTAGTTTGTCGTACTAGATAGCAGCGTGGTTGACTTGTGGTTGTTTTCATCATCAGGTTGTTCATTTGTGTGGCCCTAAATGAATTGGCTTAAATGTTTTAGTTAGACCTACCCCAAACATGGTTTTAGGGATACTGTGCACCTCACGTGGCAAAATGCCATTCTGCTTCCAGCTGAGTTTGCTATCCCACGTTCTGCGAACGTATACAACATATTGATGTTATATTTCACTGAGGTTTCATTGATCAGCGTGTAAGTATTGTCAAACAAGCGTTAGTTATATTTGCAATAGCAGGTGTTGTTACTGAGGCGACGCGGGCCATGGCTAATGTAAATGTTGGTATGGTACAGTTAAACTAATGAAACAGAGCTAAGTCCAATGTGATTTTTCAGTTAGAAGCNGGACTCCTCAGTTTTTGGCTTCCCGTAACGCTTTTCGTTTATCCACCGGTCTGCAGATGCAAAGTTGTTAAACCCTGTAATAGTTAATCAGCTCACAAAGTAGGCAATAGATAACCTAGATATATATACTATTCTCAAAAGAACTGCTTTATGTAATGGCTGACCACCCCAACTGTGTTTTCTTGAACTACCGTTGCAAGAGTGTGTTAGAATATTTTGGCCACCCAAGTTCGAGATTGCGTGTCATGCAAAGACGTTAGCTGATTCTATCTTGTTTGCCTCAATTAAAAGTTTACAGTGTAACGCGAAGTCGAAAGAATTGAATAACTAAAAAAATTAATTGATTTACACCATCGCGCATGTTAGAAAAAGATAAAAAATGCGCGTCCCAAGCTCTTCATTTTGTGGTGCTTTCAAAGAAATATTGGAATAACGTGTGCTGGCGTGTCAGAGAGACATGATTATATCAGTTTGTGTGATTTCAGCTGCGCACGCTGGTTACAGCACATTGGGTGCAGATTCCAGTTAATGCGAAAAGTTCTCTATATCCGAGTGTCTGATAATAATGCAATAACGAGAAGCAGTATTGAAACGTTTTCAAAGTACAATATTCGATGTTATGTTGTAGTATATAAATAAATTATAGATGCTACGAGTGGTGTAACAAGAGGTCTGAGCCGGGGAGGAAATGTGGCAGATGGTGGGCCACTGGACATCGTGACATCGTAAGAAGACCACTGGCCACCGTAAGGGGCCCCCTGACCAACACTCAGAAAAAAAGGTGAGAAATTATAGTGAATCCGTATGTGGATGGCTACACTACAGTAAAACCCGAAATCAACGGAAAACACTCCAAAATACAAAAAAATCAACAACCTACTGAAAACCAAAAGAATACTAAATGCCGAAATATAAGCTAGGTAGGGGCTCAATTCATAAACGAAAAGCTTATAATTAGCCATGACAAAATTCTCATCGTTGAACTACTTAAGTATTACTGCAATGCTTGCAACTTCAGAATGTAACAGGAAATTGTCCTTTCACAAATTTCAAAAATATGTAACTATTCGTAAACTGTCAAGCAAGCTTTTCGGATTCCGAGTTTTAGCAAGACAAACGGTTTGGTTAACTCTAAAAGCTATTGCCGATTCGTAATTGTTTTGCATTTACTGTAGTTAAAGCTTCGGTAATAAAAGACTTCTCCGATGTGTTTATTTGAAAAAATTCTTCAGCATAGCTTTTTATTTGCAAAAGCATCTGCATTTATAGTAGCACCCAGGCCCGTAGTCAGGTTTTAAGGTTTGGGGGGCAAAATACATTTTTAGGGGGCAAGATATTTGTTTTCGTTATATGTTTAAAACAAACTTTTTCTGGGCACAACAAAATTTAGGGGGCAATTACCCCCGGTGACTGGGACGCGGTACAACAAAGGGTAAAAACCACTGGTCTATAGGACTAATTTCCAGGGTTCGCAAAGACTAAAGCAATGTCAGAGCAGAAAGTAGCGCGAGCGAGAATAAGACCGAAGTGAAACAAATTTATCTACGACAATACAACGTTGCACTGTCGTTGATTGCAGCTATAGTGTGTTGAAAATATGCCGCTATAGTGTGTTGCAGCTATAGTGTGCGGCTAAAGATTGCAGCTATAGTGTGTTGAAAAGAACCGGGCTGCACAATGGACGGAAATCACTGCAGCGTCTTTTCAGTTAGAAAATATCTTCAAAGATTTCTAGCTCTTTATAATGTGTAGATTTGTTGCTAGAGCGTGATTCACATTTTCCTGGATTGGAAGTTATATTATCAGAGTGTTATCGTTATATAAACTGCAAGTAGAGTCCGCTGATACATGCTACATAATCAAAACTTGTAAGCAATACCGGTTGAAATAGTTTTCTACCTCGTTTTTAGTGATATGGCCAAGATCAGTAGAAATCGTGCATCCAGGGAACTTTTGCTCCCATAGCAAGCGGTTATTTTGCGACTCTGTGCTCCCTACAAAAGGATGACCTTTTTCAGCCATTCGTAGTAAGCGATGCCCTGTGAACACTTTCTGCCACGGCGCAGTTGCGTAACAAAGTCCAAAATCTAACCTGAACTGAAAACTTTAATACAACCATAAACTAAACATTTACTGCTTGAAAGGCTATTAATTTCTTTGAAGTTTCAAAAAATAGAGGGGACATTGCTCTCCACAACTCTACATCACGAATTCTGCAAACCATTGCCTGCAGTGAACACTATACAGTTGTTGCTCTAACTCTTCGCCATAGAGTCAAAAGACAAAAATAAAAACGTGCCTACCAGTAAGGTCAAGCAATGTTACGAGTGAACAGAATTCTTAAACCGTTCCAAAAAATCAACCCAACTTTCTCAGTGTGTCCATAGGCGCAATTTTGTTGCAAAATGGGGGGGACACAGCTTGGTGTGAAACCAATATATTCATCCAGGCGAGGCTGATGTGAAGTTTTACCAATACAGATTCCCAATCTTGTTTTTAGAGATGGTTTGAAAGCAACGCTGATCACGCTTTGCTTTATCCTTTTAACATCAAATTTTAATAGGTTTAACCTCAGATTTGAATAGATGAAATTAATGCCAAAATTTTCATTCTAAGAGTTATA
>JGI24022J15233_10003971_pt1 | contig 15013 bp, 10 predicted proteins | sample Ectturendosymbi2_FD_15233 | JGI IMG/M metagenome (IMG submission 15233)
GGCCGTTTGGCGGAATATTTTGCCTTACATTTTTCAGGGAGGGCTGCAGCCCGGCAGCCCGTCTAGACGAGCCGCCCCTGGTTTTTAGTGTTTTACGTTTTACTATTGCACGTACTTTGCAAAAAAAGCTCTGAGGAAGCTTTGCTGTAAAATAAAATATTTATGTTCATAAGGCACGCTGACTCATCGTCGAGCCACATCTAATGTTACGTAACGACAGTTTGCAGGGTATCAACCATTTAAACAAGTTATGTAATGACTGAGCATTCTCAGGTCGCAAATATTACGTGTAATTTGCCACTACACTAGTATGTATATTTCCAAAACTTTTCCATTCTCTTATGCGTGATGTTGAGGCAGTTGACCACCAGCCCGTCGCGCAAACTCAGACAATGAGGAAACAAGGAAGGCCACGTTTGTGCCATGCGTTCAACGCGTGATCGAACCGCACCACGCGGATTGTGCGCCGGTGTCACAACAATCATATAAGCCAAATATGGTAAAACTGGTTAGCTAACCATTCGAGAATTCTTTTAATTTCAATGCGTGCTTCGAAGTTGGACGTTTTCACGGCAACATAATTTCAGCCAGAAAAGCCTAAGTTCTACGAAAACCGGCGCACTATCTTATTAAGTTATTCCTAACCAGTAAAAATGACAGTAAAACTTGACTCTGCATTGTTAGTGTAATTGCTTTGTTTTGCAAACTTTACTAACTTCTGGTCCTTTTTACTGAAGGGCTCATGTTTCAACAACAAAATTCAAATATTAAACGCATTATCATGGCTAGTGTAGTAGGCCCAAAGCTGGTTAAAGGATATGTTGGCAATGGAGTCACAAAGAATGGTATTGAAGCTACAGTTTGTCTCAAGGAATCCCATGAAAACCGTTTGGAAGTGCTAAATTTCAACCCTGGACCAGCTAAGATCCCTCCTGCAGTAAGTTGTATTTAAAATCAATAAGGTAACAAAGGATATAACTGACATGTGGCTTTCATGCTATTTCAGTAAGCTTTTAGATTTGTAACTTCAAAGATTTTGATGTCACACTTTATCACTGGTGACTGGTGTTGTGGTAGTCAAGACAAAAAGCCTTGATACATTGAATGTGATCAGTTGACATCTTAGCAGACTGCATAACAGCTGATTTTCAGATGCCAATTAAGAACTGATTCAGCTAATTTTTTGGTAATTTCAATTACTCAAAAGTCAATAGGTAAAAGTGAACATGCAAGGTTAGTGTAATTTTAACACTTACTAATATATCTTTAAATATTCCCCAAATGTTAAATATTACCTGTTGCTATGAGTAAACTTTGGTTTGGTGGCAGAAATTAGCTGTTTGTACACTAGGATCCTTTCTGATTTCACTCATATTTTGTAAACATTAAATGTAGTACTGGTTGCACATGGGTATTAGTGAATAGTATATATTTTCTTAGTCTTTGTTTGATCAAATCTTACAGAAAAAATGTATTTTAGCATATTTTTAAATGAAGCCTTTCTGTGTACTATAATAACATAATCTTTTCTTTTGCCAAGTGCAATTTAGTACATCTGTACCTGCTTAACTTACTGAAAATTTGCAGGTGTGTTTTTATTGGTGTATGTCTTGATCTTAAATGATGTTTCATGTTACCATGAACAACATCAAGTTTTTGCATAAGACAATTGTCATTGAGCTGTTGTAAGCAATATGCCCTGACCTGTATGACTTTCAGACCTACCCAGTTGAAAATTAGGGCAGAAATTACAGCAGCTTAAGTACTCAACATTATAAATGTATACAAATCACATATCAGTTTCAGTTACAAACTTACGACTATTCTGATTCATCATAACCTATCAATATGTGGCCTAAACCTCAATGGGTATGCCGCAATTTTATTGTGTGTCTTATTGCATGCCTTTACCATGCATAATACAGCGTTGCAATCAGAACAGCAGAGCCTGAACTCATTTTAAGCTCAGGCTCCAGCTCCAGGCATCTAAAGTTCTTGGCTCCAGCTCTGGCTCAAATAATTTGGTCGATTAAAAACTGAAAAACACTATTATTTGTACAGCTAGCTTATCCCACAAACTAGGGTTGTTGAAAGAGAATCGAAATTTCAGGCTCTGGCTTCGGCTCCACCATATAAAAGTTTTTGGCTCTGGCTCCAGCCATGCAAAATTGATTTTGCTCTGGCTCTGGCTCAACAGTCCTGGTTGCAAACACTACTGCAATGTAACTGGTGGTGCTCATTTTCAGGTAAAAGTAGGAAAAAAATTGCTCATTTTCAGGTAAAAGTAGGAAAAAAATAACTAGAATAAAGTTAGTACAGTTCCAAACCTGTTTCACCAAGCCTACCTTATTAACATTTAGATATTTATTTGAAGCTTGATTTCATCCTGGTTGAAAGTCTTACCTAGCATTTCAAATTTGATATTCTTCTGCTGGCTAACTTTTAAGATGATCCATGTAAAGTAAGAAAATATGAAAAAAGCAATAATACAAGGAAGTGAAAGAGGTCAAGTTTGAATAACTCAGCTTTGCAGGCAGTTCAGTGAAATAAACTGTTTTACATTCTGAGCAAGCGAAGAGACCATGTGATTTATGCAGTGTGCATGATGAGTGTAACAACAAACAAGTTTTTTTTTATGAAAAGAATTACCCTTGCATGCGTTCTATATCTCTTCTAAAACTCTTCTGTGGGCAAACTGATTGGGTTGGTTGTTACGCTTTTGAAAAAAGTACTTTTCATTCACCTTATTTGCATGTTTCCAGTTTTACTTATTGAGACTCTTATGTTGTGAATCAAAACAAAATTGGCACACCTGATGTGCCCTCATGTTAGGAGGTCGTGCACATCCTGCTTGTTCAAGTTGAACGCTTGTTCAAGGTTAATTGCGATAAACGATTCGTGTAAACTGAACTTTGCAATCAAACGATACAATCTCATCTTCATGTTTAATTTTGAAACTGCAAGTAAATATCTTCAGAGGGAATTTTTTTTATTGCTGATTCACAATGCTTGTAACTTGTATGGAATACCACTGTTGTGTTTTTGCAGGTTTTGCACAGAGCTCAAAAAGAACTCTTGAATTTTCGACAATTGGGATTAAGTGTTATGGGTAAGAAGACGGTTTCCTTTGTTGTGATCCTAATATTAGCAAATAAATGGCGATCTTTGTTAATTTAAAGTGTGGTTGTAATAATTTTATTGCTTATTCCAGCCTCTTGTTGTGTGAAGAAGAAAATAAGTTGAACGTTTTGCTGTCAGTTACGTTCTCTGTTTACATGATATGATAGCAATTATGTTCAAAGGTATATTTTGACTAAATTTCAACAGGACTGACCAGTTGCATGCGAAGGCGTGGATTCAGTAATGTGAAAGCATTGCCCTACGCTAAGCATGTACAAATCACGCATGTCAAAGGTTTTTAATGAGGCCTGCCGAGAATAAGTCGTTAGCTCAGGTTTTGGAGACAGGAAATATCATACAGCACTTGATGTTTTTGGCACAATATACTGCACAGGCGTTTCATCGCCTTGCTGAATCAAATCCCCTTGACGGGACCTGCGATGTAAGTCGGCTTTTGGGTTCTAGCTGGGTTCGGGCTTAAATTTGTCAAAAAGATTCGGACCGATTTCGGGCATAAATGCAAACATTTTTTACTAATCNGAGTAACGATATTTTTCGTTTGTGACGTAGATTTGTTGTGCGCGCCGCTGTGAGTTGCGTGATTGTGTTTGTTCCCATCTGCGTTCTTTTGTTATCTGCTCGGATTAATCTTGATACGCTTTTGGAGAAGGTGACAGCGATGAGGCAAGCAGCACCCGATGGAGTCGCGTCGAAAATATCAATCACTTCGCGATCCTTGACTTATTTTAAGAAACGATTTCGCTAGGTTAGGACCATGCAAGGATTATGATTTCCCTTTAGGTTTTGAAATGACAGGTGTTTTGATTTCGACAATCTGTACACCACTGTTGCGATCGGAAAAGCCCGAGCGGTATGTGCGCAAAGCTTCGCACTGTGCCAGCAAGCAACAATAAAGTTCACGCGCCACGATCACTCTATTATTGCTTGTACGCACCACATATATATATTATTGTTCTTCGCGCACATCCCGTTCGTGGGGAATCACACATTCAACGTAACGCCACCGGAGAGGGTGCAACACCACCAGTACCCGCAGTTACACTCACTCGATAAATTTGGTTTACGGGCCTAAATCGGACTGCGAAAATGTCGGGCTCGTGCCTGGTTCGGGCTTTGAAATGAGGCTCGTTTGCAACTCAGAAGCGCATTGCAGACCTCGTGTTACTATCACATTTTTTCGATGTCCCATGCACAAACAAGCTTTGCATTAGCTAACTTCTGACAATAAATCAGCCATTAAGTGATGTGAAAGCGAAACATTGAAGACGGATGCTGTTTTTCAATAAACAATAAACAGAAAATTGATTTCCCTTGACGTCAGAGCTGAAAACTCACACGTGATCCACTGATATTTGTCGAGGCCTTAACCTCTGAAACCGAGAACTGATTCAAACTTGTAGACCGAGGCTTTGAAAAAAGGTGAGACGAGAGCGATATCCGAAATTTGTTGGCGGATAACTGAAATCCGCCCGCCGCCTATTCTGATGCTTCAGAAAAAAATGAAGTTATTTATTCTGTGTTTTCATGGGTTAGGATTTAGTACGAAGACCTTGATTTGTCGAAGCAAGCCCATGACCAGGTTTTATTCAACTTCTCCCTAATTTTCCACATACGACTAAAATAAGGTCATCAGCACTATCGATCTCGACGTTGATTGCGGTTTGTCCAACTTTGTTCGATATTTTGTTATTTTTCTCTTTCCTGGGATCGACACAACAGTGAGGAAGTTGAACCATTTGATCGGTACATTTAAACAATCACTTTTCCAAGCTAAGCTTATAATGACGTTTCCAACAAAATGTAAAACCTATATGGCCATTGTTAGTAGTGGCAGTCTATGGGGATATTGTGAGCTACTGCCCATCCAAAAAAACTTTCAATAACAGCGCTCATTTTCTTGACTTTTCGCGGTATATTATGCACAAATAAATACATACTTTACGAATTTCAGCGCAGGCAAGGTAAATAAATACATACTTTACGAATTTCAGCGCAGGCACGCCGACGTTTCTGGTAATATTTTGCTTCTGAAAATATTGAACTTTTTCTGCTCTTAACTTTTTGCAAGGGAAATCTTGAAAGAGTGCTATGCTCTACCAATCGACAACTGATTTCCTGAAATTCTTCAGTACACTTGCATTACGACAGTGTTAAAAAGCGTTAAAATGTTGAAATCCCCCATTTTGACACCCGCCCCAAACGGATCCATGACACGGGGTTTCGAGACGGGACCGAGAGTCACCAACACAGTACTGAGACTTCGGCACTGGTCTGATTTGCCATAAAACAGTTTTAGAAATAAAAGTTACAGTGGCACTTTCAAATTGAGAGTTGCTGAAAAGATTGACTCACGAGGTGAAAAGTTCGAAGCTGCTTTTTTTTCGCTGAGGTGTTTTGGTCATTGGTCCGAAATATCTTAAAAACTTTCTGTCATCTTTCGTTTTTGGACATTTCTGACCGAGTTGACTTAATTTTATTCGATCATTTAAATCAAAATTCGGTCAATGATCGACAAATGACCAAAACAAAACAAGTTCGAAGCGACGGCAAACTTTGAAAAAAAAATTCACTTTTGCAAAGGATCACGATCATGGCAAGTTTTCGAAGAAACGCGACAGACGCAAACTCTTAATCTTATTAGTTGTTTTAAATATCTACCTGATATGCTATGCGTCCCCTTAAAATAGCGAATTTTCCCATGCGCGCTTTGCAATGTTGCACTGCAAAGCTGTCCCACCCCTGCTGCAGCTGTGCCGCATGCTTTGTGTTCCTCTTGAATCGACGTGAAACTGAATCCAACGTTGTTGCACGCCGTAGGCAGTCGGCCTGCAGCTGATGGCTGCGCTTAATTTTAGTTATTAGCATTTGTTGTTATGCAGCAATGGCAGCGAACGTAATATATTGAAATTTGTGAAATTTGATGACCGCGAAAGTACTGCAAATTTATGAAGTTTCTCTTGTGTTTCAATCACACAAAGATTCCTTTGTACATTTGCAATAGCGTGCTTTTCCTCTGCGAAGACGCCGTAGTACTGACCTGCAGCAAAATGAAGAAATTGAAATAATGTCAGAGCGGTCAAACCCAGAACAATAGCCAGTGTCTTGTTCCTGCCTGTCCTGAGCGTTGCAGCCGTCCTGCATATTTTAACAAGCATTTTTACTTAACATAAATCTTTAGCTTGTTTTTCAGCGGTTGACGTGTCTGAATTTTCAGAACTATTTTGTGTTGACTTTACAAATGCAGTTGTTGATATTTTTATCAGAAATGAGTCATCGCTCTGCTGAATTCCTCGAAATTGTGAATGAAGCCAAAGATTGTCTCAAAAGGGTCCTGTAAGAACTGCTTTTTTCTTTAACGTGGCCGTACAAACCTGGGTGTTATGTTGTAATATTATAACAACTTTGTTGTATAAAGGGTTATCATTAGGGCAACCAATTTTTTACCTAAAAACTTAAAATTTTGTCTTCATAATTTAAAAACTTTGACTTTATTTTGACCTATAATTTTCCTGCGTTTGCAAATGCAAAATAATTCAGCATTTAGGTGTTGTGGTAAACTCAGAAGCATATTCATGCACTATACAGTAATTTGATATTTTAAAAATGGTTGTTTGACTTTGGGAAGATATATTGATAAGTACATTAATAACTACAGTAGAGTCAAACCTGAGAATATCATAAAGTTGAAACACTATATGCATGATGGATTGAACATTTATCAAGCCAAGTACTGTGAGACAACGTATCTTGCCTTACCACGCATAGCGTACATAACATTCAATCGTCCAGTAGCGGACAAAACAACGTTACGCCAGAAGTCGCAATAAACCCACTATTATTACAGAATTGCAACTAAACTTGCGAAAGCATCTCCATATCTCTTGTAGTTTTATATAAACTATCGATGAAATGCAAAAAAAAAACTGTATTACAAGATACGTTTGGCCTAGCGATAAATTTTGGCCTAATGATAAATTTTGACTTTTTTGTAGCTTGGGAGTAGTTCATGGTATCAACATGAAATTTTGTTTAAAAGCCAGAAAAATTGACTTTTGGTTTCCCTAGTTTTCATCAGTAATGAAGACATCTCCGCAATTTTCAGAAATATTCCGGACAATTACAAGATCATGTTTCTGCAAGGCGGTGCAACTGGTCAGTTTAGCGCAGTTCCACTTAACTTGATTGAGAGGCGTCCCAATTGCAGCGCTGACTATTTCGTCACAGGCACATGGTCTGCCAAAGCTGTGAAAGAGGTAGGAAATGCCGTGAAACCGATTTTTGTTAGGTGTTATATCCTGCCGTAATAACTAAAAATAAATTTAATGTAGGCAGAAAAATATGGTAACGTGCGAGTTGTTCATCCAAAACTGGACAAATACTCAAGTAAGTTATTTTATTTTCTTAATTTTTTTATTAATAAGACTGAAACGACTGTAGACCAGTGCTTGCATGAATCTTTGTTATCGTAGTCGACGGTTAACTTTTTTTGCAGTTGCAGTTTTGCTTTTATGCACTCGTTTGTCAACCGTGATTACCAAATGAAAACGATGCAGATATTGCGCAGGCTGTAGAATAGTGGTATAGTGAAAAGCAGAACCGAGTGAGGTGACTCGGGACAATTACACAATTACTGATAAAGGATGCTAAATATGATTAGATAGACAAAAGATTCATAGTTTGAAGTTAGAAACATACTTCTGTATAGGGAAAGCAAATGATGGATCGCAATGGCGAGAATGCTGTAATTGCAGTATTTATTTTACGACTCTTGCTAGACTTTTCAGCTTCACTCTTATTGTTGGTGCTGTTTTTTTAATCATTCATTGGTTTCAAATAGTATACGTCCTTAATTTTCTTCAAACACCATTGCTGTTTTAAGATTAAATTATTTGACTGGCCTCCATAAGTGTTTTACAACATGTCATATACATTAACAAGTGAGATAGCTCCGTCCCGCATAAATTGTTTAGGGTTTCCGACTTCCAAAGTATAAGTACGTTTTGTACAGGGTAGAAGTCTTGGAGACTGGATATGTTTCAGACTTTCAGGCATCGCTAAGACATGGCTATAGCGACTTTTATTTGATTCTGGATAGGCTGACGTCATGGTTTCCTTTGATTCTAGGCGTGCCCGACGATTCGGAATGGAGTTTAGACCCCGACGCGTCATACGTTTATTACTGTGACAACGAAACAGCCAACGGTGTGGAGTTTCCTTTTGTTCCTGATACCGGCAACGTACCTTTGATTGCCGACATGTCGTCAAACATTCTTTCAAGGCCTTTAGATATATCAAAGGTGCGTCGCTTTTTCTGTTTAGAAATATTTCAGGTCGTCATTGCCTCATGGAATGAAATTCCAGATGGGGTTTTCCGTTTGAGTCGACACACTTTAGGTCTCACGTTTTTGTAGTTGAGCTGATTCAAGTGAATTTCTAGCACTTTAACCGGCTTCAACAGCTACCAAACTGCTTTGTTTCGGGCAGTGTTCGTAAGTCAGGCGTGCTGATCTATTAAGCCAACTTGCTTCCACGTATATTTGAGGGGCTCTTCAGAACTGACTTGAAGACTCTCAGCCAGCCTTGTCAGCCAATCAGCTACCCGTGGCCTGCAAAAGGGCGGTTTTTGGAATATTTTCCCAGTTGTTGCTCGGAGCACGTTGTTAACTGTGCCAAAGGTTGCTGAAGCGTGTGGTTTACGCAACGAAAAATGACGCTGCGTTCGCGCCAATGCGCTGACTTGCTTATCTTTACCGTTGCAAATACGTGGATTTGTTTGAGTTGCAAGCAAACCGTTTCTTTATTAAGTGGATTGGATGATTCGTGTTTGCCGAGCAATCGTCGTGTTTTTTTGCCATCCCATTGGCCGGTGATCGCGAAAAAGCAGCGACGCGTGACTTGCCTGTTTTTTTCAGTTCGGCGCAATCATAGCAGGTGCGCAGAAGAACATTGGCTGCGCTGGCGTCACCCTGGTCATTGTGAGAGACGACCTGATCGGCGTCGCCAAGAAAGAGTGTCCTGCAGTGCTGGATTACAAGACGCAGGCGTCAATGAACTCGCTCTACAACACCCCTCCTTGCTACAGGTACTGTTTAAAATTTTCGGCCTCTTCAAAATCATTCGCTGTGCTTTAGTTCCCAACCGCCTTTACTGTAAGCAGAGATCGTCACGTGTATAGACCAGAGAGTGTGGGCCAAGGAGTCTTCAGTACCCTTAAAAGTCTCTTAATTTTCTTTAAGTACGTTTTGTGCAGGGTACAAACGTACTTAAAGTAGTGCTTTATCGTATTTCCAAGTTAAGCCAAGCTTGCTTTCCATGCCATAACTCTCCCTTTGAAAAGATCTTTCCAAACAACTGATATCTGTGGTCGCGTGGAATGCTTTGAAACCACATGACAGTGTCAATCTTTACAACCTCTGAGGAATGTACATCACTTAAATTATTTTTCAGTGTTTTTAGAGACATTTTGACTTACAGGTGGCCACGTGTAAACCATAAGCTTGAGCATCTCTTCGGTCACGCGCGCACCCACTAAATTTGTCCCAAGTTAGATGATCCACTTTGCAGATGTACAACCGAAACATACTCGTTCGACTTCTCGTGCGTCACATTCATGTAGCCCAGGGTTCGCCAACTTGCTGCACGCGTGCAACATGTCGCCTTCAAGTACCGCGTGCATCGCCCAGTGCCCTGTTTTGAAATAGCATTAACATGGTCAGTGTCTTCACATAGTGAATATCATTTATAATAGCTCAATTAAAGGTAAATTAGCAATTTTTTTATTTTGAAGGTTTGTATCAAACTGGTAGCTCTTCTCATTAATGGGTATCCATGCAGTAGCTCTCAGTTCCAAAAAAGTTGGTGAGCTCTGGACAGCCCAACAAAATTTTGATAAAAGCGTCATCCGCTGAGAATATATTTGCATTTACGTCCAGCTAAGCCGTTTTCCGCCGTTGCTCAAGTCACTGCACGGAGTTTTCTTTCAAAAAGACTAAAGTTTAATTGGTGCCACCAGGCCATGTAGCTGTTAACTGTGTTAAAACGCCGTTTGCTGGCAAGCGAAGGAACTACCAGTGTCAGTTATCACAAGAGCCATGCGACTTCTCTTTCTGCAGCATTTATCTGATGGGATTGGTCCTGAAATGGATCGAAGAAATGGGCGGAGTACTGGCCATGGCGAAAAAGAGTGCAGCCAAATCGCAACTTCTCTACCAAGCGATCGAAGACTCCAACGGGTTTTACAGGTGACTGTATGGCAACAAAGCTAACGTGCCTGTTTGATGTCGAACCTTCTGTGTAAGTGATATGATTGCATCGACTGCTGCAGGTGCCTGGTCGAGCAAGGCTTCCGCAGTCGTTTGAACGCCACGTTCCGGATACACGGCCCTGCTGGAAGCGAACAGCTCGAAAAAGCGTTTTTGGAGGAAGCGAAAAACGCGAAAATGATGGGCTTGAAAGGCCACAGGTAGCGTGCTTGCGTCTCGTGATGCATCATCATTGTTGCGAGTTATTTTTGTGCGATGGATGCGTCAGAATAGTCACCGAAATTTTGCGAACTGCAGTGCATGCGTTGTGAAACCACAGTCTGCTGCAAAGCCTGCTTTACTAGATGACCGCTAATATTAAATTGTTCGTTGGTCCACTCGCTTTGAAACATGAAATATAAGGAGTTTGCATAACTTAGCCGAAAAGGTAAGTCACAGCTGAAGCATTAAAAGTAAAAGAGAGCCGTTTCCGACTTTCCATTTTGGCGGTTAACTTTTCTTCTCAGCTGCATTCAGTGAACGCGCTTTGTTTTATGTAAACTGATGCCAATTTGTAGTCGTATGGTGTTGTAACAAATGGTGTTTCGCTACACGCGATTGTTTCTTCTCGACATACTTGTTTACTTTGCAGCCTTGTGGGCGCACGACCCTTTAAATAGCTTAGTTGCCCCGGTGTAAAAGTTCCCGGAATGCCATAACACAGTTTATGAATATTTACCCCGCATCGCACAAAAAGTGCATGGCGGGTTGAAGTAATGGAGGTTTGAGCGTGTTGCGAAAACGTGTTGCGAAAAGTGCAAGGGTTGTGTAATGGAGGCAGCTTCCGTTTGGCGCAACAATTTGTGACAAGGTTTATTAACCAAATCAAGCCTGACTAAGCCGGAGACCTGCCTCAGCAGGTTTCAGTTCAATTGGCGCATATTGACACCCAGGATTGAACAAATGCGAGCTTAGAGCGGACTTTTCATGGCGGTTGTTACAAGACAGAGTTACGCGATGACAGAATTTGTCTGAGCCACGCTTAACGTAATACAATAGACAGGAAACGCAAGCTTGGGAGACTTATGGTTCGTTCTCTGAGCGTTAAATCAAACGTAATAGCATTCGTAGGTTCGAACTCGTTAGGTTTTTGTCTTAGGGAAAGGGTATGGAGCAAGCGAATGCACGTAACGCGATGAAACGTGAATAAAAGACACAACTGGCATGAGATTGCATTGCTTACATCACACAATGTACAGTACAACGATGGAAGATGTGCGACAAGATGTGGGCGGGGCATTAGATAAGCGACAACATTCAGCGTCAACGGGTTCTGTTAAGTGACACGACGACAACGTCATTTTCTGATCAACTTAAGTTTCATGCCTATTTTAACTGTTTTCTCGCAAGGCAAAGCGCGAAGATGACAACGTCCGCGACCCAACTCACTGCTCAAAGTCAAGGCAGCACTTGTGCGCATAATTAAATCAAACCCGAAGCTGAACACTGTCAGATTGCGACAGCACAATTAACACTCGCTGATAAATCAGGATAGGGCTAGCTATTCACTTCCAGTGGCGCACAGGCAAACCAAAACCATATCTCCGCGACGATCTTTTATAGCGAGTGCACACAGCGCTAAATTTAGGTTTTTCCGTTTGTCCTTCAGGTGTGAACTGCTGAACCCGATCGGTAAATTTTTGATGTCGTATTGAAATCGATAGGAAAGTCGGTTGCGTCAGGGTTGCTAGTTAGTGCCAAATTTGGCAAATATTGCCAAAAATAACTGTTTTCCAAAAAATGTGCTAACATTTTTGGCAATATTTTTTATGCCAAAAATTTGCCATTTGTTGAAGTACCAATTGAAAGTATTGAAAAATCAATCCATTTGGGATTTTTATCAAATGAATACCGGAACTTCAGAGAGAAAACACAACACAACATAATCGTTGTGAATCTTCTACAAATGTACCAGACAATGTGTGGATACGATTAACTGCTGGAGAATTGCTGCAATAACTGCAGTGTTGCATTTCACTCACAACCGATTAACTGCGTATTTATTTAAAAATTGAGCCTGCTGTTTTTGTGTTCCAAGTCTTACAATGCTTAGGTTTGTGCGCATTTAAAGCAGACCTGCACAACATACGATCCACGGGCGGCATGCGGTTCCGCCTTAGACCTTTTCTTGCGGCCCGCGAGTGCTTTCCGATTGCAGAAAATGTTGCAAAAGGCCTGTTCGTCAGACAGACTATTAATTGTCGTTCCAGAATTTCTACAACGAAATAAAATAGAGTGGACTTTTGCGGCCTGCGGCAAAGTTATGTTTGATCAATTCGGCCCTTCGAGCTTTCTGAATTGTGCAGGCCTGATTTAAAGTAATGATTCTGTAAATGATGATTAAAACTGAAATACAGTACTGCTTCCAGTTTTTAGCTATTGGTCAAAAGAAACCATTTCGCAACCAAGATTCAGAGACTATGATCTAAACAGAGGATATATTTTGCCCACGGAGTAGGCATCTTGATTCCCAAAAAATCTTTTTTTAATTGGCAAACTTTACAGATTGATAAAATATGAACTACAAAAAACATTAAGTATCGAAAAATCAGTATTGGTTTTGTCAAAATAGTGTTAATAGCTGCACGGTCTTTTGTCAAGTTTTCGCTACAGCGACTCTCATCTGACTCTCGTACTTCCAGATCGGTCGGAGGGATCCGGGTATCATTGTACAACGCCGTGACGCTAGAGGAGGTCGGCAAACTGGTGGAATTGATGGAAAAATTCCGAAAAGAAAATTCGTAAAAAACTGCATCTGGGACCAAGCGCAATCTGCGCTGCATCGCATTGTTCTTTCTTATCTTCGATTGCATCAGCAAATAGAAGACAGGGTTTAGGATTTTAGTATTGGTGCTGATAACGCGCATAGCTCGTGTCGCTCCCATCCTGCGTTTGCATCGAAACACTTTTGCATTGCGGAGGCTGCGAGCACTTCTAACCAAGCTTCTATTATCGTTTCGCCATGCTTCATCCAACAACGTTTTTTTCGTTTCAACACACTATGTTTCGGTTTGAATGCGTTCGAAAATTAACTCGTCTCTCCTTTGCTTCCTATCTTGTTGAATAGCAACTGCTTAATGCTTTATTTTAGCTTCAAACAGATTTATCTACGTTGCCATATGGTTGGAAAAACGTACGAGTATCTCGCGTTTCGAAAAACCTTGGGTGCTGCTGACTGTCCCGCGATGATGAATTTGACCCCTCAACACTCTCTGACAACTGCCCTTACCCAAAAATGAGTAAACGGCAGTCGGCGATGTTGATACGCGAGACGTTCGAATGCGTTTTTTAGTTCAAACGTTGTTCGTTGCAGAAAAAAAAAAAAATTCCACCAGTCCCAGTTGATCGTATTGGGAATTTCCTGGCGTGCTGGACACACGAGTGCTGATAAAAATGAGCCTTCGCAAGTTCTGCATGACGGCTAATCACCCATCTGCTCTCAGTTTGAGTCTGACTGTGAACTGGAACCCACGTTTTATTTTGCGACTTTTACTTCGTTATTTAAATCGTTCGTTGTTATAGGATTGCCTGGGCTTTTGTGGCAAATGCGGTTTCATGGAACATTTGTATCTACTCGAGTTTGCCATCATACGTACGTTCAGTTTGTTTTCGATAATTTGTGACATGTTTGGATTAACCACTAATTTGATGTGATGTCCAGAAATTGTATCGTGCGGCCAACTTGTTAATTGTACAAAATCTGAAAACGTTGACATCTTATTTGAAAACTGCAAATAAATTACCGCGAATTGCGTTTTTTTAGCTGATCATTTGGTACAGCAGCAGGATTAAAAGAACTCCGATCGAAACTGGGTCGATTTTTGTGCGATCTTATTTCACTGCAACCCCCAAAAACATACTTCTCTGGAACCTTAATTTATTGCCGCTCATCCTTCACTTTGCATCACACACGAAGCTCGTGATCACGGTTTCCACGCAACCGTGAATCGGGTCCCTGTGAGTAACAAGTAGAAGACCAGACCTAAGAGCAGCAACGAAGCGTCGAGCAAAAGTTCTGATTGCAGTTCGCGAACCCGACGCATCTTTGGCCGCGTCATATATTTACGAAACTTCAATCAGAACTTTCGGAAGCGCGCAAAAGTTGCCAAAACTTCGTACTGATATTACAACTTCTCAAACCTTAGGGAGATTTTCCGCGAAGACCCACATCTCTGATACGTTGCCTTCTGCTGATTTGCTCGTGCTTTTCCTCGTTTTTTTGTGCACTAGGTTATGATTGACTGGGGCAATTTTTTAACCTGCAGCATTGAACGCAGCGAATAGATATTAAGTTGTTGCTCCAATCATGGCAAATGGATTGCTTTTGAGGTTTGAGTCGCTTGAACAATGTGTTTCCAAAAACTTGATAATTTTGGTATGTTACGTAATTCGATTTGGGTCTTAATCTGACGTGGCTAAAACTCAGCGGCAGGGGCGTAACGAGGGGACAAAGGGGCACAATTCCCCGGAATCGCTATGTGGGCGTCAAATCACTGCGGGGGGCACCGAAAAGTCCCAACAATGTACTAAAAGTCCCAACAAGTACTTTCTTCAATACAGTACATTTGCTT
>JGI24022J15233_10003973_pt1 | contig 15012 bp, 7 predicted proteins | sample Ectturendosymbi2_FD_15233 | JGI IMG/M metagenome (IMG submission 15233)
CATATTTTCTGAAAACTATTGTCGTATTATAAATATTTTTAGGTCGTAAAAATGGCCGTACTTATAACAATATTTAAGTCGTTTTATTAAAAAATATCGATTTTTCACGCTTTGAAAATAACTAAATGAAGAAATCTTCCATAATTGTTTTTCAGCACTTGCTTTTTTGGCTTGTACTTTCCGGGATAGATTTCGCATAACTTAGCACCTGTTATTCTCAACAGTGGAATTTTTCTTTTTACTAATCGGGTTCAACTTCAAACATGGTCTCAAATCACATTAAATTCAATTTATTTGAATTTGCAGCACATGTAAAAACATATACAAACACTCGACAGGAATTATTACAGCACATGTTTAACATAAACAAACGATTGACAGACAGAATTGCAGCACATGTACAAACACATACAAACACTTGACAGGAATAACTGTAGCAAATGTACAACATAAACAAACGCTTGAATGGCAAGTTTGTTGTTCTCTGATAAACAGAGAAATATTCGAATAAAATGATAAGCGCAGCCATTTCTTTTTTATGAAGCCACGACTAATTACTCCTATTTTCTTCAACTTTTTCCGCGATTAACAGCTGCTGGTGTTCTCGGTTTTGTTCATGCTGGTTGTTCCCTTGCTGGTCGTTCTGTTGATGGTTGTTCCTTTGTTGGCCGTTCTCTTGCGGATCGCTTTCTTGCTGGTTCTTCTCTTGTTGATTGTTCTCTTGTTGGTCCTTCTCTTGGTCGTTTTCTTGCTGTTTGGTTGAATTCGCTTAATTGCCGCCAATTTCAGCACTGCACTGGTTGCGTTCGTCGACGATCCTTCCAGGCCTCACGTCATGCGACGCAGGCGGATCAGCAGGAGCGGCATNTGACGCTGGTTTGGCAGCAGGTTGGTTTTGACCAGAAACTGCTTCGTTGGCTTCTTCGTTGTCATCCTCTTCTTTGCCCTTTAAAGTAATTTTATTTTTCGCTTAAACAGTCAACTAAGCTTTGGCATTTTTTGTAAAAAATAAACTATCAGCAAGAAAATAACATAAAGAATGGATTATGAATAGTATAAAAATCAGGCCACCTAAAAAGTAACAAATATGTTTCGCGAGGACGAAAATTTCGCAACTACGCATTTGCAAGACCTATATAACCCCTTTTTTATGAAGTAGAATCTATGGGATTTCGCCAAACATAACCAGAAACTTTTATATGCATCTGGGAAGGAAAAATGCAAAAGCAGCTGATCTTAAGAAAAATTATTTCATGTCAATTTAAGCGTGCAGTTTGATCAATGTGTGAAAGCTCGTACCATCCATGTCTTAAACTTTCAGATTTGAGAACGAGTGGAGTTGATACCGTGGATTGTTTTTTTCAACAGTAGTTTGTAGCAGAGCAAATGTTCACAGGTTTGTTACACACTAATAGAGAACCATTCGCATTGAAGAGCTTTTTGTGCAAAGAAAACGTTTAAAACAAATTTGTTCGTGTTGTCATACACAATCAATTTTGCGAGAAGAATGGAAACAGAACTTTCTTTAGCCATTATCAATTCAAGCAATGCAGTTTCTTTAAAGCAGTACTAATACTCACATCTGAGTGCTCTGCCATGTGTAAGACGAAATCCTCAGGATTGTGGAATACCTCGCCGCAGAGAATGTAGTCAAATAATAATCTTGATCTATGAGTGAGTCTTCAAAGAAGAAAAGTAGATGAAAATTTTTAGCTAAACGAAATCTTAGATCTTGAGATATTTTGAACCTGACGAAAAACGCTGGTGTACTGCATCGTAACATCTTAACTAAACCATAAACTCAAAATAGACCTGTTTGTAATAAAACTAAATTTCCGCTGGTAACGTCTGGATGCTTTAAGTAGGTTAATTGATCAATGTAGCCCTTGATGTTGTCAAATAAAATTTCTGTAGTAGTGATGAGCACAAACTGCATTCGATACTAAGTAAAACCAAAACTACTTGCAGTAGATAAAAATCTCGTTGTTGAAAAAAATTTATCTAAACCTCAAGAAAGCTAAGGCAAGAAAGTGGAAGAAAGTGTGGGTTTTGAAAAATCATAGCTCAACGCCTTTTACGGAATCACATCGACGTATCTTACTATGTCAGAATGTTTGTTAAAACGAGAGACTGTCAAGATGTCCAGTGGCCGCACAACAACAGTACTGTTGTTTATTTTGTTGCAGGGTAGTAGGCCGAATGAGCCAAATTTCAATAGTCTGTAAACTTGAAAAACCCAGGTTTTTAGTTAGTTGCACAATCTCTGCCCTTCACAAGAGGCTGTTCACAAATTTCTTTGGAAAGAGTTGCTTTGTCACTTTTGAAAGCAAAATAAAAATTTTCACAATACTGTACCTCTACATGTAAAAATGCTTAATCAGGTAAAAATTTACATTTTACATGAAAGCAAATCGTACATCATAATCATCGATCCAATTTCAGCATGTTCGTGGATTGAAGAATTTCTCTAAATCAATAAGCGGTTTTGCTAAAAAAAAACGGTGTAAAAATCTATGAATCGAAAACGCAAGTTCTTTTTTGGAAATACACCTTTTCTTATCTAAGTTATGTGGAAAATGTTCGTCATTTGCTTATTCAAGGTTCATCAATTGCTTCACATTATAGAATCACTTTTCGTTTTATGCTTTTATGAATTTAAGTTACTGTTTGTGAGAATGGAAATACTTTGCAAACTGCACGTTGTATCATTATCGCTTTCAGACGCAGCACATGCAGAAGCTTAAAAAAAGATTCGAGGCTTGAAAACGTTTTTTCTCCGGCATATTTTGTATTTCGTAAATAAACAAAAGCGATAAAACTGTTTAATATCAACAAAATTTGCATTTGCTGACATAGACACGTTATATTAGGCTATTTTTCCTCAAAGCAACAACCTGCATGGCAGAAGTAACATCACACTGTGTTTATAAATGCTGGAAAATTGGAAATACGGAGCTGTTTCAGAAGTGACTGCAGCAATTATGAGCAACAATGACTTCGGTTAAAACAGTTTTGTTTAGGGAAAATGTTAGGTACCTGGTATGAGCCTGCAGGAACATTAAAAATGACCATGGTTAAAAATTATCGTAACTTGGCTTGAAAAGATTGAAATCAGACTACCGGCTCGTTGTAACATATGTTCTTTAACCACTTTCACGCAAAATAAGTTCTAAGGGATGTTGATTTAATCTGTGTTTTGTTTTATCACAAATAAAAAAGGGTTAGAAAATTGCGCAAACATTTTGAAATGCAAATTGAAGACTTTCTCATTTACTTGAAAGGTCTATAAGAAGTTTTTTGGTTTTCAAACGTTTGAAACGTTTGATAAAAACACAAAATGTATGAACAAAAAGTGTGTCACTACCAAAGATATTAAATTCATCAAACGTTTATTAAAGAAACTTCATCCATTCGTTTTTATAAAAAGCAAGAAAATAATGGTTAAGGCGGATATGTCAAAACACCTAAGAATCTTGAATGATTCACAGCAATTTCAAAAATTGCTATGATTCTTAAAATATAAGAACCTGAGCAATGTCTGGCAAGAATCCAAGCCAACATTTAAGATGTTTATGAAATAGTGGTGGGTCTGGCAAAGTCGCAGAAAAAAGTTTTTATTTTCTCTACGAAATTATTTTGGAACTTAACCATTATGTCAGTTTATATTTACTTGCCCTTGGTTGAAGTCACAATGCCCCATTCAGTTTCACGTCAAAGCATTGCTTTGAATACAAAAACAATTTTCCTCGAAGTACTAGCTTCGTCGGACGTGAAACGCCAAAATTATATCGTTGCTGCAACAGCACATTTTTGGCGTGATTGGGTAGTTCCACCTAAAGCTTTTATGAAACTTAAGAAATTTATCACATACATAATACCTTGCCCTTCTGTTCCTACGACTTCTTCCAGGCCAGAATGTTTCTTGTCTGTGTGCTCGTTCATGTCTTAGAAGATCAATCACGCGACTGAATCTCCCGCCGCAATAAATGCAATTACTGCTTTCATTCGCGATGCCAACTTCACCAAAGCCCATGGCTGGCAAACGTTGATTAAGGGGACCCTCACAAAGAGGCCTGTATCTTGGAGGAGGTCCCTATGGATAAAATGGTCCTGCTTGGATGAAATTTTCGGAGGAGCTTCCAACATTGTTCCACTGCCTTGCTTCTAGGAAAGTTTGATTACGACATGGTTGATTGGAATAACAAGACCAACACCCGTCGAATTCGCTTCCCTCGAAACCCATGAAGGGGTTATTAACAGCAGGGACAACGGTCGTCATGCCTAAGGCTGGTGTTTCCCAAGACAGCTGCGCATAGATTCGCTCGTTTTCCTCGTGTAATATGCTTGATAATAACGGTCGTCGCACAGGGGCTTGCGAAACGCAAGAGGCACAATATACAAACTGTCCTCCAACGCTTTGTGAAAACATTGGTGGTGCTCTGAAATAAATCAACAAAGCAAGATTAGAACGTTGATTGATTCAGGGAACGTTTGGTTTCTGACCCGCATTTTAGCATTTTGCAATCAGTGGGTTTGCTTTAACAACCTATCAGTTATAACAAACAAGTTTGGTTTATTTGAAGACCTAAAGCCAATTCCAGTGGCTCTTTGTCGTTAGAATTTGTCCGAACCGCTACTTTATTTAAAGATAATCTTCAGACTCTATGGCCGAACTCATGGTGTATGAACCAACATTGGACTCACACACTTTTTGAAAACAAATGATGCAAAATGTTGTGGTAGCGTTATTTGAATTGATACTGCATTCTGCAAGGCATTACTTTTGATTGATTTATATGCAACAGCCTGGATTTGAATATTTTACAAAAATGATCAACAAAATTTATGATGTAACAAAAATCAAATCAAATGCATCTAAAATAACCGGTACGTTTTTTCCGATGAAAATAGGCAACGCTGGAAAATAATGTTTCATCTCAGTGCAGGTCTAAAATATTTAGAAAACAAGGCACACATCGAAAGAATAGTAAAGCAGAGGAGTGTCTGCTGTGCTACAACGACTGGTGAAATGTTACTTCAAATCAATGAATAAAACAGTGGAAATTCTCAGTTCTTATGTGTTATCACTAGCTCATGACGTTTCTCCCGTGAAAACAGACAAATATTTTCTGTTGATTACAAAAACGGTTCGCAAATATGTTCGATCCGGTGCCAAAAGGGCTCTTTAATTTTCTATTTCGTCATTTTTGCCACTCACGCAGCCTAAATTACCATGGAGAAAATAGTAATAGCCAACAGTTTTGCAAAAACAGAACCTATCTGTAAACGTATATGATTAAAGTCAGAGAAGTTTTTGACTTTTCTATGGAGTCTTTCCTTGCAGCATCTGGAACAGAGTGGCAAAGTTTCTGCAGTTTGTCTGGTATAAGGAGGTGCAGGGAGAGAAACAAATAGGAAAAAGGCAATTCAGTCATCTAACCACGTTCCTGTATTTGAACCAAATGAGAACATTCTATTCAGGAAAATTTTCAGCAATTTGCATTCTGACGGAAAAGAAGTAGAATCTCATGTGTTGTTCTAAGCAGAAAACTCATGGTATATGAAAAATAGGATGCAATAAGGTTTTAAAAGGTTTTAAATCATTATTTGTTCTTATCATATCCACGCTCTGCGCGACAAACGTAAAAGTGCTGCAATCTTGTTACATTTGTACCAAAAACAACCGTGTTGAATATTTTGCTGTATTTTTTAAACCATGGTCTTTAGCTGGACCTACTTATCGTTTTTTTACCAAAAGAAGTTACCCTCTTGCTGTTGCAATTTTTTCTCATGTAACATACAGTGTATGTACTTGGAGGAGAGTGTTTCAAAGAGTTAGCATTTTCTTTTGAAAAATTCCATCGTTTGTTTTGATTTCATGAAATCTATATTTTGTTAAAGCATATTTAAACATTTTTGAAGAAAATTTCGAGTGCGTAGATATCTGATTTTAAGCACAAAAGAACAGTTTGTCTTGGTTAGTGCGGGACACAATATGAAGTCAATTTCTTTTGTACTTGATTCATAATAAAAACTCTAACTTTCGTTATGACATTCCTAGAACAAATTACCAGGCGTGTGCAAGACCAGATAAAATCATCCAATGTGTTCGTATCATGATAAAAAATTACATATTTACTTGACGTATTTTGCCCCAATGAGATTTTGCAACGTTATTACCGGGGTTTTTACATAAATCGTTCAGTCAAACTTGCGCCAAACGTTTCCCGGGTCGGATTGTAACAATAAACCAATATTGTGCCTAAGGAATAAATTGACAAAACTTTCATGAAGGTTATTTGCTAAAATTTGAGAATTACTGCACCAATTTGACAGTCTAAAGTTTTAGTTGGCCGACACAATATGTTAACAAAGTGCTTATCAGATCGAGTGGTTATCTGACTCCAGTTTTCAATTTTCTCTTTAGTTATTGCAGTTTTTTTGAGGAAGATGTTAGATACCCCGTATGGGCCTGCAGGGACCCGATTTTTCTAATTCTAGGGATACGATGATAATTTTCTCTGATTCCAGAGACCCTATTTTCAATTCTAGGGACTCGAATCGGGTTCCTAAAACACGTTTAAAATCCCTGGCTATTGATAAATTCATTCTTGCGTTTTTCAGATCTTAATATATTGTAAGCCTTTCTACTTGGATGTCTGAGACACGGTGGAACCACTTTTTGCATTTGCAAATGAACTCCTTGCATTTGTTGATATTCTTGTAAAAGAAGCAAAATTCATTGAAACCTTATAAAGCAAAAGAAGTAAAATTCATTGAGTTTTCTGAACATAATCAACCTAAAATGATTAATTTTGACTTTATTTAGTTAGCATTTGATGCCTTAAAACCCTTGAACGACACAGACCAAGATGACCTTATCTGTTCAGTAAGGATGCTCTTGATTTTGCTTCATACAAGATGTCAGGAATATTTCTTGCCAAACCGCGTCGCCAAATGACCATTCTGCTTTGCTGCAAATCGATGACATTAGCGTTATAGTAAATTCTTAGGAGAAAAGTCCAAACTCCGGTGACAAGTTGACTGATAGACGCAGAAACTCAGGCAAATGGGAAATTATTGGACATGATGCTGTGATTCAGCGGAAAAGTACTGTAGAACAGTTGTAAAAAGGTTTTGTTTCCATACTATCCTATTATCCAATGATTTTATCAACGATTCTACCTTTGGTCTGAAAAGTAACAGCCACTTTCAATGAAGAACTCAAACACAAAATTAGTGATTGGGAGGATATGTGCACCGAAAACGTGCTACAATTTCGATAGAAATCTTATCATTGAACTTTTGTAAAGGTCCCGATCAATTTTCATTACTTCGTTTCGCAGTAGAGCTCTTGCTTGAATATTAAAAGATATTAAAGCACGGTTAAAAACAGACTCCTCATGTGAAAAAAACAACGTTTCCAGAAACTCAAAAATCATCAAAACTTGCATTGACATCAAGAGCTGTGATGAGATTACAAACGAAACGTCTCTTAATTACACTGATTTTCAGATTATCTCCAGAATATTGAATCAAAGTTTTAAATTGAGTTCTACTTTACAGTATTTTGTGAGAGTTGGAAATCCATTATAATCGATTTGTATCGTTTTAACAGACATTTATGCACCTTGCTTTCTACATAAGAGCCCAAACTGTGCAACCGATCTGCTTACGTTTTTCTTGAACTTTTCGGTGTTTCATTGAAAGTTCAACCAAAATATCTTTGTGTCGGCTTTTTCAACAGTGCAAGAGGCATAGGAAAAGTGCTGCGGGTGGTTGAAAGCTATATTAACAGACATCTTGGAGTCTCTTTTATTGAAGGAACACTTTTCATGTTCAAGTTGTTGCACAAAACTTTTTGTGAACAATTTCACATAAATAATTTATTCTTTGCCCATGAAATTAAGGGCAAGGTGTATATGAAACAAGGTGTATATTTTAAAAATCTGCTGAGGTGTTGTTTTATGCAAGTAACTGAATGCAAGATTTTGGTAGTTTCAAAAATTTATTGCAAGACGCTTTAGTTTTTCTTCCCCTTTGATTTTTACCCACTTCCGTTAGGAAAGTTACAGTACAGACACATTTAACCCATTCAGCAAAGTGAAAAACTATTTGAAGTATTTAAAAGTCTGAAATGATTCAGGCGTTCTTAGATGGTAATGTTATAGCGAACGATACGGTTTAGAGCTGTTTCTCTTTGTGCCTTTTCAAAACCTAAAGTTTTCAAAAGAAAATGTCCAGCTCTGCACAGATACATCGTCATTTTCTGTACTTCAGACGGAAATATTCAGAGACTAGGCATTCAAAACAAGGCTTGATGAAAAAGGCACGAGACTTCATTTTTGATTAGGCAAAGTAGTAACACGAATTAACCACCGGAAAGTAGATGGTTGAAAGTTGCATTAAGTTTCAGCGCTTTCAGGTGTAGTGCATGATTTTGGAGGTAATAATACATATAATAAAAATTCATACTTAAAGATTCGAAGGAAACCCCCTGCAGTTGTCAAAAGTAAGTTTAGCAACTTGTTGATTGGTAAGGGAGTTAGACGTTGCAGTGAGTTCAGTGTACGTGCCTTTTTCTGATGCGTGCTTGTTTACTTGCTAAGTGATTTTCCGGCTGTGTGCTGTGGGTTGATTGTTCTGTCGGCAGAAATATAGGGAGCTGCGCGTTATATAACAGTAGATCACACATTTATTGAAATTGAAAAGAATGTTTTGGTAATGGTGTTTCTAATTAATTCGCTTTAGAGTTTATTTAGTGTTGTTTATTTTCTTTTAACTTTGTGCTTGACCTTGAAATAGATTTAATTGCATTTTGTTCTGAATATACGTCAATTTTAAGGTGATTCCTTCACTGTATTGCTTGAGTTAGAGCACAAGTAAACTATATTCAGCTAAAGATTGGTAATTTGAACACAAAAAGTCAGTGCAAGGTGTTCAAGTTTTCTCAGCTGGACATTGATTTGCGTAGAAGCAAACAATTTACGTGAAGGCAGGTAGTTAGAAACAAGAAATGACTGAAAAGTACCTATCATGAAAAACAATGGTTTCTTAATTAATTGTGAGAGTTCTTTGTCATGAAATTAAAAAAAACGTGTATCGTTGCGTAATTTAAAATTACGAGAGGTTTGGTTTTTAATTTTAGTTTGATTTGAAGAATATCAAAATATCACCTAAATTTATTCTTTCTAAAAGTTTTTTTGTCAAGATATGCATTTTAGACTTTGATGTTTTTTATCACTGAATGTTTCGTCTTCACGTTCATTGTCATTTGAAGGTTTCAAAAAGCAACAAATTTTATCTTTGTAAAACGGATAGACAAAGAATCACTGTTACTTAAGGGAAATTTTACCTAAGTGAAAATAAATGTACCAGCTGGTACTGCTTTACTTAGTTAGAATGAAAATCTGCAAAATGTCTGAAAAAGACATCTAAACGCCCCAACAGTTGAAAGCTCTTAGGTATGGACATAATCGCTTATTGAAACGGAGCGAATTTCGCTGGGAAAACAAAATGGTGAACCAGGGGCAAGTATAGAAACATTTCAGATAACTAAATATAGTTTGATTGAGAAATTGTATAATAATCCATCGTACATTTTTAGCAAAGTATTGATGGCTGATTGAGCCTGCGCAAAATAAGCGAGCAACCATGTCTCAGTGATCGTGGTTATGACTGCTTGGTGAGTTTGCATGAAGTGAAATCAAAACATGGGTTGAAATGCAACATTTGCATCTGAGGAAAAGATTCGTATAGCTTTTACACCACCTGAAGTTAGTTTCAAGGCCAAAATCAGTTTCTTTGTGGTTAAACGCACTGGCGATAGCAACGAAGTAAGCAGAAAGAACAATGACCGGCTTCTTTATACAGTTTTTATGTCTGCTTGGTTTGATAAATATCATCATTCGTCTTACTTTTCTCATCATTCGGTATGAATGAAATTAGTGTTTTCGTTTATAAAACAAAGAATAAAAAACGAGATCCTGCACCCGCTTTAAACCAGGGGTACACAGCCTTTTAGCTATTGTCGGCCGCATTACGTTTGTTTTTAGGAATTTTGGAATTACGGCCGCTAGTGAATTCAAGACATACTATGTTTTGTATTGCTTTTGTTCTGCTTGCACACACTGAGCCTAGGTTGTTTCCACACGTCTGTTTGGTTGTCTTTCTACTAAGTATCCGCATACAGTAGAAAAATATTTTTACTGCAAATGCAGGTATTCAAAATCCTCATGTAAACTTCTACAGTACTGTAGTTAAATCGACTGCTTTTTCTTAATAATTTAAACTATGATTTTATTGACCGTGGAAAACGAAAGTGCTTTCAATCTTGAGTGATGTGAAACTCTACAAAATTAATCTGGTTCATGCGATTTTGAGGTTTACCTACACTGGTGTCATGAGTTTTGCAAAAATTATGCAGCAAACGCTGTAACACACATGTGCACATGAATCTACAAAATAGTTCAAATTTACCAGAAAAGAAAGTTTGCTTTGTGTGTCCGTGATAAAACTAACTTAATCCTCACCTTGGCTTGTGCCTGAGGTTGATGAGCAGCAATCACTATTCACTCAAATCCCAGTAGGAATTATCTGGAAATGTGATTGTTTGAATTTGCGTAAGAGAAGTGAGAGAGGAGTGCGTGCAAGCCAATTTCGGGTGTGCGTTTCCTACTGTACTCTGAGGACAAGATTTCGAGCTGCAGCAGGTCTATTTTTACATCTCTGAAACCAAAGAGGGTTAGCCAACACTTCGAGCACTTGACATCAATTCAAAATGAAGAGTGTATTTTGGTAAAAGAAACTCAGAAGGGCAGCAAACGTGAGGAGTCAACGCAACCAACTTGTTTCGAAATAACTAAACAAAAAGCTATGATGGGCACGCTGCAAAATAACGTTGTTTCTGAACTTTTCCTTCCAGACAGGGCTGGCCATAAGCCAGTGCAAACGATGCAGCTGCATTGGGCCCCAGAACGCACTATGGTTGTTGAGCAAGTTGTTTATTTTTGCCAGATACTCCTTGCGCACGAGAATTGTAGATTGGCATCAACCTCATTGTTAGAAAATATTTATCTCGTTTGAATGAACGATGAATTTCCTCCAGTTGTTATCAAACATGCTCAATTCTCATGCTGAGCGTTGCATCTGCGCTCCACCATGTCCCACTCTTTATTGATAGAATTTGGTTGTTACTAGTGCCAGTTGAGACTGACGTAGACATACAGCTAACCCAAACAAGGTGGGCAGTGATTCAATTCGCAATGAAGAGGTCAAGACAAGTGCTTGCCGTATTAACTTTGATGGCAGTTCTGCTAATGTAACGTTATTCAGTTCTCGAAAGATTCTTCTGTTTCTGGTTGGTTGCGGGTAATCTGCATTTTAACAAAGGCTTGCAGTTTCGCCTCATAGAAGAATTTGACACAGACTAGATTTTTTATTATTTTGTCAAAATAAAATTAATTGTACCACATTGAAACAAACGACAAAAGATGAGAGGTTGGTCCTGTGGAGGCCATGAATCTCATGCAAACCAAGGGAATTTTTTTGAAGTGTTCGCACTTAAATTTAGCCTCCTTTGACCGCCTCATTTGTACGTATAGCCACATTTCAAGTTAACCCGCCGAGACGTTAAGGCATCACATAAAATCTGAAAGGTGAGGACTGCTGGTACTTGTATCTATAATGTTGATTAAGTTATTTTTGGCATGTTTTTCACAAGCCTCTTATAATCCAAAGGCAAACCAACCAGTCACCACCAAAATCATCTACAGATATTTCATTCAGAGAATGTAACAACTTACCGACGTAAGAACAATCCATTCATGGAGCCTTAGCAGCGTTTATACTTGCGAGATATTATGAAGAAAGAGTAAAATTTTCAGAGAGAAAAAGCTTAATGGTATTTGAAACGAGTTTCCCACCATGTTATTTTTTTGTGAAATAATCGGCTACTCCCACATGCAGCACAAAGTCTTCTTTTCTCTTGGCCTCATTAAAGAAATTAACCTGGTTTGACACAAATAAAACTTTTGCTACTTTTTTACAAATTGTGATGACAGCTAATAATTTTTGCGGGAAGGAAGCTCTGTATCTTGTGCACTTCTGCTGAGGTTCATGCATTCATTTTTAATCCGCTTTTCTTGTCGGGAGGGTCGCAGGGTCAGCAGCCCCAGGAGGTCCCAAATACCTCACGGTTTCCAACAACCTTTGATTGCTCCCCTCAATCCATCAAGACGGGACCAAGCAAGGTCGCAGATGCAATCACAATACCTGGTGCATTCCTGTGGGAGTAGCTAGCAGGACTTATCTGGTCAATTTTTCCCGGGGCATTCTGATCACGTGGCCGAAACATCGTTGCTGGAATCTCTCTCCTCGGAGAAGTGGCTCAGCATTCAAGGTTTTACGAATTCCACAGCAGCGTACTTTGTTGCGAAGTGTCACGCAGTGACCTCTTCGCAAAAATCCAGTCTCTGCCACTTGTGCTTGAGATAGCATTCTTTCAGTCCTTACCCAAGATTTCCTTAACATAAGTGAGGATCGGACAAAAGACTTATTTGAAAGTCGAAACTTTGCGATGGTTCAAAGCTCCCGTTTTGTGACCACGGAGTGATAGAAGTCACGTGCATGCTTTGCCAGTACATATACGCCCAGGCATAAAAGAAAAAGAACAGCCGGCAAGATGCAAATCCTGATGAGAGAAGAGGTACAGTTCTCCCTACAAGCCCGTAATCAGCTTGGAACACAAACGGGGTGAAGAATTTTTTGAGGGGAGCCCAAATTTTACATTAAATACAACGGTTATGCATACAATCTAACTATGTAGGCCTAAACTTTGTCCAACACATTTATTCAGGGGGGCAGAAATATTTACCAGGGGGCGAATTACCCTTGCTGCCCTTAGTTACGGGACCCCTGTGAGAGATGCCAAAAAATGTCCCCCTAGTTTCAAATAACAGTGCCATGGCAAACGGTGGTTTGACTTATTGAAATGTATGCAATAATACAGCATGTAATATCGCTACCTCAGTTTTACAGCACAACGCCAGTGTTCCAAAAGAGCCTGTTGTTGCAACAATACTACATCAGCCTATTATTGTAACAGAATCAAACCGAACCACGACACAACGTGATGGTATGACAGTGCTACCTCTCCTTGNTTTTACAATACTACTACATAACCTATTGCTATGACAGCACCAGCTCTAACAAAATTTTTGAAAGCAGATTAAGCTCTTTAGTCATGCACGGCAATCAGTACAGTTATAGCAGACCCGTAGCTAGGTGGGAAGTATTTTCCACTTTGTCAGCTCCATCAGCCGAACCCTGCCACAAAGGAGTGGTCACGTTTATTTTCGGAGTTTTTGGGACGGTGGCGAAATAAAATCTAAAGATCGCTGCTCAACTCCGTAACCCCAATCATTAACAAGGCTAGCTTTGCAATTTCTCAATGTGATAATTTCTCTCATACGTTCCTGCCGCACGCGCACAACCTCTGCCACATGTGAGAAAGAGAGTACCCTGTCATCTAAGCAATACTACTAAAGTAGCTGCAAACGTTGATTCAGGCGGCAGACAGCAGTGTTTTAAACAGAACTTTTGCAACCAGGTTTCAATTAATTGAAAAGTTCTGCAGAAGAATAGGTGCGCTATTATAGCCAAAAGTTGGTTTTAACCGAAGTAGGTGAGGTCAAAGTTACTATAACGACTTTATGCTAACTTTGGTTCAGGTTACCTTCTGCACAGCTTATCAAGAAGCTGCCCTGTTGCGCTAATGGAAACTCTGTTACAGGGGGACAAGATGGGTTTTCAGGCGCATGGCTTTTGTGATGAAAACTGAAGTGTTCGGTACTAAACTGTTTTTAAATACTCATCGCATTGCTGGTTTCTATAAATTACCCGCCTCTTTCAGCTGTTACCCGGCGTTTGTCCTCGGGCTGCAGATTACATTGGGTAGTAGTCGATTGTTTGAATACTTTCAGCTGTGACCAGAGCCGCAGCCACCTGATACGTTCGGGATGGAAAAATGATTGTAACTTGTTTTTGTACTATTTTCGGCAAGAAAATGGTTGTAACATGTTGTTGTTCCTAACAACTAAACATTTTTCGAAAATTGCAGGGGGGGGAATTGCCTGGTTCCCCCCTGGTTGTGCGCCTGGATGTGAACTTTCTTATGCATGAGGGTTAGTGTGTGTCGATGCATAGCGATTCTCAAATAATTGAGATTGGATAACAGCATGTGTTGCTTATGTCGCCCTATCAACAAGATTCAAAGTTTATTTCCAAATGATTTAAAATAAGTTTGAATAAAAAAAGAGGTATTAGGTTGCGTGCATTTAGAAAACGGCGTGTTGTGACCAGAGGATTTTTCTAAGGGGGGAGCTGAAGTCATGGAAGCAAAAGCTATGAAAAGGAAGAATTGTTTGTGATTGGAATAGTCAAGGAAAGCACATAATTTGTGGATAAACAATTGACTGTACTCACCACGAAAACTGGGAGTTCTTCCAACTAAACTGCCATCTTGTTTCTTTGATATTCTTTCCTGACGACCACAAAACTCGACAAACGTGATTACATGTCTCAACCGTTTTCTGTAAAAATCTAACCCTCGTTTTCTGTAAAAAAATAACAATCGGATGTCGGTAGTTTAAAAGCTTGATATAAGAATTCGGTAACTCTTTCTTTGTTGGATTTCGAGTTTTCGCTGGGTAGAGGTGCAGGGTGTTAAGATGATAGATTTTTTTGATTAACAGGAGTTTCAGAAGTGGGCCGCACGTACGTGCCGATTTCTTGACGCCTTTGGGTGCGCGTCTTTTAGTGCCTTGCTCAAGCGCACAGCAACGATAACACAGGCAGGTGTAGGGAGTCAGATCCTTCGATCCGGAACCGGCGCTTTTAAAACATTGCGTTGCGCAATTGAAGTCGCGTACATATTTGCATCAGTAAAAGCAATTACCATAAAGTTTCTTGTCTGGGAGAAAACAACACGCAAGGAACTTCACCCCCTTGAGT
>JGI24022J15233_10003974_pt1 | contig 15011 bp, 4 predicted proteins | sample Ectturendosymbi2_FD_15233 | JGI IMG/M metagenome (IMG submission 15233)
CATCCTTCCCCCCCCCCCGAAACAAATATTAATTTCCAACTGTTAGAAACTAAACGGAAGGAACAGTCGGACTCAAAACGACGTCAGTGACGGACAACGTCATTGACTGGCCCCTCCCGAACACAATTCTCGAAGGCGCTTAAGGTAAACTGAGACTGGTCCTTTCATACCTCCGTGCCTCAATAACCAATGGTAAGTTAGGGCAGATTGTGTGATCTAGCTTTGACGAGGCAAGGAAACAAAAAAGCTGGATATATTAATGTTTCGATGGAATTCGAAGCAAAAATAAATACAAATATTTTCCGTTTTAAAACATTTATTTTCTTAATGTTTAACTTCTGTAACACTTGTGCCTATATATAATACATAAACTAGTAGGAAGGGCGCACACATCAACTTTGCCATTGGCGCCATTTCGCACAGATGCGTCCCCGCATTTTGCGCCATTGAATATCTGCAGCCTTAGCTACAGTGCAGGCTGGTCTTGCCTTTACCCCGTATCTTACCCATGAAAAGCAACAAAAGATAGACCCGGGCTGAACGCTAGTACCTCACTGGCCTCGTATTACCTGAAAAAGCATTCAGACGTTTTGTTCCACACATTATACGTAACAATAACCAAGTCTCAACGCCATAAAAAGAGAATGCTCATCGTTATTCACTTCAATCCTTTGCACTCATTCTTCTATATCGGGGGTCTCCAAATTACGGCCCGCGGGCCAAATCCGGCCCGCGAATACATATTGTAAACAATGAAAAATTAATTGACGAAAATCTTTTTGATTTGGTAGACTGTAATACATCCCGAAACAATCACATTACTTAAGATGTCCGACCCTCGCCCTGTTGTGTAATAACTTATGTGACCCTCGGATGAAAAAGTTTGGAAACTCCTTTTCTATACAGATCTTTTCTTAGCAGCATAGCAGCAAAAAACGTGCGTTGAACCAAAACAAAAATACAAATACAAATGCTTACAAAAACGCTGGAAATCGTCCTTCCTCCCGAAATTTTGGGGCCCCCAAAATCGGGGGCCCTAGGTTTAAGCCTTTTTAGCCTAATGGTAAATCCGCGCCTGCCCGTGGGGTCATTTGCTTTTTTCTAGGGGCCGCGAGAGCTTCAAATATAAATATTCATAATTAGGCTCTTGTATATTTTATATTTCGTATCAAGATTCATTTTTTGTCGTAGCCAAGATAATAGGATCAACTGGCAAAAACAATAGCCTACTTTTTCATTCAAAATTGTTTTAAGTGCTGTGACGACCAGTGCTGTGTTTAAGGGGAGGCGAGCGAGGCACTTGCCTCGGGCCCCCCTTTTTGGGGGCCCCCCTTGAGGTGTTACGTGCATATATTTTCCTTATTTTTGGTGAAAAACGTATTATCTATTCATATAATGTACTACAAAGCAGATCATAAGCAAGTACTCTCCTTTCAAAGGGTCTCCCAAAAGAAACTCTAATATGTAAGTACTTTGCTTTCAAGGGGCCCCCAACAGCAACTGCAATTTGAAGATAATCTACTTTCAAAGGTGCCCCAAAAGAAACTAAGAAACTGTAGTGTGTAAGTACTCTGTTTTCAAAAGGGCCTCCAACAGCTATTGTAATGTGTGAGCACCTTGCTTTCACTGGGGCCCCCAACAGCATAGGTGTGCTGACGTTTCACCCACTTGAATAGGTGGGCTGACGTTTCGCCCGCCCACCTTTCTGGGTGGGCGGGTGAAACCACCTTTCTAACCGCCAACTTTCTAGGTGGGCCGACGTTTCGCCCAATACCGACGTTTCGCCCACCTATTCAAGTGACTTGCCCTGACGAAACCCACTTGAATAGGTGGGCGAAACTTCGGCTAATCATAAAAATTGCCAGAAGAACTAATTTATCTGCTTGTTCGCATCACGGTTGGCTAAGTACGATGACGTCATCAGAGGGTCCCTTTTTAATCTTGCCTCAGGCCCCCCAACCCTAAACCCACCACTGATTACGACCATTACAATACTGTTGCGTTTGGCAACGCACGAGTAAGTTTGTGACGTAAGAACATGCAGTGTTTGTAAAATAGATATCTGATCGTGGTAGCTAGCTTGAGGGTCATACTAGTTTTCAATGAGTTGTGCTGTGGAGTGATTTGTATACGGCACGGGTCCCACTGGTGCTGCCATGTTCATGAATTTAATAAACGAGTTCAACACTGAGTTGTGAATGGGCCCCATTTAGAAGCCCGAGCCCGACGTTTATTTTTGAAGCCCGATTTAGCCCGAAAGCCAAATTTACCGAGTGAGTCAAATATGCGCAACTGCGGGATATAAAAAAAACGTAGTGTGCGGGTGTAGCTGCAGGTACACGATTTTATCGCACCCAAAATGGTAATCACCTTGACCAAAACATTAACTTAAACAAGCACAAACTCAGCTTGTTAGTCAATGCGAATACTGCGGAATGTAATGTTTCTCAACATAAAAACAAACTATCACGAAACTATCCACGCTGGCGCTATAGTCATAAAAGCAACTATTTAGGATAGCGCTAAGCCATGAAAAGCCGGATTGTAGGCCATCGTTTCTGAACACAAGCGAAGAATCGCGTAAGTGATTGATCTCTTTGCAGATAGAATTGGCTGAATAAAAATCGCAATCACTTCACTCACAGAAGTCACCACAATGAGCAGAACAAATGTACTTCGAATGGTATAAAAAACTTGTGTATGCAGGCACGAGATGGGCCCGTAACATTTTGACAATCTTAAGCCCGGCCCGACTTACCACTCTGGGTCAAGATATTGATATCGTACGTTATTTTTTAGTCATTGTGATTTTCTATTGTGCAAACACAATTGCATTTCATATGCTTGGCTAGAATTTTCGGAAGGGGGCCGTTAGGGGTTGCAAATTAGGTCACTGCATGAAAAAGGTTGAAAACCACTGATGTAAAAGTCGCAAACGAAAAATCAGAAAAATGCATTACGTTTTGATAAGATAATTGAGTAGTCGTTTTTGCAACCCATTGTTTTCACTCGTATCAGCAATAATCTTTTATACACATTGCTCCCGACTTTGTAGAATACATGATAAGTATGTGTAGTGGAAGACTACAGTAGATATGTTTTCATGCTTGTAAATCAAATCAAACCTCGAAGCCTAGGCATAAACGTCATAATATTACAAGTGACAAAGACGTTGAAACAACTCTCAAAATCAAACTGAGTTACAGTGTAGAAATTTTTGCAATGCTCTTGAACCTGCAGTAAAGGTACAAGAGAGCTGTTTTTTGAACAGTAGTCTCTTGTGTCGAAAAACATAGACGAAACGCTTGCGCTCGGTTCACATCTTCAAAAGGTTTTTGCTTTGAGGATCTCAACAGATTTTCAAATCTCTCGCTTTCTTCTTCTTTTGACTCTCGTAGATTTCTGATGGGTTTTATTAAGTATCTGTGCAGGTTATGCGCCGACATCAGAATAGCTTCTTTCGGTTGTCCTGGACATTTAGCAGTTTGTTTTTGTGCAGATTTTTATCTGATATGCTCATTCATAGGTCTGTGTTTTTCGTTTGAACAACATGTTATGAACTAATGTCTGGCGGTTGTCTTCAATGATTTTACCTCACACGGTATTAAACGCCCCTACAAAAGTGCAGCAAGCAGCAAAGTTTATTGCTGCAAGAACCGCCCTGAACTCTTTCAAAGCTGCCGCTATATTTTCGCTTCAATTGCGCGACTAATATAATTTGTTGCCTTAAACGCTGATCACTTTTCTGGCACACTCCAAAAACGATTCGTCAATCAAAATAGAATTTCGTCAAAATTTCTTTCGGGGCGAAGTGAGTCAAACTGCTCAATTAGCAGACGTATGGGCCTTCCCCAGTGTACGCTTATAGCTTAACATACGCGACGTCACCTGAGTTCTTTAGCAAAAAACAACTTAACCATAGTCGTAGAGAAGTAACTATTACTCGCTGACAGCGAATCGCTATCTCACAAGTCTGTCTTCAAAGTTTTAACTATGTAAGTTAAAAGCATGCTTATTTTTGCTGGCAGCTAAATTGTCAGTGCGTCAGATTGAGCGCAACAAACGTGCTAAAAACTCCCCGCTATCGAGTTTCGCCAGCAAATATTGCAAAATAAAGTCGTGAACTAAACGCACGACTTGCTATTACGATATTTGCAATTTGATGAAGCTTGACTCTTTGCTGAATTTCTCAAGCTAAGGCCATGAAAATTCTTTGGATTCGCCAATACTTAACGCAAGAAATGTCGAGATATGTCGTGAAAAACCAACTACTGACATTTTTTCCAACATTACAACTGCATCATGACTTTAACAGACGTGAAGTGTGTTAGGGAGTCTTCATTCTGTTTTTGTCTTTTTTTCTGGGGAACTTGAACATGTCATTCCAGTAACCATGCCCTTTCCTGATGTTCTTCCTGAAAAGCAAAGCAACAAAGGAGTTTGAGAAACAGGTCTACTGCCCAATGACGTTTCCATCAAACAATGTCTAGTGTTGTATAGAGTGTGTGAGAAGTTTCTTTACTGTTGAACAACGAATTAATGCGACATTCTTTGAATTTAAAACGTTGTATTGGCCAAAGATCAAATGCTTTAGCCAATTTAAATAGGAGCTGTGGTTGAATTCTTCCAGAGAAAAACTGAGATTGTCTTCTGTAGGCTTTGCGTATATATTGTTGATGCATGCGAAGAAGTTACTTTCATAGATTGATACTCGTCTGCTGAGGCGAAGTTTCATTTTCATTTTCGGGGCCCTAGGTTATTTTAAATCGGGGGCCCTTCTGGAAGGTTCGCGACGTCTGCTGTCACACATATTTCCTCTACAAGTGCTCGTTTCATTCACTGAACAAGTTGTACCTATTCATAAACAATACAGTTTACTTTATTCTGAATTCCCTCGATATCTAATTGCAAAATAAAGTCGTTTATTCTGAATTCCCTCGATATCAGGAACAAAAACAGTCACAATGAAAACTAACGAAGGCAGAGACTACTCACATATTTATTGGGCACCTCACTGGCCTCGTATAATCTGAGAAATAGATTCAGGCGTTTTGCTCCACACATACGTAACAGTAATCAGTGCAACGCCGTAAAAAGAGAATGCTTGTCGTCATTTACTTCAATCTTTCGCGCTCATTCTTCTATCGAAATAGTTTGTTAGTGGCATAGTAAAACGTGCGTTGAACTAAAACAAGACCACAAATAAAATTTCTGGAAATTGTCCCCAAAGTTTTAGGGACCCCGAAATCGGGGGCCCTAGGCTTAAGCCCTTTCAGCCTAATGGTAAATTCGCGCCTGCTCATCAGTATCAGATCATGATAGATCAGGCTGAAATGCAAGCACTAATAGGAAAACCCGAACTCAACGGTACATACGCTTTAGCCAATGAATCGACCTTATACTTTGTCAGCAAAGCCTCTTAAACACCTTGTTCTTTTTATGGGGTTTTCCTTTTAGGACAGCAATATATTGCATTGCGGTGCAACGTCAAAAGCTGTGTCGATTTAAATCTGCTTTCCGAACAGTGCTGCTGAAAGCATGACAATATGCCAAATTAATAGAGCCGTGAACAAATTTTAGGAAACTGGGAATGTTCCAATCAGGTAACCTTCGGACTAATTTGCATAGTTTCAATATCAAGTTGCACAACATAAATCATGTGTCACGTGGGGTAGTTATTAAACGTTGGTGTTAATCATGCATATTCGGCTGAGGGTGATATTTTTGGAAAAAAACACCCAATTTTTCGATCCTGACCTGGAAAAAGTTGTCTTGGCAAGGTGTTAAAATCATTTGAATATTGTTACAAACAAAACAAAAAACTAAGTTTTGGTGCAAGAAACACCCTTTTGGTGTGAGGCATTGAAGTTAGCTGCTCAACTCAATGACCGATTATATTATTTATTATTGCTTGCCACCATAAATAGGTTTTTGCCGATGATGGCAACGGCATGATGCAGCTATAAATGCTGTGTTTTTTTATTTTTCCAAACATATGATCACTTTAGCAAAGTCGACACCATTTTTGCATGTACCAAACATGGACAGAGTTTGCTAGAAAACTTTGGGGAGACAAATTTTGTGTGATATGCGCGTTGTTGTGCATATCACACAAATATAATATTGTTTGCGTTTCTATGACGTCACCAAGATCTTTTTGTAAAATTGGCAAAATCGGCGGAAAATTATGGAAATGATATATTTTGGGTATTGTGGCCCAAGTGCCCCCTTGGCTACGCCCATGGTGTTATGGCAGCTGCATAGTACTGTGCTAATACTTGACAATGATTACTAGGTATTTGCTTCTTTACTAAGTACAAAAAACATTAGTATCAACAATTGAAGAGTTCCTTATCAAAGTAGATGAAACAAACACAACAGTTAAATCATTCTTTAAACAAGGAGCAATACATTAGAAGTAGAATTTACGAACATATATCTCTGAGATTCAAATAATTGGCAGTTAGTAATGTAATGTAACCACAAAATTTGCACAACTACATTGTTTTTTATAACAAAACATTGGGGGGTACAAAAGATATTGTGCTCCCCCTTGTTCAAAAGTGGAGGGGACATGTCCCCCTCTNAAACTCGGTCCCTGGTACCAACTATTCTTGATCAATTTGACAAAACCGACACCATTATTAGATGTACCAAAAACTAGTTTAGAGGTTGAAAAACATCTTTGGTAGGAAAATATGATACTTTTGTATCCAGTTACTTTACTTTTTATTTGCTTAGAAGTAATTAGCTACGTCAGTGTTTCTAAGCCAGTGGGCCATAGTACAATTTTCGAGTGGACCATGCAAGACTAAATCAAAACTTTAGAATAAGGTGTGTATGTTTATGCGTATACAAGCGTTGTCTATGCTAACGAGATTGTGGCCCACGCAAGTTTTTAGCAAAAGGTATACGAGCTAGATAACGAAAATTTGCCATTGATTTGCCACCAATGCAGCGTTCACTGCGTTGAACACTCGTGACACTCGGAAGGGTGTACAAAAGATTATAGCAGTGGTTCCCAAAGTATGGGTCGTGACCCAAACATGGGCCGCAAAGGGTCAAAAAATGGGTCGCGCCGAGGCGATCTAAATCTGGGTTGTATATTTTCACTGTTACCACTGCTTGTCTTTGTCTGTTTGTAACGTGGGTACTTGAGGAAAAAGTAGATTGCTGACAGTGAAAACGAACTTAGCAACTTGCTGCTAAAAGTCATCCATACAATTATTATTTTTGTCATGTGTTGTTTGAGTCATGGATCGCCAGGCGTTCAGCAAATTCAGATTGGGTCGCGCTCAAAAATGTTTCGGAATCGCTGGATTATAGTAATGAAAGTGAACTTGAACTTTCTGGGAACTGTTTCAGGGCATTAGTGTGTTGAGCGCAATGGTGACAGTAAATTTGTAACGAGCAGTTGTTTTAACTTGTTTGTCTGAGTAACTTAGACTTTCAAGCTATAAATTTGCTGCAAGATAAATATTTACTAACTAATATATTGTTAATCGATTTCGAGTTGATGTTGATCTTTCAAGCAATCGGCCTGCCTGACTCTGCCGTCGTAATTTTGCAATGTATTTTTTTCCAACTTGTTTGTTGTCTCCTATTATATTACTTACGTTCTCAAGTAAAAGTTCATTAATTTCAGTGTTTTGTTCTCTCCACACCTATGAAAGTAAATATCTCATCATGATAACTGTGTGTACATAGGCATGCACTTATTTGTAAATATCATTGTGTGTATGCTTTTATGGACTTTTCTTTTCACATAACTAATGATAGTGTTGAAAGTTGTATTGCAGGGTTGGTAGACTAGATGACCTCATCGTCTTTCACAAATCCTTTGTGACAAAGGAACCAGTAAATGTTGTTGCTTGTGTAGAACTTTGCTCTTATAACTTCTGCATTCTATGCAGTGCGGTGTGACCTATTGACTGGTACCATAATTTCGTCAACAAACAATATACTAACTACTCCGTTCCGCGTTTCAGCGACAAGTCAACACAAGGATTTGTAGCCAGTGAATGTGGCATATATAAACAATAAATCCGCATTTTTGCTGCATCACATAACCTATTACTTTGAAATTTTCAGTTGTACTACCAAAAAAACTTCAATGTTGATGTTCATAATTTGTCCAACTACGTAACCATTCGAACGTACCAGCCTATAGCACACATTGACGATGAAGTGGTCCAAGTAAGTTCATGAAAGCCTTCACCTAAAATGGTCTGTGTTTTTGGCTCAAAGACATGATGGTTATTTGAAAACTAATGCTTTGTCGTATCTTTGGCCGTTAAGATTTTGTGTTTTTGTACATGTTTTAAGTGTCTGGTTTTCATAGTTAACGCTAACAAGTAATTAACTGCCTTATTTTAGTGGAAGTATTAGGATCGTTTGTTTTTTAAGAGTGGACAGATAAATTTTGCTTTTACTAAATTGTGTTCTAGAGATTTCAAAACGAACATCGTAGTCGCTGCATGGTGCTTAGTTTTATTAAAGTTTGCAATAGTAATTTCCTTAAAAGTTATTTTAACGATATAAAATTTCTTTGATCAAAAATGTATGGCTAATAATACAATTTTCGTTTTCTATATTGCAGTGGTTTTCCACCTTTTTTCTACCGCGACTCGTTATAGCAGTCCATTATAACCTAACGATCCCTATCCATGACTTTCATCGTCCAATCGCAGCAGACGTGTTAAGATAGGTTTCAAGCAGGCGGAACTCAAGAGCTTTCCCATCTCTACTCGCAACCTCTCCAAAAATGGTTCACAACCCCTCTAGGGGTCGCGACCCCAGGTTAAAACCACTGCGATAGTGAGACTTAATTTCTACAAATTTTGACTTTCGTTTCAAGTGCCTAATTTAGGTGTAAATTCAATTGGAGTTTTTATGCAACGTTTGTACAACCAAATGGTTCCCAACGTGGGACGTACACCCCACAAGGGGATTCATCAGGGGCCAGTTTGATTTTAAAGGGGCACTGAAGACGACTGACGAGGTCTGGGGTCATAGCTTGTTTAAACTAAGGTATTAGTATTTTAAGCTTCTTAGCTGAAACGGAGTTCACTTTAAATCATAAGATTTATATATCACAAAGGGGGCAATTAGGGTTTTAGAGGTGAGTATGTGGAGCATAGAAAAAAAATGGTTGGGAACCACTAGTTTAACCCCATCTCGACAACATAAACAAGATTGTTCATTTACTACCAGTTAATTGTCCCTAAAGCACACCAGCATGGATGACAAGTTGTTTAATCGATAGGAAAAGCCTTCTTGTATTTTTTGTTGTTTAACGAAACTAAGTCATTTTGAGAGCTTCGTAAGGACTTAAAGAAAAAACAAAAATACACGGGGGATTTCCCTAATTAATATTTGGTTATTTTGCCATAACTTTTGAACCACAAACGTTACAAAGCCAATCAAACCCGCCAAAGACTCGTATCATAGCCTAGAATCCAAAAAAAGTTTAAGCCACAAAATCGGCTCGATTGGTCGGCTCCCAGGGGATGATGACGTCATTCAAATGTAAACAAATGTGCATAAACATCCTCTTGTTATGTACACATCAACAACAAAAACGACATCCCAAGCTTTAAAATTTTTTTTTTTTAACTAAATTACAAGACTGTCCTATCTATAGAGGGCCTGAACAGCTCTCTAGTTCAAGCTGCTGGCGAGTTATGGTCATATCTAATATGGGTGTAATATACCCAGGTTCAACATTTGTGGATCTATACCTTTTTACCAATTTTTGGTTTTGGGGCCATAATCTTGGCTCTAGATATGTTAGAAAGCCAATCAAGGGCTCTAAAGACTCATATGACAGTCCTAGTTTCCAAAAAAAACTTGAGCCAAAAAATTGGCTCGTTGAATTGGCGCCCATGGCCGGGTAAAGTTGGCTAAAAAAACGCAAAAGCATCCCCACTTGTGACGTTCCACACAGAGAAACCAAAACGAAAAAATTTTGTTTTCAATTTCAGCTGTAAGAATAGGCGAATCCGTAGATGGTGTGAACAGCTTTCTAGCCAATCAGCGGGCGAGTTTTGCGTTGCAAAGCTTGGGCAAAAAGTAGCCACCCTGGGACTTAACAACTCTGAAAATAAAGCACACTAGATACCAAGCTTTAAACATATTTTGGCACATGCAAGCGTGTGTCCCAAAAAAGGAAAGCTCTTCGATATAGAAGGGTAACGCTTTTGAAGCATGCATTAGTTCATTAGCACAACTGGTCTTGCAACTGTTATTGTAAATGCGTACCCACCAAGAAAAGAAGTATTCAATTACCTAGAAACAGAACTTCCAATTTTATTGTAATTATTTAACTACCAAGTAAAGCAAACGTTGTAATGGACTTTTACAGCCTACTACATGCGATAATTCTATTCCTGACTAGCGTTGTCATACATCGTTAACAGCATGTGTTTCATGCATGATTTGACTGTAAACAACTATGAATAGTGGGTCGGACGTGAAGTTTTACAATCTGTTATTTGTGTTTTTCGCCCCTTGGTAAAATTTGACTCATCATTATCTGCTCGTATGTTCATCGTTTTGGGGATGAAATCGCTTTTGACTGATGTTTTGTCAGGAACAATCAAAACGTGCAGTGGAGAAACTCACTATTTTCAAGGTTTGCAAAGAACATAAACCACGGATTTATATATGAATTGATTTTCATCACATGGTTCAAACTTTCAATAGGAATTTTGTTTCCAGGATTTTAATGCCTTTTTAACGTTAAAATATATTTTCGGTAAGCTGCGATTCTTTCAAGTCAGCATTGCCACACAAATCGATGTGCTGGCTTGGCATGGACTTGATAAGCACGATGTGGAGAAAGACCACGTTATCGCTTTCCGTTTCCGTGCGTCACGGTCGATCTGACCTTGACTGTCAGTCTTTTCTTGATTGCCTTTCATGTTTATTGTTAAAAAAATGAACTATTGCAGGTGTTTGGGAAGACGTTTGCTGTTAATTCTGAACTGATGAAATCCGACTTGAATGTCAAAGTCATGGAAAATCCTGCAGCAGAAAAGTCAACCAACAAAGTTCAAACCAAAAGAAAAACTGCGCGAAAAACTACCGTCATAAATCGCAAGCGAAGAGTTGCTCCCAAAGCTGGTAAAGCTAAAAAAGTCAAAGCAGGCGATTATCATGCAAGCAGGATCAGTAAGGTTCCACCCAGGACAATGAAAACCAGATCTAGCAATGCTGAGTCTTCCTCCGCGACTCCTAAAATCCTAAATAGCAGCTTTGATTCGCACGAAAACGTTACGTCATCACCAGACTTCCAAGATTATTCGAGCTCCGAGACTGCATCTGGGACTTCCCCGTATCGGACGGATTCGGCCAATGTTTCCCCTTGTCTAGCGGATGCGCGTCACCTGCAGCCACCAACAACTTTTCTGTATCCTGTGCAGGCCAATCTGGCACAGAGAAATGTACAATCTTCCACTTCTTCAAAACCGTTGCCAACTGCCGGGTGGCAGTTTCAAATGCCGTCCGTGTCAGCGTGTCGTCAAACTGATGACCACTGTAGTAATAATCTGTCATCTGATTCATTGATTTATCAGTTTAGTTCTTCCCACCAGGAGATGAACTCCAGCAAGGGTACTTCTAACGCCGTAAACGATGTGGGAAGCAACGATGCGACCAGTGTTTCCAAAAGTGGAAAAGTACCAAATGCTTCTAGCTCACCGGCCGCTAGCAGCTCCAACTATGACCATGCCGCAGTCATACGAAGTAGCAAAAAGAATGATTCCGAAAATGATCCAGCTTTTGTGACGACAAACAGCGATATTTCGGTAACACAGTCTTTCAATTCCATAGACACCGAAAACCTCGGTGAAACACGTGGTCGTTACGTTCAAGCGTCTTGCTTGCAAAATCCATTAGAGTTTTCACATGACAGCGATCGAGGAAGTTCCCCCAGCACTACCGCTGTAGGTCAAACTTCTGTATCAGTCGTGAAATCGCACAAATCTGAGGGTCGGTTGGTCATTCAGCCAGCTTGTCGAACGACTTCTTATCAGTCTCATCCAGTTGTGCTTAACGTGAACAACGGAAACTCTAAACAGAAGCATGTCATTCGGAGAGTTGTTCAAGCTCGGCTTGAACAACCTGTGTGCGGTCAAGCGCATGCGCAGTACTCAGGCTCGTGTCCAGAAGGACTTGTGCCGACAGCAGCTTTGCTTGCAATGAATCAAACAAACGCATCCGGAGTGATACGGATATCGTCAATTTACACTCTTGCAAACGATACGAAGGAAAGTGTCTCTGAAACGAAGACAACCGAGTTTCTTCCATCCACGTCCACCTGAGACAGAAATATGAAAAAAGTAAACGACAAAGTGAACCACGGTAAGCTCTTGTTTCATCAAGTTGCAAAACTGTCTTAGCTAATTTGATTTCACTGAATTTTTATGGAATCTTCAGCATCTGTTGACTTGTACTGATTGTTTCATGCATAGAAAGTAAATTATTAAGACATGCTTGAAGTTTTTACGCAATTTTTGTTTCAGGGCTATTGCTAATAATTGACTTTATTTGAACTTGGTTTTGTTGTTTGGAAAACCATGCATTACAAGTTGAGTTTACTTGTAACTGCGTTAGAAAAAAGTATGCAAACTTTTATCGTTTTATCTCAAGCAAAAAGTAGAGTATGAGCCTTCTTCGTTTGTGCCTCCTTTTTGCATTCATTTTTTCCTCGTTTCAGGCTTGAGTCATCACGACTCTTTTCATGATATGTTTGTGGCAGTGTCTACAGACTTTGAAAATCAACGCAGTTAACATTTTTTTAAATGTATAATGCATTTTGTAAATCAAGCTTCAGAAAAAGAGCTTTTGATCTGAACAACTTTGACAGTAGCAAACAGTCGGAGGTAAAATGGACTCCGACCTTTCCAAAATTTCCGACTCCCTACTCGTGAATGGAGTGTGGCTGTCAAGTGTCAACAATGGCAAAGAAGCGAGCTAAAATATTTTAGAAATAAGTATTTTGTTATTGTCGCTAGATACATGAGTTGAGGGTTTGAATTAATCCATTTATTGAAAGAATATTTACTAATCACAAAAATTCATTTTGTTTACTATGAGTAGCGCTATAATATAACGTGATTTATTTTTAAACAATACCATATGAATTACATTCAAGAAACCTTTGTAAGAGGTATATAGCAAGAGCGAGTAGCTAGCTTCAGACGTATTCTATATTTGATAATTTTTAAATTTTCTAAACATAGAACATAACGTAAAAATTCTTAAGGTTTATTTTAGCTTTTTATATTAATATTACCTACTGCCTTACTTGTAGTAGGTAATATTAATATAAAAAGATTTTTGTGACTTGTGCATAGGCAGTACTTGAGTATTACCTATTGCTTACTACTCGCATTGTATTACTGACTAAAGCAACAAACTCATTCGCATTACGTACGTACCTATAGACAGTATGTTTGCAGCTGTTGTTGTTTTTCTGATAACGCAGAATCGTTGTGCACAGCAGGAATTGTCTGTTTCAATAAAAGTTTCAAAAAAATTGTACTATTTCAACAGGCACGAGTTAAGACTCCTAACTTATGAGTGCGATGTAAAGAATGATTCAATTGGACTTCCGGAGTCGAATAAAAAATTTTGATTCGGAAAACCAGCAATAGCTGCAGTGTTCTTAGGAATCCGACTCCACCCAAAAACCTCCGACTCCTTGCGACTCCGCAACCCTGGTAGCAAAGCAATATTCTATCAAAAGGGATGATTATGTGTCAAATATACCTGACCCCATCAACATGATGGGTAATATGAACGCGTTTTCCATTTTTTCCAACAATATTGAGACGGAATGTTAGTTTTTGCTTTGAATTTTGCGAACCCCGTGAGTTTCTATGAGAAAGACAGTCTTCAATTGGTAGAAGCTGTACGCCATAAGAAATGATATCGTTTGCAGCGAAGCTTTCACATCACGGCGTGTTGTGTTTCTACTCTTGGAGAATGGAGACAGCTTTGGTTCAAAAATGAAAAAAAACATACTGTCGATTCATGATTAGCGTTTCGCGCTGATACCTGCGGAAATTAGCGATTTGGTTGGTGGGTGTAGCAAGAATTTTGATGAGAATTTTCAGCGCACTGAAGTATTAGAGCGTTTATTGCCTGAGGCACCTAAATCACTTTTTGCTGCGAATTCTCCTGCTATTGCCGGAAAGTGACATCCACATCCACTTTACAGATAGTTAGTGGTAGTTCGTTAATGATTACCTTAAGACAGTGGCGTGTAGAGTGGGGGGCAAACGGGGCGACAGCCCCGGGCATCCAAAGCAGGGAGGCATCCAAAGAGTGAAATTACAAAAATTAAAATGCTGTAACTATGTTTTTTCCTATTGTAAGGCTACTGACATAGGCTGCATGGATTCAATTTTTCCAAACTTGTTTTTTTGTAAACACTACTGTAGTTTTTGTGTATTCAAATGCCAGTAATTCTCATATTCTTCAATACCCGGGACCTATAGTCTAGTAGGTGTGCAGCGCACACCCAATCAAACTGATAGTGACGTGACTTTTGCCAGATCGTGCAATCAAGATATCCACAAAAACGGATTGGAAGATAATTATGGACATGTAATTGATTTTCTGAGACAAATTTCAAAACTGTCCTATTTCAACATGCCTGATGTAGCTGACTTTTTGATGCATCACTAGTTTCCCGTTTCGTTCTTTGATGTGGCAACCCTGGGCTCAGTGGTATGTTTAAGGGGAGGCGAGCGAGGCACTTGCCTCGGTCCCCCCTTTTTGGGGGCCCCCCATCAGGTGTTACGCGCATAAATTTTTCTTATTTTTGGTGAAAACTACATTATTCATCTAATACAATGGGCTGCAAAGCAGCTCATAAGCAAGCACTCTGCTTTCAAAGGGGCCCCCGTTCAGAAACTGCAATGTGCAGGTATTTTGCTTTCAAACGGGCCCCCAAACGCCACTGAAATGTGTAAGTACTCTGCTTTCAAACTTCATTGAAGGGC
>JGI24022J15233_10003975_pt1 | contig 15009 bp, 13 predicted proteins | sample Ectturendosymbi2_FD_15233 | JGI IMG/M metagenome (IMG submission 15233)
GTAACGAGGTTAGATGGCGCCCGGGGCAAGAAGCAGGTTTGGCGTCCCAATGTTCGAACCTGCCTTTCGCAAGCAAATGTACTGTATTGAAGAAAGTACTTGTGACTTTGTTGGGACTTTCCGGCGCTCCACGCAGTCATTCGGCCCCCTCCGCGGTGATTCGGCGCCCGGGAACTGTGCCCTCTTGCCCCCCCTTGTTATGCCCCTGGCAAAAGGCCTCATTTTCAAGCCTGAACCCGGCCGGAGCCCGATATCACAAGCCCGTATCCGGCTCGAGCCCGACATTTATATTTGAAGCCCGATTTTGACCCGAAAGCCAAATTTACCAAGGGAGTTAAGGCATGCGCAACTGCGGAGTAACGAAAAACGTTGTGTTCGGGTATAGCTGCAGGTACACGGTTTATCACACCAAAAATAACAACCACCTTGCCCAAAACATTGGCATAATCTGGCACAAGCGTAGCATGTTAGCAAACGATAATACTGCGGAATATAATGTTTCTCAAGAAAAAAAAACTATCACGAAACTATCCACGATGGCGCTATAGGCATGACAAACCGGCTTGTAGGCTTCTTAAAACAATCGAAGAATCGCGTGAGTGGTTGATCTCTTTGAGGCAAAGCCATCGCGTGCTAATTTCCTCACCGCTGTCGCCTTCTCAAAAAGAGTGTGAGACTAATCCGAGCAGAGAAGAAAGAACGCAGCTGTGTTTGCAAACAGAATTAGCTGAAAAAAATCACAATCACTTCACTCACAGAAGCTACCGCGGTGAGCACAACAAATCTACGACACGAAAGAAAGAAATCCTTACTCCTAATGCTATAAAAAAGTTTTGTATGCAGGCCTGAAATCAGCCCGAAATATTTTGACAAACTTAAGCCCGAGCCCGTCCCGATCCGAAAAGCCCGGCCTGACTTACAACTCTGCACCATGTCAAAAGTTTCATTCTAAGAGTTCTACTTGCATAACGACACGAAAATATACTTGAGATTAAATCAAAATGCACAACGGTGAATTGGCAAAAAGGCACCAAGTTTCACCTTTAACACGAAAAGAATGTCCAACAAAACTAGGTGTGATGTACGTGTAAATCAAATGTTTCGTACTTGGATGAAAACGTTGCTGCATTGCGGATTTGGTTAAACTCAAGTAAATCAGATGACTTACGAACCAATGCATTCAGCACAAGCAAAAAGTTTAAGAGCCAAGGAAAAAATATCATTTTTATTTGTTGGTCACCATTGTCGCGACATTACAAGAAGTTAGGATAAATGTATATTTTATCCTTATTTCCGAGTCAAGTTCCTACGTTTTGAGCTATAGGTCAATATACAGCCAGGTAAATACTGTAGGCTACTTCTCCAACGTTTTGATTGAAACCATGTTCACTAATGGTTGAAAACAGTCTTTTGCAAAACTGCCCATCCCCAAACTAAGTCTCCGCAATAGTGCTGCATTTTTGTCTTCGGCGAAAGCTTCGCAGAGATTTGCCTGAAAATCTAACTTCCTAACATATACACTAGCACCATTAAATTATACGCTATCTGTTTCTGAATACGTGACAACCAGCGTTAAAGCATAGTCCATTAAATTTCTGCACGAAACAAATAATGGCTGTACTGTGGTCTCTTACATGTGCAGCTGTAATACTCTCACTGTTACAAGAAAATAACCTTTCAAACAGTATACCACACAGGGTAAAATGTCGGACAAAAGCAGTTAACCATCTTTCACGGTCACTAGAAACTTGAAAAATGCTCAAAATTATTTTATCGAAGCTAAGCTTTATAAACTAACAGAATCAGTGATATCACACCAAACTCTGTTTCAACATGAATTTAGCTATGTGTAACCTACCATCTGACATGAAAAGCGCTTCGCACAAAACGTGACAAACATCACTTTTATTTTTGAAACCTCTCCAAATACAAAACCAGAAGAGAAAATAGTGGGAGGAAATAGCATATTATATCTGAAAAAGTAGGGGAGCACTTCCCCTGTGTCCTCCACCAAATTGCGCCCATGTACTCTATTAAGATCTTAATATCTGAATCTTAGCTGTGAAAGGATTCCTTTCAATAGGAATCGTTCCGTTTTTGTTAGAAAAATCCTGGTTGACGCGTTTTTTATCATTTCGCAACTCCTGCAGTATCCATGTGTTGGTGAAAATGGAAGAACGTTTTGTAGGATTTGTAAGATACGTAGCTGTGAGAGGCCACGCTTACGTTTTACTCACCTATCGTGACGTAAAAAATGAATAACTCAGTAATTTATTGATATGCTCTGCAGGTTGTATTACTGACGTCAGAATCGGAGATTTCCTGTTACCTTTCTACAACTTGTCCGATTTAACCAATCACAGCGCAGCGTTGGACCGGGCTCACTTTGTAATGACCAATCACGTTAGCGTGGCTACTGCTGACTGTGATGGTGATGACGTGTGCAGCACAAATCCGTGTGCGAATAATGGAACGTGCACGGACGTTTTCAACGACTACAAATGCACTTGTGCTCCAGGTTCGTGGTCGTAAGAATTAAAAGTTTATCGCAGAATCCGCAGAATCCGTTCATGTGCAGCTTCACACAGCAGAACGTTTACGCGCTACCTTTTCTCTGCATGGCTTGGCAAGCACGCGCATCTCCTTCACAACTGCTTGCTGTTGCAAATAGCTCCGCACCTGAGAAATGCTAATATGTAACTCCAGTCTGCTGCAACTGTTAGCACATGCAGGCTGCGGGCGCTGCGTATAGTAACGCCACCCTGGAGTTTCACGGGTATGTGCATTGCACAGTAGGGTAAGCGAGGTTTTGAAAAACAAATTTCAAATGGTGTTACAGGCACATGTAAGGGACTCTATAAATGGGTTAAACTGGGCAAAAGCAAAATAGTGGGACAAAATTTAAGTTGGGTAAAATGGCCTTATCTTTCTGAGGAATCGGCAATGACTGTGGGTGCACCTGATTAGTACAGAAGAAGCTCACTCTCAAGTCATTTAGAGTAAATTAAATGATTTTTACTGCGGCTTTGGAAAAACCTCAGAAGTACCTTACGAGTTAATAAATTTGCCGAATCACCACATATTATGCAAAAACAAGCCGATTTTATGTGGCGCACGTGGCGGTAGTCCACACTGCTCAAATCGATGGTGCAGTGAGAATTAATACGTTGACACCATGGTTTGTAATCTCAATGTTCTTATATTACAGCGAGGTAAACTTTGTTTGCTACCGGTAGAGATTTAAACAAATTCTCTGTCTTGTCTTGAAAAGGGTGAGATATAAAACTGACGTCTTGTAAGGGTCAAAAAGCTGACGAAACCTTGTGAGCTGCTTCCCCACAGCAGCAGTCAAATTGTTTGAATTTCGTTGTGCTTACTGTAGAGTTCCATGTGTATGTACAGTGTGCCCTATTTAGCAATCGATGAGATGTTCCAGATTTAGTTGGTGCCATTTGGCAATTAGTTTGAACATGCGAGCATCACAATCTTTCGAGCATCGTTTCAAACGCAGGTTTCACGAATTCCAATTGTGACATGAACATCGATGATTGTTTCAACATTTCATGCTCGAGCCATGGCAACTGCAGCGACAGAACAAACGGCTTTGTTTGCAACTGCTTCAAAGGTTACCATGGAGCCCTGTAAGTTGTCGCGACGGCGTAAGACTAATCTATGTCACAGCTGTTGTTGAACTGCTTTCAACGATATTTTGTTTGTGCGGAAAATGCCTCACTGATGAAAAACTCAAAGCTGTGGCAGGGCAACGCCACTCATTTGTGAGCTGGTCTGTTTCTAAGCAGATGGAAGCAAAGGGCTAAACAGCCACAGTTTCTCGTGAAGACTTTTATTAACCGATCACATCGGTGTAAATCGGCCTGAAAAAAACAACAGATCGATGAAATCAAGCGTTAGGTGTCCTGAAACAATTTCTGTTGCGCTGACCAATACGTATGCGTGGAAACGGTATATTTACGCCATCGCTTTGCACGCTATACGTACGCCAGCTTGGGTGATCATCCTCGCCACAATCCGTTCGCAAACATCTGGTCTGATTTGAATTTATCTGCGTTCAAGAAATTGATATTTCGGCAGGTTTGGTATCGATCCGTACCTCAGGCAAGCACCTTCTAAACAACATTTTCCTACTGGCCACTGAATATTCCTTACACTTCGAAATGGCAGATTGGCAGTGCACCTGAGTTCCTGCACTTTAAAAGACTTCCCTCACTTATTTCAATAACTTTTTATTTTCTGTGAAGTTTAGGGCTGGCATTATTTCGTGACACAAAGCATTTTGGTGACAAAATCAGCTGCAAAATCTTCACTTAAAAAACTCTGGAAGAGTAGTTCAGATCCAGACAACAACAGCTGCATTTATTGTGTGTGTCCATTACCGTGATTTAAGGACAAGAGACTCGTGCTAAAACTGCACGTGATGATATAATTTCCACTTCTTGGGAAGTTTTGTAATTCCAGCTGGACAATCACGTGGCTATCTATGTGTCGTTTGCAAAAGCGTTACCAGGCAAATTTTATCGAATGTCAAAAGTGCTCTTGGACAGTTGACCAATTTCGGAGAGCTAAAGTGTTGCACAATATGTGAACACACATATTGTTGTTTCCGCAATGCAGCTGTCAAGACGAGATCGACGAATGCGCAACTTCTCCGTGTTTGAACAACGGCACGTGTCACGATATGATTGGTCATTACCGGTGCAACTGCAACGAGACAAGGTTTGTTGGAGATCACTGCGAGATCGATGCATCGCACGCATGTGGTGACGGTGGGTCCAACCCCAACGCCCCCTGCAGAAATGGTGGAAAGTGTCAGAATGTCACTGCCAATGACAAGGTAAGTCGCTAGCATTTTATTTGCGTTGTGTCATGTTTCCAGCTGCCTTTGCTGTTTTCTGGTAACTGCTCCCTCCATTGAACAAGCACTGGCCATGTGCAGTTCCACTGTTCGTAATTGATTCTTTTTAAGAAAAGACCTGGTTTCGCTGTTTCATGAGCATGCTAGCATGAAACTGCGAAATCCAGATCTTTTCCTGAATCACTTATGGACACGCATTCCAAGAAAATTTTCTCCTCGAAACAAAATTTATGTGGAACTTATTTCGGGCTTTATCATGTTTGTTTTCAACTTAAATGTTCTGTTGAGTTGAAATCACTCAAGTCTCTATGGGTTGTGCGAAACGAAAGTGGAAGTACAGCAAGTTAAATTGTGGATTGGCTCCAAGTAACTTACGGGTATGTGTTGAAAACAGCACCTGTGAAGCTCCCCTTAAAAACATGCCGCCATCTCTTCGATCAGATCCCTTGACTGTGATGCTACTCTCGTTGCAGATCACGTATCAATGTCATTGTCCACGTCCTTTCAAGGGCGAAACGTGCGAAACTGCAATAGACCTGTGTGAGAATGTCACGTGCGCAGGTTCAGAGGAATGCGTGGTCGACAACGTGAGTTGGATACTTCAGCTTCAGTTGCTTGCATGAAAGACAAACTTAGGTCAACAATGCAGCCTTTTCAGCAGGGAATGCTTCAGCCACCGTTTTGAGCAAGCACTTAAGCATTAGAGCAGAGATAGCTTTGTTGACATCTGTGGTCAATAATCAGACATCACGTGCGATTAGCTATCGGCTTTTACACACTTTTAATATGTTTATTGTAAGCGCCAGTCTCTTTGTTTAGCTTGTTTGTTTCATCACTACCAACATGCGAGCGGATGTTAGCAGTGTGTATAATGACGTACACCCATCATAGTGTAGAAGATTAGGTTTGCTGGGAAGTTGCTAAGCCCAAGAGGCTCGCAGCAATCATTCTTATCTGAATTCCCCGTTTCAATGTGATTGAGTTCATTCAGTAGGATTTATTTTAAGGTGCGTCATGTGACAAAGAAGGTCAACGACGCAAAAGGTCATTGCCCGACTGTATGCTGCACATTCTCTTCGACTACTCATTGTTTCTAAATGCTTCAATCTTTGCAAAAAAAAGTTTAATATCGACACAAAAACGCACATTCCATTTCACATTTTTTCGTCGTTACGAGGCGGAAGCAGTAATGTAGATCTGTCGCCAGACTGGATGTTTCCTGGGTTTTGGTAGATCTCTCAAACCCGTTTCGTGAAAAAGCGAGGAAACCAACAATTGTTCGGTTTACTTACTAACATTTTCACGCCTTTTGAAACGCTTCACAAGTTTGTCTTGCTTTGGTGCACAGGCAGGGCCGGTTTTAAGCGGATATGACCGGTTTCTTCTAATCGGGCCCCGCGCCAAAAAGGCGCCAACTAACCAACACAAATATGCACTTTGTATCGAAGCTGATTGTGAATATTTCCGGGCGCGGGGCCCAGTGTTTTTCAAAGGGTTTTGAGAGACCAAAACGGTTCTTAAATTAATTATGCCAACAGTCTCTCAAAACAGTTTAAACTCGCTTTGCTACCACCATCAAAATACACGAAAACCTCGCTTTACAATCATCTCAGTATTCAGATATAACAGTTGCGGTCTTTTAAAATGTCTTTGTAGGCAGCGAGGTGAAATCTTTAAAAATTCCCTGGCGGGGCCCAGAGCATTTTGTAAGCGGGGAATCTATTGCCAATCCAAGTGAACTGCGCGGTTTTTAACGAAACTCCAAGTGAACTGCCCGGTTTTTAACGCCCTCATCAAATTTCTAAGTAATGTTTAGCCAAGTTATTTACTACAACACCTCGTTAAGGCAAGGCAGAGATGGTTAAGGTACTGCACACAAAACCTCCTTTCTGGTCATGGAAGTGCCTGGCCAGATAGACGGTATTGAGTGTTGTAATTCTTTGATTCATTGGGTTTTCCAGCACTGTTCATTGAAGTTTGTGTCGTAGAGATCCTGGCGTCACCTTTTCGGGCCTCGTCTTTTTCAGCACCACCGATGTCTATCATCAGTGACTTAATGCATCCCCTCAAAATTTCTACACACGTCACTGAGTGGGGCCCCGCAAAAGTTTTTCTAATCGGTCCCCGCACTTGCCAACGCCGGCCCTGTGCACAGGGGTGGGAAAACAGTTATAAGAAGAAGAACCTCATGGCGCGTCGGGCGTGTGATCATTTTCGCAAACGCTGTAAAATCACTTCCTGTTGTTATCAGATGGTTACTCTTTTACTCTGCGTAATACAGTAGGGCCGAGTGATGGTTGTTTGCTGAGAGACGTTGAATCGACCATATACACAAAGCAGTTCGCGTCAGGATTGCTTCAAAGCCCTGTAGTGATGATATGATGTTGGTCGCAGCAAACGTCATGCATAACATGCTTAAGGGTTTTGTCCTCCACTTATGAAAAGAAGCTGTACTATATGCTGGTACTTGTAAGCCGCTATGAGGGAATAGAAAATTTTAGTAGGAATAATATATTTGTTTTCGACTCGAGAGACTGATCGAGTTATTGTTTGGCAATCCAAGCTGCCCATGTTCCCTTCTGTGCGCATTTCTGAGTTGACAAACATGTTTTTACTTACGCGCTGTCTCAGCAGCTATAATTCAAGTTTATTTAATTGTCTTTTCTTCTGTTTTCTCACCGGTGATACTTAGATTGGGAATACTTTTGTTTCCTCTGTTTACTGAAAAATTTTTATTTCGCTTACGTCTGGACACGCGCCTGCTTAAAAATGTTAATGTACGGGCTAATGACAGTTTTAGGTTTTGTCCTACCTTCATTAACCATCGCACAAATTAAATGAATTGAAATACTAATAAACAAAACTCTTATCGCAAGAGTTTGGTAGAAAAACCCCGAAACAAGACTGCTCTTTGCAAGTTAAGAGAGGCGACATTCACAACGAGTTTACCTTTCTGTGTCCCAGACTCAACGAAATGAGAAGTTGGCACTTCTCCGCACATCTGTTCGCCCATCCTGACAAAAACACATTGATATCGTTTGAAACGCGTGGGCAACACAACACCCGTGTAAACCAGTTGGGAAGTTTTCTAAAAGCAGCTTTGCGCGCAATGTCGTAGTCAGGTGACTTGTAGAAACGACATCCAACAATCACCAGTTCCTTGGAAGATATGTGGTGACGTGGCGTCCGTTACATCAGCGCAGTGACGGCGTCTGCGTCAACAGTGACGTGTTGTTCGGGGATCGATTGCATTTCGTCACATCCGTTCTTCATCTTGACAAAGCCATCGTATTGAGATATTAACAATTATATTTTTAATCGCTTGTGAATAGATTTTGATCTACTGCTGGTGTACCGATTTTCAGTTTTATTATAACCGCGCCGGCACCACCTGATGTCATCAAACCCCTGATTGACAACCACGCAGTCGCCTGTTGTAAGACGAACGCATTTGCTGTAGCTCAACCTATATCACTAGCGCAAGGATTGGTTGAGCCGTTGCGAAATGACGTGTTTGTACTTCTGTCGGAATGAGGCCCACCCAGGTTTTGAAGTTCTCCCCCTGCTCATAGCTCTTCCCGTCTTAGCGCAGCGCTGCAGACATGAAGTAGTATTTCTTGTTTGGCCGATTTCACAGTTTCAGCGCAAAGAGGCTCACATTAAAAGCATGTACAAGAGTAAATTGTTACAAGCGCAACCTCTTTTTTCATTTGTTCGTATTTCTCAAACCGTAGCAAAAACACTCCTGTTGTTGCGTCTTTTTTATTTTTAGGGGGCTAAATGCACTTTTTGGCCAATAGCAGGCCACCAACTTCAAGTGGCCCGTCACAGTTTCAACGAATCGTCGTTGTTTTGAACATTACATGCGAATCTAATCGAATACAATAGCTCTTGGGTCGGCTGCGTGGATGGTTTATTACTTTTGTTTCTGTGACAGACTACTTGGACTTCCTCCTGCGTTGGTCCCTGTGCGAGCAACCCTTGCTTTAACAACGCTTCGTGCCGCAATGAAAATGACGGCTACTCGTGCATTTGCGCAGAAGGTGAAAGGTCACGAATATATTTTGAAGATTGTTTCGTTGTCTGCATTGAGTTTGTCTTTATTTGTTAATTTTTCTAGCACGTTTGAAGTAATGTATGGACCTAGCTGTTTGCTAGAACCATATCCCTGTGCTAATGACAAACTTTTGCACTCTTTATTCCTCAAAAGCAGCGTTTGTGAATCTGTGTCGATTAAATGAATTAAAGTCAGGCTGTTGATCATCGTTTTAGTTGGTATCTGAAAAGTAAGCTGTTTGTCAACGTAGAAGATCTTTGCTTAAAGAAAATGAAAGCTTCACTAACTAAAATTGATTCAGATAAGTTTTAATTACATAGCTCATCTGGGAAAAGTTTGTTTCGCCAACAAAAGACTTCATTGCTTAAATATTTTCTTTAGTTCGTTGTGGTTTTGTGAGCTGTAAAGTTTTTTAACTTCAAAAATGTCAAAAAAGATGAAAACGAAATAGTTGAACACGCGACCAAACTGTTTCTGAGTCATTTGGAGAACCACAGCTTTTTCCGAAAGCAAAATGGTAATAAATCACTTAAGGAATATAAAGAAAACAGCACTGTTTTGTCTGGCAGGCTTCATCGGCAAAAATTGCCACGCAAGGAATTTATGTGAGAACAACGATCTTGGCCAGTTTTGCGCCAACAACGGCAATTGTTCTGTCACAACTACCGCCAACGGTGAACCGTTCTTCATATGCGAATGTCCACCTTTATTTGCAGGTATACCGACTCTGGTTTTTAATGGTGTCTGACGTATTTCTTGGTGGCAATTCTCGAGTCCAGATTTTGTTCATTGGCGAATTTGCTCCCTGTACACACTATAGTCTCAATTTGCGGCTTCAATTCTTGCATAATATTAATCAGGCTACATAAGCGCCCCTTAGTGAGGAAAACCTTTGTGCCTAAACTTAATACTTTCTAGTAGCTTGACGACACATGGAATGAGCTGCAATGAAACGTGAATTTTTTTGGTTTTATTTTTTTCGTGATGTATTGCTGAGGGTGCTCAAATTTTAGTAGTTCATCGTGACTTCTCTGCTGTAGCTCGATAAGTTGCATTTTTGCAATCTTCAAACAGCGATTGTTTCCTGAAAATGTCATGATGAACTCAGAGCGCAGACTTACCGTTCGTCTTGTTTTTATCAGCAGTTATTCACTTATTCCACATCACCGCATTTTTTTCTTTTACAAGTTAAATTAGTTATGGGTCGTATGTAACAAGTAACCTCTCCACGACTTTTTCGAGATTCGGCCAGATCTCACTGCGGATGTATACATTTCACTGCGGATGTATACATGAAAGCATTTGCTTTCCCTCCCTTTTTACAAAAAGTCTGCTTGAGCAAACGCATCATCAGCGAACGGGTTGTAGGTGTGGATAGTGTTATTAAATTTGTTTAAAGCTCAAATTAAACCAACATTATGCTTTTGTCTTCTGTTCATAAACTCTTCAGTAAACATGTTTACTGCATGTGAGTTGTTGGTCAAGCTAACGCACCTGCAAACTAAATCAACCAAAGTGTTGAAAGGTGTTTTTGCTGCAAAAATATTTGTTTTGATACAGGAAAAAACAGGACATTTGTTCGAAATATTTTCGTCAGGTAGCTGTTTTATTTTCTTTTAATTTGCGTGTGCCCAGGTGCTGCGTAATTTTCACTAGAAAATCTTTGACTGAAATAACAGCATGAAATTGCTCCTGTCGACGTGTTGAAGAGTTTCCGCTGACACCATTGATACCACCACTTCGACCTTAACTTACGCTCGCGCGCGCCATCCAAAGGAGACCAACTTAAACTTTAAAAGCAGGGTGACGCTGTGGAGCAATTTAAATCGATCGATTTGATGGCAAAGTCGACCAGGTGCCTGACCACCCGGAAACTTTAATCTTCGTGACGTTTAAATCTGATGCAAACAACCTCAACAAACGTCGTGAGATTTTTGGCAGCAAAAGCGTGAAACCGCGCAAGGAAAAATCCTCGCAATTTTTGGTGGAGCGATGAACCGTGACGGTGAAAAATTCTCGCAATTTTTGGTGGAGTGATGAACCGTGACGGTGTTTTGGCGCTGACGAGGCTTTTACCTATTTTTGGAACAGTGCGTTTGTTTTTCTTTATGCTCAACAAATCTTTATTGAAATAGTTTCAAAATTTTTTTCCTTCCGACAAACACAGCAATATTTACCAAACGATTCAGGCGCAACGTTAATCTTGGAAACATCTGCGAGGTATCTGGTTGAACAGACGATCTGCAGGTGTTCCGTGCAAAGATATCTCCATAAACTGGTTGAAAATCTAACGACGTCTTGGCTGATTTCCCTTGTAATGACTGACGCGTTCAACCCGCGTGCCCATTCAGACTAGGACGGAGTTTGTGTAGATCGTCTTTCTTGGGATTAGTTGTAACGTAGCAAAGGAGCTGCGTTTCTGGTCAATTTCATTTATTTCGTCGCTGCTTGTTCTTATTATTCGAAACCTCCAGGTCATGGTTTTCTGGTTGCGAAGAATTCTACCTAAAGAAACTTTGAAATCTGCTGTTTGGCAAAACAATATTGACAGATGTATGAGTCGCCTTTACATCCGGGCTTGTTTGTTTGTAGCCTGAATCACTTCATAATAGGAGCTTTAAACTTTTTTTTCACGGACGCAAAACTTTTTCGGAGCTGGTAAAAACGAAAGAAAATAATGTAAAACGAAGCATTATCTTTTTCAAAAAAAATTTGAGGCAAAAATGGTTTTACTGGGAACTAACAACAAACATCGTTTTGCGGGGAAACTTTTAAAGGAGTTTGAGATTTTTCTTCATATACCTACCGGGGTACATGAATTCATTGAAAGTAAACGACATATACTCAAATCAAAATTTCAGAAAACTCGTATTTTTTGAATCAACATGTTTGAAGTTCCAGACTTGAACAATGCCTGTACGCTGGTGGTAAACATGCGTCGCTTGAACTGCATTTGTTGTGCTGACAATTTTCTGTTTTTACGCTTGATATTTAGGTCCACACACTTATCTTGGTTGTGGAAAACCTTCAAAATATTAACATACAAAATAACCGTTGATGATATCAAAACGAAAGCATTTCCTGTACCACTTATTAAAGTATACTTATCATACGTCAGCTATCACTGAGAAGAGGAAGTAGCAGTTTGCATCCTTCAAATGACAAAACCTTGTGCATTTCTCGTTAGCACAACATAGGTTTGCGGATTTTCTCTGATTGGGCTGCTGATTAAGGTATATTCTGTTCGGGATCCTTTCACACGCGATTCGAAAATCAGGATTTGGCAAAACATGAAACAATTTTGCGAATTTGTTGAATTCATGCATATTCAAAGTACACCTTGCTGTATTGTATTAACCTTTTTGATTGTGCTGTAAAATGTGGTCGAAGTTATAATCGCAAGCGGTATTGCGAGCGACATCAATATTGGTAACGCGAAATACATGAAATGTACAGGTCCTTCTTTCATGGGCAACCTTGCGGTAAAAAAGCAGGATTGCCGCCACAAAAAAGTGATAGGCATTTGCCGTCAATCGTGGCGGCGTTTTATTAGGGTGCGATGAAAAAAATTTTTATTGCGCCTGTTGCGGAGATTGCAAGGGAGTGAGCAAAAACGTAGACAGTTAAAAATGTTGGAAACACGATTTAAACATCCCGGGCTTTCGACTTCAGTTTCAAATATTTACGCCTTGTTTTTATTTTTGAAATGTTAAATAGCTTTTTTTTGCTTCTAAAACAAATCTTCTACTACACTAACGATTTGAAAAACTGTATGCGCAGTTTTTTTGAGCTGCTGTTATTTACTCGGTTGCAATTTTGTTACGAAGAAATCAGACCCCGTAAATCGGGTCTGACCGGGACAATTAATTCCGCATTATGGCTTCGTGGCCACGTAAAGATTTTTATGCTTTCATGATTGCTTGGGTCAATATCCCTCTACTGTTGATTTAACTCCGTAATATATCTCGATTTCAGCCCCTAATAGCATCGTAATCTTGATTTTGCTGCAAGAGTTCATGTAAAACTTTCGAAATGAAACAACATGGTTAAACGACATACAGTTATACTGTCTGTAACGTTTGCTAAGTTTTTAATTCTTTTTCATAAACGTAATGGAAAGGTATTTTTATTTGCTTTATAACGAGTTCGAGTTGGCTCTTAAACCCATTTTAGCTGTTTTGAAATTGACGTGATTTGTCAAAAACATTCCGCTCGTCCACTTTTTCAAACTAAAAGTAAAGCAAAAGCTCATCAGCAGCTGTTTTGTTTTAGCAACTCGTTGAAGCGTTGACAATCCTTTTTTGCCTTTTGGCGTTTCCAGACTTTAGGTTGTTTTGTGGTTTTCGTTTCGTTGCTGTTCCCCCTTGGTAATTCTCGTACCGAAGGAAAAAGCAGCACACGATTCTGCTGTTGACCGGGCCTTGAATTATGACCACGACCGTATATTTTCATTTCTTAGTTTTCGCCCACGCACTTAAACCTTAAAGCGACAACCGTATTTCCAGTTTTACATCAGGTCACTGCACAACGCCCTAGTTTTTGTAAAAACTGAAGTTTCTGGTTTGAAATTGCAATTAACATCACAGGTCTTCGTCGTTCTTTTAGCGCGCAAAGGGACTTTCGGGGCTTTTATTCGAGCCTTTCCAGGCATCAGGTTGTATTTCATGTTTCGTCAATTGTTTTGCTGTGAGCTTGCGGAATCATTCGTTGAGGTTTGCGAAAAGAGATTTGAAATCACAGTTTGCGTAAACGTCTTTGTTCATCCAGGTAAAAAGTGCAATTTCTCCAACCCGTGCCTACGTCACGTATGTCACAACGGTGGCACCTGCGTCGCAGTATCGATTCCGGTGGATCCCCCAATGGCCGCTTGTCAGTGCGCTTCCGGATACTCTGGACCAACATGCATGACGGTAAGACAGCATTTCTTCTAACTTTCTTATTTGAAACAAGCAACGGAACGTAAGGCACTGGCGCTTGTGTTTACTCTGAAAGCTTGTTGTTCGTTTTTAAGCCTAGAAACCGCGCAGTTGTCGCGCTGCCCAAGAAAAGCTTGTCTGCTGAGGACAATACGCGGAGACGACAACTGGCGATCGGGAATTGAAATTTTTGCTGAAGCGTTTTTCAAGAACGCAATCAAAAGTTTTTTGCTCGACATCTGAGTGTCCATCACCCACTGGACGTTGAATGAGAATAGAGTCAGTTTTATGTTGAGCTCAGTGTTCATCGTTGAGAATCAGGATTTTGCGGTTTCTCGGGACCGCTTCTGACTGGCAGACTTACAGATATCTCACTTTATCTTTTGCTGTACTTCATCAAGACAATTTTACTGTAAATCAATCGCCTGCCCGCAGGAAAGTTGGCTTGCTTGATGGCGTGTAGTTTGCCGCTTGTCTTTCAAACAATCTCAGTGGAGGGCTCTACCGATACGTATAGAAAAACAGCTTTTTTGGTAAGCAGTAGAAGTGCACACTCTACAAGACATTCGTGTGAAAGAACGAGGAATACGTATTTGGGTGAGCATCAGTTGCCAACAATTTTCAAGTTGAGAAAAAGTGCTGACCAGCGGAAATGCTTAAACCAGTCGTGAAAGATTTGTTACAACTGTTTTTTAACTTTTTTTAACTGCACGCCTCCGACTTGGAACATTTGTCAACACTTGTTTAAATGATTGGGTTTATATGGGATAGCAGAGCCTTCATACAAGGGAATACATATCTGAACCAACAGATAATGGTTTACTGCGATTGGCCTTTCGGTTGCTGTTTTTCAGCCTCAGTGTAGTTTTTTCAATTTGCACGTGGGCAAAGACCAAAGTTTTTTTGACAACTGGTTTGACCACTTGGAAAATGCAAGTGCTAGCCAAGCTGACTTCGTGACTTTTGCCACGGCTCAGTTTGTGGTCCACGCCTCCACTTTCTCAACCAAGGTTCTTCTGAAAACATAATCCAGCTCGTTTGCTTTCGCCTTTTAGATGCGCGACCAGTTGAAAGACATCTGGATAATCGTGGGTCCCATACTGGGGGCGGTCATTCTCTTTCTGCTCTTGGCCGTGACGACGTCCCTGGTGTGTTACCTGCGC
>JGI24022J15233_10003978_pt1 | contig 15007 bp, 9 predicted proteins | sample Ectturendosymbi2_FD_15233 | JGI IMG/M metagenome (IMG submission 15233)
TCAATTCAATGAAGATTGACTTCTATTTGCCGGCTTAAATCTGAACATAATTATTCAGAATAAAAGCGCCAGAAAAATGCACCTTTTGTGGATCATGCTTCCAAAATAAGGGACAATATATATTTAAATGTTGAGACTTCGTTGTTGTTTGCCCCTCCTACCAAAATTTCTTGCTACGTGCCTGGCACAGAACATGTCCAGTGGAGTGATAAATTTGGAAATCTGATTTTTCTGGGATTGTGATTAGCTGTCCTTTCTACAAACGTCATTAAAACTGTGACTCTAGTACAGAAAAACATTCGTGAACGTCTTCCTACAACAGAATAAAATGTGCATTTTCGTGTTCAGAATACGTGTTAATCTATTTGACCGATTAGGGTATGTCAAACTTCAAACAACCTTCTTGTAAAAATTCCTTACTCTTAGATAGGCTCCGCTTTTCTTCCTAAGCAAAATCAACGAAGTAGTTGCTCTCACACCAGATCTGTTTGTATTGCCTAAAATATGCACTTTGTTTGATAAATATCAATCCAAATTGAATAATCCCAAAACAGCATCAAACAAATCCTTACGTCTAAAAACATCAACGTTAACTTCACCCTCGCCTTGATATAAACGGATTGCGTCGTTGTTCAAAACAAATCTGTTGCTGATGTGTTTAATCGTTTGAATCGTTTAAACCTCGACCACAAGAAACCACTGGGTAATTTATTTCATGTCAGTTTGTTGCAGGTCCGTAACCAGCCTGGGAAACCAGAGGGGGCGAAGAGTTTTCTGAGAGGTGCCCAAATTTTTTAAACTATGTCCAAAACATTTTTCCAGGGGGGCAAAAAGTTTTCTAAGGGTGGCTTCGCCCCCCTGCGCCCCCTAGTTACGGGCCTTGGTTGTTGTAATGTTACATCTTCTTGTCATATCTGAGGCACGCAAACTTAAAAAACGCCTGGTTTCGTAATACAGCTATATCTCCATCGATTAGATGGCAGCTGTGATTGTGGATCATAAACAAATTTAAGCAGGTAGTTCCTTACATGATGAAGTAACTCATTTAAAACTGCGGAAAAATATTTAATACGTGACTACATCCAAGTCCGTTGAAATATTTCTAGAAACCATGAGCAAACGCTACTTTGTACTCCAACCAGCTTACACGTTGGCTCAAAAAATTGGTATTTGAAATAACAACACAATTTTGAAAAACTCAAACATACTAATGTCAACCTATGTTACAGTTTTGGTATTGCCAAATGCGATACGAGAATAATTTTTAATATGTATGGTGATTGCGTAACAACCTACTTCAATTAATTCGATGCAGTTACGTTTACTTTTTATTTTTTCATCTTTTTTTGTTCTCAGCGTTCAAACGTCGGACAGTACGCATCTTATTAGAGTTTCACTTAAAACTACAAAGGAGTTAATTGAGGGCAATACGCAGCATGAGGTTCAAATGTGAAACAAAATTATGAAAAGTGGTCTCGGCAGCGCCAGGTTCTGTTGTGGAAACTTCAGAAGTTTAAGGTGCTTAAGCGTATAACTTGTGGCATACTAAATTGCCAAAGCGCTAAAAGCTATAGCTGAACATTAAGTCCAAGGATTACGAAAACTGCTCAGCTGCATTATGTTTCGCGTAGGTGCAAAAATAGGGATTAATTTGCATTAATTTCGTCCGTCTCAATTGCAACAGTCATAAGCAGGTTTTATGTGTTGTCAGTTATAGAGTGTTTTGCGAAGTGCGAAATGTAAAACGCTGCCTCCTGACTAAGTTCTGCTTAAATGCGGGCTCAGCCGCACAAGTGAGATTGCGAATTGTTAACCTTATTTTATTGTTTGAAGTTTTAGAATCAAGGGTGCAAAGAGACTTCGATTCTATCGTCTACGTCAGGTAGCTATTGTTCTGTTAAAGTCAGGAGTGCCGATTGATCTAATCGATATTTGACCACATCTTACATTAAACATGACAAACATTTTTAAGAGAAAAAAACGAGGTTTACATCCTTGATGCATCCGACGAAGTTGCATCTGGCAGATGAGTCGCACAGGTTTTCCGCAGGGGGACCACCGCCAATGTAAATGACGCCATCAAATGTAAGCTCGTGATAGTTGTTCTCAACACCAGTGGACATCGCTGCCTGGTCCACAGTGATGTACACCTGTTGGCACATGAAATCGTTTTGAAAACATCTACACAGACTTAACCGGTTTGTATCAAAACGTAACCGGGAATCTGAGACTTTCCAGGACACGATTTCAAAACCGTCCAGTGAAAACTGTAAAACATTACGTAGGAGCTTATTACCGCAAACCAAATCGATTGCGTCATTACTTGTCATGTTTACGTCAATGCAGCCTGTAAGGCCCTTGAAAAAGCAGACACTGGACGTGTGCAGGCACTAACTTGCTCCGAACCCACTCTCTGGAACGAACGCTGCCCGCTAACCAATTAAATTAATCAAGATCCTCGGAGCAGCCACAGCAATTTATAAGAAGGAAGCTTATTAAACGTAAGCATTTGAGAGACTGCACTCTACCAAGCTTAAGATGTGAATAAAGGTCTGCTCGCAAAGGCTTTTACTCTACGTCTACATAAAACACGATGTTAGGGTTAAATGTGTTTTTTGCGAGAAACCACGGCAAGCAAGAGCAATGCTGTCATCCACGCAAAGCTGCACATATCCATAACGCCCCATTGCGGAGGCAAAGGTTGGTAGAACGTGACAACAACCCTGCACCAGCCACACGCCGTGCTGAAGTGAGTATTGCGCCCGGAGTGACGAGACAAATTGACGAGGATATTGTGATATTGGCAGGTGTCAGTCACTATTTTAATAAGAGGTAGTTTTTAGCTAAACTTTGCTAACGTGGGTTTAAGATAAGCGAAACCAATCGCACAGCTCCGTAACATAAAATAACTTTCGAAAAGAAATAAACCCAATCATTGTTTTCCGTGTACAGTGTTCACAAGCAAATAACTTGGGGTAACGAATGGCAGTAATTTAGTCAAGATGGTCGCCATTAGAATCGGGCTACCACTGCCAATACTTTCTCGTACGGTCTCATTGTCTCGCCACTACGGTCTCCAAAAACCTGTGTTGCAAGGCAGTAGATCAATCAAAACATTCTAACTTTGCACTGAAACTACCAGACACGTTACAACACGTAAATCATCCAGCTACTTTTTTCAGCTTCTTTCAGCCTGTAATTTCGCAATGCAATGACAGTTCCTTTTTATTCTATTTTCCTGATGCTTCTCATGGGTAGAACGTGAAAATGCGGAAAAGTTTTACTTCCAACACAAATTGTTTCCAACGTTAGTCGCTTAAAAATTCTCAGTAGTGAAATAGGCTTAAACCTCACAGCATAATATTAATGTTTCTGAAGTTAAATATGATGGTACAAATAACTTTTAAGTTATACCACGAACACTTCAGTAGACCTTTGCGGCACGTTTTTCAAACTTGCTTTTCTAAAGACAATAAATTAAAAGTTTTTCTTTCGCACAAAGATGGCTACACCTTTTAGAAAAATGTTGGAAAGTTCACTGTTTGACTTGATCGGATTTGCCTACTTGCTTTGATCCGAACAAGTGTTTGCTGTTAAGTAGAGTTTCCCTTGAAGTTGTCAAACAAGAACGTTATTTTGCGCATAAAGCGGTTCGCAGGGCTGCTTCACTGCTAAGTGCATGTTTCAGCCTGTGAATGCACCAAGTGGAAGACTGATCGCTTGCTGCAACATTCAGTGCGCGGTCATCGACTGACATTATTCCAGCTGTTGCCGATTCATTTCGTCATCTGCGCCCTTTCACAATTCAAACTCCAGTCTGAGGTTCCCACTTGAAATGGTTTATTAGGCCAAGCATGCGTTAGGTTAAAAGAAGCGTATGCGCTACACCTTCAGTCACGGAAAAAATAAACGCAGAAAGATTTTATGAGCTTCGGCAAACATAATTTTGCCGCTCCTACAACTTCACTTTACATCCTTAAAAATATAAGGAACCGTATGTTCTGCTTCCAAATGGAATCAATTGGCGCAGTTTTACAACGAATTCCCTTGATTTCTATTGCTTGCGCATCAGTACATTTTGACTAAAAAAACAAATCAGTGCAAAAATGAATTTTCCAACTTCTCTGCAGTCACTTATGCGCTAGAGATTTCGATGAAACTCACAAAAGCAAGTAAGGGTGTATGATGTTCTTGTGTGATATCTTCTCTAGCTAGACCAGTGGTTCTTAACTTGGGGTAAATGTACCCCTGGGGGGAAAGTTTATCTTCCAAGGGGGTAAATTTACTGAACCATAAATTGCAGTCAATGTAAATTTTTATAAATCATTCTAAACTGTAGCAGTTTGTTAATTTTGTATTTTCAATAAATCAGCACCGTTGAGTGTATTGGGGGTAAATCTGGTAATCTTGTTTGAGAAAAGGGTAGGATGTGTGAAAAAGGTCAAGAACCACTGAGCTAGACAATCTAGAGTGGTCGTGAAAGGTGAAATGAAAACTATGAATCATTGTTCCGAGTTCTTTCAGATTTTAAGGTGGTTGGTTCATTTCAGCCGTCAAATAAAGTCGAGTTAAATTCGTGTTATTCACAACCTGTCGAGGTATCGTCGACAGCAAATTGCAACATTAATAAACAGCCCAGTCAAATTAGCTTAGGTAGGAGTTCGTGGCTTTCAGCTTCAAGTAAGTGCGTCGAAGTACACAGCAGGAACAGGAGTTGGATTGAAAAGTCTGTGGGAAATACTATCGCTCTGTCTGCGGTTTTCGCAAGAAAATTGAAATAAGTAAACGTCCTACCCGCAGCACTTAACCTGTCGTCGAGGTGGATGGGTTTAGTGGAGGACTCCGCTCAGCAAAGAATCGCCACAGTGCATGCAGCAAAGCCTTGGGAATAGAATCTTTACAAGATTTGTAGCTTTGCGCTACAAAAAATGGTCCAACCAAGGAATAATGAGGACAATTACAATGCTAAAAACGGGTGCAAACTTGCAACTGAAGGAAAGCAAATCCAGTGCGTTCTACATATTGCTGTAAGACAGCACGTGAAATTGGAAAGATCCAATGTGAACGACCTGGCTGGTGACGACGCGTTGAACCAGCTGACCTAGCTTGCCTAATCGCTTCAGCAGAAATATAAATGAATTATTGAAAGCTTCGATAGAAAAAATTTCCTTATTATGCTGCAGCTACAAACATGTGAATTCAAAACCTTGTGAAGTCTAGTATTGATTAATGTGCGGTAAGCATGACTCTTTACGCTGCTGTGGGAAAGCAAAAAGATGAGTTGTCACTGCGCGGTTATCTATTTTCTAGATTGAGTTCGCAACACACAGTGAGCTTAACATGAAAGTAGGCATGCTCAACCATTTTTGGGGGCGCACATGACGTCAAAAGACAAAAAGGTAAAGTGACAAGAATTTTAAAGTCGCACACTTTTTAAAGTTGGACTGTGGTCGGTTTGATTCAAATTTTCCTCCGACAGAAAAAGCCTGTTGTTCTCCAGAAGCCGACTGCAGTGCAAGCGCACTCAAAATACGAAGATGTAATGGTGATTGACAACATAACCATACAAGCACTCACAACGCATCAAGCCTCACGTTAGATCGTGAATATCACTGACAGCACAACGGAACACAAACAAGTCACGTGCTGTAATGCCTTGTTTACCCGTGCCTCAGAAGACGTCTCGTTCTTTCTCTATCGTGTCACCAAAACATTCAATTTTCAGGTGCAATGTACAAAATTAAGAGCAAAGTAAAGAGCCTAGTTTCTACAACAATTCAAGTTAAAAGTACTCGGGCGATTTTTAAGTAATCAGCCATGGGTGCTGCGAAATTTGCGAGGCCTTATGTTTTACTGCAGGTAGTTGCAATACAATATGTTTAATCAATTGTTTTCTTTAACGTGTGTTTTAAAATCAAAACCATATGGCGCAAAATTCATGGGAGATAAATAATTTCCATTTCCACTGGCCATCATACCGCTACATTGTTCGGAGTCTGCTTGAAATACAAAAAAAAGTATTTGACAATAACCAAAAATAAACTTTTTAGCAGGTTCGAAGTTATTTGCACATTCTATGACGTTACTCAAAACTATCGTCACAGGACAGTTTTAGTGCGCATTTTTATGGTGTGTACCTGCACAGATCTATCTCTCTTGTAGATGGTTCTGATCATATTTATCGTTGCAGTTCATCAGTTGCGATAAGCAAGGCCCCGTTGCGTATGAAGCAAATACTAGCACTTTTTAACCCTTTAAAGACCATCACTAGCAGTCGTTACAACTTAAAGAAGAGATCAACAACGATAAATCTACGAAACAAAGCAGCGACCTTTCTAACAATTGGTTTGTTAAACTTCTTGACATCGCAGAGGCTGTGCCAATGGCTGTTGTAATGAAGTTACTCGCATATTTGGGCAGATAATTAGCCTGACAATAGATTGTTGGCAATCTGGAATGAAAAATACGTAGGGCAGAATGTTACAAAGAACATAACGCTTGTTAGGGAAGCACGAAGGTCGGTCACAGACATGCAGTGAGAAAAGCTAATTGGACAATTTCTGAACTAACCCCACACGCGCCGAACCGCGGTATCAGAAGGCCCCGCGCGCCTTGACAACGGTGCCTTCTGCCGTTTCGCAGGTCAAGTATATCACGACCTTAGCAAACAAAAACGACGTGGGCATGGTAACAACGGGCTGAGTAATTTAGGATCTAAGATAACATCAGGCGCAATATTCGCGTCAAACCAAATGTATCAATCGTGGCAGCCCCGTGCCATAAACTTGACTTGGTCACCTCTGCGTGCGTAAGCTGGCAAACAAACCTATTGAGCTCCGATTTGTACCTGGTGAACAGAATTTTATGTTGGGTCGTGGCAGAGCGCTGCTTGGGCAGTTTGCTTTCTAAATTTTGCATGTCTTTCAAACCCGAGAGCTTGTTATGCACTTAAACAGAAATCCATTGATGACACAGTAGCAAGTATTTTTGAATAAAAGTTTGTAGGTGGAATTTAATTTTAAAGTTTCTTTGAAGGACAAGAAATTTCTCGTGAAAATTTACATTCTTATAAATAAACAAACACGCAAACTACATTGAGCGTTTTTACAGAGTCACCCGTTTACCACAGGAATTTCGAGAGTTTTTACGGGCAAATGCCATAAGCGTCATATTTCATACTGCAGTAACCTACATCGCCAGTACACAACATCTGCGAGTTTTAGGACTCATAAATTAACTTGTCTGTAGCATATACATCCAAAATGAGATATGTGTCTTACACTATTCGGTGCCTCTGAAAGTGTGAAGAATCAGATTTGTTGAACAAGGTGTTTGCACTCCAGAAGTACTTCAGGAACCAAAAGCTATAACGTTCTCACTGAAGTGCTTGTTTAAACATGAAACTGCACAATTAACTTATTTTCTTTAAAAGCTTGCAGTGTAAAATTAGTTTCTTTGCAAAGCTCGCTCTTTAGATATTTTATTGATCTAATCATCCCATGTGCGTACAAATGACAACCATTGCTGTTGGACGTGCTCGGACCAATTAAACGCCCCAGTTGCTCCGTCATCTAGCTGTTGGTCAGGGACCAGCAAGCCGAAATCGAAACTACTGAACCATTTTTTTATAATTTGAATTTGGTGACGGCAATTGGCGACAGACCCAAAGCTTGAAATTTGCTTCTTGCCGCTGCGATTGAGGTAAACGCTCTTGCCCAAGGAGCGCTACGGCGATTCATTCAGTGGCCGTGGGTCTAACTCTCAACCTTCCAATTTGAAAGGCAGACACTTTGCCATCGTCCCCCTCCTATACTGAAACATTGCGAAAATAGCCTAGTCTTCGCAGACTGTTTCTTATCGGCCGTTGGGTTCACTTGCAAAAAAATTTTTTTGCTACGAATGAAGACATAAACAACAAAACTGTCGACTAAGCAGCACAGGACTCAAGAGAAAAGCTTTCCATATAAGCATTAGTGAACTTCGACACCCAACCAAATATCAACAGCAAACATATTTTAAGTCTCCTTAAAACTGTTCCCAGGCAAACGTTTCAAACAGTTGTAACTGCCATTTTTAAGCGCATTCTATAGACTGCAACCGCAATCTTTACATAGCGTAAAGCGTTAATCGCTTAGACCGAAATCGTACCTTTCTTAAAGTCCGCCTGATTTCTACGCGGTGCCAGTTGCCATCATTGAACAAGGTGCCGTCACGTCGAGTAAAATCTATTTCGGCTACGGCTTTAGGGCCGAGGTTCACTACGAGATGTATGGTTCCGTTCCGCAGAGAAAGTTTGAGGTAGTCACCAGTTCTTCCTGCAAATGCACGTAAAGTTTGATGTTTGTCACATGACAAAGTATTCGCGAGGAAGAAGCGCTTGATTGGCTTGCAGCATCAAAACGTCAGTAGCACCTGAAGCACACCGTTGTGTGGGCATGTGAAGCACAAGTGCAGGTACAGTTTTTGGAAGAAAAAGGAGAACATTCGTTCATTACGTAATAGGCATGCGATAGGAATTTCGGGAGATGCAGTGCTGTCCTGAAATTATCTGGCATGTTTATCCGCAAACAGTGCCAGAGGATTCCATTTGCTTTACAAAAGGGTAGGTTGCAAAAGGCAGCTGTAAAGCATCACTGTAGCTGTTTCATGCCAAATGGCAAACTCGATGTGAAGTGACAGGCGACTGTTTAACGAAACTTTTTCAGTTCACGATCGGTCGGCAGAGAAGCGTATTCCTCGTCATCAATTATTGATGAACTTTAGATTCAACGAGCACAGCGTGAAAACTGTTAAGTTGAAAGCGCACGCCCGCACAGGTGGAAACAGGCGCTGGTGTATGGTGCCTCATCAGTGTCATCAGGAAAAAATTGTTAAACAAAATTTTTTTTGCTGTTTAAACAAAACCTTTTTTGTCACGCCGTGACTCATCAGTGCAAACACTTCAGTGTTTCTCTTTTCACTCACAATGGCTACAGTGATTCCACAGAATGGCAATGCAGCACTGTTTGACACAAACAAATCGACTTTTCAAAGATAGTAACACCGATTACCTTTAAATGAAACTCATCAGTGCCGTAACACTGATGAGACACGGCAAAATTGCCAATGTTTCCCTTTGCGACACTGAGCAGAGAAACACTATATTTTCTGGGGTAAATTCACCCCTAGTGGTAAATTTCATCTTCCAAGGGGGTAAATTTACTGAACCATAAATTACAGCAAATGTAAATTTTTATAAATCATTCTAAACTGTAAGCGTTTGTTAATTTAGTATTTGTAATAAATGACGAGGTTAAGAACCGAGGTTAAGAACCACTGTGGAACGACGACAGGTTTTCCCTCCAACTCCGACAGAATACTTGTTGCACTAATTGGAAGTAATCAAAGAAAATACGTCCTGCAATGTCGAGGTCGATGTAAAACAAATTTGTGCACCACACATACCTAGGTACTTTCTAAGTGGAGAGCTGGCAAACTATAGTGTTTGTCTGGTAAGTCTCGCAAAGGGCAATGTTGGCACATTGACACTGATGAGCTACCGCGCTGTTTGCCGTGTCTCATCAGTGTCACGGTACTGATGAGTTCCATTTAAAGGTAATTGCCGTTAACATCTTTTTAAAAGCCGATTTGTTTGTTCCAAACAGTGCTGTAAAAATGTGCTGCATTACCGTTATGTGGAATAACGATAGTTTTTGTTAGTGAAAAGAGAAACACTGACATGGTGGCACTGATGGGCCACGGCGTGACAAAAAAGGTTTTATTTCAACAGCAAAAAATATTTTATTTCAACACTGATGAGCCAGCATATGAAGTGGCTCAACCTGAATCAGTGCGTCCAGCTGCAACGTTATATTTTTGCAGAGAGTTTACGGGAAAAGTGGAGTCAAGAACGAAACTACTTACTTGTACATAACAATAGATAACTAGTCCAAAAGCAGTCCATGCATATGTTTAACACGACCAAGCCTAAATTGCTTAGAAAATTGTAAATTCGTTGCAAATTTTTTCCGAAACCAGGAAACTCTTACTGATTGGGTTTGATAATGACGATAAAAGAATCCATAGCACAGTACTTTTTAATCTATTAAAACCTTTCCCCAAAAATGTAAAAGCTCAACAAATGGAAGAGAAAATACGTTTTGTTGTGAAGTGTCAAGACATACTTTTGATTTCTTTATCAAAAAACCTGTGGTGTTGTTTTGATCATAATGTTTTCCAATCGATGAGCAATGAGTGTGCTTTGTTTGAAAAGCATGAAAGTAAAAGCGGCAGATGCTCATATTTGTGGGATTGAGATTGCTTCTTATTTTTGCAAAGTCAGCTGTGTAGCCTCTGCAAGCAAAGAAAACCTCCTTGTAAACTTAACAGAAATGAGAAATAATTGCAAAATCTGCTACTGTTTTCAAGAAAAAGACAAGCATGTGATAGATTTCAAGCATGTGTTTGATGGTACCAACTTAAGTGTCATATAGTTGATTCCTACGTTTGGTGTAACAATGTTATCGTCAATGTTGGAAATAAAGGGCTGAAAATGTAGCTGTCCTATTAACTGATACTCCCAACTGGTTTTAAAAGTCACGTGCAATACTGTAATCTCCCTTGATGTTGATGAGTTCTCTGCCGGAACTAGTCTCCACGGACTAGTCGCAGAAAAGATAAACTGGTATCTTTCATATTTTACTTTCTTCCATTCCAAGACTGAACAGGAATGTCCGGCAAAAAAAAGCTAATTTGATTATAGTAGTTTCCAGTGGCGTAGCCAGCCCAAATTTTTGGGAGGGGCCAAATATTTTGACTTTAAGCGAGTAACAGCATTTGGTTTGGGACACTACCTCTCGAAGCACAAAACGACCAAATATGCTAGACATTTTTGGGGGCATGGTCCCTTTGGCCCCCCTGGCTGCGCCAATAGTAGTTTCACAGCTCTATACAAACCAAACGTTTTCATTGTTTTGTTACAGCGTTTGCTTCTTGGAACAACGTAATGTTTCGTTGTTACGCAGAACAATATGCCACCAATGCAAGAAGTGTAGCAGTGTTTTGCATTATTGCACAAAGTTGATTTGATATAATGTGAGTATATTTGCACAGTATATTTGCAATATAATGTGATATAATGTATATTTTCACCCACAGTGCAGCAGCCACATCAATGCCCCCAGCAACCTAGATGCTCCAGCAGGTTCGTATTCCATGACATGATGAGGGAGTTTACGTTTTACTTTCCGCAGCTGTCTACAAGTATGAAACCACGCCAGACTTGCGTTCAGTTTTAAGAGAAAAAGCTGGAGATCACGTATGAATAAAACATGGGAATCGTACAACAGCGCACGCTTGTTACAGCGTAATGTTTGCTGACGTGATCCTAAGCGAAACCAAGTTGTTTTGCGCCTTGTCCAGCAAGGAGGAAAGCGGATAAATCCGAAAATTTCATAACTTGGCTGCAGCAAACCTGAGCCCTTGACTGCTAATTTCGGTGAGTCATGCATGGATTCGAATGTTACATATTCTCTACGATGTAGAAGATGCTACATTTTGACAAAAATTTCCGTAATTTTAATTAATGAAGGGAACTTTAATTCCGTTTTGCTAAAGCCGTGTGAATTGCCAAGCCGACGTGTGGCGCAACAGACATTACGTGTGGTGGCTAACCCCAACTTTTATTTAAACTGGTCAAAGTATTCTTGTCAGTAAGCACACCACCATCTTTCAAAGTCTTCTTTACGCACAACTTCTTAGAGCATCACATGCATTTCAAGCTCACACTGGGTGGCCAGTTATAATCATGCAGAGTGTGGCTGTAATGGTTAACGTCTACAAAAATTGGTAAAGAAGCTCTCCAATTCGAAGCAATTTCTAAGTTGTACTAAAAAGGCAAACTGCTTTAATTGCTTAAAAATTATTTTATATATAAACACTACGAACAAATCTGAAGGTTAATATAAAAGTTTTTTTAGGGGGGGCAAGATTTGATCTTTCAAGGATACTCAAACACAACTCCACTTGTTTGCCAGCTTTGGCACAAGACACACTGTAGTATGCCGTTGCTGGAAATATGGGGGAAATCGTTGAGATCTTGGTGTCCATTCGGGAAACAAGGTAATAAAACTTTGCTCAAGAACTTCTGTGACTGCTTGTTTTGTGCTACCTTCAACACAAGCGTGCACCGCAGGCACGGCATGCTAGCATAGAAAAACTTAAACTTACGCAGGCGCACAGATATTCCCAGGAGGGCATCTTGTCATTAAAAACCTTCCCTGCTAAAGGGCTGGATTCATTTTAATACAGCAACTAAACCCTAATTAGAAACGAGAGAGTTATCGTGTTTTGTTTTCCATGAGGTTGTTTTTAGACATGCATAAAACACAAACAAAGTTTCAAGCCACAGATTTACACAATATTGACACAAGGTCGTTTCATCGACACTTTGAATCACTGTACAGTGTACACTTATTTGCAACTGCTGAAATATACGAAAATGAGTAGAACAAATCAATTAAGCCAGTAGTTTCTCGTCGACTCCAACATGTTTATGTAGCTTTGTTGCATTTAAATCTATCTTTCAAACTCTGTGTGCAAAAAAAACTTTGCGCAACACATTCCTGTTGTTGGTTCTTAATTTTCACGCTCCTTTGTGTGAATACACTCCAGGGGCGTAACGAGGGGCAAGGGGGACACAGTTCCCCGATCACCGAATCATTGGGGGGCGCCGAAAAGTCCCAACAATGTTGCAACTTTCATCTTCAATACAGTTATTATCAAATGACTTTAGATTCGAACATCGGAGGCGCCAAACTTGCTTCTTGCCCCAGGCGCCATCTAACCTCGGTACGCCCCTGATACACTCCCAAAATTTCTACACTTCATAGAATGATTACAATGTTGATTGTCGTGCTCGGAAACAAACTTATTTGAGTGCCTAACGAAACTTACGTTAAATTTTTAGGATACGCACCTGCGCGGAAGATGAGGCCATGCAACTGGCGAGTGCGGAAAGACAGTTGCAGTTGGTCTCTCCGACTTGACACCGATCTCGGCGAAACATTGTAGCTGAACCACTCAGATCCTCCGAAGAAAGCAACAGCCTCTCCGTACGCTGGAAAACAAGCATTGATTGCGCTTTACTGAAGTTTCCTTGCAATAAAATCCTCCTGTGCTTCACAGGATAACTGATGATTTAAAGGAACCAATTGTAGATTTATGGTGGCGTCAAGGCAGCAGGACATAACGTAGCAAACTTGTTTTAAAATACAGTATGCCAACGCGGACCCTTCAGAATTTTATCAAACACAACCTGCAGTGTACAAAAAAAGTACATTTGCTCAACAATCAAAAGACTTGAGCACGTTTTATTTTGGTCTGCGATGCTTTAAAATCCTTTCACTCTACTGCAAATCAGGATGCATTTCAAACTTAAAGTCACGCGAAATGTTGGTTTGCTACTCATGCTTTATTTAAAAAAAGGTTTCAGTTAAGGAACACCCAACAGGTGAATCGACATACAACAGACCAATCAAAATATTAGTATGTGAACATGTAGCATCCAGTTCCACTTTGTGCCAACGCAAACAGCCATCCATATATTTTATGCATATGAGATTCTCAAACGTTTGCTTGGTGAGGTGAAAGATGGAAGCTAACAGAACATTGCGTCAAGCATGGTAAAAACACCGCTATTGATAGTTACACTGTAATAAGAACAGTTGTCTTTGCGACATGTTGTATAGGGCTGAAAGTCTAAGTAGCCTGTGCAGCAATTTGGCTCGACAAAGGCTTGCGAGGAGAAATGTATTAACGCAACAGTATCCTAACATCACTTTTCCCTCTAGAATCACTGTATTCACACAAAAATTGTTTCTAGGTCTCAATTACTAGAAATACTGAATTAAATACTATCAAGCTTATGAGTCCAACTATCGCATAATGTACTCCCAGAAATGGGAACATTCACGAATGTCGCCCGAAGTGGGCGCTGAAAGATTTTTGAAGTACGAACAGACAAAGTAATCACTTTTTCCAAGTGAAAACTTTCTCAGCACCAGTCTTGTGATGCAACACTAGAAGTTCCTATGCCACTTGTCAAGCAGATGGCAGATTTCGATTGAATCCGTTCCGATGCAGTACTTTATTTGTATTTCGATATATATGCATATGCTCTGCTACACCACCAAACACTGCACATTAAGGCTGGCTGCAAATACAACATGCAACTGACAGTAATAGATTGAAACAACTGCGAGACCTTTTATGGTGCATGCTGGGAACAGGTCAGATAGAAAGGCAAGTTGTTTGACCAAATGCTTTTGTCATATACCTTTAAATACGAAACTCCACTAAATTTAACAAAACTTTGGAAAGCTAGTTCTTAGAGATTTACTGTACCTTCAAACCGACGTACCAAGTTTGAAAAACTGTTGAGTGATAGTAGCGTTTAAATGTGCAATGCAAAGTGAACTTCTTGTGATCATGAGTCTGGTGATAGCAAGTTGCACTTTACTGATTTCAAGTTTCAATCATTTTTCAAATGAGCTTGAAACGAAAGTTACGTGACTCAATGTAGGCAGAAAAACACAGTTTTCCCAAAGGCATCCCTGTTTGACGATGAGGAGAGTTGCTGATTAAAAATACTAATTTTGCAGGAAACATGGCCAAAGAAAACCAGCATGCATTTAAACTCCTGCGTCTTTCATGAGTTTGTTACAAAAAACGATACAGTTCGTACTTAAAGAGCAGTTGTTACACAAATTTTCGCAGCAAAAGTTTTTTCATGCTTAACTGTAGGATGTGCGTATGTTCGGGCAATACCTTGAGAAAATCGCACCATTTCATTTCGATCTACAAAGCAGACAGCGATTTTGTTACGCATGCACATCATGTCACATTACGACGGGGTTTTTGAAGACTTAGTGAAAAGGTATGTACTTTCCACGATGGGTGTAAGCAAGGAATCTATCAGCAAATTTTTAATAGGAAATCGATTTCACGTAAAATTACGCATCCTCAGTCC